>MDTC01140416.1_pt1 | contig 48689 bp, 52 predicted proteins | sample 811181 | NCBI WGS metagenome assembly MDTC01 (sample SAMN05326644, study PRJNA326480) | marine metagenome | isolation source: seawater | place: Pacific Ocean: North | collected 2011 | reverse complement strand
TGTTAAAAATTTTTTTCCTGGATCGATCTTTGTTGTTCTGTAATTTTGGTTTTTTTCAAGCCATAAGCTGTGATCCTCGAAATTCCGATATTGCGAATGTCCTATGACATATTCTATAGGATGTTTTTCACTCAGGTATTCTACTAAAAATTTATTGGCTTGTATTTGTGCTCTTGTTAAAGGCGTGTTTTTTGTGCCCCCTACATTTTCAATACCAATAGAGTTGTAGTTTAACCCTATGACATGACGGGCCATATGATTTTCAGGCATGAGTCGATAGATATGTCCTTCTGGACTTACTAAAAATTGAACAGAAACATTAAGTAGACTCTCTTTCTTTAAGTCGGTTCTAGTATTCGGTAATTCTTCATTATAAAATGCTTGAAAAGAATCTTCTGTTGTAGGAATGAAGGTGTAGTGAATCACAATAATTTTAGGAGTGATTTCAATATTGTCGACTATTATCTTGTAATGGTCGTCAATGTATTTTTTAGTCATTTTCACTCTATTCTCATTAAAAATTATTGGTCTATCAATGATTTCGAAAGAACTTGAGCATGAATATTGTATAATACTTAAAATACTTAAAACACTAATTCTGTATAATAAAAAAGATTGTGGCATCTTTTTTTTCCATTTACACCACATTAATAAGTGTTTTGACAACATAAACAAGATTTTATTTTAGAGTAATTTCTAAGTTTGAGCAAAAGATATCAAATTATCTCTTTTAGTGTTCATTATAAGCCTCCAATCCCAAAACGGAGGCTTTTTTTATGAAATCCATTGATCTTTTTTGAAATTTCTTTGTCTTTTCTCCAAGAAGGCATCTCTACCTTCTTTAGCTTCCTCTGTCATATAGGCTAATCGTGTTGCCTCACCTGCAAAAATTTGTTGTCCTACCATTCCATCGTCAGTGAGGTTCATTGCATATTTCAACATTTTTATTGAAGTCGGTGACTTTTCTAGAATCTCTTTTGCCCATTGCAGAGCTGTTGATTCTAATTGACCATGAGTAATAACTTCATTAACCATTCCCATTTCTTGAGCTTCTTTAGCCGAATAGTTTCTTCCTAAAAAGAAAATTTCTCGTGCTTTTTTTTGTCCGACGAGTTTGGCTAAATATGCAGAACCATAACCTCCATCGAAACTTGTTACATCAGCATCTGTTTGCTTAAAAATGGCGTGTTCTGCACTAGCAATACTCAAATCGCAAACTACGTGAAGAGAATGTCCTCCCCCTACAGCCCAACCATTAATAAGAGCAATAACTACCTTGGGCATAAACCTTATTAATCGCTGAACCTCCAATATATTTAGACGATGATTACCGTCACCTCCAACATACCCTCTTTCACCACGTGCTTTTTGATCTCCTCCACTACAAAAGGCATGAACACCATCTTTTGGCGAGGGTCCTTCACCGGTGAGAATAACAACACCGATACCAGGGTCTTCAGAAACATTGTAGAAGGCCTCATAGAGCTCCGAGGTTGTTTTTGGCCTAAATGCATTCCTTACCTCAGGTCTGTTGATTGCAATTCTAGCAATGTTGCCACTTTTTTTAAATGTAATATCTTCAAATTCTTTAACTATTTTCCAATTCATTTTTGATGTCCTTGTAGCGTTGTTTGTATTGAATGTATTTTGAGAAATACTTGTCTTTATTTAACTGATTTTGCCATAATAGGTCAATTAGCAAATGTTTAGCTCTGTGCGCCTCTCTAAAGGTATTAAGATAATGCAATTGTTCTACATGTGCTTTATACCATTTTGAACTGAAGTCTGACAGACAGTTATTTTGAACTTTAACATAAGCTGCATTTAATTTTTTGTTGGTATAGAGTTGTGAGATTTTATCTATGAAGTTGTCTGCAGAAGTATACGCTTGTTTTTGCAAGTCATGAGAGAAGCCTTCAAAGGCAATTTGAGAACCTATTGTAACTGTTTGTGTTTCTAGACCTGTCATAACTTTTCCTTTTAAGCCCGCTCCATACTTTAGTGGTGCTAAATTTAGCTTATAAGAGCTCATAGTCTTTTTGATATCTCCCGCCCAACCTTTATAGCTCATTCTATCAGGAGTATTAGTAAAAAGATTTTTAGGATAATCACGTCCGTATATATGAAGTTCTACTTTTGGTAATTTCTTGGCCAGAATTGGCCAGATTTCTTTTTTTAAATATTCTACTGCATCCGCATTGGGCTCATGTTGTCCATGTCCAACAAAAATTAAATGTTCTCTTTCTTCAAATTTCAATGCATTCGGAGTGGATGAATGCCTTAAAAAAGGTATATAAGCGAGTTGCTTATCACTTATATTTAGTTCTTTTGTGAGAAGATCAATTTCTGTTTTCGAAATAATTAAACTCAGATCTGCACTAAGAATTGCTTTGACTTCCCTATTGAATAAAGGTTGAGATTTATAGTTTGTTTTTTTTTGTCTTGCGATTCGCAAGAAATGAAGATCTTCAGTGTTTAATATAAGTAAAGCATCAGGTATAACTTCTTTGCATTGCCATGCGAATTGTTCATAACTGTTTATTCGATCAAAAAGAACGATTTGTGGCCTTAAATCTTTTAGATGCTCTTGGAATGAAGAACAGTTTAATTGAATTGATTTTGTCTGAATTTGATTTGTCCCAAAATTAAAACTATAAGAGGTTTTCTTAGATGTTGAAGCGAAATGAATCTTAAAATTTGCGGCTTTTAAAAAAAGTAAATAATCGATTAAATGTCTACCTGCAGCAGTCGTTTCTGGTTCAGGATATCGATGTCCAATACATAAAACCTCTATTTGATTAGATTCGCTCTGCAAATATTTTAGTAATTCTTGATTTTAATTTCTTGTTGTAATCTTCGACCAACCAGTCCTTATAGTTCGAGGTGTTATTCATTATACAATAAGAATACTGCTTTATCCTGAAGTCTATTTCTTCCTTAAGCAATTTAGCTAAAATTCGTGCATCAAAAATATCATTCGCATTCTCAATGCAAATCTGTGCATGTTGATCGATACTTTTTTCTAATACCACTTTAGACTTTAGCCCTTGTGCAAACACCTTTTTATACTCTTCTTTAACATTGAATTCTAAGCTTTCACTTTTTGAAAATTTTGTTTTTAATTCTGCAGGCATTACGTATTCAAATTCACGTTCAATATCTTCATCATTTTTAATGTTTTCAAGAAAAAAATCAGGAAAGTGAAAAATTTCTTGCCAGTTCAATGGAATATCCCAAGAACCGAATCGGGCCAAATTATTTCCAAGGTCAATGACATTAAAATCTGATTTGTTTTTTAAAATTCTAGAACCTCTTCCTATCATCTGAAAGTATAAAGTCAATGATCTAGTTGCTCGGTTTAGAATTATAGTTTTTACGGTTGGCTCATCGAAACCTGTTGTTAATATACTAACAGAAGTCAATATGGCATCTGGAGTATTAGAAAACCATTTTAAAATTTCTTTCCGTTCAGTGGCTGTGTTTTTGTTGTCTAAATGTCTAATAGGTAAACCTGCTTTTTTAAAGTATTCGTAGACCATAAAAGAAGCGTAAATACCATTGTTAAAGATCAGGGTTTTGGTCCCATTCGCTACTTCATTATAGGCAGAGAGGAGTTTTTGTAACATACTCTGATTTGAGTAGAATTCATCACTACTCTTTACGGTATAATCTCCATTTATACCTAGCTTGAGGCTTCCTAAACTTAGGTTGTAATTGTAAATATTGGCTTTAGCCAAGAAGCCTTTTTCAATAAGGGATTTTATGGATTCTCCTATGATGAGTTTTTGAAAGAAACCTTTTAGAGGTAGTTTAATGTTAGAGCTTAATGGAGTGGCTGTTACACCGAGAATTCGAGAATTGTCAAAATACTTGAATAATTTACGAAAGGCGTTGTAATGTGCTTCATCAACAATAACAAGACCAATATTACTCAAAGTAAATTTTTTGTCGATAATGCGATTATTAAGTGTTTCGACCATGGCGACATAGCACTGATATTCATCAGTTTCATTCACTTCTTTTACGTCACTACCTATAATTTTATTGGATACTCCAAATTCAAGGAGCATTTTAGAGGTTTGTTTGCTCAATTCAATTCTATGAGTTAGGACAACTACTTTTGTGTTGGTCTTCTCAATAAACCTCCTCGTTATTTCACTAAATATTACCGTTTTTCCTCCGCCAGTTGGCAGTTGGTACAATAAATTACAATTTTCACTCAATTCATCAAATGCAATGAAAATTTTGGTTAAATCGTTATTTTGATATTGATAAAGTTCTTTTTTGTTATGCATTGAGATGTTGGCCAAATTGAAAAACAATAGTTGCAAAAATAACAGAAAATCTAAGTTTGTAAGTGAAGTTTATGAAATTTAAATGATGATAACTTCTTGATAACCTTTTTGAGGAAGACTTGATTTTGTTCAACAATCCATTTAATTATGATTAAATAAATTAGATCACATGCGACAGCTCAAGATTGTAAAACAAGTAACTAATAGAGAGTCAAAATCCTTAGATAAATACCTTAACGATATCAGTAAAATAGATTTAATTACCGCTGAAGAAGAAGTTGAACTGGCACAGCGAATTAGAAAAGGAGATCAAAAGGCATTAGAAAAATTAACGAATGCGAACCTGCGTTTTGTCGTTTCAGTAGCTAAACAATATCAGAATCAAGGTTTGAAGCTTCCTGATTTAATCAATGAGGGTAATCTTGGTTTAGTTAAGGCGGCACAACGTTTTGACGAAACACGAGGATTTAAATTCATTTCCTATGCAGTATGGTGGATTAGACAAAGTATTCTTCATGCTCTAGCTGAACAATCAAGAATTGTCCGTTTACCCTTGAATAAAATCGGTGCGATAAACAAAATCAATAAAACCTTTTCTTATTTAGAACAGGCACATCAGAGGCCACCCTCAGCAGAAGAAATTGCTGATGAATTAGATATGACCATAACAGAAGTAAAGCAATCTCTTAAAAATGCAGGGAGACACGTTTCTATGGACGCTCCTTTTGAAGAAGGTGAATCTTCCAATTTGTATGATGTTTTGCAGCATGGTGAATCCCCAAACCCTGAAGGCTCATTAATTAATGAATCTTTGAATACTGAGATTGATAGGATTTTAAATACGCTTAACGATAAGGAAGCAAAAGTGGTTAGATTATTTTTTGGAATAGACCAAAAGTCACCTAAAAGTCTTGATGAAATCGGACAGGAATTTGATCTTACGCGGGAACGTGTGCGTCAAATAAGGGAGAAAGCTTTGAGAAAATTGAAAAAGCATGCTGACAACCCTTTGTTAAAATCATTTCTAGGTTAACTACAGTTCTATGTTTTCTATCTGAGCGTCGGACAAAAGACCGTTTAGAGCAATTAAAAATTGAACATAAGGTTCACCAAATTGATCATAGTGCATAATTCTCGTAATTTACTTTAAGAATTTGATCTATATAGGCCTGCCCTAGTGATGCCAATAGCTGAAATCTATTTTTTTTAGAATTTGCATTTATCATGGCTCTTAAAATGTGCATAAGATCCAAATCTTTTAATTGTTTACTGATATTCATTTGATCATTTAACAGCTTGTGGATTGCTATTGGGTGATTCGCCTTTGCATATTCTGCCAAAGTTGAAATGAATTCGATATGAATATTTCTAAATTTGAAGGGGTATTTAGAGGGTTCTATATTTGCGAAGTGATGAATGTTATTAATCAGCATTTTCTTAGGGCTTATACCATAAGAATAACGTGGAATTTTTCCATTTTGTATTTCTTGTATAGAAAATATTAGAGATGAACTAACACTTCTTTTTTTATGTATAGAATAGAATTCTGGAATCTAAAGTAATAAGTTAGATTAGGATATGAATTAATTTTAGGACTTGAAGCTTTTGTAAATTGAATTTATTTGAGTTTTAGATAAGGTTTAAACTGACCCATTATATCTTCGGTAATAAGATTAAAAATTGGTTTTAGTCAGTCTATCTTTTACGAACTCTATTTCTTTTTTACCATGTGGATAAGGCTTTCCATCCTCATCTAAATTTACTATGATAATATTGTCTACGATAATAATCGTTTCGTGTGTCATCTTGTTTCTGACTTCAGAATTCAAAGTAATTGAACTAGTGCCAAAGGAGACCACTTCAATGCCAATTTCGATGATATCGCCTAGTTCAGATGAACTCAGGAAATTAATTTCAGAGATGTATTTAGTTACCAGTCTCTTATTCTCTAATTGAATAATGCTGTAAAGTATAGCTTCCTCATCAATCCAACTGAGCACTTTACCTCCAAAAAGAGTGCCATTAGCATTTAAATCTTCTGGTTTGACAATGCGTCTGCTATGAAATTTCATTTTTTAATGCAAAGTTAATAAAGTCCGTATGTTAATTATACTGTTTAAAAGATGTTTTTTTAATGATGTTAGATAAGTATGAATGCCATTATCTTTAGGACAAATCGAGATTACAATGATAGATAGAGACGAGCGTTTGCAGAGACAAAGACCTGACCTTTCGGTATCAAAAATAAAAGACAATATGTCTTCTGAAGAATATTTTCAAAACGCGGTATTAAGACCCATTTTAAAATTTCAAAACGATATTTTAATCGAAGTATTCAAGACCTACATTCAAAAGAGAAAGAATGTTTATTACACTTTGAATTTAAATCAAAAATTGACTTATGTCGCTCATAGTATTCAAAAAGATATCAAGTTTCGCAATCAATTAAAAGGAATAGTTGTTGGGTTATTTAGTCTTAAGGAGTACCAATTGTATTCTAAAAATTCATCCGCTTTAAATAAGCGTATTATGAATTTGATGATTCAAAGAATTCAAAATCAATTGCAGTTATTGGAGCGTGCTACATTATTAGAGTAGTGATTGACCATTGACGTCTGTGGTCAATACATCGCTCATATAATTAAAAAAAACAGACATAGTTTTAAATCCATGCGAAACTTCAACACTGAAATTGGAATCTAAAACCTGTTCAAGGTCTAATTTTTTTATAAAAACGAACTGTTTAAAACGAATGAATTCTATCCCTTTTTGGTCTGGTGAAAATCCTTTTGGAGCTTTTTTTAGTGCATCTCCTTGAAGTCTATCCCAGAATTTTTTAAGATCTGAATGATCAATAACCTCTTTAAATTCGTCTGGGTCTGCAGCGATTTCCTGTCTTATTCTCAATAAGTCCTCCTTTGAAGGATTCCAAAACCCAGAGGCCATAAAAGAATTTTCGGGCTCTAGATGCAAATAATAACCTCCACGACGCTCTCTTCCTCTTCTTACAAAAGAACAGGAAAAATGTGTCTTATAAGGTGTTTTATTCTTCGAAAATCGCACATCACGGTAAATTCGAAATATTTTTAATTTTTCGATTTCATCATGAAATTCCATTTTCTTTTGAACCTCCTCAAAAACAGATTTTATAACATTCTTATGTTTCTCATAGTTGGGTTTATTCTCATTAAACCACTCCCTGTTATTATTTTCTTTAAGCTCTTTTAAAAATGAAAAAGCCGCTGTTATTTGCTCTGACATTACAATCCGTTTAAGTAATCACCGTATAAATCGTTGATGCGTTGGCCTGTATCTAAATCCGTCCGACTTAATTTTTTAGAAACTACCAAGCCCCAGATAATGAGTTCTTTGTAAAAATAGGCATCCTTCTCATTGGTGTTTAAATATTCTACAAGGATTTGATTTAATGGAGTGATCTTATCTAAAGTCTCCTTGTAAATTTGGTTATCTGCATCGGTAGAAAAATCTACGGCTTCGTGCTCAACAAACCAGGTAAATAATTCATCATAACTGCTAGTTTCCTCTTTCTTTTCAAGTTTTTCTATTTTTGGAAACAAAGATTCAAATGTGTTTTTAATGGCTTCATCGATTAGACTCATCGCTACTTCATCAGCACCTAATTGTTCTCCTTCATATACTAGTTCTACTTTTCCAGTGATAGCTTGTATGATATTTGAAAAATCGGATAAACGCACAGTTGTTTTTTGTTCTTCATTGTACAACATTCTTCTTTGAATAGAGGCTATCAGGCTTTCAAAAGCTGAAATACTCAAACGAGCACTCACTCCACTATTCGCATCAACATACTCGCTTTCACGTGCGCAGAAACTTATTTCTTCAATAAGATCACGTGCAATTTCAGGAATATAAATTTGTTCTTCAATGCAGTGGTCGATTTTCGCTTCTTGAGCAGTAATTTGTTTTGCTATTTCAATTGACCTTGGGTAATGCGTTAGAATTTGCGACCCAATTCTGTCTTTTAAGGGAGTGACAATACTACCTCTATTGGTGTAATCCTCTGGATTTGCTGTAAAAATAAAAGATATATCTAACGGTAATTTGAGTTTAAAACCACGAATTTGGATATCTCCTTCTTGCAATATATTAAAGAGAGATACTTGTATTCTCGCTTGTAAATCGGGTATTTCGTTTATGACAAATAAGCATCGGTTCGCTCTTGGAATCATTCCAAAATGTATAACGCCTTCATCGGCATAGGACAATTTGAGATTGGCTGCTTTTATTGGATCAACATCCCCTATTAAATCTGCAACACTAACATCCGGAGTAGCCAACTTTTCATAGTACCGATTTTCGGCTGCTAGCCATTCAATAGGCGTTTCATCTCCTTTTTCTGCGATTAGTTTTTTGGCAAAAGGTGAAATGGGCGCAAATGGATCGTCGTTTATTTCTGAGCCCTTAACTACTGGAATATGTTGGTCTAAAAGACCAATTAATAAACGAGCAATTTTCGTTTTTGCCTGTCCTCTTAATCCTAAAAAGTTGATATTGTGCTTGGCTAAGATTGCATTTTCAACTTGTGGAATTACAGTATTTTCATAACCCATAATTGGACGAAAGACTTCTACTCCATCTTGATATGATTTTATCAAGTTTGATTTAAGTTCTTCTTTGATGGATTTGGGCACAAAGTTATTTGCCTTTAATTCTCCCAGTGTTTTGATGGATGTTAATTTCATATTATCCTCTTAATTTTCTTTTTCGATTGTTTTTGTAATCGTCAAAAATAAGTTCACCTAAATCTGATAGTCCCGAATAATAAGCTTTTCCTTGATTTGCTTCTGTGAAGTTTTTGATAAACTGTGTCAGATAAGGGTCTTGGGCGATCATAAAAGTAGTTATTGAAATCCCAGCCTTTTTGGCTTCTTCTGCTTTCTGATAGCAAAGACCGGTTATGGTCTCATCAAGCCCAACGCTATTTTTGTAATACTCACCTGATTTAAGGCGGATACAACTTGGTTTCCCATCTGTAATCATAAATATCTGACGGTTGGCATATTTTTTACGTCTTAATATGGACATTGCAAGCTCTAGACCGGCGACGGTATTTGTATGATAAGGCCCAACTTTTAAATAAGGTAAATCAGCTATAGAAATGGGCCAGGAATCATTTCCGAAAACAATAACATCGAGTGTGTCTTTGGGATACCTAGTGGTAATTAATTCGGCTAAGGCCATGGCAACTTTCTTTGCAGGTGTTATTCGGTCTTCTCCATACAAAATCATACTGTGACTAATATCGATCATTAGTATTGTACTCATTTGTGCCTTAAAACTTGAATCTTCAACAACTAAATCACTTTCGTTGAAATTAAAATCTTCCGATTGTACTCTTTTAAAGGCATTCTTTAAGCTCTCTGTCATTGAGATTTGGTCAATTCGATCTCCAAATTGATAAGATCTCAACTCACCATTTTTTTCATCACCTTCACCTGTGAATTTGGTTTTGTGATTTCCGGTTCCACTTTTTTTCAAATTGCCAAAAATTTGTTCTAGCGCACTTCTTCTTAAGTCACGTTCAAGTTTCGCCGTAAGTTTTATTCTGGCCTGCGAATCTCCTGGGGCACTGCCATCAGGATTTATGTCGATTTCTTGTTTTAAATAGCCTTTGTCAAAAAGGTCTCTTAAGAAATCGTCAATAGTGTAATCTTCTGTAGTTAAATGGTATTCTTTGTCTAGTTCTTTTAACCAAGCGATAGCCTCATCGACATCTCCCGAGGTATACGTAATAAGTTCTTTGAAAATTTCAAAGAGTTGATCAAAGATCGATCCCTTTTTTAGATCGTATAAACTGATTCTAAAGCTAGTTCTTGGTTTCATAGCAAAAACTAAGTTACAAACTTACGTTCTATTTTGATGTCTTTTTTCAAGTACAGCCAAAGAATCATGAATAGATAAGCCTTTGGCCTTTAATAAAACTAAATAATGAAATAGTAAATCAGCTGATTCTTGCAAAAATGCTTGTTCATTATTATCCATGCTTTCAATAACCAATTCTACAGCCTCTTCTCCAACTTTTTGGGCTACCTTATTGATGCCTCTTTGCACTAAACTAAAAACGTAACTCTCTTTATTTTCAGTCGAAATTCTTTCTTCAATTACCTCTTCTATAGTTTTTAAAAAATCTAATGAAGTCGAAGTATTAGGCTCACCCCAACAGGTGTCTGTGCCAAGATGACAAGTAGGGCCTTCAGGATTGACTTGAATTAAAATACTGTCCTGATCGCAATCATAAGAAATAGTAACTAGATTCAAATAATTCTTACTTTGTTCTCCTTTGAGCCAAAGTCTTTTTTTTGATCTTGAATAAAACCAGACACGCCTTTCATCAATGGTTTTCTGATGCGCTTCTCGATTCATATAGCCTTGCATCAATACAATTTTAGTGACGGCATCTTGAATGATTACGGGTAAAAGAGCATCCGGGTTTTTTGAAAAGTTAGGAATTCTAGTCATTATAAACGGGTCTAATGTTAATATTATGTTCTTGTAGAAATCTCTTCAATTTTGATATTTTAATTTCATTAAAATGAAAAACACTTGCGGCTAAAGCAGCATCTGCTTTCCCTTTTGTAAAGGTGTCGAGAAAATGATTCATAGTACCAGCACCTCCAGAGGCTATTACAGGTATTTGGAGCAAAGAATTTAATTGGTGTAATGCTTCATTAGCGAATCCATTTTTGGTTCCATCATTGTTCATAGAGGTAAATAAAACTTCTCCTGCTCCAAGGTTTTGAGCTTCTAGTGCCCAATCAAAAAGATTCTTTTCAGTAGTTTGTTTACCTCCAACTAAATGTACGATCCATTGTTTATTGATTAATTTGGCATCAATGGCAATAACTATACATTGGGCTCCAAAATTTCTTGAGAGTTCTGTAATAAGCTTAGGATTTTTAAAAGCAGATGAGTTCACCGATATTTTATCAACACCTCGCTTTAAAAGTTCTTCAACAACTCTAGGGTTCGAAATACCTCCTCCGACAGTAAAGGGAATGTCAATGACTTTTGCTACTTCAAATACCAAATCATAGAGTGTATCTCTTCCTTGTTCAGTGGCTGTGATATCCAAAAAAACCAATTCATCAGCACCATTATCACTGTAAAACTTAGCTAAGGCTATGGGGTTTCCAGCATCTTTTAAATCGATGAAATTGGTACCCTTCACACATCTACCGTCTTTGATGTCTAAACAAGGAATAATTCTTTTACATAACATTGTTACAATAATTTTTGAGTTCTGACGGAGTTATTTTATTTTCATAAATGGCTTTTCCTAAAACAACAGCTTGACATCCAATAGCTTCTAAGTTAAAAATGTCTTGAATACTTGAAACCCCTCCACTTGCTATTAGCTTGATATCGTCAAATCTAGAAATGAGTTTTTGATAAATATGTGTAGAAGGCCCTTGTAGCATGCCATCTTTTGAAATGTCTGTACAGATTACTGTTTTAACTCCTAAATCCATGTAATACTGAATAAAATCAAATAAATTAATGTTTGACTGTTCGCTCCAAGCAGAAACTGCAATTTGTTCATTTAAAAAATCCGCTCCAAGGATAATTTTTTTTGCCCCAAAGCGTTGTATGCATTTCTTCGCTTTATCTGTAGACTTTGCAGCCATACTACCAAGTGTAACATAACTTGCGCCTAAGTCAAATGCCTTTTCAACTTCTTTGATTTCATGTAAACCACCACCAAAATCAATGGTTAAATTGGTTTTAGATTTGATTTGCTCTAATACATAAGAGTTGACAATCTTTTTTTGTTTTGCTCCATCCAAATCAACTAAATGAAGTCGTTCTACACCCAATTTTTCAAATCCTAATGCAACTTCAGTGGGATTTGAATGGTATTCTTTTTTGGTATTATAAGCACCTTTGGTTAGACGAACACACTTTCCGTTGATGAGATCAATTGCTGGTATTAATTTCATTTCTGTATGATGAATTCATTGATGAGTTTCGCGCCGAATTGGCTGCTTTTTTCAGGATGAAATTGAAATGCAGTAAAATTATTTTTTTGTAGGACAGCGCTATAATTTATGCCATAAGTACAACTAGCTTTTGTTTGTTCGCAGATTTCAGCAAAGTAACTGTGGATCATATAGACGTAGTTATTGTGATACTTGGCCGATGACGAGCTGAGTGTATTCCATCCAATTTGAGGGACTTTTAGGTCTTGGAATTTTTTGACACAAGCATCAAAAATACCCAAACCTTTTACGTTTCCTTCTTCGGTTTGATTACACATCAATTGCATGCCCAAACAAATACCTAATACAGGTTGATTTAATTGTTTTATTAGCTCGACTAGATTATTTTTCTCTAAATTGTTCATGGCCGTATATGCATGTCCTACTCCCGGAAAAATAACTCGATCAGCACTTTGAATTTCATTTTGATCTGAAGAAATTAACGCGTTATATCCCAAACGTTGTAATGAGAATAGAACACTTTGTACATTTCCTGAGCCGTAATCTATAACCACAATTTTCATAAGCTTCCTTTGGTACTTGGTAAAATCATGTTATCGACATCACGTTTTACAGCCATTTTGATTGATTTAGCAAAGGCCTTAAAAATGGATTCGATTTTATGATGTTCGTTTTCTCCTTCAGCCTTTAGGTTAATATTTGCTGAAGCCCCATCTGCAAATGATTTAAAAAAATGATAAAACATTTCTGTAGGCATATCTCCTACTTTGTCTCTTTTGAATGTAGCATCCCAGGAAATCCAGCTACGACCTCCAAAATCTAAAGCAAATTGAGCCAAACAATCATCCATGGGTAGACAATAACCATATCGTTCAACCCCTAACCTATTTCCCAATACTTTTTTAAAGGCTTCACCTAATGCAATTCCAGTATCTTCTATGGTATGATGTTCATCAACTTCAAGATCACCATTGACATTAATCTTTAAATCACATTGTCCATGCCTTGCCAACTGATCAAGCATATGGTCGAAAAACCCTAAACCGGTGTCAATTATGGATTGACCGGTTCCGTCGATGTCTAATTCTATTGAAATCTCTGTTTCGTTAGTGTTTCTGTGATGTATAACTTTTCTATTTTTACCCAGTAAGAATTCATAGATTTCAGACCAAGAACTAGCGTTAAGTACAATTTCATTTCGAATAGCTTCTGTATTATTAGCCAGTTCATCTTCTCCAAAAGGATTGTATTGTATCAAGACCCCTTTACAGCCGAGATTAAGGGCTAATTCCATATCAGTTAATCGATCTCCAATAACTAAAGAATTAGCGATATCAAAATCGCCTAAGAGATAGTGGTTCAATAGACCAGTCCTAGGTTTTCTTGTCGGTTTGTTTTTCTTTGGGAAGCTTCGGTCTATACAAATTTCTCTAAACTGTATTCCTTGATCTTTAAAGGTGTTTACTATTAAATTTTGTACAGGCCAAAAGCTTTCTTCTGGAAACGAAGCTGTGCCTAAACCGTCTTGATTCGTAATCATGACAAGTTCATAATCTTCTAGAATACATATCTTTTTAAGGTTTTCGAAAACACCTTCAAAAAAATGCAACTTTTCAAAACTGTCAATTTGATAGTCTTTTGGCTCTTTTATTAAGGTGCCGTCTCGGTCGAGAAATAATATTTTTTTCATAAACGTTGAAGTGTCTCAAGAAGTCTTTTGTTTTCATGCTCGGTACCCACTGTTATTCTAAGCATCCCTTTACATAGATGCAAATTAGATCTGTTTCTTACCACAAATCCGTGCTTAATCAATTCATGATACAATTCATTAGGTTCATCCACCTCTACCATAATGAAATTTGTTTCTGATGTTAAAACTCGTTTAATCAAAGAAAGCTTGATTAATTCGTTCATCAAGAGGCCTCTTTGTCTGATGATTTGCTCAACTTCGTTTTGAACCATTTCAATCTGCCTCAATCGAGCAATAGCTGCTTTTTGATTTAAGCTACTGCAATTGTAAGGTGTTTTTAGTTTAGTTAAATACCCTATGGTTTGTGGATTTGATATTAAGGAACCTATTCGTACTCCAGCAAGACCAAAAGCCTTGGACATAGTTCGACATATCATTAGGTTACTGTATTTTGAAATGAGTGCTATGGCACTTTTATCAGAACTAAATTCGATATAGGCTTCGTCTATAAGAATCATATGTTCAGTGGAGGCTATTATTTTTTCAAGCTCATCTAATTCAACTTTATTTGACGTGGGATTGTTTGGATTACATATAATGCTAAGCCCCACTTTTTCATCTGAAGTATCCCAGTGCTGACTTGGAAAACTAAAGTCATTATTTAAGGTTATTTTTTCAACCTTGATATGGTTGAGCTCTGCAAGAATTTCATACATCCCATAAGTGGGATCTACAATTTGTAAACTGTGAACTGCCGAAGTACAAAAACCTCTTATAACCAAATCAAGGATTTCATCACTTCCGTTTCCAATAAGAATTTGATTTGGTATTGTTTTGAGATAGTCGGCCAATAATGTTTTTAATTTTTTATGGTGTGGATCAGGATATCTATTACTTGTTGAATTGAATGGGTTTTCATTTGCGTCAAGGAATGTCACTTTTGACTCAGTACTGAAATCATCCCGGGCAGATTGATACGGTTTAATATTTATAAAAGATGCTTTTCCTTGTAATTCTATTGAACTTACTTCATCTTCATTAAATGCTTCCTCTTTTAGAGCTTCTAAACGATAGGTTACAGCCATTTTATGTGCTTTTAATCCCTCAGCCTCGGCCATAGTTTCGATGTCTGGGCCTAGTGAACGAATACCGCGTGCTTGGATTTTTTGAAAGGTAATTGCTTTTTGGAAGGCATCTAAATTTACACCACTGTACTGTCTTGCATAGCCATTTGTAGGTAAGGTATGATTTGTTCCAGAGGCGTAATCACCGGCACTTTCAGGAGTGTAATCACCGATAAAAACAGAACCAGCATTTGCACAATTTTCAACAAAAAAGGATTCATTTTGAACATTGATGATATAGTGCTCTGGGGCGTAAGCGTTAATAAAATCAACCTGATCTTTTTCATCTACGAGACAAACAGCAAAACTATTTTGAAGCGCAGCTGTTATGATGTCCTTACGCTCTAATTTATGAGTTTGTTTGTTTATTTGCTCTCGAACTTCATCAACGATTTCGGTTGAAGGGCACACTAAAACAACCTGAGAATCTTTACCGTGTTCTGCCTGAGACAATAAATCTGCTGCTATAAATATTGGGTTAGCACTTTGATCTGCTACTATCAAGAGTTCACTAGGACCAGCAGGCATATCAATGGCGACTCCTAAATTAAGTGCGTATTGCTTTGCCTTTGTCACATATTGATTCCCAGGCCCGAATATTTTAGAGACCTTTGGAATACTCTCTGTTCCCAAAGTAAGACCTGCGATAGCTTGTATGCCACCAACAGTTATTACTGAGCTTACACCACACAATTTGGCGGTGTATAAAATTGCTGGGTGAATCACACCCTCTTTGTTAGGAGGAGTAGATAGAATTATATTTTTACAACCTGCAATTTTTGCGGGAATTGCTAACATCAAAATGGTCGAGAAAAGAGGAGCACTCCCACCTGGTATATAAATTCCAACCTCTTGTATAGGTTTTTTATCTTGCCAGCATTCTACTCCATAATCTGTGTTGACTCTTATTTGTGCGGTTTTTTGAGCCTTGTGAAATTTATAGATGTTTTTATATGCTCTTTGTATGGCTTTTTTTAAAGATGCACTTATACCCTCATCTTGGCTACTTTTAAAATTATCTAATTCAATTTTTGAAATTGAAACTCCATCAAATTTTTTGGTATATTTTATAATTGCTTTGTCCCCGTGATCTTTTACTTCATTGAATACTTCTTGCACTAGGTCTTCTAAACATGAATCATCTATAGCAGGTCTTTGACAAATTTCCTCCCATAAACTTCTCGGAGGATTTTGGTAGATTATTTTCATATGAACATTTTATCAATGGGACAAATTAATATCCCTTGGGCTCCACTTTCTTTTAGTAAATCAATAACATTCCAAAATTCATCCATCTTTATAACGGTGTGTATAGAAAACCATGATTTGTCTGCTAGTGGTATTATCGTTGGACTTTTCATTCCAGGTAGTAGACTTATAATTTTATCCACCTTATCAGCGGGAGCATTCATAAGAAGGTACTTAAACTTTTTTGCGCTTAAGACACCTCTTATTCTAAAAAGTAATCGATTTAGAAGTTCAGTTCTGTATTCATCAATAGATGGAGAACTGCACAAAACAGCTTCGCTTTTCAAAATGGTTTTAATCTCTTTGAGATTATTGTTGAACAGGGTACTTCCGCTACTTACAATATCACAAACAGCGTCTGCAAGTCCAATATTTGGAGCAATTTCAACAGAACCATTGATCACATGAATTTTGGAGTTAACCTGGTGTTCTTCAAGGAATCTTTTAAGGGTTTTTGGATACGATGTGGCAATACTTTTAGACTGAAGATCAGAGACCTTTTTAATATCACTTTGATTTGGAACGGCGATAGATACTCTACATTTTGAAAATCCTAAATATTCATTCACGATAATTCCATCTCCTTTTTCTTGCAATAAATTTTCACCAATTACGGCTATGTCTACTACGTTATCTATAAGGTATCCAGGAATGTCACTATTTCTCAAAAAAAATACTTCTAACGGAAAATTAGAAGACGCAACCTTTAATTGATTTTTTCCATTTTGAATTTCAATTCCACAATTTTTTAAAATCTGTAAAGACTCATCATGAAGCCTTCCACTCTTTTGCAATGCTAATCTTATTTTTTTCATAGTAATAAAAAAAACCCGTTTGTTTATGGCACAAACGGGTTTTTCGAATTGTTAAAACTCGTTTGTTAAGTTGTAATATGATGAATATGATTTATTCTCATTAGTCTTAATTGTTTCCGAGAATTAAAGGTAATCCGTCTTTGGATGAACCTACTATAATGACTTTAGAGTTTGGAGAATTAGACAATTGTAATGTTGCCTCTATCCCTTTATCTCTCAAAATTTTATCTGTAAGTGATGCACTTAGAATACGGTTTGCGTCAGCCTTACCTTGTGCTTCAATTCTCAATTTTTCAGCCTCTTTCTCTGCAGTCACTAGTCTAAATTCATATTCTAAAGAAGCTTGTTCTTGGTTAAGTTTTCTTTCAATAGCCTCTCTAATAGGTTGTGGAAGAGTTACATCTCGAACAAGTATTTCGTTTAATTGAATGTATTGATCGTCCACGATGTTTTTAGTTTCCTCATAAATCTCCTTTTGTATGGCATCTCTTTTACTTGAATAGAGTTGTTCAGGAGTGTATCTACCCACTACACTTCTAGCAGCTGAACGAATGGCAGGTAAAAGAATACGCTCTTTGTATTTCTCTGATTTTTCTTGATGGAGTTTTCCTAATGATTCATATTTAGGCTGAAACCAAGCCGAGGCATCTAACTGAATATCTAACCCGTTGGAGGATAACACCTTCATCGACTCGAAAACTTCTTGTTGTCTTACTTCATAGATGTAAACCTTATTCCAAGGCATAATTAAATGAAATCCTTCCCCTAAAGGAGCTTCATCGGTTACTACTCCACCACCAAATGTTCGATAAAGGACTCCGGCCTCTCCTGAACCTATAGTTAATGCTGATTTCGATACCACAATGAACACAAAAAAGATGATCGCGGTAATTGGTAATACTAGTTTTGGTAATTTTTCCATTTTATAAAATTAAGTTAACATGCCTCCATCTACTAATAACACTTGCCCGGTAATATACGAGGACATTTCTGAAGCAAAAAACAAACAAGCGTTTGCAATATCTTCAATTGTACCACCTCTCTTTAAGGGGATACCTTGTCTCCATTGATCAACTATAGATTCATCTAATTTTGAAGTCATTTCAGTTTCAATGAATCCTGGAGCAATAACATTAGAGCGGATATTTCTTGACCCTAATTCAAGGGCTATTGACTTGGTGAATCCTATTATACCCGCTTTTGATGCGGCATAATTTGCTTGTCCTGCATTTCCTTTGACTCCAACGACCGAGGATATATTAATAATACTACCCTTTCGTTGTTTTAGCATGGTGCGCTGCACCGCTTTAGTCATATTAAAGACAGATTTCAAATTTACATCGATAACGTCGTCAAAATCAGATTCAGACATTCGCATTAGTAAATTGTCCTTAGTAATACCTGCATTGTTAATTAATACATCGATACTATCAAAATTGCTGAGTACGTCTTTAACTAGTTGCTCGCAATCTTCAAAAACTGCTGCGTTGCTTTTGTATGTAAAGGCTTGAACTCCGTATTCTGTGCGGAGCAAATTTTCCAATTCCTTAGCCGGTGCCTCACTTGAACTATAGGTAAATGCAACGTTTGCACCACTTTTTGCAAATTCAACGGCTATTCCCTTTCCTATGCCTCTGCTGCCACCTGTTAAAATGACATTTTTGCCTTCTAACATTTTCATGATAACACTTCTTTTACTTTAAGCCCTATCTCGGCTGGAGAATCCACTACATGAATGCCTTTTTCTCTCATGATTTTCTTTTTTGCTTGGGCGGTATCATCGCTTCCACCTACTATTGCCCCTGCGTGCCCCATCGTTCTACCTACAGGTGCTGTTTCACCGGCAATAAATCCAATAATGGGCTTTGAACTTCTACTTTGAGCATACCAATGAGCAGCGTCTGATTCTAATTGTCCACCAATTTCTCCAATCATTACAACTGCTTCAGTTTCTTCATCTTCTATCAGCATTTGCAGTGCTTCTTTGGTGGTCGTTCCAATGATAGGATCTCCACCAATTCCAATAGCTGTTGATACGCCCAATCCTTGTCTAACGACTTGGTCTGATGCTTCATAAGTAAGAGTTCCTGATTTAGAAACGATACCCACATTTCCTTTTTTAAACACAAACCCTGGCATAATACCAACCTTGGCTTCTTCTGGGGTAATTACGCCTGGACAATTCGGCCCAACAAGGGTACAGTCAAATTTTTGAATATAGTCGTAAACTTTAACCATATCGGCAACTGGTATACCTTCTGTTATAGCAATAATTACCTTAATACCGGCATTGGCAGCTTCCATAATAGCATCAGCTGCGAAAGCCGGAGGAACAAACAAGATTGAAGTATCGGCTCCTTTTTTTTCTACAGCCTCTCGGACCGTGTTAAAAACAGGAAGCCCAAGATGTTCTTGCCCACCTTTTCCAGGTGTAACTCCGCCAACTAATTGTGATCCGTAAGAAATCATTTGTTCGGCATGAAATGTTCCTTCTGAGCCTGTAAAGCCTTGAACTATAATTTTAGAATTTTTATTGACGAGTACACTCATGGTTAAAATTTGGCACAAAAATAGAACATGAAAGTTAAATGTAGAACTATATTACTTCTTTTTTAACCCTTCCAAAAAATCAGGTAATTGTTTGACCGCAGCCTTTTGTTTTAAATTTGTTCGATAAGGTACGGCGGGATCTCCCGAATACGTTTTGTTTGGTGACAATGATTTTGTAACTGCTGTTTGGCCTAAAATCACTGCATTGTTTCCAATGGTTACGCCACTGGTCACTCCTACTTGACCCCATAACACACAATTTTTTTGAATGGTTACACATCCAGCGATTCCGCATTGAGCAGCGATAAGACAATTTTCTTCTATTACGCAGTCATGACCAATTTGTATTTGATTGTCTAATTTACTTCCACTTTTTATGATAGTGTTTGCTGTCACTCCTTTGTCAATGCTGCAAAGGGAACCTATTTCAACATAATCTTCAATGATTAAGCCTCCGGCTGAATGCATTAAATGATAATTATCATTTTTCTTATTGTAGTAAAAAGCATTAGAACCCAATACAGTTCCTGCTTGCACAATGACGTTTCTGCCAATTTGAACACCGTCGTAAATGATCACGTTTGGATGTATAATGCTCCCTGCTCCTATTGAAACTTCTTTGCAAATGCTAACATTGGGCATTATAATAGCTGAAGAATCAATTCTATGCTGATTTTCTTGAAAGTGTGTATGCGGTTTATATCTTTTCAGAATATCGTTAAATACACGAAAAGGATGTTCTGTAAGAAGTATAGCCTTGCCATTGGGCACTTCTACATCTTTGTTAATTATTACTGCACTAGCCTCAGATTTTAGTGCCTTATCGTAATATTTAGGATGGTCTACGAAAATAAGATCACCATCACTGACATTATGAATTTCGCTTATTCCCGATAAGGTTGCTTTGTCGTCTCCTTTTAGGGAACAACCGAATTCTTTGGCAATAGAATGCACAGAAAGTGTAACAGGGAATTTCATCTACTCTTTTACACGTTCCATATAAGTCCCTTTTTCTGTATCAATTTTAATTTTATCTCCTTCATTGATAAAAAGAGGAACATTGATTCTTGCACCTGTTTCTACAGTTGCTGGTTTTGTTGCGTTTGTTGCAGTATTGCCTTTAACCCCAGGTTCTGAATGTGTAATTTCAAGAACAACCGATGCCGGCATATCAATGGATAACGGCATGCTGTCTTCTGTATTAAACATAATAGTCACGACTTCTCCTTCTTTAAGTAAATCGGCGGCATCTAAGGTGTCTCTTTGTAAACTGATTTGATCGTAATCTACAGTATTCATAAAATGAAAGCTGTCTCCTTCTTTATATAAGTATTGATAGCTTCTTGTTTCAACCCGAACATCATCAATTTTGTGACCTGCCGAAAAGGTGTTATCGATAACTTTTCCTGTGGTTACACTTTTAAGTTTTGTTCTTACGAAAGCTGGACCTTTTCCCGGCTTTACATGTAAGAATTCAATAATCTTAAAAATATCACTGTTGTAACGGATGCATAATCCTTTTCTAATGTCTGATGTACTTGCCATATGCTATGTATTGCTAAAATATCCTTTCATGATTCCACGTTGAGAATCTCTGATAAATTGTAAGATTTCATCGCGCTCTGGAGTTGCCTCCATCTCAGCTTCAATAATTTCCATCGCTTGAGAATTGTTGTAATTTTTTTGATAAAGAATGCGATAAATATTTTGAATCTCTGTTATTTTTTCTGTACTAAATCCCCTTCTTCGCAAGCCTATTGAATTAATCCCGACATAAGACAAAGGCTCTCGTGCTGCTTTTACATAAGGAGGAACATCTTTTCTCACCAGAGAACCTCCAGTTACAAAAGCATGGTGTCCTACCGAAACGAATTGATGAACAGCTACCATTCCTGCAAGAACTACATTTTCACCAATAGTCACATGACCTGCTAAGGTGGAATTATTGCTGAAAATACAACCATTTGAAACATGGCAGTCATGGGCGATATGCGAATAGGCCATAATAAGACAATTGTCACCTACAATGGTCTTCATTCGATCTTCAGTCCCTTTATTGATTGTCACGCATTCTCTAATTGTGGTATTATTTCCAATAATCACCACAGATTCTTCACCTTTATATTTTAAATCTTGAGGTGCAGCTGAAATTACAGTACCTGGATAAAGGTTACAATTTTTCCCAATGCGGGCACCCTCCATAATAGTCACATTTGAACCAATCCATGTACCCTCGCCTATTTCTACATTATTGTGAATTGTCGCGAATGGTTCTATCACAACGTTTTTAGCGATTTTGGCTCCAGGATGTACGTAGGCTAAAGGTTGATTCATTACTTTTTCTTTACGATTTGGGCCATTAGTTCTGCTTCTGAAACAAGTTTATCGTTAACGTAAGCATTGGCTTTCATATGACAAATTCCACGACGAATTGGCGTAATTAATTCACAATCAAAAACAATTGTGTCTCCAGGAACTACAGGCTTTTTGAATTTTACATTATCCATTTTCATAAAAAATGTCAAATAATTTTCTGGATCTGGAACTGTGCTTAGCACTAAAATTCCCCCAGTTTGGGCCATAGCTTCTACTTGCAATACACCAGGCATTACTGGAGCCCCTGGGAAGTGACCTACAAAAAAATTTTCATTCATGGTGACAGATTTTGTACCTACTACTCTTGAAGTAGTCAATTCATATATTCTGTCAATTAAAAGAAAAGGTGGTCTATGCGGAAGCATATTCATAATTTGAGTTACATCCATTACAGGTGGAATACTCCAATCAATTTGTGGTGCTCTATTTCTTTTACTGTCCTTAATGTGTTTACTTATTTTTTTCGCGAACTCTGTGTTGACATGATGACCAGGTTTGATTGCGATCAGTTTACCTTTTATTTTACTTCCGACTAAACTCAAATCGCCTATAACGTCCAATAATTTATGTCTTGCGGCTTCGTTTGGGTAATGCAGGTTTAAATTATCTAGAGTACCATTAGTTTTAACAGCAACTTGTTCCTTATTAAAAGCTGTTTTTAACTTCTCCATTGTATTGTGAGACAATTCTTTATCCACATAAATAATGGCATTATTTAAGTCACCACCCTTAATAAGGCCGTTATCTAATAGCATTTCAATCTCATGCAAAAAACTAAATGTTCTTGAATCGGCTATTTCTTCTTTAAATTGAGAAATATCTGTAATACTTGCGTTCTGTGTTCCGATGATATTAGAACCAAAATCAACCATAACGTTAATTTCATAGCTATCATGTGGTAATAAAATCAATTCGCTTCCAGTACTTTCGTCTTTGAACTCAATAATTTCAGTAACCTCAAAAATCTCTTGCTCAGCGTCTTGCTCTACAATTTCTGCTTTTTCGATAGCTTTAACAAATTCAATTGAAGACCCATCCATTATGGGTGGCTCCTCGGAATTTAAACAAATTAAAACATTGTCTAAGTCCATCCCGGTTAAGGCTGCTAAAACATGTTCAGATGTGTGAATTTCAATCTTTCCATCACTCAGTATTGTGCTTCTTTCGGTACGTGTAACATATTGAGCTAAAGCTTGGATGCTAGGACTTCCTTCAACATCCTCTCTACAAAAAATAAAGCCTGTATTTACCTGTGCAGGCTTGAATGTTAGGCTTACTTCTTTTCCTGTATGCAACCCCACTCCTTTTAATGTAGTTTCTTTAGCAATCGTTTTTTGTTTCACTATTGATTTGATTTTAAGTCCTTTTCTACCTTTCTTAAACGATTTTCAATTTTTTCTAAGTTCTTGAAATGAACATAGGATTTATTATAATTTTTATACTCAATAGACGGTGTTCCCTGCACTATTGATTTGTCTTTAATATTTCGAGCAACTCCTGATTGCGCTTGTATTTTTACCTTATCGCCTATAGTGATGTGACCCACAAAACCAACCTGGCCACCAATCATACAATAAGCACCAATTTTGGTAGAACCTGCCACGCCAGTTTGAGCAGCAATTACGGTGTGCTTATCAATTTGAACATTGTGTGCGATGTGAATCTGGTTATCGAGCTTTACACCCTCTTTTATTTTAGTACTTCCTAAAGTAGCTCTGTCAATAGTACAATTGGCTCCTATTTCGACATTTGATTCTAGTACGACATTACCTAAATGAGGGATTTTTTTATACACGCCTTCTTTATCAGGATTAAATCCAAATCCATCAGAACCCAGAACTGAATTCGCATGAATAATACAATGATCTCCTATTTGAGTATCCTTGTAAATTTTAACCCCTGGGTATATGATGCAGTTTGTTCCTATTTTAACTTTAGGTCCTATGTAAACTTGTCCATGAATTTGTGTGTTCTCTCCTATCGAGCTAAGCTCGTCTACAATTGAAAAAGCATCGACAAAAACACTATTGTCTATTTGTGCTGTTTCGTGAACTTCAGCATTGGAATGCACTCCTTTTTTGTGGGGTTTTGAGTTCATTTGGTCATGCAGCGAAATTAAATGTGCTATTGCGTCTTTAGGACTTTTAACTAGTATTAGCGTGCATTTAAACTTACTTTCTTCAATTAATTCTTTGGAGGTTATAACGATACTCGCTTTTGTAGTTTCTAAATAAGCGCTGTATTTGGGACTTGAAAGAAAGGAAAGTGTTCCTGGTTCGGCGTTTTCAATAGGATTAATTGAAGTTACTGAACAATTTTGATCACCGACTACTTCTCCATCGACAAAATTTGCAATTTGATGGGCCGAAAAATTCATAGATTGCAAATTTAGCAATTTTGATTAAACTACAGATTTAGGAAAACAGATGTAATAGCGTTTATGTTGGGCTATAAATCCGCTATTAGAGCTAAATTGACTAAGGGTTAAAAACTCAACAACCTCTCCGTTTCTTTTGAGAATTGAAATGGGTTGCTGCTTTCGGTCATATGCTGTGTTGTGCAGGATTCCCTGATAGACTAAAAATTCCGCATCTACGGAGGTGATTTTGAAAAAATCCCCCACCTTTTTTAAAATTCTTTCCCATTGATTATTACTTGGAGCTTCGTCATAAAATTCTATTTCTAGAAGGTTCCTATGAATTAAACCCTTGGACAAAAAAGCTAAAATTGAATCTGAATCATACATCCATGTTTTTAGAAGACTAATAATGTCTGTATCATCAAGCTGTGCAAATTTTGTCAAAAAATCTTGGTGATTCATACCAATTTGCTGTCTCAGAAATTCACCCACAACAGTGCCTTCCATGAAGCCTGGTCTTTTCTGTATTAAAAATCGCGCTCTTCTAATTACATTTTTCAACATTAATTCAGCAACTACGCTGGTTTTATGAAGGTAAACTTGCCAATACATGAATCGTCTGGCCATTAAAAATTTCTCGATCGAGTGAATTCCTTTTTCCTCTAAAACAATATGGTCATCAAGGACATTCATTGTCGTAATCAATCGTTCCGAATTAATATTTCCTTCGGCCACTCCCGAGAAAAAGCTGTCTCTTTTTAAATAGTCAAGTCGATCGATATCGAGTTGACTGCTAACTAGTGCTGACAAGAACTTTTTGGGATACTCTCCTGTGAAAATGGAAATAGCCATTTCTATTTTCCCGTTAAAAAGATGGTTTAATTCTCTCATAAACTTTAGAGAAAGCGTTTCATGATGAATATCAGGAATAAGAATTTCTTCGAGTGCATGTGAAAAAGGACCGTGCCCAATGTCATGCAATAGTATAGCGGTTAAAAGCGCATTTTCTTCTTCCACAGTTATTTCTATACCCTTATATCGAAGTGTAGTAATTGCTTTAGTCATTAAATGCATTGCACCTAAAGCATGATGAAATCTGGTGTGGTGTGCTCCCGGATAAGACAAATAAGAAAAACCCATTTGTGAAATTCTTCGTAGACGCTGAAAAAAGGGATGTGCTATAAGTTGGAGGATAAAGTCGTTAGGAATCCCTATTGAGCCGTACACAGGGTCGTTAAATACTTTAAGTTTTCTTTGATGTGCCAATGTTCTGTTCAAACTTGCTGCAAATATCATAAATAATCGCAAATAGAGTAGCTTATTCTATTTTTGTCAAAAAAAAGTGAAATCGAAGTTAATTTTAACAAAGAAATATAGTCTAGACGAGATTGAAGATTTGTGCTTTTCGTTGCTTCCCTTATTGTTAGGAAAGAAAGTTTTATTCTATGCCCCTATGGGGGCTGGTAAAACTACCTTGATTAAACAATTACTCAGAAATCTCGATATTGATGGAAATGTTCAAAGTCCTACGTTTTCAATTTTAAATGAATATTTTTCTAAGGAAATTCAAGATTATATCTACCATTTTGATTTGTACCGCATAGAAAAGGAAGAAGAATTAACTCAAATTGGTTTTGAAGATTACCTTGATGGAAATCGAACAGTTTTGATAGAATGGGCAGAACGCTTGGAATTTTTTAAGCCACGTAATGCTTTGTGCATTGAAATTGAAATTAGTAGTTTAAACTCAAGAGTCGTTCGATTATCAAATCTGCATTAATTATTGTAATCTTTAGATGTAATACACTTTTAATCTATATACTACATTATTTGTAAGAAAAATACTATATTTGAACTGTGAAAGATTCACTTCACTTCTAAAATTTAGTATTATGAACACTAAAAGAATAGTTGCGGGTCTTTTTTCTTTTATGATCTTAGCGGCTTCTGTTGTGGGAACAGTAGTCACTATCGAAGATTCAAAAGAATTGGACGTGCGTAAAAGTCGCATTATTTTACCACATAAGCGAAAATAATTGCACTTTATCGGATTTTTAAAAAGGATGGTACTAATACCGTCCTTTTTTCGTTTACAGAAGTATATAAAAATCCTTTATGCTTCGTAATAATTCTATTCAGGTAAAACACAAATTAATTATTGAATCATTTATTGTTTTTCTCATTCTGCTTGCTCCTTTCTTGTACAAGTTTCACACTTATTTACCGGATCAACCAGACGAGGTCCTTACTGTATTAGGTTTTACAATAGATAGTCATGGTTTTTATGATGTTGAAACATATGTGTGGTTTCTATTGAGTAAGTTCATTCCCTTTTACCTTATTTTGATTTGGTTTTTGACTTGTAAACATTGGTGGTATCATATTTTACTTATCCCTTTAACTATGTATGCCTTCCAATTGTTCGAACTCTACTATTCAGCCGATGAATTTGTGGATACCAAAAATTTACTTTGGTTGTTGCCTATTTGTATGGTAATAATTCCTCTTGTATATTTCATAAGAATACGTTTATATGATCGATTTGTGCACGGAATTGATTTAGGTGTAATAGAGCAGGAATTAGACCTTATGAAAGAGAAAGAAGCACTAGAAAAAGAACGTGAAATTCTAAATATTCGTAAAGAACGCTATCTAAAATCTCGTTCAAAAAGTGAACGTATTTTGTTCGAAAAAAATGACTAATTTCGATGGCATAATCGTTGAGAATTGTCAGGAGATACATTAGATCCAATTTTATTTCAAGACAAGGGTGTCCTTGCCCAAGAAGAACGTCTCGCCGTTCTTCAATCTTCCAAAAAACTTCATATTGGTATCCCGAGGGAACTTTTTTCTGAGGAAAATAGAATAGCCCTTACACCTTCCGGAGTGAAGTCTTTAGTTGAAAATGGTCATTTGGTTGTAATTGAAAGAGATGCAGGTTTGAACTCTCATTTTACGAATCAAATGTATGAAGATGCTGGAGCTAAAATAAGCAGTAATACAGATGAAGTTCTGTCTCATTCAATTGTTTTAAAAATCTCGCCTCCTTCGGAAAAAGAGCTTCAAAAAATTAAACCAAATTCAACTATTTTTTCTGCATTACAAATCAACACACTTTCAGCTAAATCTCTTGAAATTATTCAAAGAAAGAAAATCGTAGCTTGTGCTTATGACTTTCTCAAGGATAATGAAAATAAATATCCTATTCTTGAGGTATTAGAAGAAATTTCTGGTTTGGCATCTATATTTTTAGCCGCTCAATTTTTATCAAGTAACAATCGTGGAAAGGGAATGTTATTTGGAAATATTTATGGCATACCCTCCACTAAAATGTGTATTATCGGAACAAATCAAGCAGCACTTACAGCCGCTAAATATGCATTGAATTTAGGAGTTTCAGTGTCTATTTTTGACCAATTAGTTTCTGGTTTACGCTCTGTAAGCACTCAATTGTCTTCACAAATTCAAACAGGAATATACAATAGTGAGGTGTTTAAAACTTCTATACGCTCAAGTGATGTTATTGTTGCTTCATCAAATACGCAGAATTTAAAGGACATTATTATTTCTGAGGATTTGATCAAACAAATGAAACCAGGCTCGGTTGTAATTGACCTTACATTAGACAGAGGTGGTTGCGTAGAATCCATAGAGCTACAACCTAAAACTAATCCTTATTTTAAACATGATGTCATACATTATGGTATGTATAATTTGCCCTCCAATTATGCTCAAACCGCATCTATTGGAATAAATAATGTATTGGTTCCTCTTTTAATGCAAATTGGTGTAGATGGTCATATAGAATGCGCCCTTAGATTAAATGATGGTTTACGTGATAGTATTTTTTCTTATAAAGGATTGGTTACAAATGAACGCGTTGCTCGTTGGTTTGAAAAAAGATATAATGATATTAGATTATTGATGTATTAAATGAAAAAAGTCTTCCTAAAACGCTTGATTTACTTTTCTATTGGTCTTTTTTTCGGTCTATTGTTTTTAAATTTTATCATTGATCAAAAAACAGATGGAAAAGGAATAGATTACTGTTATTTTCCTAATTGTAGAGTTTTAAAAGATTTAAGAAAAAATAGCGATGTGGCTCCCTTTATAAAAGATAGTGTTCTCGTTGAAGGTAAGGTGATATTTAATAAAAGTGAAATTAGATCAACCCCTTGCCAACTATATGTAGTTAAGTATGCTTATGAAGAGTATCGCTTTGAACGTTGCGATAGCCTTACAAAATACTTAGAGTAATTTTCTTCGTGATCTCTCTTTTTTAATCAGTTCAAGTTCTCGGTTTGTTTGCCCAGCAACTGAGGTATTTTCTTCAGCACGTCTTATGAGATATGGCATCACATCTTTGACAGGTCCGTAAGGAATGTATTTGCTCACGTTATAACCATTTTTGGCTAAGTTGAAAGAAATGTGATCACTCATGCCGTATAATTGGCCAAACCAAATGTGTTTGTGATCTGAAGGGATATTGTATTCTTCCATATAGTTTAAAATTAATGAGGTACTGTGTTCATTATGTGAACCAATAAAAATAGAAGCCTTTTCTATATGATTTAAAATAAATCGTGCACCCTTATCAAAATTGAGATCTGTTTCTTTTTTATCTTCACAAATAGGTGAATTATATCCTTTTTCGCTTGCTCTTTTTCGTTCTTTTTCCATGTAAGCCCCTCGAACAAGCTTAATGCCAGGTAAAAAATTATATCGACTGGCTAAATCAAAGAGTTTTTCTAAATCTTTCATTTTATCCCATCGATACATTTGATAAGTGTTGTAAACTATGGGTTGCTCAGTGTTATAGGTTTTCATCATTTGTAGGCAAAGATCATCAGCTGCCTGTTGCAACCAACTTTCTTCTGCATCTACTAACAACTTAATATTTAATTCTCTTGCCTTTGAACACAAGGTGTGATAGCGGTCAGTAATGCGATTGTAAGCATTTTTTTCAGACTCGTTTAAATCACTATTTTGACTCACCTTGTAAAATAAATCTGAAGAGCCTAATGCTGTAGGCTTGAAAACTGCGAATGGAATTTCCTCTCTGGATTTAATAAATGAAAGGATTTCTAAATTCTTTTCAACGGCCAAATCAAATTGATTTTCTTCAACCTTACCTTCTACGGAATAATCTAAAATTGATTGCACACCGTAAGACCCTAGTTCCTTTATGATTTGCAGACAATCCTCTTCATTTACCCCTCCACAAAAATGATCAAAGACTGTAGCTCTTATAAGTCCTTCGACTGGTAATTGGGCATTGAGTGCAAAATTTGTTGCCGCTGTTCCTATTTTTACTAAAGGTTCATTGCTTATTAACTTAAATAAAAAATAGGCTCGATCCAGAGCAGCATCATTTTTCATTTGAAAGGCAATTGCCGTGTTATCAAAATTTACCATTCTTTTTGCCTTAATTTGTATTACAAAAATAAATCTTGCTGATTGATTTCAATCACATAAGATCATGTAAATTACTATGAATCATATCTCTTCATCATCCTATGATGTTTATTTTGAGCATCAGGCACAATTAGAATTGAAAAAATTGACTTCTCGTAATTATTATTCATCTTATTTTGTTTTAGTTGATGAGAACACAAAGCAATGCTGTTTAGAACAATTTGAGGCACTTACATCAACCTCTTTTTCGTACATCTGTATTGAGATTTCTTCTGGAGAAGAACATAAAAATATCGATAGTTGTAAGCAGGTGTGGCATATTTTAACAGAAAATAATGCAGATAGAAAATCGTTATTGATCAATTTGGGAGGAGGTGTTCTAACAGATTTAGGCGGCTTTTGTGCAGCAACTTATAAAAGAGGAATTGACTTTGTAAATATTCCTACCACTTTACTTTCAATGGTTGATGCAGCTGTTGGTGGTAAAACTGGTATTGATTTTCAAGGATTAAAAAATCATATAGGTGTTTTTTGTAACGCTAGAATGACATTAGTCATGTCATCCTTCTTAGAAACCTTGGATCAGCGTCAAATTAATAATGGTATGGCTGAAATGATTAAGCATGGCCTAATCTACGATGAACCACATTTTTATGAGGTTATTAAAGATTTAAATGCTTTTCGAAAACTGATTGCCCGATCCGTTTACGTCAAACATCGCGTTGTTACTGAGGATCCTAAAGAAGGTGGCTTACGTAAAATTTTGAACTTTGGACATACTTTAGGTCATGCCATAGAGACCTATATGATGGAGGAGCGTAATAAAGAAACACTTTTCCACGGCGAGGCCATAGGAATTGGAATGATTCTCGAGGCTTACATATCTTTTAAATTAAATAAACTCTTAGAAAGAGATTTAAAATTAATTACCAAAAGTATAATACCACTGTATGATAAAGTGATTTTCAAAGCAGAAGACATTAAAGAGATTCTTAAATTAAGCCTTCATGACAAAAAAAACAAAAAAGGTAAAGTTATGTTTGTTTTATTAGAGGGTATAGGTAAAGCAAGCTACGATATTGAAGTAGAAAAAGATTTTATTTTAGAAGCCTTTGATTATTATCAAAAGGTTTGATGTAAAAATTTTACAAGAAAAACTGAATCTTTAAGTTATAATTCATTGAATATAGTATGCATTAAGCGGCGTTTATCGTTAATGCTTTCTTCCAAGGATATCATTGTTTCTGTTCTACTTACACCTTCAATGTCATCAATTTTAAAAATAATATTCTTAGCATGCGTAGTATCTTTAGCACGAATTTTACAGAAAATGTTAAATTTCCCAGTGGTTATGTGCGCAACAGTTACATAGGCGATGTTATTTAGACGTTCAAGAACAAATTTCGTTTGATGTGTTTTTTCTAAAAAAATACCAACATAAGCTATGAAAGAGTAACCTAGCTTTTGATAATCTAGGGTTAAAGAGGATCCTTTAATTATATTTGCCTCTTCCATTTTCTTCACACGAACGTGTACAGTCCCTGCTGAAATAAGAAGTTTTTTTGCAATGTCCGTAAAGGGAGTTCTCGTGTTTTCAATAAGCATATCGAGAATCTGATGGTCTAAATCGTCTAATTTAACTTTCCCCGCCATTTTTTATATTTTCGACGAAATTAACAATATCAAATGATTTACTGAAATTTATTTAACTATATCGAATGATTTTAAATAATACCGTAATATTTTATTTGATTTCTTCTAAAATTTAAATGTTGTTTAGCGCGTTCTTCTGTTAGCACCGAAGCTTGAAATATAAGATTTGTAACGTATGATTCTTTATTTAGGTTTAAGAATTCAGGTCTAAAATTTAAAAACCCACCTTGTTTTTCGATAATATATCGTACTCCTATAATTTTAGCGTCAAAAATCAATACCTCGTCGTAAAACCTTTTTGAATTTTCTGGAAGTTCTTGATATTTTTTTACTACGAGGTTATTTTCAACTTGTTGGAAATCTATCTCAACTAATGCACTAATAGCTTGTTCAAGAGAATTATTGATATACTTTCTAATTTTTTCTCTAGTGTAATCGCTTTTACAATGTCCTGCTTCTATCAATACTGTAGGAGTATGTAATGATTGAAAATAATCTCCGGTACAATTGACATTAAATTCATCGTCATACCGAGCTATATTGGACTTTATATCGTCTGGAAGTTCTCGAATTATAGTTGTAATTAAAAAAGCTGATTTAATTCTAGAGGTTGTCCAACTCTTATCGACATCGGCTGAAGGACTTAAAAAAGAAAGACTTGCACTTTGATCTGTATTCCCTACAGTGTACATATTGCGCTGATCGTGTAAATTAAAGCAGTAATTCGGTTTGAACTGTCGATATTTTCGATGTAAAACTTGCATTTCTAATTGAGAGGCGTTGCTTGCGTCTCTATTTAAATCCATATTGTTAGCATTTACTCTAGTGTAATTGAATGCGCCATCTGGATTTAGAATGGGTATGATTAATAGTTCAAATTGATTCATCCAATTCGCACTTGACTTAAAACTATTTGCGAAATCTAGTACTGCTTTGGTAGTGGTAGACTCGTCTCCATGCATTTGTGACCAGATTAAAATCTTAGTGGTTCCCTCACCTATTTTTAGCGCATATATAGGTCTTTTTTCTTCTGAAAAACCTATGACTTGGTAATCCTGACGAAAATATTTTTTCAAAACAGGCTCTAAATGGGCATTATTGATGTATCTACCTTTTAATTCTTTGATTTGCATGTATCTTTAGGGCTGATTTAATGGATTATTGCTATGAATTGGAAACATCAACTTTATTTTCTATATGCTCTACTGTGCTTGAGCTGTGCAAGTGGTCCAAATCGAGAATGTTCTCAGTACAAAAATGGGGAATTTATATTTAAAACAGAGTTGAATGGGGATTTACAAGAATCTACATTTAAACGTTTTGGAGCGTTAGAAATTGATGACTATAGCGGAAAAATAGATTCGGCTAGTGTAAAATGGATTAACGACTGTGAGTATATACTAAAAAGTCTTAACCCTAAGTCAATGGCAGAAAAAAAGCCGTTACATTTTAAGATTTTGAGTACAACAGATAGTTCCTATACCTTTGAGTATGGTCTTTTAAGTGCTGAAAATCGACTTATAGGAACTGCTGTCAAACTGAAATAGTACTTTATTATGTTCGAAATCTTATCTTCTATAGACGCCTGGGTTGCTTTACTTACACTTATTTTTCTTGAAATTGTTCTCGGAATAGACAACATCATTTTTATTTCAATATCAGCAAATAAACTTGATACAAATCAGCGAAAATCAGCTACAAATATTGGACTTCTTTTAGCTATGTTGATGCGAATTATCCTCTTATTCGGAATAGGATATTTAACTTCTTTAAATAAGTCGTTTTGGTCTGTAGAGACAAGTTGGATTACTGGTAAAGTCAGCGGACAAGCATTAATTTTATTTATCGGTGGAATATTTTTACTCTACAAAAGCACAAAAGAAATACGTGAAAAAGTAGAGCATTCATCCCTCGTTGAAAAAGAGGCGGCTTCGACAAACAAAAATACATTTACTAGTGCCATCGTTCAAATTACTATTATAAATGTGGTTTTTTCATTGGACTCTATATTAACGGCTATTGGAATGACCAACAATATTTCAGAGGATCCAAATGATGCTTTGTTGTTGATGATTATTGCGGTGATTTTGTCAGTACTGATTATGATGTTATTTGCAAACCCGGTTGGTGCATTTGTTTCAAAACATCCTTCAATTCAAATTTTAGGGCTTTCTTTTCTGTTACTTATTGGATTTATGTTAATCACAGAAGCAGCTCACCTTTCTCATTTGATTGTTTTTAAACAAGAAATAGGAAGTGTTCCTAAAGGATACCTCTACTTTGCAATTTGTTTTTCACTTTTGGTTGAGTTTCTCGATATGCGAATGAAACGCAATAAAAATAATCTATAACCCCTTAGAATAACTTAAGGTTAAAGTCTTCAGAATTAGGGTTAGTGGGTTTAACTTCTTTGTGCTCGTAAGGCAATGCTTTTACTTTAATCTCCAAAATAGCATTTTTGGTAAGTTGATTCCCGAGTGCCTTGTGGCTTTTAATAGCAATAAAGTCATTGAGATCGAAATATTCATTTGGTATTCTGTCTTGACCCCTTTTCTTATGATATACTATTTCAATTTCAGGTCTCCATTGATAGGTCACTTGAATTAATTTCGTCTTGTTATGTTCCGTAACAAGAAGTTCTTCTTTATCAAGAATATCAAAATTAAATCGTTTAACAAAATAACGCTCTCTTTGTCCATCGAAGTAAATGATTGAAATCGGTTTATTGTCTACAAACTTATCTACTAGGGCGTATTGTTCTATATCAATTCTAAGATTTAAGTCTGGTGTAATTCTTTTAACAGTTCCATCATTTGAAATTAACAGAATAGTATCCTTAGGAGTAAAAGAACCCAATAGATCGCCCCTTTCATCTACGTTTAGTCTGCCCACAATTTTGTCATACCAAATTTTTCTTGGTTTTAATGTTGAGATGCCTTTTTCACGGAAATCTACTCTCTTTACCGGTAGTTTTGATACTATATTTCCTCTGATATTTCGCCCTTTGACGGCTAAATCAGCGAAATCTAATTCCCAGTTTAATTTTTTGACACTTCCTGTTTTTCTCAGATGAATCATCACTTTTTCAGCTTCACCATTAGGATTAGCCGTAAAATATAGTATAGAGGTGTTTTTTTGATCACCACATAAATTATATTTTTTATCTCTTGTAACAGAAGTAACAGTAAACCTTTTGATATAGGTAATCCCTTTGTGTACCTTGTAAATCATATTATACACTGTTCTCGAATCTTTCTTTTTGAAAACGGCAACATGAATTATTTCTTTTCCAACAAACACTTTGGAATCTACTTTAGTGACCATCATATTTCCGTCAGCCGTAAAAACAATGATGTCATCAATATCACTACAATCGGTTACGTATTCATTCTTTTTCAAGGACGTTCCAATAAATCCTTCTTCTCGATTGACATAAAGTTTAGTGTTTCGTATGACCACCTTGGTGGCTTCAATATCATCAAAAACCTTTATTTCACTTTTGCGAACTCTTTCTTTACCGTACTTCTTTTTAAGCTGGGTAAAATAATCAATACTATAGTCTATAATATGGGCTAAATCATTTCGAACTTTTTGTAATTCAACATCTAAATTTTCAATATACAGAGCAGCTTTATCCAAATCAAATTTGGAGATGCGCTTAATTCTAATTTCAGTCAGCCGAACAATATCTTCAGTGGTAACTTTTCTTTTTAAGTTTTTAATATGTGGCTTTAGTCCAATATCAATTGCGGAGATTACCCCTTCCCATGTTTCTTCTTCTTCAATATCTCGATAAATTCGATGTTCAATAAATATTTTTTCTAGTGATGCAAAATGCCACTGCTCTTCTAATTCACTAATTCTAATATTCAATTCATGCCTGAGTAAATCAACCGTATGATCTGTTGAGCTTTCAAGTATTGTCTTTACAGTGATAAAAGCAGGTTTATTGTCTTCAATGATGCATGCTAAGGGTGAAATTGACATTTCACAGTTGGTAAAGGCATAAAGGGCATCAATGGTTTTATCTGGAGAAATATTATTAGGAAGATGAACTAAAATTTCTGCATCCGCCGCAGTATTGTCTTCAATTTTTTTGATTTTAATTTTTCCACGATCATTGGCCTTTAAAATAGAATCAATCAAAGAACTCGTATTTGTTCCGTAAGGTATTTCCTTTATAACTAAAGTAGTCTTGTCTAAAACCTCTATTCGTGCTCGAACTCTTACCTTTCCTCCTCGAAGACCTTCATTATAATTGGTTACATCGATGATACCACTTGTTGGAAAATCTGGATAGAGTTCAAAGGACTTACCTTTTAGGTAGTTGATACTTCCCTGTATGAGTTCATTAAAATTATGGGGCAATATTTTAGTCGATAAACCAACAGCTATGCCTTCTGCTCCTTGAGCGAGTAATAATGGAAATTTAACAGGTAGGTGAATAGGTTCTTTTTTTCGACCGTCATATGAGAGTTGCCAGTCCGTTATTTTAGGACTAAATACCACATCTAGCGCAAATTTTGAAAGCCTAGCTTCAATATATCTAGAAGCTGCAGCACTGTCTCCTGTTAAAATATTCCCCCAATTTCCTTGAGTGTCAATGAGTAAATTTTTTTGACCTATTTGAACCATAGCATCTGCTATACTAGCATCACCATGTGGGTGATATTGCATGGTATGGCCCACCACATTTGCTACTTTGTTGTAGCGTCCGTCATCTAATTCCTTTAAAGCGTGCAAAATTCTTCGTTGTACAGGTTTGAAACCGTCCTCAATAGACGGTACTGCCCGCTCTAATATTACATAAGAGGCATAATCAAGAAACCATTCTTGATACATTCCACTAACGGTGATAAGACGATCTCTTTCGTTATTTTGACTGTTTTGCAATTTTTCGTTTTCTTCGATCATAATTCTTCAACGGCATCTAGTTCTACTTTCAAGTTATTAATCACAAATTGCTGGCGGTCAGGGGTATTTTTACCCATATAAAAAGTCAATAACTGATCAATACTCAAGGATTTATCTGCTAAAACAGGTTCAAGACGTATGTTATCGCCAATAAAATTTTTGAATTCATCAGGAGAAATTTCACCTAAGCCTTTAAATCGCGTGATTTCCGGATTAGCTCCTAATTCATTTAAGGCCTTTAAACGTTCTTCTTCTGTGTAACAATATCTGGTTTCTTTTTTGTTCCTCACTCTAAAAAGAGGGGTTTGTAATATGTACAAATGATTTTCTTTGATGAGTTCGGGGAAAAACTGTAAGAAAAAAGTAATCAGTAAAAGCCTTATGTGCATTCCATCAACATCTGCATCGGTTGCTATTACAATGTTATTATATCTTAGATTTTCTAAAGACTCTTCTATGTTGAGTGCCGCCTGAAGCAAGTTAAATTCTTCATTTTCATAAACAATTTTTTTGCTCATTCCAAAAGAATTTAAAGGCTTCCCTCTTAAACTAAATACAGCTTGAGTGTTGACATCTCTTGACTTGGTGATTGAACCAGAAGCAGAATCCCCTTCGGTAATGAAGAGTGTTGATTCGAGTCTTCTGTCTTTTTTCATTTCACTAAGATGAACTCTACAATCTCTAAGTTTTTTATTGTGTAAACTGGCTTTTTTGGCCCGTTCTCTAGCCAATTTCCGAATTCCAGATAATTCTTTGCGTTCTTTTTCGGCTTGAACAATTCTTCGCTGAATAAGTTCTGCAATTCCTCCATTTTTGTGTAAAAAATTATCGAGTTGAGTACCGATAAAGTCATTGATATAGGTTCTGACTGTAGGCAGCCCATCCCCCATATCTGTGGATCCGAGTTTGGTTTTTGTTTGAGATTCGAAAACAGGCTCCATGACCTTAATGGCGATTGCCGATATAATTGACTTTCTTATGTCTGAAGCATCGTAATTTTTTCCAAAAAATTCTCTTATAGTTTTGACTAAAGCTTCTCTAAAAGCGGATTGATGAGTCCCCCCCTGTGTGGTGTGCTGTCCATTGACAAATGAATGATATTCCTCATTGTACTGAGAACGACTGTGTGTAATAGCAACTTCAATGTCATCTCCCTTAAGGTGTATTATGGGATACAAGAAATCTTCCTGAGAATTTTGAAATTCAAGTAGATCTTTGAGACCATTTTCAGAATAGAATTCCTCTCCATTAAAAACAATAGTAAGCCCAGGATTGAGATAGACATAATTTCTGAGCAATCGCTCAATGTATTCCGCTCTGAATCTAAAATTCTTAAAAATACTTTGATCAGGTATGAACGCAATTTGAGTGCCGTTTCGTTCCTTAGTTTCTTCCGTAAATTCTTCTTGAAGTTCACCAGCGCTAAAAATGGCAGTTTTACCCTTTTTATCTCTAATAGAAGTGACTTTAAAAAAATTAGAGAGTGCGTTTACTGCTTTTGTTCCTACTCCATTTAATCCAACTGATTTTTTAAAAGCTCGGGTGTCATACTTTCCTCCCGTGTTCATTTTCGATACAACATCGACTACCTTACCTAAAGGTATGCCACGCCCAAAGTCTCGAATGTGAACTGTTGAATCTTCAATTTTAATTTCAATGCGCTTGCCTGCTCCCATCACAAATTCGTCTACACTATTGTCGAGGATTTCTTTAAGAAGTATATATATTCCGTCATCAGCAGAGGAGCCATCACCAAGTTTTCCGATATACATTCCCGGTCTAACTCTGATGTGCTCCTTCCAATCTAAGGAACGGATATTCTCTTCTGTGTATTGAACTTGACTCATCGATTAAAATTGAGTGCTCTAAAATAAGGTGGTTTGACGGAAGTTGCTTGAGACAAACAATAAAGTAATTAACAAAAACATTGAGAGTTTTACACACTCATCTCTTGTTCTATTGTATATTTTAATACAATAACCATATCAATTATGAAAAATATTATTTTTATCCTCTTTCTTTGTTTATTGGTTTCTTGTGAACAATCTTTTAGTCTTAGCTACAAGATATAAATGATGAGATTTTAGAAAATGCTAATGATTATCAAGGGGATTGGCTTACGTATGGAAAAAATTACAGTGAAAATAGACACAGTGAACTCAATCTTATCAATAAAGAAAATGTAGAAGATCTCGAATTAGCATGGTCTCTTAATTTAAATACTAAGCGCGGAATTGAGTCTACTCCACTTGTGGTAAACGGTATTATGTACCTTACTGGACCATGGAGTTTGGTGTATAGTGTAGATGCAAAATCCGGAGAACTACTGTGGACCTATAACCCAAATGTTTCTAAGTCACATGGAGAAATGGCTTGCTGTGATGTTGTGAACAGAGGTATAGCAATGTATAAGGGTAAATTATATTTAGGCGCTTTAGACGGCCGCCTCATTGCACTGAATGCATCTAATGGTCAGGTAATTTGGGAAAAAAACACCCTTGTAGGACTTGAAGGTAGTTATACCATCACGGGTGCTCCAAGAGTTTTTGACGGAAAAGTCTTTATAGGAAATGGTGGAGCAGAGTACGGTGTTAGAGGTTTTTTCTCTGCATATAATGCAGAGACTGGTGAGTTGGATTGGAGATTTTACACTGTTCCTGGAAATCCTGAAAATGGATTTGAGCATCCCGAATTAGAAGAGGCAGCAAAAACTTGGACTGGTGAATGGTGGAAATATGGAGGTGGTGGAACTGCTTGGGATTCATTTGTTTATGACGCTAAGGAAAAGTTAATTTACGTAGGAACGGGTAATGGATCTCCTTGGAATAGAGAAATTAGAAGTCCTGGAGGTGGAGATAACCTTTATTTATCTTCTATTCTTGCCTTGGATGTAAAAACAGGTCAACTCAAATGGCATTACCAAACTACTCCAGGAGAAACATGGGATTATACCGCTGTGCAACCATTAATGTTGGCTGATCTGCAAATTAAAGGAGAAAATAGGAAGGTCATAATGCAAGCACCTAAAAATGGATTTTTTTATGTCTTAGATCGTCTTACAGGGGAATTAATTTCTGCTGAAAAGTTTGTTTATGCCAACTGGGCTGAAAAGGTAGATTTAGAAACAGGTCGTCCCGTAGAAACAAGTTTTGCTCGACATATCAATGAAAATGTAGAAATATATCCAGGACCGTTTGGTGGACATAATTGGCAGGCTATGGCATATAATCCAAATTCAGGATTAGTTTATATCCCTGCTCGAGAAATGTCTATGCAATACGGTAAAGAGTCAACTTTTGAATTTGAGCCTAAGCAATGGAACACAGGTACTGAATTGGTGCCTGGAGCATCTGGGAAGAACAACGGTAACGAAATTTTGTTAGATTCTATATTAAAAGGTGAGAGTTATGGAAAACTCCTTGCATGGGATCCGGTGAAAAGTGTCGAAGTTTGGTCACATAAACAAGATAATGTATGGAATTCTGGCGTTTTGTCTGTGAATAACATGATTTTTCAAGGAGATGCTGAGGGTAATTTTGTTGCATTTGACGCTTTTAATGGAGATCAATTATGGTCTAAGAATTTAAATACTGGAATTATTGCACCCCCTATGACTTATATGATTGAAGGTGAGCAATATATATCCATACCCGTTGGTTGGGGAGGTGTTTACGGAAATGGAAATAAACACACCGAACAAATCAATCCAGGCACGATTTACACCTTTAAAATTAACGGACAAGGAAAGTACCCTGAATTTGAAAAGGCATTGAAGAAAAGTCGAATTACATTTAATACCTCAATGTCAATGGACGATATTTTACACGGAGGTCAAATGTTCTCTATATACTGTTCGCAATGTCACAATTTAGGAAACGGCGGTGGAACTATTCCAGATTTAACCTATTCTACAGAAACAGTTTTCGATATGTATGACAATATTGTTTTAAAAGGAGTTTTTCTTCCGAAGGGAATGCCTTCATTTAAAGACCGTCTTAGCGAGAAAGATGTTGAAAAGATAAAGGCTTATGTTTTGCACACAGCTTCAACACTTGAGCCCTAATGGCTATACATTAAATCTAAAATGCATGACATCGCCGTCACTGACTATATAGTCCTTTCCTTCTACACGAATTTTACCAGCTTCTTTAACTTTCGATTCTGAACCATAAGAAGTGTAATCTTGATAAGAAATGACTTCAGCACGTATAAAGCCTTTTTCGAAATCGGTGTGTATTACTCCAGCAGCTTGTGGAGCTGAAACTCCTTTTTTGATGGTCCAAGCACGAACTTCCTTGGGACCTGCTGTAAAATAAGTTTCAAGATTTAACAGTGCATATGCCGATCTTATCAATTTTGCGGAACCGGGTTCATTAAGTCCGATGTCTTCTAAAAAGAGTTGTCGTTCTTCATAATCATCGAGTTCATTGATATCTGCTTCAGTTCCAATGGCTAAGTACAATACTTCTGCATTTTCATGTTTTGCCATCTCTCTTACTTTAGACACGTATTCATTACCTTCTAATGCACTTTTTTCATCGACATTACAGACGTATAAAACAGGTTTATCTGTTATGAGCTGTAGTGGTTTGACGTAATCCACATAGTCTTCTTTTTGCAAATCTACAGCTCGCACTGATACGCCAGCTTCTAGGTTGTTTTTGAGAAGTACTAGAATCTCCTCTTCTTTTTGTGCTTCTTTATTTCCGGTTTTGGCAGCTCTCTTAACTTTATCTAATCGTTTTTCAACGGCCTCTAAATCCTTTAATTGAAGCTCTATATCAATAGTTTCTTTATCTCGAATTGGATCTACAGATCCATCGACATGCACTATATTATCGTCGTTAAAGCATCTCAAAACATGAAGTATTGCGTCGGTCTCCCTAATGTTGGCCAGGAATTGATTTCCTAAGCCCTCTCCTTTACTAGCTCCTTTTACAAGACCTGCAATATCAACGATTTCTACTGTAGCTGGAATAACTCTTTCTGGATCCACCAATTCTTGAAGTTTTTCCAATCGAGAATCGGGAACATTAACAACCCCTATATTCGGTTCTATGGTACAAAATGGAAAATTTGCACTTTGTGCTTTTGCGTTAGATAAACAATTGAAAAGAGTTGATTTTCCGACATTGGGTAAACCTACTATACCTGCTTTCATGTATTAGGAGTGGTTTGGTTAGCTATTTTGATGCAAAAATGATTGCTTTTCTAAAAGTTCAGCCTCTGTTTCGACTACATCTTCGTCGGGAACGCAACAATCTACGGGGCATACGGCGGCACATTGTGGCTCTTCATGAAACCCCTTGCACTCGGTGCATTTACCTGGAACGATATAGTAGAATTCATCAGAAACAGGCATTTGAGCTTCGTCGGCAATGAATGAACCTTTTGCTGTTTCCACAGCTCCTTTTAAGTTGGTGCCATCAGAATACCTCCATTGGTCAGCACCCTCGTAAATTGCGGTATTTGGACACTCTGGTTCACAAGCTCCACAATTAATACATTCATCCGTGATTATAATGGCCATTAGCGTATTTTTGTACAAAAATAAAACAGTAGACCTAGATAACAAACTTTATCATGTCAGCTAAGGAATCAAATATTGCATTATTGAATCATTTAGCCCTAGAAATTGAAGCATTGCTCTCAACTTCTTCTGGTGAATTTGATTCACTTATTTCGAGGATAAAGGCCGAGAATCCTTGGTTTATAGCATCTGAAATTAAAAGGGCTTTAAATTATTGGTCTATCAACTTACGCCAATCAGTTGTGCGTAACTGGTTAAATTCTTACAAGTTTGATGAGAAAAAAGTTTCCAAGAAGGTGCTACTCATATGCGCTGGGAATATTCCGCTTGTAGGTTTTCACGATTTTATCTCAGTTATTTTATCAGGACATCACGTGCTGCTCAAATTATCTAGCAAAGATCAAAAGCTGTTTCGCTATTTGTTGAAAAGACTTGAACATCTAGATTCGACTTTTAGTCGTAATTATACCTTAATAGATGAGCCTGTTAAGGCATTTGACGCTGTCATTGCCACGGGAAGTGCAAATACTTCGAGGTATTTTGAGTTTTATTTTAAAGATTATCCAAAAATTATCAGGCCGAACAAAACCTCTGTAAGTATTTTAAGTTCATCTGTAAGTGATCAACAGCTATCATTATTGGCGGAGGATGTATTTAATTACTTTGGTTTAGGTTGCAGGAGTATTACAAAAATTTACCTGCCTCAAAATTTTGATTTAGAACGATTGAGATTGGCATTTGAGAGTTTTAATGAATTGATTCACCATCATAAATTTCGTAATAACATTGATTATCAACGCTCGATTAATTTGCTGAATAAAACTGACTTCATTGACTTAGGACACCTCTTATTAATTGAAAACAAGGCTGTCTTCTCACCTATGGGCTCTTTGTATTATGAATTTTACAATTCCTTTGAAGCTTGTGTTGAGCAGGTAAAACAAAATGACGATTTGCAATTGATAGCTTCAGATTTTTCTTTTGAAAACAGTATTTCTTTAGGTGAAACCCAATCGCCTCACCTAAATCAATACGCAGACCAAATAGATACCATTGAATTTCTAACTGAATTTACTTAAATGAAAATACACAACTTTGGTGCTGGCCCATGTATACTGCCGCAAGAGGTTTTTAAAAATGCATCTAAAGGTGTTTTAAATTTGGGCAACACGGGTCTTTCCGTTTTAGAAATTTCGCATCGCTCTAATACGTTCCAATCTATTTTTGATCAAACTAAAAAATTGGTTTTGGAATTGATGGAATTGTCTGATGTAACGTACGAAGTCCTTTTTTTACAAGGTGGGGCATCCTCACAATTTGCTTTGGTTCCTATGAACTTTTTAAAACAAAAAGCACTTTACATTGATACAGGTGTTTGGAGTGAAAAAGCAATAGTTGAGGCTCGAAACTTTGGACAGGTAGAGGTCCTTAAAAACAGCTCTTCAGAAGGATATTTAAAACTTCCGGATCTGTCAATAATTAGATCGGGAGACTATGATTATATTCATTACACTTCTAACAATACCATTTACGGAACTCAATTTGAAGATGTTCTAAAAACAGATTGCCCTCTCGTTTGCGATATGAGCTCAGATATATTCTCAAAGCAAATTGATTTCAACTTATTTGATCTAATATATGCTGGGGCTCAAAAAAATATTGGTCCCGCTGGAATGACCTTGGTCGTAATTCGAAAGACATTTTTAGATGAACTTGTCGAATCTAGAATTATACCTACCATGTTCAATTATCAAAAGCATATTGAAAAAAGTGGACTGTTAAATACACCACCTGTTTTTTCAATTTATGTGGCTATGTTAAATCTGACTTGGCTTAAAGAACAAGGTGGTTTATTGCATTTTGATTCTTATAACAAGAAAAAATCCTTTCTGGTTTATAAAGAATTAGAACGAAACACTTTGTTTACCCCTAAGATTCATATTGGTTCAAGGTCAAATATGAATATTACATTTGATTTAGTCAATCAAGATTTAAGTTCTGATTTTTTAGAATTTTCTTTGAGTCGAGGTATACAAGGTATTAAAGGTCATAGATCACTAGGTGGATTTCGGGCTTCTTTATACAATGCATTATCTTTAGATAGTGTCGAATGTTTAGTTGAAAATCTAAATGTATTTGAGCGTAAATATCATGACTAATGTTTATTAGAGATTAATAATATTTACCTAATTTTAACTGCAACCAAGTTGCATTAATATAAATGAAGATCTCTAGATTAATTTTCGCCTACCTACTTTTAAGTTATAGTTTAGCTTCCTCTCAAGAAGTCGAGAATGAATGCAATTTAACTTACGAGATTGTTTTATTAGACTATCACGACAACAAAGAACCTTTAACTAATGCCGAAGTAAAAATTGATGAATTAGGTTTTTCGTCAAGGACTAATAATGCCGGTAGATTGACATTGCTAGGCTTGTGCAAATCAACCTTTACTGTTTTTGTAGATCATCCTGAATGCAATCCACAAACCTTCGAAGTAAAGCTCAATCGTTCAAAGTCAGATGTGTTTTTTTTAGAACATCATTTTCAACAACTTGATGAAATTGAATTAATAGGTTCAAATATTAATCGTGCCAAAAAGCAATTAGTTAAACGATTAGATGAAAATTGGATTTCATCTAATCGTTCAAAATCCTTAGGCGAAGCCTTAAAGAACTTAAGTGGCGTAACTACACTTCAAACGGGCACAACTATTTCTAAGCCAATCATACAAGGCATGAGAGGTAGCAGAATAATTACTGTGTCTAATGGCACTAGACAGGAAGATATGGAATGGGGAGACGAGCATGCTCCAAGCATTCAGATGGGATCATTTGATGAAATCAAAATTGAGAAAGGGGCAGATGCTCTGGCTTACGGAACAGATGCTATTGGAGGGGTAATTGTATTAGATCATCAAAAATTTTATCCAGTTGATTCTGAGCGAAGAGAATTTGGGACTGGTTACCATACTAACGGTCTTGGGGGATATATTTTTCATCAAATCAAGAAGACGAATACCAATGGCTCGTATTTCAAGTCATCTTTAAATTACCAGCGCTTCGGAGATCGTAGTGCTCCAAGTTATAATCTCACGAATACCGGAAATAAGAATCAATCAATTAATCTCATATACGGCAAGAATAAATTGTCATCTGGGTGGGAATTAAATTTTTCATTACTCGTTGACCAAATTGGTATTCTCAGATCTTCACACATAGGCAACCTAGACGATTTAGAAAGAAGTATTAATTCTAGAACTCCACTATACATCGAAGATTTCAGATATGATATTTATACTCCAAAACAGAATGTTTTACACGGTACTTTTTCCGGCTCATATTTTAAAAATTTAAATAAAAAATCTAAGATTGATATAGCCTACAGCTTGCAATACAATCGTAGAAAAGAATTCGATATAAGAAGAGGACCAAGAAATGAGATTCCCGCAATGGACATGATTCTCAACACTCATGATATAAGAGTAAATTATCAAAATGCGCTAGATAATGGTCTTTTCAAAACTGGAATTAATTTACAGTATCAGGAAAATGAGCCTAATCCTGAAACCGGCGTAAGACGATTTATTCCCGATTATCAAAAAGTGCAATTAGGTTACTATTTAATTTTAAACAAAAACTTGAGCGATTATTTTATCTTAAGTTCTGGTCTCCGCATTGACTATACCGAATACAATGTTCAAAAGTTTTATAGAAAATCAAGGTTTAAACAATTGGGCTATGACCAAAAGTATCCTGATATCGTAGCTGAAGATTTGGGTACGCAAGTATTGACCAAATCAAATTGGGATTATCTCAATCAAGCTTATAATTTGGGATTGACTTTTGAACCAAGTAATACCCTAGCAGCAGATTTACAAGTAAGTGCGCTTCAAAGGGCTCCTAATGCAGCTGAATTGTTTTCAGACGGTCTGCATCATACGGCTGCTCGTATCGAATTAGGTCAGCTAGGTTTTAAAAGTGAAAAAGCACTAAAATTTGACTTAGGTTTATCTTATAATAATCCTCATTTTTCTCTTCGGTTGAATGCGTATTACAATACAATAAAAGATTTTATTTATCTCTACCCCTCTGATACTGAATACACCCTACGAGGTGCCTTTCCCGTATGGACCTATGAACAGGCTGACTCAAGATTTCTAGGTTTTTCATCAGAAATCATCAAACAATTAGGGTTAAATTGGACATTTCTTTCAAAATTCAGTTCAATTAAAGCTACAAACCTCGAATTAGATGAACCACAAATCAATATTCCCTCAGCTGAAATTAACAATAGTCTGCGCTTTGCGATAGGAGGAAAAAATAAACTACAATTCAACATTGAACAACAAATTGTTTTTGAACAAAAAAATAGACCGCCTAACTTATTTGTGGAAATTAGACCTAATGAAGTAGTAGAGTTAAAACTTAATGATGCTCCTCCCTCGTTTGTGAATTACAATACTTCAATAGATTATAGCTTATATTTAAAACAAAACAGAAGTATTAGACTAAAGCTTTCTGTATTGAACGTTTTAAATGAAACTTATAGAAATTACCTGAATCAACTTCGTTATTTCGCCGATGAACCGGGTCGCAATTTTCAATTTTCTTTAATCTATAAATATTGAAAATGAGAATAGGTTTTCTAGGTGTTTGTTATTTCTGTCTTGTTGGATGTAGTGATTTGGACGATTTGGGATACGAAGAACCTGAAAAGTACAATATAGCAGAATTGACTTTCATAGCCAGAGAAGATAATGGAGAGTCTTTTTTGTCCTATGTAGATCCAGATTTAGAAGGTCCTTTAAATCCGATAACAAATACGGTGCAGTTAAAAAATAATTCGGATTACACTATTCGACTAAATTTTGCTTATGACTTCATACTTGACGAAGAAGAACGAATTGAAGGAAATGATACAATTCTATCTCAATCAAAAGATTATCAGGTTTTTTTGATTTTAGAAAACGAGAATGGTTCATTCGTGAGTAATTTAGAGGCCATCGATACCGATGATAATCAAAACACTTTGGGTTTAGAATGGGAAATAAGCACTGCTATTACTGGATTTGTAGATATGCGAGTTGTTTTGGTGTACGACCCTATAAAACCAAACTTAAACCTTAATTCTGCGGAAGGGTTTATAGTTTTTGATGCAACTGTTAATTTCATCATACAAGGCTAATCGTCTTTTTTAAGAACAAATGTGTATATCCACATTAAAGTAAATGTGGGTATTACATCTAATCCCGGTATCAACTCTTCAATTGTTTGAATGACAGCAGCCATTTTTCCTTGTTTGGAGGAATACATTTTAGACATTATCCATCCAGAAACAGGTGCCCATATGAAATCTGAAAATTCTCCAAAAAAAGGAATGATATAAGATAGCATTCCTATGGCGTCAAATAGAATACTCAAGATTAAATAACTAATTGGATTTTTTTTTATCATTGATTTTTAAGTGTTTTCTTTGCTTAGACTCAACTCTAAATCAACTTCATCTTTTAGTTCTTTTAATTTGTTTTTACTCACGGCGTAAAGTTAAGCAATGGTGTAAACATTAAAATTCATACTATGATCAAACTATCTCCACTGACAAAAAAAGGCTATGTAAGACTAAGTATTAGAGTAATGCTCAAAGGGGGACAAATAACCAAAAACCTTGGAATAAATGTGCATAAAAACCAGGTAAGGCGTAAAAGAATAGTTAATCTCTGCCTTAACTTAATCACCCTGAAAATGCATAAACCACTACAAGGCCCAGAGCAGCATAACCGATAACTATTCCTCTAGCAATATAACCAAATGGGCTTAAATCTTTTAAGTTAGAAACAATACGTCCTTCTTTATCAAAGACGACAACGCGACTACCTTTTATTAACGTATTCTTACAATAAGTCCATATCTCATTACCGTTTACATTTTCAGTCTTATCGGGTTTGCCATATTTATTTATAATAAATTCTTTTTGATTATCAACTTTTGTAAAAAGTGATTTATGTGCTGTACAACTTGTCAGTAAAGTCATAGTAGTCAATAAAATAAACATGCTTCTTTTCATAATACTTTTAGTTTGAGACATATGTCAAGATAATTATTAATTTAAATCTAACCATATTTGTAGCTCCGATGAAAAATATAATATTTGGAAAATTTTATATGGAGAATTCATCTTTTCAAAGCAAAGTATCAAAAGAAAACGACGAGAATGAATATTCTCAGACAAATAAAGAAGCTTTACGTTCTGAAATTCAATATTCTGAAGAAAGCGGTAGAAAACCAAACCTATCCAATAAATTATATCAATTACAATTGAAGCTTTAAGAAATAGTTATCCAAAAAAATTAGCCTCAGTTAATTCTGGGGCTTTTTTATTTAAAATAATTTCAATAATTCATTTTTACTCTAAATATTTTGTTTAGTGCAGTTTATTTTAATAAACAACTTATTAAAATAAACATTAAATTCTGACACAATGAATGAATTCGAAATTTACCAAATTGCCCAATTTAATTTTATTAATAATGCTATCTGCAAAGTGGCGGTCATTTTGATGACGGGTATATCTTTCTATTTAATTAGAAGAGCAAGAGAAATTAATTTTTCTTCTTATGGAAAGATTATATTAAGTTCCTTTTGCTTATGAACAATATTTTTTGGTCTTCAAGTATTATCTTATTTAGTACTAAATCAGAAGAATATGTCTTTTCAACTTTCAGAAATTAAAGCTTTAATTTCT
>MDTC01064660.1_pt1 | contig 48725 bp, 55 predicted proteins | sample 811181 | NCBI WGS metagenome assembly MDTC01 (sample SAMN05326644, study PRJNA326480) | marine metagenome | isolation source: seawater | place: Pacific Ocean: North | collected 2011 | reverse complement strand
TTTAACAGTGGAACTACTCACTCACAGCTTAGTTCTTGCTACCTTAATACTTTTGATGATAGCATTGACGGTATTTTTGACGGTGCTTGGCAAGAAGCTCGTAAATCAAAGTACGCTGGTGGTCTTGGTCTCGATGTTACCCCTTTTCGCTCTACAGGCTCTCATATTCAGGGAACTAATGGCATATCTAGCGGCTTGGTCCCTTGGCTTAAAATATATAACGATCTTCTGGTAGCTGTCAACCAAGGAGGCAAAAGGCCAGGAGCTGGCTGTGCCTACCTAGAACCTTGGCATTTAGATTTTGAAGAATTTCTTAACCTCAGGCGCAACACTGGCGATGATAGACTAAGGTGTCATGATTTAAATACTGCAGCATGGATACCAGATGAATTCATGAGAAGAGTACAGAGCGAAGATGTTTGGTATTTCTTTGACCCCAAAGATACCGAAGATGAAAACGGTAAAACTTTACATGATTGCTTTGGTTCTGAATTTGATACTCGATACGACGAGCTATGCAAAGCAGCAGACGCAGGTGCAATTACAAATTATCGAATAATTCCCGCAAAAGACTTGTGGAAAAAAATGCTTAAAGTTTTATTTGAAACATCTCACCCATGGAATACATTCAAAGACCCATGTAATATTAGATATACAAATCAGCACCAAGGAGCAGTAAGAAGCTCCAACCTCTGTACAGAGATTACCTTACATACAAAACCCTCTGAATACAAAAGTGGAGAGAAAACTAAAATTGGAGAGACAGCTGTCTGCAATCTCGGTTCAATAAATCTTGTTAATCATTTAGATGAGGACGGAGAATTTGATTTTGATAAACTTAAAAACTCTATACATACAGCAATTAGAATGCTCGATAATGTTATTGATATCAACTTCTATCCTACTAAGGAAGCCAGCAATTCAAATCTAAGAAATAGACCTATAGGATTAGGATTAATGGGCATTCATGATGTATTACATATAAAAAATATCAACATAGATAGTGATGAAGCAATTGAATTTAATAATTATTTATTTGAATTTTATTCATCTCAAGCTATTTATGCTAGTTCAGAGCTTTCCAGGGAAAGAGGTTCTTATGAAAACTATGAAGGTTCATTATGGAGTCAAAACATACTCCCAATTGATTCATATAAGAACCTTATGGATTATAGATCAGATAATCAGCGCGAACTCAAAGGTGAGTCGCTTCAATCTGAATGGCAAAACATTCGAAACAATATTGAGCAATACGGAATGAGAAACTCTAATGTTATGGCTATAGCTCCTACAGCTACAATAGGGTATATCAATGGTGTTGAGCAAAGCATAGAGCCTAACTTTTCTGTACTATTTGTTTATGAAAATAAGTCAGGTAATTTTTATATCACTAATCCCTATTTCGTCAAAGATATGAAAGATCGAGGTTTATGGAACCAAGAAGTTGCTTCTCTTGTTAAGAATTGTGATGGAGATTTATCTCTGCTTAATGGCTCAATTCCAGAAGATATTAAAGATAAATATAAAACAGCCTTCGATAGAGATATGTTTAAGTTGATAGAGTGCAATGCAGCTCGTCAAAAATGGATCGATCAAGCTATCAGCTTTAATCTTTACAATAAAGGAACCTCCTTAAAGTATTTAAATGATATTTATATTTCTTGCTGGGAGAAAGGCTTAAAAACAACATATTATTTAAGAAACAGAGCTGCCAGTAAAGTTGAAAAATCAACAGTATCAGAATCTAAATCCACATCCGAACCTAGTGCATGCAGTATTGAAGCTATGAAAAACGGCGAAGTATGCGAAAGTTGTCAGTAAATGAAACCTCGATCTTCTTTTGTAGGTTTAGTTTGCGGCAAGCTAATTTGCCTAGCTAAAAGATGCACTTTTGATCAAGGTAAAAAAGTTCCATACGGTGGTTACTGGTCTCTTTTTGGAGGATCTATAGAAAAAGGTGAATCTCCTTTCTTTGCAGCTCATCGAGAATTAATGGAAGAAGCTAATATAGATTTACCTTTAAATAAATTAAAATATTGCAAAACATACAGAAACGATGCGGGTAGTCTACATATTTATTTTGCAGAGCTAGATGATATTATTAATCCAGAATTAAACTTTGAACATACTGAATATGGATGGTTTGAAATGGACACAATAGACAATTTCCCATACCTAATTGATGATAAAATAGTTGATGCAATAAAAAAATATCAAAAAAATAGATATATCTCATAATTATGTGTATAATATATAGTTATGGAATTAGATTTTTCTGATAAAATTAGAGCAAGAATACTAGAGGAAGTTGGATCTGAGGAAGAAATCTCCAAAGAAGCTTGGGCCTCCGAAGCAAATAAAGGTAAAACTTTAAACAAGCCATTTAGAACGTCGGGAGGACCTAAAAAGTTTTCTGTTTATGTCAAGAACGAAAAAGGCAATGTTGTTAAAGTTAATTTTGGAGATCCAAATATGGAGATTAAGCGTGATGACCCAGCTCGCAGAAAATCTTTTAGAGCTAGACATAATTGTGACAACCCAGGGCCTAAAACAAAAGCTAAGTATTGGTCCTGCAAAATGTGGTCTAAGAAAAGTGTTACTAAAGTTACCAAAGGTTCAGAGGAAGAAGCTGAAGAGGCTCTTCTTGAGTGGCTTGATGAATCACTATCAAAACATTCTGGCTTAACGGAAAAGCAAAAGAAGCTTCCAGAAGCAATCCAGAAATCAATCTTAAAAAAGAAAGGTAAATCTGGAGACTCTAAAGATGACAAGAAAGAATCTGACAAAAAAGAGGAGTCTGATGCAAAAAAAGGTCTTTGGGAAAATATTCGAGACAAGAAAAAGCGTGAAGGTAAAAACTATCGCCCAGCAAAGCCAGGTGATAAAGACTACCCAGACCCCAAAGCTCTAAAGAAAGCTCAAGAATCAAGCAAAAAGAAAAAAGAAAATAAATAATCTCTGGTCAAACCTTCATTACTTGTGAAGAAAATAATAATTACTGGAGTGACTGGTCAAGACGGCAGCCATATGGCTGACTATCTTTTAGATTTATTGAACAAAGAGTCTGGTGTTTTTCAAATTTATGGATCAATTCGTAGATTAAGTGTCAATAATCACGAAAACATTTTGCATTTAAAAGGTAATCCTAATTTTGAGCTAATCGATATGGATTTAAATGATGCCCATAGTATTAGAGATGTTATCATTGATATACAGCCAGATTATTTTATTAATTTTGCTGCCCAATCTTTTGTGGCTGGTAGCTGGAAATATCCGATACAAACCTGGGGAACTGATGCTGATTCTGTTTTACATATTTTAGAATCTTTACGCCGTTTTGCTCCTGATTGTCGATTTTATAATGCTGGATCATCGGAAGAGTTTGGAGATGTAGATTACTCCCCTCAAGACGAAAAGCATCCACTTAATCCACAATCTCCTTACGGGGCAGCTAAATGTGCAGCTCGGCATTTAGTGCGTGTTTACCGAGAGTCATACAATCTCTATGCTATACAAGGCTGGCTCTTCAACCATGAGGGATCTCGACGCGGGTTAGATTTTGTTACTAGAAAAATTAGCCATTCAGTTGCCGCTATAAAATGTGCAATTGAAGATAAAAAACCTATTCCAGTATTAAAACTAGGTAACATGAACGCAGAAAGAGACTGGAGTGATGCGGAAGATTTTATGTCTGGTGTTTGGCTTATGCTTAACCAGCATTCTCCTAAAAATTATGTACTAGCTAGTGGCGAAATGCATACAGTAAGAGAGTTTGTTGAAAAAAGTTTTAAACGAGCAAATATAGATTATACTATTAAAGGATCTAATGATAATGAAAAATTCCTCTCTCCCAAAGGTGAAGTTTTAGTTGAAGTTGATCCATCTTTTTATCGACCAGCAGAGGTCCACGAATTATGTGGCGATCCATCTTTAGCTGAAAAAGAGCTTGGTTGGGTCAGGAAATGCGACTTTGAATCTCTAGTTAACAAAATGTATGACTCTGATTATTCTAAGTTGCGAAAATGAAAAAAAAACTTAATGTTATAATTGCTGGTAGCAATGGAATGGTAGGTTCTGCGGTTTATAAAGCTTTACTTAACCACGAAGATTATTTCCCTATAGCTTTAAATAGAGATTCTGCTGACTTAACGCAAGCGTATGATGTTCAAAATTTCTTCAAACTAAGTTCTCCTGATGTAGTTATTAATTGTGCAGCCAAAGTTGGTGGTATATATGCAAACAAAACATATCCAGCAGACTTTATTCGCGACAATTTATTAGTAAATATAAATCTTACCGAAGCATGCTTTAAGTATAAAGTAGATAGATTTATTAATCTTGGTAGTTCTTGCATTTACCCAAGAGATGCCAAGCAACCTCTGCGTGAAGAATATTTGTTAACTGGTCCACTAGAAAAAACTAATGAAGCATATGCTCTAGCTAAAATCGCTGGCTTAGAAATGTGTCGCCATTATCGTGAACAGTTCGGCGTATATTATCATTCTTTAATGCCTACCAATCTCTACGGCGACAACGACAATTATCATCTTCAAAATTCACATGTACTACCTGCTTTAATTCGAAAATTTCATGAAGCTAAAGAATCTAATGCTGATAGTGTTGAGATATGGGGCACAGGAAAAGCTAGAAGAGAATTTCTTCATGCAGATGATTTAGCCGATGCTATTTTATTCCTATTGAGTTTTAATGGTGTTCCTGACATGATCAATATAGGTACTGGCACAGATATAACCATCGCAGAACTTGTTTCTCTAGTAAAAGATACAGTACAATACAAAGGAGATATATTATACAATACAGGTATGCCTGATGGTACTCCTGTTAAACGTCTAGATATGACCATTATGGATAATTTAAATTGGAAGCCAAAAATATCTTTACAAGAAGGATTAAAAAGAACATATAACGATTTTCTATATAGATTGAAAAATAATATTTTAAGAAGTTAATTTATTATAAGTAATGACTGGCGGAGAGAGTGGGATTCGAACCCACGGTAGGTTTTAACCTACACAGCATTTCCAATGCTGCACAATCGGCCACTCTGTCATCTCTCCCCTGTATTACATGTTACACATATTGGCATTATTAATGCATATATTATATTAAGAATACTCATAATGAGATTCTCGAGAGCCATAAGGTCTCAATAACTATAGAAAGAAAATATAATATGACAAAATTACACATAAAGCCAAGCAGGGAAGAGTTCATGGTTCCCTTTGATTCCCTGTTTGATGATATAATTCAAAAAACCATGCCATCTTTTACGGATGAATTTGGAGTCAATTTTTTTGGCTCTAATAGCTACCCAAAAGTCGATGTCATCGATCATGACGACAGGATAACTATTGAAGCGGAGATACCTGGACTATCAAAAAAAGAAGTCTCGGTTGATCTTGAAGAAAATGTATTAACTGTATCTGGCTCCAAGCAATCCAAAGATGAAGGTGCAGATATCAAATACATCAGGAAAGAATTAAAAAGATCATCATTCAAACGATCTTTTAAGTTAGGTGAAAATATAAACCAAAAAAATGTAAATGCAGACTTTAATAATGGCATTCTTTTAATAACTCTACCAAAAAAAGAACCAGAAAAACCCAAGAAAATTAAAATATTATAACCCAAAAGCCCCTTCAAGAGGGGCTTTTTTGTGTATTTTACTATGTGAGAAAGAAAACGTTAGAGCAGTATAAGAAAGAAGCTCCTGAAATACCAACAAATACATGCCCTTACATTGATTTTATACAAGAAATCCTAAAAGAAGTCGCAGATGAAAATGACTCACATCTCATTACAGAAAAACTAAATCTAGCAGATGCTATGCTAGAATATATCAGATCATCAAATGACAGCTTAAGAAAAAGTTCATTTTATTGGTTTAGTAAATTTAAATCTAAATTTAAATAATAAAAAAATAGTGTAATTACTTTCTACAATGACGCTTCAAGAAATATTAAATCGAATTCATTCAACAAGAAGTCCTGATGAGCTGAATTCAAAACTAAATTCATTCAAACAACAAATTAATACAGAACTTTCTGGCGGCGATTCATCTCAAGAGAATTATTACAAAAACCATACAGGCAGAGAACTATTTAGAAAATTAAATAACTTTGGTCTCAAGGCTTTAATTCCAACATCTTACGATTCAGGTTTTAGGCCGAACGATACCGTTTTAGGATTAGGTTCTTAAGCAAAAAAAGCCCGCCATTACGACGGGCTTATTTATTATTTATTATTTATTTATACTACATAAATTTCTAGATAATCCCCAACACTAATTGCTGTATAATTTCCAGATATTATTGATCTTACATAATAACCTCCTGGTGCAGCCCATCCTATGCTACTTTGAAGAGTTCCATTATATAAAACATGGTAATCTCTTGGGTTTGAAGTAAGCTCTGAATCCACTTGACTTGAAATGTAGTTACCAATATTTCTAGTAGCTGTAAGAGAATCCGCATTAGATGCATTAGATCCACCTATAGTATAATCTTGGTAGTCTGAATTATACATTTTATAGTATGTTGTATTCGTGCTAGATGAGTAGCTTACTTCTGTAACTTTCATTTTGAATATTTGACTAGGTGTCGTTTTGTAAATAGCGACATAATCTCTACTGGAGAAGTATGAATACTTCACATTTGTGTCAATAGTAGCAGTTACTGTGGTATCAGATGAGCCATTGCCAGTTGTATCAAGGCTCAGGACTTTTGTGGAGGCATTGTATGATATAATGTCTGCTACTGAGTTATTGTAATACACTTTACCGATTTGGTCAAAAAAGTATGCGTTAGGCGGCGAGCTGCTAACACTAGGCGTCGGCGTAGCTGTAGGTCCAGGTGTAAGGCTAGATGTAGGTGTAGCTGAAGGTGCTGGAGCACTTTGGCTAGGTGTAGGTCCAGGTGTAAGGCTAGATGTAGGTGTAGCTGTAGGTGCTGGAGCACTTTGGCTAGCTGTAGCAGTAGGAGTTACACTTGGTGCGGGTATACTCCAATTCGGAGAAAAATCTGAACCCTGAGGGTCGTCCCTATTGGTTTGGCTAAATGTATCAGAACTTCTAAGTTTGTAGTTATCTGATACTCTTCTCAACTGCCACTCCATAGGGTTACCTGTTGTTCCACGTAAATACAACACGGACCCAACCCACCTACTGGTAGAAAAATTATATGTCAGTGTTTCATAAAAATTACCATCAAGATATACATCCAAGCTAGTAGAAAACCCATCGGGTGTTTCTGATGCTGGAGTTCTACTGGGAGTAGGAGTCGGGCTAGTAGCAGGGCTAGAGCTAGGACTAGGGGTAGGGGTTGCTGAAACTTGTACATCAGCAGGTTTCTTACTTTCGCTCATTCCTGATGCCCCTTGAAACATATTTAATTCTCCAGAAACATTGGGTCTATCCCAAGTGTCAAGATTTCTGTTAAAGCTGGTATTATCCTGAAACATTCCGCTTACATTTTCTACAACATTATCTCCCTTAAACCATTTCCATAAGGGTTTATTAAAGTTAGACTCTTTAAACATGTTTGAAACATCCTTAACGGTAGAGACATCCCAACCATTAACCCCTTTATTAAAATTAGATCCCTCAAACATTCCAGACATGTCTTCACAAACATACTCTTTATCAGGGGTATCCTTAAACCATTTCCAAAGACCCACTGATATAGCGGCTTCCTTGCAAGCTCCTTTACAACTCTTAACTTTTTCCATATCCCAGTTATTTATGGCTTTACATTTATTTAATCGTTTACATTTACACAAAGTAAACTGCATACTAGTTGCATTGGTTGGTTCAAATTTACCAAAAAATTGCAATCCATCACAACCAAAAAAAGTTTTATCCATAAACATAGTTGCCGTGCTGGCTGTGGAAAGAGATATAGACGAACTAGGATCTGTTGAAGTGAGAGATTCAATATTTTCTCCAAGCGTTTGCAATCTAGTAAAACCCCTAAAGTCTCCTTGTCCGTGAATATAAAATTGAGTACCGACATTACATTCAAATATTGCTCTAAAAAACTTCCTAGTACCCCTTGCGATTGCATTAAAAGTCTGTCCACTCGAATTTTGTTTTGTAGTTTGCATCAATGCAATCTTATTATCGTATCCACCAGTAATAGTAATTACTTTATGGCCATTACCATTATTGTAAGTATGTTTTAATAAATTAGCTACTACAGTGCCATTAGAATCAGTGACTTGATCTGAACTAGAAAAAGAAGTTATAGTTTCAGAGCTTGTTCCATCACCCCAATCTACGGTTAAACTTAAATCATCATCATTAAAAAAAGACGACGGACATAAAGGAATTTGTACGGATTTACCGTTTTTTATCCATGTGGTTTTTATCTTCATAACTCTTATTTACACATTACTTTTATTTTTTTCTTTTTTAAACTTTGAATTTTATTGACTTAGTTAACTCTTTATGTTATTATTCTAATCTAAAATTATAGAATTATCGTTATAAATATACTATGTCAGACAAAACTGGAGAACTTTTAACTAAAAATATCGCTGGAGTAAATAGAATTTTACCCCACAAACACAAGTATGCATGGGATTTATTCCTAAAAAGTTGTGCCAATAACTGGATGCCTACAGAAATTAGCATGCAGAATGACATCAAACAATGGAAAAATAATGAAATCACAGAAGATGAAAAATTGCTCGTCAAACGCTGTTTGGGCTTCTTTGCTGGATCGGAGTCTTTGGTTGGTAATAACCTGCTGCTTTCTGCTTTCAGATTTATTACGGATGCTGAATGCCGTCAGTATATTCTTCGTCAAGCTTTTGAAGAAAGTCTTCATAACCTCACGATAGTTTATATTTGCGATAGCTTAGACCTTGATATAGATGAAGTTTTCACTGCCTACGAAACTATTCCTAGCATTAAAGCTAAGGATGACTTCTTAATGAGCATTACTAATGACATCAGCAGGCAAGACTTTGACCCGCATACCAAAGAAGGTAAACAAGAAATCCTCAGAAACTTTCTGACTTATTGGATTGTCTGCGAAGGTACATTTTTCTTTAGTGGGTTCGCTATGCTTTTAGCTTTAGGTAGGCAGAACAAACTACAAGGAGTATCTGATCAAATTAAATACACCCTTAGAGATGAAAGTTCTCACATTGCATTCGGAGCATATTTAATTAATACTTTAATTGAGCAAAACCCATCCATCTGGACTAAATCAATTCAAGATGAATTTGTAGAGCATATTAAAAAAGCAGTTGAGCTAGAAATTGCTTACGCTCACGATGTCTTGCCTACAGGAATCTTGGGGCTAAATGCTGAAATGTTTGTGGACTACATGTACTATATAGGCAATAGGCGTCTTGAGTCAATTGGTCTTGACTATAGATTTCCTAGTGATAAAAATCCATTCCCTTGGCTAGGTGAAGTTGTCGATGTCCAAGCTATGGGTAACTTTTTTGAAAGAAGAGTTAGAGAGTATCAGCAAAGCGGTTCTCTTGAAGACGATTTTTGATTTGACTTCTACTAATTTATGTGTTACACTATGTTGTGGCAAAATTAAATAAGAAGCAAATAGTATTAAATCTAATAACACCCCCAAAAACTATTAAAGGTCCTTTTTGGTCTAGAGAATATAAAATTCTAAATCAATTAATGGATCAATTTCCATCCGAAGATTTTTGGCAAAAAGTAAACTTCAATCAAGGGTGGGACTCAATGGTTATCTTTCAATCAGATTACGGAAAATCATTATTGGAAAAAAAGTATAAAGAATTTAATTATACTATACCTAAAGACAATAAAATCACTTTATCAGATAAATATGGCGAAGATAGAGTAATTAGTAAAAAACCAAAAACAGTAAGAGGTTTATTTTTATGAGTAAAACATTAGAACAAATTAATAAATTCCTAGATAATAAGGAAAATCAAAAATATCATTTTAATAATTTCGTTGAAGAAGATTATAAAATATCAAGCGGCAGCCTAAATTTAGATCTTGCATTAGGCGGAGGATTTCCCTCTGGAGCACATAGGTTCACTGGAGTAAATGAGGGTGGAAAGACTAGCTGTGCATTAACTGTTGCAAAAAACTTCCAAGAGCATTTTGGCAAGAATGGAATGGTCATCATAGTAAAGTCTGAAGGAAGGCTTAGTAAAGAAATGTTGAAGAGAACTGGGGTGAATCAAGATCCAGAAAAATTCTTTGTACTAGATTGTAATATATTTGAAAAAGTATTTGAATTTATTAGAGACCTAGTCTTTAATAATGAAGAGAAAAAGAAATATATGTTTATCATTGACAGCGTTGATGCCCTATGCAGGATGAATGATGTGGATAAACCTTTTGCTGAGAGTGAGCAAGTTGCTGGTGGAGCTTTAGTGACATCTGTATTCCTTAAAAAGATGGTTCTCCCTATTACGAAGATGGGCCACATGATGATTTTAACTTCCCAAGTAAGAGTTGAGGTCGCATCCAATCCTTATGCTGCTAGAGGCGGCCCCAAGGTCAAACAAGCTGGCGGCAATGCCATTAAGCATTATGCTAATTTTATTCTTGAATTTGAAGAGCGTTATAATAACGATATCATGTGGGAAAATGCTTCAGCCACCAAACTCGAAGACAAAGGTAATCCCATTGGTCATCATTGTAAAATTAGATTTAGAAAAAGTGTTAATGAAAAAACTGGAGCTCAAGTAAAATACCCAATTAGATACGGCAGAACTGATGGCAATTCTATATGGTTAGAAAAAGAAATAATTGACATGATGTATTTATGGGGATTTATAGAAAAGAAAGGAGCTTGGATATCATTCGATGAAGAAATTCTATCAGAACTTAAAAAAGAGAATATAGATTGCCCCGAAAAAATACAAGGAGATAATAAGTTAATTGATTTATTAGATTCTAATGGAAAGATTAAAAATTTCTTTTATAATACAATAAATAAAATATTTAATAATGAAGAAGAATAATAAAATTTTTATTTCAATAGCTAGCTACAGAGATCCAGAACTAATCCCTACAATAGAAAACTGTATAGACAATGCAGATCAACCCAAGAATCTAGTATTTGCTATATCTAGGGAGTATAATCCAGACGATAAGTTTGATGATCTCAAAAAATATAAAAAAAATAAAAACTTCAAAATTATTGAAAAGCTATACAATAAAAGCAAGGGAGTCTGTGCCGCCAGACATAATATACAAAAACTTTACAATAATGAGCAGTATTATTTACAGTTAGACTCTCATCATCGTTTTGTAAAAGGCTGGGATACTAAAATTAAAAAAACCTTAAATGACCTAAGAAAATCAGGAAGTAAAAAACCTTTACTTACAGCTTATTTACCATCATATGACCCAAACAGTAAAGATGAAAACAGGCTTGATGATGTATGGAGAATGTACATAGATCGTTTTATGCCAGAAGGTCCACCATTTTTATTTCCCGAAACAATTCAAGGCTGGAAAAAGAAAGATTCAAAACCAGAAAAAGCTAGATTTACTAGTGGTCATTTCATTTTTGCAGATGGAGCATTCTGTCAAGAAGTACCATACGATCCAAAGCTTTACTTCCATGGAGAAGAAACTTCCCTAGGTGCAAGAGCTTACACTTGGGGTTATGACTTATATCATTTACATAAACCTTGGGTGTGGCATCACTATACTAGGAATGGAACATCTAGACATTGGGATGATGTTTCTTCTTGGAATAAATTAAACAAAGAAAGCTTTCTAAGATTCAGAAAATTATTCGGCATGGATGGCTGCAGAAGAACTCATATTCCCAAATATGGTTTTGGTAAAGTTAGAACATTTGCTGAGTATGAAAAATATTCTGGAATCAGATTTAAAGACAGGCAAATACAACAATATACTCACGACAGAAAACCTCCTCCAGTTCCTTATACATCTAAAAAAGAATACGAAAAAACTTTTGTATCTCAATTTAAATACTGTATAGATGTACATAAACCTTCTTTTACAGAAAAAGACTATGATGTATGGGTGATTGCCTTCAAAGATAAAGATGGTAAAGAGATGGTTAGATTAGATGCAGAAGAAGAGGAGGTAAATAGGTTACTAAATTCAGACCCGAAAGACGATTTCGTTAGACTGTGGAGGCATTTTGAGACATCAGAATTACCACACTCTTGGTTAATATGGCCACACTCTAAATCAAAAGATTGGATGCCAATCATTGAGGGGAAAGTTCCAGTCGATGCCTAGTATATACATTCAAATAGCTTCCTATCGAGATCCTGATTTAGTTAACACTATTTCTGATTTAGTAAAAAATTCTAGTGGAAAAAATAAGCTTAGGGTTGGAGTTATCGATCAATATTGCGAAGAAGATAACTTTTACGACATAGAAAAAGATTTTAAGGAATTAAAATCAAAACACTCCACACTGGATTATGAAAAAATAAATTATAAAGACACAAAGGGTGTCTGCTGGGTGCGGCATTTATTAAATAAAAAATATAAACGAGAAAAATATACCCTTCAACTAGATTCTCATCATCGATTTATCAAAGATTGGGATCTTGTTTTAATTAAAATGCTAAAGGATCTAGAGAAAGAAGGGTATAAAAAACCTCTTCTAACTACATATTGCCCAGCATTTATTCAACAAACAGGAGAAAAATTTAGCCATGCCACACAAATGGATTTTGATAGATTCACCCCCGAGGGTGCCTTATTTTTCAAATCAGGGTTAGTTCCTAATTGGGAAGAAAAAGAATTACCTGTTCCGTCTAGATTCATTAGTGGTCATATGATTTTTGTAGATGGTAAATTTTGTAAAGAAGTTGTCTATGACCCCTACTACTTATTTCATGGCGAAGAAATTAATTTAACAGTCAGAGCTTACACTCATGGTTATGATTTATTTCATCCTCATAGACCAGTTGTTTATCATGAGTACTCAAGATCTCATAGACCCAGAAAGTGCTGGGACGATGACCCTTTATGGGCTCAGCAAAATGCTAAATCCCACTTAAGAAATAGAAAATTCTTTCAGATGGATGGAGAGAAAAAGGATATCGATTTTGAAGAGTATGATTTAGGCACCGAAAGAACTATTGAGGATTACGAAGAGTACAGCGGTGTGAGTATGACAAGAAGATCTGTTCAGGAGTATACAGTAAACCTAGAATATCCACCTAATCCTGTAAAAAAGACAGATCCAAATTTCAAAGAGTCATTTAGTCCAATATTTAAGCATTGTATAGATCTTGGCTTTGACCAAGTACCCTTAAATGATTACGATTTTTGGGTTGTTGCATTCCATAAAAACAACGGAGAGACCATCTTTAGAGAAGACCTCAACGAACAACAAATACAAAAGGTTAAATCAGATCCAGATGGTTACTGCAAGATATGGAAAACTTTCCATAGCCCAAAAAAGCCAGCATACTGCATAGTATGGCCTCACTCAAAATCGAAAGATTGGTGCGAACAAATCAAAATTAATTTATGAAAATCAAATTATTAGATTCAAACTTTGGAGATCAGCCTGGGCTCTCTCCATTCATTAAGCCAAAACATGACTTCGCTAGAGACTGTGAAAACCCAGACTTAGTTATTTGCACAGACGGTAGGTGCTATTCAGAAGATCTTTCTTCTTATTCCTGCACAAAAGTAGCATGGCTCATTGAACCTCCTATTGTTAATGGTGAGAACCATATCAATATGACCAAAAATAATAACTCTGAAAAGTTTGACTTTGTCTATACTTACAATAGATGGTTTGAAGACAAAATTAATAACTTCAGGTTTCAACCACATGGAGGTACTTGGTTAAGGGAAGAAGATTGCGCTGTTCATGAAAAAACAAAACTTTGCAGCATGATATATTCAGATAAAAAATGGAATGCTGGACATAATCAAAGAAGCAGAGCTCACAATTTACTCAACGAACAATCAATAAACTGTGACTTTTATGGTAGTGGTGCTGGTAACTTTATAGATTTCAAGATTACAGGCTTAAAAGACTACATGTTTTCTATAGCTATGGAAAACGAAGCTCCACCTTATTTGTTTTCCCCTAACAATGATTATTTTAGTGAAAAAATTATTGATTGCTTTCTCTCTGGCACTATTCCAATTTACTACGGCAACCCAAGAATATCTGAATATTTTAATTCTAATGGAATAATTATTATTACCGATGTAGATCAGCTGCCAGAAGCCATGAATAAAGCTACCGCAGATTTTTACAACTCAAACAAGGAAGCAGTCCTAGAAAATTTTGAAAAAGCCAAAGAGTATAAAACTCCTGAAGACCTTATCGTCTCAACCTTAAATGGCTGACAACAAAAACATTGACCATGCTATTATTTCTTTCGATAAAGGTTCTGATTACGAGCTACTATGGCCTTTAGTTTCTCAATCATGGAAGGAAGTTTGCTCAATTCATCCACTAGCATTTGTTTTATCTGAAAATTCTTCTGAATTTGATAATTGTGAATTTGGTGAAATTAAAAATGTAAAGATTGAAGAAGGTTTTCACAAGAGCCTTCAATCTCAACTCCTAAGACTTTACTCATTTAAGTACCTACAAGATAAACCAGAATCTATTTGTGTAATTTCTGATGCTGACATGATAGCTATCAATCACGATTTTTTTAATAAAGGTCTAGCTCTTCATAAAGAAGGAAAAATAGTAAGCTTCTATCGACATATAATTGGTACAGGCGAAATACCAATATGCTATAACCTTGGAACAGTTAATACCTTTATTGAAATTTTTAAGTTAAATGAATTTAATACCTTTAGAGATTTTTTATCTTATATAAAATTAAAATATAAAAAACAATATGGAAAATTAAATGGCAATAAAAATAAATTTGGCTGGCCTATTGATCAAATATTTTTATGGGATTGTTTCATAGAGAATCAAAATAAGTTTATAACACCAACTTTTGAATTAAATCGCCTAGATAGATCGCGTTGGCCAAATAACGAAACCTTAGAGTCTAATCTTAAATTAAAAATCTACAATGATTGTCATTTTTTTAATTCTAATTTAAATATAGATCTATTAAATTTAGCAAAAAGGGTAATTAATTTATCTAAAAAATCTAGCAAAAATTGAATATCAAATTATTATATATTTGAAAACAGAAAACATATGAAAAACATTGTCATTACTGCGGCTGATGCCCACTACTACTATAGTCTATTAACCCTAATAGCCAGTTTACACAGGCACTCCATGGATTCTATTGATGAAATTGTAGTCTTCAATTTAGGTTTATCTGAAGAAGAGGTTAACAGGTTGAATGGACTTCAAAAAGTTTCAGTTCGAGATTTCCCTGAAGAAGTTAATGTTGATCGCTCAGACTATGCATTTAAATGCTATGCATCCCACTGGGGCAAATCAATTGCAGAAAATGTGCTTTGGCTAGACTCAGGAGTAATGGCACTGAAATCAATAAAAGAAATGTTCGATATAATTGACGAAGATCACATCCTTTTAGTCGAAGATAAAAATCACAAAAATATAAAATGGACTCACGAAAAATGCAGAAGCATAATGAAGGCTACAGATTCTGAACTGAATGACTTTCAATTGTCAGCAGGTATACTAGGTTACAAAAGAGACGGTAATTTTCAAACCTTGATGAATGAAGCTTATGAATTTTCAAAGATTAAAGAATGTATCAGTGGTGACCACGGAAACCATAGGCATGACCAAAGCATTTATTCAATATTAGCATCAAGACATAATGCTCCTAGACAACATATAGATAAGTACGGCTACTACACCGATAATCGTAGAAATTTAAATAAAGCACAAGAAGCTGGAGCTGTTATATTTGTACATCGTAACGGACATTGGGATCATAATGGCTTACTAAACAAATGAATTTAGATAACATAGAAAAATATGTAATTAATCTATCAGATAGAACAGATAGGCTTAAACATATTAAAGAAGAATTTAATTATGTAGGCTGGGACTTTACTCGCTTTGATGCGGTCAATACAGGCAGCTATGAAGGTTGTGCATATAGTCATGTTGAAGTAGCAAAGCTAGCAAAAGAAAAAGGTTCTGAATATGTTATGGTTTTCGAGGATGATATATTCTTCATGCCTTATGGAATTAAATTGTTAAAAGATTGTTTACAAGATTTAGAGTCTCGAGACTGGGATTTATTTCATTTAGCTCCAAGCATTCATAGGCGGATTAATTATTCTTCAGGAAATTTAGTTGACTTAAGTGCCGAGCACCCACCTAAAAGACCAAACGACAGAGGTATCTATGGTCTATCTGCATATATTTATAAAGCATCTTTGTGTGATGAAATCTGTAAATGGACAGGTCATACAGACTGGGAAAACCCTGCCTTACAAAAACCAATCGATGCCTTATTTGATGAATATATTTACCCAAACTTCCAATCTTATTGCGGCAAGTTTCCTATCGTTACGCAAATAATGGATCATTCAACAATCAATAATGGGGTATGGAATAATCATTATATCATAACATATAACTGGAAAAGCTACATCAATAACGATTTAGAAAGCCAATTTTTAGATATTGAGAACTGCAGAAAAATTAGAGAAAACTCAAATGACTAAATCAACACTAGTTACAGCTTTATATCACCATACACCTAAAGAAATCATAGGTGGAAGAGGCTGGGATTTCCCTTATTTTGCGGCCCCTTTCCTTAATGTCCTGAATCTCGAGCAGCCAATAGTTATATATACTCATGATAAAGTTTCTGATGATTTGATTCCATTCATGGAGAAACACGCAAAATCCGAATATAAAATTATAGATTATGATTTACTAAGTTTTAAACATTCCGAATCTATACTAAATTTAAAAAGATCTTCAGGAAAATTCACTAACGATATACTAAATGGTGACATCTCGTATGTAGATAACGATAGGAATACTCACTTGTGCCTCAATAAATTATATTGGCTCAATGAAGAGTGCCAAAAAAATCATTTCTCTAGTGATAAGTTTTACTGGATAGATGCTGGACTTTTTCATCATGGCATTTTTCCTGAAAAATATGGAGGCAGGGAAAGGTTAAGCAGGCAAGAAAATCGCCCAGATTTATATTACCCAGAACATGAACTCTCTATCTTCAATCCTGATTTGATCCCGAAGATTAATTCTTTATGTCAAAAATTCCTTTGCCTAAGGCATCAAGAAATGCCAATTAATTTTGATATGAGGCAAACGCTAGGAGTGGACGGAAAGACTTTAGGGTATATCGTGGGTGGTTTCTTCGGGGGTGAAAAGCAATACATAGAACCTATGTTAAAACAGTTTGATGAATCACTACAAGTTATACTCGATAATAACATATTAACCCTAGAAGAAGATTTATTTTCCTGCATTTCAGCAATCTGTCCAGACTTATTTCAAATATTCACATTTGACACTTGGAGTCATGACATTGTTACTGACCCTTGTTATTACGGAGCATCAGGTCATTCAAAAAGCTTTTATAAATTTTTTAAAGATTTAATTCATGAGTAAAACAACAATCGTTACTGGAATTTGGGACCTTAAAAGAGATCAAGCTGGAGAAGGATTTCAGCGAAACTTTGATCATTATATTAATAATTTCAAAAAGCTCCTTCAAGTAGATGCTCCTATGGTAATTTTTATTTCCAAAGAGCATGAGGATATAGTTTGGGATATTCGTGAAAAAAGCAACACTATGTTGGTTCATAGAGAAATTGACCACTTCTCTGAGCCAATGTTTCCTTTTTACAATAAGATTCAAAGTATTAAATCAGACGAGGATTGGTTGTCTCAAGCAGGCTGGCTAAGAGAAAGCACTCAGGCCACACTAGATCTCTACAATCCAATGGTTATGTCAAAAATGTTTATGTTAAATGATGCAAAATTGTTTAACCCATTTGATACTGATTATTTTATTTGGCTTGATGGAGGCATTACAAATACCGTGCATGATGGTTATTTTACTCATGACAAGGTGCTAGATAAAATTCATTTATTCCTAGATAAATTCTTTTTTGTTTCATTTCCTTATAAAGATGGGGACGAAATACATGGTTTCTCTCGATCTAAAATGAAAACCTATTGCCAAACAAACCCTGAATATGTTTGCAGGGGAGGTATCTTCGGGGGGCATAAAGACTATATAAGTCAAGCTAATTCTATATATTACAATCTACTAAATCAAACATTAGATTCAGGCTTAATGGGTACAGAGGAAAGCATTTTTACAATAATGTCTTACATTGACCCAGTAACCTATAAAAGATACCCCCTTAAAGAGGAGCATGCTGGACTATTAACTTACTTTTTTGAATATCTAAAAAATTATGACCCCAGTCAAAATGAATCCTTAACTTCTAGCAGTGACAATGTAGATTGTGCTTTGTATGTACTAACATTTAATTCTCCACAGCAATTTAGTAAACTAATCGACTCGTTCAAGCAAGTCCCTGATTTTTTTGATAGCTTTTCTAAAAAATTTGTTATAGATAACTCTACGGATAAAGATGTTTTCCCAGAAAATCTTCAACTAGCTGTAGACAATGGTTTTAATTTAATTAAAAAAGATAATATAGGTATATGCGGAGGTAGACAGCTTGCAGCCGAACACTTTAAAACAATTGACTGCAATTACATGATGTTTTTTGAAGATGATATGTTCCTTAATCCCCCAAGTGAAACTGGCTATTGCAAAAATGGATTCAGAAAATACACAGAAAACTTATTTAAAAAATGTATAAATATCTGCAAAAAAGAAAATCTAGATTTCTTAAAGCTTAGTTTTAGTGAATTTTTTGGAGACAACAGAACCCAATGGTCATGGTACAATGTACCACAAGACGTTCGAGAAAAATACTGGCCCGACTACAATAAGCTGCCAGAGCATGGGCTAGACCCTAATGCACCTTTAACAAATTTTGAATACATGGGGTCAGAGGAAGGGCTTACTTATCTTACTGGAGATGTTTATTATGCTAATTGGCCTCAAGTCGTTAGCAAACAAGGTAATGAAAAAATGTTTCTTGAAACTACTTGGCAAAGACCTTACGAACAAACATGGATGTCTTTTATGTTTCAATTATCTAAAGAAAAAAAGATAAAGTCTGCAATTCTTCTAGCTTCTCCCATTACTCATGATAGATTCATTCATTACGACGTGTCTCAAAGAGTTGAAAGTTAATTAGTTAGTGAAGTTTAAAACTCTTACAGGCTCTACTAGAAAAATTATGGGTCTGAATAAATATACGGTAGATTGGGACAAGCCAAGTAAAAGCAAGTTTCAAAAAAATGTAAAAGACTTTTTAAAAGATTATTGGTTCAGGCATGTTGTGTTTGAAGAATTTCCAGTTGCAGGCACCAGAATGACTTTTGATTTCTATAATGCAAACGAAAAGATAGCTATTGAGGTTCAGGGGGGGCAACATACAAAATATGTACCTTTTTTCCATGGCAATTACAAAAATAATTATTTAATGCAATTAAAAAGAGACCACCAAAAACATGATTTCTGTGAATTGAATGATATAAAATTAATTGAGATATACGAAAAGGAGCAAGACAAGCTTTCAAAAGAGTTCTTTTTTAAAAAATTTGACATTACATTGTAAATAGTGTATAATATATTAGTGAGTAAAATCAATCCAGAAAATCTTCCCATTTTTCAAATGCCTGAAGAATTATTAGAAAAATTATATGAGTTTACTGGGAATGCTCACGACAGCTCTAAGGGTTTTTTGCTTGCATATACAGATCAAAATGGCACACCAATGATCTTATGTAAAGCTGGAACTCAAATAGTAGAAATGGGTATTCGAAAATCTTTAGAACAATACTTAATCAACCTTGAAGGAGCCGACAGCCCATTAGATTTAAACGGCGATCAAGATTAATCTTGACTTATTTACAATTTTACTTTATACTCTAGTATAAATTTATGTTTTCATACGACTTAGAACGACAATGCCTCGCTACTTTAATTAATCATCCCGATTCTTTTCTAGACATATCTCATCTAGTTACTGAAGAAGATTTTTATAATGCAAGCTCTCAAGTAAATAGAACTATTTTTTGTATTCTAAAAAACTCAATCGAATCTGGAAGTAAAATTGATTATGTCATACTCTCAGAGAGAATGAATGCTCTTGGATTATCATTTGAAGATAATATCAATATATCAGACTACATTCAGTCGCTATCACTAAGAAAGACTAATCCTGAAAATCTATTAGATTTAGTAAAAGAGCTTAAAAATTATTCAGTTCGAAGGCAAGTTTGCAAAACTGCTGAAATTATTAAATCAAAAATGAAATCAGCACCGCCAGAGACTAGCTTTATTGATCTAGTTGAAATGGCAGACCAAGAATATAACGAATCTTTATCTATATACGATAATGGAGAAAATGTTCCTCAAGATTTGCTTTCAGGTTTAGAAGAATTTGTTGAAGAAAGAGGCAACAATCCAATGGATAACTATGGATTTTTAGGCCCTCATCCTAGACTGCATGAGATGTATGGATCCCTGTTAAGGCCAGGTAACATATCTGTTATCTGTGCAAGATCTGGAGTTGGTAAAACTCAGTTTTGCTTAGATTATTGTTTAAAAACTTCAGAGATTAATGATCATATGCCGATTTTACATCTAGATAATGGAGAGATGAGTCACGAAGAATTGATGGCTAGAGTATGTTCAGCTATGTCTGATGTTCCAGTCTACTTAATCGAAACTGGAAAATGGAGGCAGGCAGGTCCTGATGTGGTCAACCGAATAAGATCAGTTTGGCAAAAGATAAAAAAATATAAAATACATTACTTCAATGTGGGGGGAATGAATATTGATAAAATAATAAACTTAGTTATTCGCTTCTATTATGCAAAAGTTGGCAGGGGAAACCATATGATTTTAAACTATGACTACATTAAGACTGCATCAGAAAACTTTAAGAATAAAAGCGAATGGCAAGTAGTAGGTGAAATGGTTGAAAAATTTAAGCATTTAGTAAAAACTAGTGTTCTTTATGATAACAAGCCAATGATAGCGATGATGACTAGTGTACAAGGAAACAGAATAGGTATAACCAATAACAGATCTTCTGATAACATAGTTGAAGACGAAAGTACAGTTTCACTTTCAGATCGCATACAGCAAGTAAGCTCTCACTTATTTTTATTAAGAAATAGAACCCATGATGAAATATTAGATAATCCAGATTTTGGAACCCATAAGTTAGTTTGCTTAAAAAATAGACACTTAGGAGAAAATGCCGCCAGAGCACTCCAGCCAGTAAGGATGGAAGATGGATCTCTTCAACGTAATGCTATATTACTTAACTTAAAAAACTTTAATGTTACAGAAGTTGGAGATATACAAGATCTAGTAGACTCTACCTCTACCGAAGAAAATGTAGAGCTTTCTAGGCAGACAGACACACTCCCAGACATATGATTGATTCATCAAAAATAAAATCTATCCTAGAAGAATTAGGGTACAAGCTTTCAGATAAAGGTTCATATTGGCAATGTGCTGCATTATATAGAAATGGAGACAATAAAACAGCACTTCAAATTTACAAAGATACAGGAGCCTGGAAAGACTATGTTGCTAATACTCCGTTCATGCCCTTTAAGCAACTACTAGTCTTAACTTTAAAGACTAACGACCCTAAAGATCTTCAAAAATATTTAAGTAAAGATGAAACATTCTTCCTATCTGATAGTGCTAGGCAGAAAAATGACAAACTTTACATGGAGGAAATATATCCTGAAGATTCATTAAATAAATTATTACCTCACTATAAATTTTATAACAATCGAGGAATTTCGGACCAAACACTAAAAGAGTTAAAGGGTGGCTATGCAACCAAAAACCAAATGTACCAAAGGTTTGTTTTTCCAATCTATAACGAATATGGTCAAATACATGGATTCTCAGGCAGAGATATGTCTGGCAAAGAAGGCAGACCAAAATGGAAACACATAGGTAAGAAAAATAATTGGGTCTACCCAGCTTATGTAAAAACAAGTCAAGGCATTTTTTTAGATAAAGTCCAAGAAGATTATGTTATTATAGTTGAAAGTATTGGAGACTGCCTTAATTTAATAGAAAATGGGTTCAACAATGTCCTAGTTTCTTTTGGTTTAGATGTTTCATCTAAGCTGCTTTGTGCTATTGTAAGGTTTAGCTTTAAGAAGGTTATACTGTCATTTAATAACGATGCCACCTCTTCAGAGAATAGAGGCATGAATGCTGCAATAAAAAGTTATTTAAAACTATTGAGTTACTTTGACTCCAATGATATTAAAATTTGTCTACCTATAAAAAATGACTTCGGAGAGATGAATGCTAATGATTTTAAAAAATGGAAAAATAAATTAATGAATGCACAATCTATTAATCAAAAATCTAAAATTGCAGAAGTAGCTAAGGAATTACTATCCAAGAAGAAACTTCCAAAAAATTTATCAAAAAACTTAACCCTTATCGAGCAATGAAAAAGCATGTATCAGCTCTTTCTGCAAGCAGAATAAAAACCCTACAGCAGTGTTCATGGAAATATTGGTGCAATTACATATTAAAGTTGCCCGACACATCCAACGATGGAGCTAGTAGAGGTTGGATCTGCCATTTAATCTTTGAGTTACTAGGTGAACCAAGACACAAAAAGCACTATGACACTATAGTAAGTGAAGGTACAATTTTTGCATCAAAAGCTATAAAAAAATTAACCTTTTACCATGCCAAAAAACTTAATGTCGATGATGATGATAATATAGAATTGATAGACAAGATGACAGTCAATGGCTTAAATTATGATTTCTTCGGCGAAGATGAATCTACTCCAGATAAAGCAATATCTGAAGAAGCTTTTGATATCGTTATTGAGAAAGATGACATTTCGTATAGAATAAAAGGATTTATAGATAAATTATTTTTATATAAAGATAAATCATTTGCCTTAATCAGAGACTTCAAGAGTAGTAAGCAGGTATTTAAGGGTAAAGAAATAACTGATAATTTACAGAACTTAATGTACTCGCTGGCAGTAAGACACCTATATCCCGAGTTTAAAAATAGGCAAAGTGAATTTTTATTTCTTAAATTTGATCTATCAAAAGATATGTTTAAGCACACAGGAAATGGAGTGTTAACTATGGAGCCAGTTTCAGACGAAGAGCTCCTAGGGTTAGAGCATGAACTTACAGAAATACAGTCATACATTGATTCCTTTGACGAGGAAAAGGCTGTATCTAATTTTGCAGGATCTCAATCATATCCCTCAGACGGCACTTTTGGAGGCCCTCTTGCTTGCGGAAAAGATGGGCCTAAAATTAGCAAGGGTCAACCAGTTTTAGACAAAGAAGGTAATCCCATACCAGCTTTTATCTGTTCTTTTAGAAAGCCTTTTTCTTATTATGCTCTTAAAGATGAAAATGGAAAGATCATATCTACTGCATTTGTTGATAATCACCATGAACTATTAAATAAAAAAAGAGATACAGATACAATTGAGTTGCTTGAGTACGAGGGTTGCCCTTATTGGAAAGCTCCAGAAGAAGTGTCAGAACATGTAGATTTATTTAATTAATTAGTGTAATACCTTTCATGGTCTTCCCTATATTAATTGCATTTTCAGCTTTATCTTTAGCTACAGTCGCTGCCTATTTTAGTATTATAGGCTTAACCACAATATTTCCTGGAGCCTTTTGGTCTATAGTCATAATGGGTTCAGCTTTAGAAGTCGGTAAACTGGTTACTGCTGTATGGTTGCACAGAAATTGGAGAAAAAGTAAAAGGATGCTCAAGATCTATTTAACTTCTTCCGTTGTAGTGCTGTCCTTCATTACTAGCATGGGCATATTTGGTTTTTTGAGCAAGTCTCACATTGAACAGGAGGCAGGATCGTACCAACAAATTTCCCAGATTAATTTATTAAATAATAAAATAGAATCCATAGAATCTAAAAAGCTATCGCTAACACAAAGAAAACAAAACAATAACCAACTTAAGGAAGAAGATTTTAATTTACTTTCGAGATTAAATGACAGGTTAAGTTTATTAGATGAAGCTGTGTCTGAAGTTAGAGCAAAAGGGGGGTTCAGTGTTAATAGTAAGCTAAAAGAATTATCAGAGTCTCAATCTGCGGAAAGATTATCTATTACAGATCAGAAAAAAGACATTCAATCTCGTCTGGATAAATATAGAGTAAAGAATGAAGAAGAAATTTTTCCAGAACTTTCTAAATTAGAAGAGGAATTGTTATTAATTAATGTTGATAAAAGTAAACTAGAATCTGAACTCAAAAAACTAGAGGCAGAAATTGGACCAATAAAATATATCGCTGAAATTATATCTGATTTTGGCGGCCCAGATGTTGATGCCCAATCTGCTGTTAGAATTGTTATATTAATACTTATTTTTGTCTTTGATCCACTAGCTATATTGCTTGTCGTTGCCGCTTCAGCAACCTTTAAAGAAGCTTTGGGCGAAGTGTTACCCAGAGATGTCATGGATATGAGAAACAAAATTATATCCGACCTAGAAATGCACCTTGCTGAAGGCAAACCTGCCGAATCTTTTGTCGAGAAGTACAAAATATAGCTTGACTTTCTCGGTGAAAAATGATAACATGTATCTATGTTACCATTATTCAAAAGTCACTACTCTATAGGTAAGTCAATTCTCACATTAAATGACCCCAATGCAGTTAAAGATGGTGGACCTCAAAGTGTTTTTTCAATCGCCAAAGATCAAGAAAATTTAGTTTTAGTTGAAGATTCTTTAATTGGCTTTCTTCAAGCTCAAAAGACAGCAGAGAAGCTCGGTATTCAACTAATTTTTGGACTTAGAATTAGCTGCTCGCACGAAGCCCTAAAAGAAGGTTCCAAAGAATGCTTGCACAAAATCATTATATTCGCTAAAAATGATTCTGGATGTAAGCTTTTAAATAAGTTGTACTCAAAAGCTTATTGCGAAAATGATGGAGTAATAACAAATAGTGCCCTAAAAGAGCTTTGGTCTGAAGAAGATCTTTCTTTATATATACCTTTTTACGATTCGTTTATCTTCATGAACAACTATCATTTTTGTAGCTGTATACCAGATTTTTCTTTCTGTAGCCCAACATTCTTTATGGAAAATAATTTCCTACCATTTGATGAAGACTTAAGAGAAAAAGTTACCTCTTACTGTCAATCAAATAACTATGAAATCGAAGAGTCAAAAACAATTTACTATCATAACAGAGAAGATTTTGCGGCATACCAAACATACAAGTGTATATGCAGTAAAAAGTTTAAACAGAGAACTCTTAATGTTCCAAACTTTGACCATTTAGCTAGTCCAGAATTTTGCTACGAGAGTTACTTAGAAAATGCAAGCGCTTAAGTATTCAGATATCTGCTTAATCCCTAATTACTCAGAGTGTATGTTTCGTGCCGACGGAGATACCTCCATTGAGTTATTTGGTAAGAAGTTCTTACTTCCAGTGATTCCCGCAAACATGAAGTCAGTCATAGATATGCATAAATGTGAGTGGATGAGCTATCATGGTTTTTTCTATATTATGCATCGTTTTGATCGTGATCTAGCTGAAGATGTTGCCAATGCTCAAGATTGGGATAACATTTCATTTAGTGTTGGGGTTAAAACTGAAGGCAAAATGGCAGTTCTAAAAATTAGTAAGCGCAAGCATCGAGTAGACTATTTAACTATTGACATTGCTCATGGCTATTCTCTTAGAATGAAGAAGATGATTGAATACATAAAAAAGCATCTACCTGATACAAAAATTATTGCTGGTAATGTTGCTACTAAAGATGCTGTCAGAGAATTAGCTAGCTGGGGAGCTGATATAGTTAAAGTGGGCATTGGGCAAGGCTCACCATGTACAACTAAAGATAAAACTGGATTTACTATACCTATGTTTACTTGTGTTCAGAATTGTTCCAATGTAACACTAAACAATGGAACTGTTATTCCTATCATTGCTGACGGAGGAATATGTTGCAATGGAGATATTGCCAAGGCTTTAGTCGCTGGAGCCACTATGGTTATGGCTGGCAGTATGTTTGCTGCTTGTACCGATAGCCCCGCTTCGTTAATTAATATCAATGGTGTCAATCATAAAGCTTACTTTGGTTCTGCTAGTGTAGAAAATAAAGGCCACAACAACAACATTGAAGGAAAACTCAATAACATTCCAAACAATGGAATGACATACGGAGAAAAGTTTAATGAGATAACTCAAGATTTACAAAGCTCAATTAGTTATGCAGGAGGAACAACACTTTCTTGCTTAACTCCAGGCGAAGTTCAATTTTACCAATTATGAATAAAAAACAGTTACTAAGAATAAAAAAAGCTATGTGTTACGAAGATTCTCCAGAGCAAAAAAGAACCTTGAGACAAATTAAAAAACAATACAAAGCTTTATCAGATAAAGAAAAATCACAATTTATAAAAGAAGTTGAAGAGTATTTCGCATCTAAGTAATTATGAATGAAAATCTATTAAGATTCAAGAAAGATCAAAACTATTTATTTTTTGATTTTGAAACTTGCTGCTTAAATCTAGGCTCACTAGATAACAAACCTTGGCAACTAGGCTTTATAGTTATTAACAAAGGCAAAATAGTAAAGAAAAAAGATTACTGGATTCACTGGGACGATCTTAAGATGTCTGATGCGGCAGCTAAAATGACTGGCTGGACCCAAGTTATGTACAACAAGAAAGCAGAAGACGCTAAGAAGATACTTGCTGAGTTCGAACATTATTTATATGACGAATCATATATCAATGTAGGCCATAATATATTAGGCTTTGACATATACATACATGGAATCTTTAGAAGGTGCCTAGGTAAAAACCCAGACTATTCTTACATCAAAAGGTCAATAGACACACTTTGTCTAGCCAAAGCTATTAAAAATGAAATCAAATTCAGTCAAAACGATAATTTTTTCAACTGGCAATATAGATTAAATAATATGATTGACAGGAAAAGCAAGAAAAAACTAATGGATTTATGTAAAGATTATGATATATCTATAGATGAGTCTAAATTACATGATGCTATGTATGATATTGAGCAAAACTATGAAGTCTTTAAGAAAATGCTTTGGGAGGTCAACATATGAGCAGCAGTTTTTACAATAAATTTACAGCTTATTCAGACTATGCTCCAGCTGGAGTTCTTTTGCCTAAGATTGATATTGAGCAAAAGTATTATTCTAAGCTAGACTTGCCAGCAGACACTTCCAATTATGACTTCTTAAGGAAGTTGTGCCTTGATGGAGTAAAGCAAAAAGGTATAGATAAAGTTAAAAATAAAAAAGCATACTATGACAGAATTAAATCTGAGCTTACCATTTTTAAAGAGCTAGGTTTTGTAGATTATATTTTACTAAACTGGGACATACTAAAATATTGCCATGAAAATGATATACCTACAGGCCCAGGAAGAGGCTCAGCTGCTGGTTCTTTAGTTTTATTTCTAATAGATGTAACAAAAGTAGATCCAATTAAATATGATTTATTTTTTGAGCGTTTTGTATCCAAGAGCCGTGCTAGAAAAATAGAGAAAGATGGAGTTACTTATCTAGATGGAAGCTTGCTTGCTGATGTTGATAATGACATTGCATATGAGCATAGACAAAAAGTTATAGATTACATTGAGAAAAAGCATCCAGGCAGAACCTCAAACATCCTAACTCTTAATACATTGAGCGGTAAATTATGCATCAAGGAATGTGGTAAAATTGTTGGAGAGATGTCTGAAAAAGATGTCAATGATGTCAGTGCCCTTATACCTAAAAAGTATGGTAAAGTTGCGCCTTTAGATATCGCTAAGGAAGAAAGCATTAGATTCGGAGAATGGGCTAATGAAAATAAAGATGTTTTCACTATTGCCAAAAAATTAGAAGGTTTAAACAAAAATACAGGAGTACATCCATCAGGTATTGCTATTTCACATCAACCTATATCAGAAATTTGCCCGATCCAGAAAGCTAACGATGGTTCATTTGTTACTGGATATGATATGAATTGGGTTGCCGAACTAATGGTTAAGTTCGATATATTGGGATTAAGAACTCTAAGTGTTATTTATGATGTTTGTAAATCTATAGGTATTGACGTTTATGATATAGATTTGTCTAAAAAATCTTTATTCAAACCTTTAAAAGAGCTAAGAAATCCTCATGGATTATTTCAGATTGAAGCTGACACTAATTTTCGGGTTTGTCAAAAGATAAAACCTAGAAACCTTGAAGAGCTTAGCGCGGTGGTTGCTATAGCTAGACCTGGAGCCTTAGAGTTTTCAGACAAATACTCAGAGTATGTTTCAACTGGAGATTTTCAAAGTGTGCATGAATTTTTTGATGAAGTTCTCGACTATACTGGAGGTATACCATTGTACCAAGAACAGTTGATGAAAATGGCGGTCAAGGTAGGCTTTACTCTTGACGAATCCGAGCAGCTCCGCAGGATTGTTGGCAAAAAGAAGGTTGACCAAATGCCCGCTTGGCAAAAGAAAATTCAAGATAAAATTGAAGAGAACAATCTACCATCAGAAGTTTATGATGTTCTTTGGGGAGTAGCAGAAGATAGCGCCAACTATTCCTTCAATAAATCTCATGCAATAGCATATGCAACTCTATCTGCTTGGACTATATATCTAAAGTTTAACTACCCAAAGGAGTTCTTTTTGAGCCTCTTAAAGATGTCTCAATTTGAACCTAATCCTCAAGATGAAATATCTAAAATTAGCAGGGAGTTACCTTTTTTTGATATAACTTTATTGCAACCTAACTTAATTAAATCTAAATTTGATTTTACTGTTGATGGCAATAACATTAGATTCGGTTTAAATAGTATAAAAGGAGTAAGTCAAAAAAGTTTGAAAGCTTTATCTGACTTTCGTAATGCAGAAAACTCAAATAAATATGATGTATTTTTATCAGCTAAGCAAGCTGGATTAAACATAGGGGTAGTCTCTGCCCTTATACAAGCAGGAGCACTCAGCGAGGATTCTACATTAAGTAGACCTCGATTAGTCCTTGAGGCACAGGCATTTAATTTATTAACAGACAGAGAAAAAAGAAACTTTATTGCCATTGGTCCAGACTTTAACTATGACATTCTTGAATCAATTCACAAAGCAAAGCATGACAATTTAATTGGTGATGATGGCAAACCAATTATGAAAGAATCTAGGTTTGTTACATTTAAAAAGAAATACGACAACTATAAAAAAATATACGAACAAAATGTTCAGTATGAAAATTTTGCTAATTGGTATTTTGAAAAAAAACTACTTGGATATAGTTACTCTTTAAAGCTGAAAGAAGTTTTTGAAAATGAATATCAATCAATTAAAAATTCCCTGCATTACTACTCAATGGAAGATAATGAAAAAGCAAAATTTGTTGGGGTTGTAGAAGATTCCTTTAGAAAAACTAGCGTTAATGGCAATCAATACATTAAAGTCTTATTGAGCGATGAGTTCGGTAATATGCCTGCCATGATGGTTGACTCAAGGAGAGGCAGAACATGCACTGAGTATATAGAGCAAGGAAATAAAATACCAGACAAAGATAATATTGTAATTATTGCTGGAAGAAAAGCTAAAGATATTCTATTCGTTGACTCTATGTCTATAGTTGACGAAAAAATTCATATGAAATTAGCTGACTTAAAATAGTGTATACAATATATATATGCCTGCAAACTTCACTCCTAGATCTCAAGAAATATTAGCTTTATCGAAAAAGCTTGCTCAAAAGTACAACCATGCATTTGTAACTAATGACCATCTATTTTTAGCTTTCTTAAAGGCTGACTCTTTTCTAATTCCCTTAATTGAATGGAAGACACAGCAAACTCTCAAGCCTGCAGAAGATTTAGTTATCAAATTTCTAAAGTCAAAAGAAGAAAATCTAACAGACAAAGTTGAGTTCTCTGATGAAGTTAAAGATTCCCTAGATTACGCCTTTAATTTATCTACATCAAATAAACATTCCTATATTAGCGTAGAGCACATATTTTATGCTCTATTAAATAGCATAGATTCTAAAGTTTTAGATTATTTATTAGAATCTGATATAGATATTGTCTGCATTCAAGATATGTTAGATGAAATTTTGAATTACGATATTATTTCAGATCCAGACATTCTGAGTAACCCAAATATGCCTGGATCTGGATCTCATCCACCCCAAAACTCAAGCGGAAAATCAGAATCCTATACAGTAAACCTAAATGAATTAGCTCATTCTGGCAGCTATTCACACTTATTTCCCAATGAAATATATATGTCTCAAATCGAAGAAGTTCTATGTAGGAAAACAAAGTGTTGTGCTTTACTTGTCGGCGATGCTGGTGTAGGAAAAACAGCTTTAGTCGAAGCTTTAGCTAAAAGAATTGTAGATGTAGACTGTAATGGTTATTTAATTAATAAAAAAATTCTATCCCTAGATTTATCAAGTATGGTTGCTGGCACAAAGTACAGAGGCCAGTTTGAAGAAAGGTTTAAAAATTTCATAGAAGAAGTTAAAGAAGATAAAGATTTAATTATTTTTATCGATGAAATACATACTTTAATGGGGGCAGGCAATTCAGAAGGATCCCTTGATGCAGCAAATATGCTCAAGCCATATATTGCTAGAGGAGAAATTAAATGCATAGGTTCAACAACTCACGAAGAATTTAAAAAAAGCTTCTCCAAAGATCCTGCACTTAAACGAAGATTTCAGGTCATAAAAGTCGAAGAACCTACAGAAGAAGAGGCCTTCGAAATTCTTATACATAGTTCAAAAAGTTATGCTAATTTTCATGGTGTCAGCTATACAGAATCTTCAATAAAAGAAGCTATTCGATTATCAAATTTATATATCAATGATAAAAAGCTACCAGATAAAGCTATTGACTTGCTTGATCAATCTGGTTCTGAATTAAAAATTAAATATTTCAAAAAGCCCAAGATGGCTGTTCAAATGGAAAAAGCTCTTTCCAGTGAAGAAATAGATGCAAAGACTAAAGAGTCAATTTATGCTTCTTATACTGATGTAATTAATAAATGGACTAAAAGAAAAGCTAAAAAAGTTCCTAGTGTTACTGAATCTGAAATCAGAAAATCTATTTCAGTAAATTTAGATATCCCAATAGAAACGTTAAATGAATCAAGCTCAAAGAAGTTGCTAAAGCTAGAATCGAGAATGAATAAAGATGTTATAGGTCAATCTCATGCAGTTGAAAAAATATCTAATTCTTTATTTAAAACCCATTGTGGACTAAAGGATCCAAATAGACCAATTGGAAGCTTTCTCTTTCTTGGTAAGACTGGAACAGGTAAAACTCTAACTTCAAAATCTTTAGCTAGACATTATTTTGGTTCAGATAAAAAATTAATTTATTTTGACATGAGTGAATTTACTGAATCTAATTCCGTAAGTAAATTTTCGGGTTCTTCACCAGGCTATGTAGGTTATGAAAAGGGTGGAATTTTGACAGAAAAAATCAAAAGAACTCCTCATGCAGTTTTATTATTTGACGAAATTGAAAAAGCTCACCCAACTGTACTACAATCTCTGTTGCAAATCCTAGAAGAAGGTAGGTTAACCGATAATTCTGGCGAAGAAACATCTTTTAAGAATACTATAATTATACTAACCAGTAATTTAGGTGCGGACATTATAGATAAAAATGCATCAGTTGGATTTATGTCGTCTAATGATACAAAAGAAGATAAGGTAATTGCTGAGGCTAAAGAAAAAATGTCCCCAGAATTAGTCAATCGCTTTGACAGTATTATATTATTTAATAATTTTTCTGATCAAGATTTCTTAAATATTATTTCCATAGAGTTAACTAAAGTCAGGAAAAAGCTTAAAGAAAAAGATATCCATATTACATTTTCGCCTACCATCAAGAAAGAAATTTTAAGAAGAACTATCCTAGAAAAGCTCGGAGGCAGACCTATTAGAAGGATTATTCAAAATGAAATTGAAGTTTGTATTGCCAAATTTATTATAGAAAGTAATAAAAATAATTTAAAAATCACTTACACAGACGGTAAATTTTTATGTAATGCGTCAGAGAAAGCCAGCAAGAAATAAAGTTAACTATGCAAGTCAGTTCTTGTATAGCTGCTTTGATGCGACTGGTTACCATTTCTCTAATCATGAATCAGATGATCAAGATCAATTCAGAAACACGCACTGGAATACTATTAATGGAGGAAATCAAGTTAGGCAACTTCATAGGATTCAGTCAATCAATTACGGTTTTCAAACAAATTTCATAGATATAAATGAATACGGTAAGTCTGCTAGAATCGACAAGACTTTTTTAGAAACTCCCAATGTTAGTTTAGATTTTGAATATGCTCTTGCTGAAGGTTATAATGAGCAAGTTGCAGGATTTGTTATTGATGGAGAAAATCCTTTGTTTAGAAAGCTTATAGTGCCAGAGGATAGATTGTTTGGTCAAAACTTCTTCACAGTTCAAGTTCCTGATGGTCATGATGTAATTAATGCTAATTTAGATAATTTTGATGAAAAAGATGTCGAAGTGGTAGGTATAGGCAATGCTTTCCTAAATCAATATGCAGTAACCGCTGAGGTTGGCTCTTTACCTAAGGCTAGAATGTCCTATGAAGCATCTAATATTAGATCTTATAAAGGTTTTAAGAACTTACCGCTACCTTCTTACAATTTTAAAGAACCTACATATTTTTCAAATGCAAAATTCAGTATACCTAATACATATGAAAGTTTTCTTTATGAAAAACTCAAAGCTATTGAAGACATAGTGTATGAGCCTGCCAATACGGGTGTGGGCCCAGGTAATTTAAAAATTTCTTTAGATAATGCTGGTTACATTTCTAAAAATATTTCAGACCTATATAACTACGATCAAGGCGCTGCAAGCATTCAGGGTTTTACGCTAAATGTTTCTCTAGGAAATACGAGGTTGAACAGAATTGGAACTTACCTAGAATTTGGTCGCACATATAATTTTCCCTTAACCATTCAATTTCAAGTCAGAGCCATATTGGGAGATATTAGACAAACTTCTGATTTATGTGAGATCTTTCAAGGCAAGAAACATAATATAGTAATTATGGTAAAAGACCCACGCTCTGTTTGCGAGGACAATGGAAGCCTAGAGCAGGCAGAAATGAATATGGCGTTTTATATTAAAGGTGCAAGTTTAGATACCGAAGCTTTTAGCAGCTCTATTAGTGACAATAAAATTGTTGACCTTAACTTTACCGCGCAATATGGCGGCATTGAGGACAGAGATAACGGATTATTTATGTATGGCTCTAGCTATTTTCCAGATAGACCAAGGATAGTTGCTTGGGGTCGACCCTTATTTTAATTTGTTGACAATTATACTTTTGTAGTGTATAATTCTTAAGAATTGTTCTTTAAAATTTTATGGGGGTGTACTGGATTCGACTGATGTTAAATTCTTACACTGCAAGTAGGAGTGCGTCTGGCTCCTAAAAAAGGCGCAAAACCCTTACATGGCAACAAAAACCGTGTTAAAGCTTTCGCTTTCAAGAAGCGTCAGCTTGCCCTAGCAGCCTAGTATCTGCTACCTCACAACTCTTGACGCAGATAGAGAGATTGTGGGGTCATCAATCTGCAAAACAGATAAAAGTTTACTTGTGTCATAAACTGCAAATAATTGAAACAAGTAGTTGGATGTTTATATCAAAACTATAAAAAAAATAAACTAAACTTGTAGATGTGTATGCTTGAAGGCACTCAGGACGCGGGTTCAACTCCCGCCACCTCCACCATTTTATACAAAAAAAGTGTATTTATAATAAACACTATGAAAAAATTATTATTAATTATTTTATTTCTACCAACATTTTTATGTTTTAGTGACACTCTTTACTTTAATAACGGTAAAGATCTAAAAGGTGAAGTTTTAGAAGCTAATGCCACCCATGCTTTAATAAAAAGATCAAGCGACTTGCAACTATTTAGGATTGCAATTGATTCCTTAACACAAGATAATCAAGCTTATATTAAAAATAATTTTCCACCAAGCCATGAAGCTTTACCAAAATTTTCTAAACCATTATCTATAAATGATTTAAATACACATTCTAAATATATAGACAGCTTGGTAGAAACTAAGTTAAGATCTTATAACTTAAGACCTAATAAAGAAGTTGATGATGAAACTTTTCTTCGTAGGGCATATCTAAAAATTATAGGAAGAACTCCATCTTTAACTGAAGTTAATTATTTTATTAATAATAAAAGCAAAACCAAAAGACAGCAACTGATAGACCAACTATTAGGCAGTGAAGGATATGTAAGTCATTGGTTTAATTTTTGGGCAGATATATTAAGAATTAAAGATCGATTAAATAACAGAATATCAGGAATACCATATAAGAATTATGTAAAAGAATTTATTTCTAATAACAGACCTTATGATGTTTGGGTTAGAGAAATGCTTTCCTCCTCTGGTCCTTTATGGGAAAGAGGCAACGAAGGAGTTAGTTATTTTGCTCGAGACGTCAACATGCCCCTTGATAATATGGCTAATACTGTTCGCATTTTCCTCGGAACCAGTTTGGAATGCGCTCAATGCCACGACCACCCATTTGACAGATGGACGCAAAAACAATTTTATGAAATGGCTGCCTTCACAAGTGGCTCTACAAATCTAAGAAGAAGGGGAGTAGATAATTTAGGTCAATTCAATAGGCTAGTCAGCACAGAACAAAGAAGACTGGAGCAGGCTGGTGAAACTCAAAAATCTAGACAATTAAGAAATGATTCTAGATCAATCCAAGATATCCTTCAAACAGGATTAGATAGTTTAGGGTCAGGAAAAATTAATTTACCCAATGATTATCAATATGATAATGCAAAACCAAGTGAAGTTTTGTCTGGCAAGACTATCTTCGGGAAAGAGATTGATATAAAAACAAAAGCTCCTCAAGCGGGTTCAAGAGAAATATATGCAAATTGGCTAGCAACAGATTCAAACCCTAGGTTTACTGCTGTAATCGTAAATAGATTATGGAAAGAGGCTTTTGGTCTAGCTTTAATTGAACCAATAGATAATATGTTTGATGATACTATAGCTACAGACCCTAAATTACAATTACATTTAGAAAAAGTAATGGTAGCGTTAGACTATGATTTAAAAGAATTTTTAAGAATTTTATATAATACAAAAACATTCCAAAGACAATCGGTAATTAGAGATGTAATACCTAGAGACAATAAAGATACAGAGATGCCTGTTGATGTAAAGTGGATTATTGCTGGGCCAAATATTGACAAGCAATCACATAATGCGATTCCTTATTTTTACCAAGGCCCAATCCTCGAAAGGATGAGCGGTGAACAAGTTTGGGATTCATTAGTTAATTTAACATTCAATGACATCGACTCAAGAAAATTACAACAAAACACAAAAGGTTACGAAGATTTTCAAAACTTCTCAGAGATGACGGGTCAAGAGCTTTTTGATAACTTAATGGCTTCAATTAATAAAACAGAAAAACCTAAAGTTAATAACACTCCAAAATTTACAGAACCAATTAATACTGATTGCCCAATTAAACCAGGCAGAGCTATTGATCCGACCTTACTAGCCTTAAATGAGAACGGTGAAACTGTTGCATTTTGCTGTGAATCTTGTGTTGATAAATTTAAATCACAACAAAAAACAAAAAAACAAGACTATCAACAAAACTTTGTTAAAGATCGCAACTCAGTTAGAGCATCGGAGTTAACATCTCCTGCCCCTGTAGGCCACCTTATTCGTGAGTTTGGCGGCTCAGATAGAGAGCAGATCGAAAACTCTAATAAAAGTGCTTCAGCGACACAAGTCCTCAACCTAGTAAATGGTTTTGTAGAAACTAGATTATTAAGAAACAAAAACTCTCAAGTAATTAAATCTATACAAGCACAAAAATCATTAGATGATAAAATTAAAACTGGATTTAAATCTATTCTTAATAGAAATCCGTCAGCAAAAGAATTAAGTTTATTTAAGTCGTCATTAAAAGGTGATAAAGAGGTATATAAAGAGATAATCTGGATATTAATTAATACTCACGAATTTATATTTATAAAATAACAAAAATAAAACTATGAAAATTGATGAATTAGGAAGACGAGAGTTTATTGCTCATGCAGCAAAAGCTTGCTTTGGTGTTGGCTTAATGCCAATGGCTGGAGCATATATACAGAATACCGTTAGTGCCCTTGAGCCAGCATCTAGAATACCAACAGCCAGACATGTCATATACTTAAATATGGCAGGAGCCATGTCTCATTTAGATACATTTGGCCCGAAGCCTGACGCTCCAGACATCCAAGGTCCAACTAAATCAATCCCAACTAGTGCAGACGGTATTATTTTGTCTGAAAACTTACCTAAAACCGCCCAATTCATGCATCATGGAGCGATCATCAAGACCATGAATACTAGTCAGGGAGCACACGAACAAGCTAGCTATTTAATGCATACTAGCTATCTCAAACGAGGCACTATTGTTCACCCGACTTTTGGTAGTTGGGTTTCTAAACTCGCTGGGCCAATTAACCGAACAATACCAACTAATATTAAAATTGGCGGTGGAGGCGGTGGAGCAGGCTTCTTAGAGTCTAAGTATGGAGCTTTGCCAATTAATAATCCAACAGCAGGATTAGCAAACAGCAAGATGGCATCCTACCTCGATCATGAACACTTTCAAAGCAGGATATCGATTGCTGAATCTTTAAATCAAAACTTCTCAACTGAGTTTCCTCAAAAACAAGTTAGAGCTTATTCCGATCTTTATAAAGATGCTATTAAATTAATGAATAGTAATGATTTAAATGCTTTTGACATTACTCAAGAGCCAGAATCCACTAGTAGCCTTTACGGTGAGACTAACTTTGGCAAAGGTTGTTTACTAGCCAGAAGATTAGTCGAAAATGGAGTAAGATACGTTGAAGTTACTCGTGGAGGCTGGGATACTCATGATAATAATTTTGAAAGAGTTGCTGCCAATTGTGCAGATATCGATCAAGCCTTAAGTGGACTTTTATTTGACTTAGATCGCAGAGGTATGCTTTCTGATACCTTAGTGGTCTTAACTTCTGAGTTTGGTAGAACTCCAAATATTAATGGAAGAGACGGAAGAGATCACTGGCCTTATTGCTTTACAGCTTTCCTTGCAGGAGGTGGAGTAAAAGGGGGTATGACTTACGGAGAAACTGATAAAACTGGTAGATCTCCAGTCGAGGGTAAACCTATTAAACCTGAAGATTTAAATGCAACTATTGCACATACCCTAGGCTTGCCTCTTAATGACTACCAATACTCTCCATCAGGCAGACCTTTCACGATAGCTCACAAGGGAGAACCTTTGTTAGATATCTTAGGTTAATTTTTGAATTATTAAAAAAAATATTCGAGAGCATTTTGATTTGACAGTGGACGATATATAAAGCTTGACTTTGCTTACATATATGATATAATGTAAGTTATATGGGCAGAAAAAAAAATAACAGTCAATATCATTTCAGTAAAAAAACATTTCTATATAATCAGTTCTGGATAGTTTATTATACAGAGGTTCATAAAAGTGGTGAGCAGCAAGATTTCGCAACTTTTATTAAAGCTAAGTCTCATGAGCTATGTGGTTTGATCTTAAAAAAGAAAGTAAAAGAAGATAACCCGAATGTAAAAATTAAATCATTAAGGATCTTTATGCTACATAAAGACTTTATATCAAAAGGTTCTAAAAAGCTAGGCCCAGTTGACTGGAGTTATGTTCATAGATCTTGTTTTCCAAATTTAAATAATTTTTTATTTAAGCATCCACTTGAACGTAAAGAAGGTTACGATCATAGGGGAGGTAAAACAAATTTAGAGCATCTAAAAACAATTGGCTTCAAGAAGGGTCAACCAAATTACTCCACTTTATACAGAAAGGGTAAGAGCTTACCTCTTACAGAAAGAAAAGGTAAAATTTGGAACGGAGACAGGTGGATCAAATGGAATCGAGAAGAAATGCGGAATGCAAAAAATGAAATCATACAAGCACTGATTTTAAATGAAAACAATAGAACAAAAGCCGCTGAAAGCATTAATATGTCAAAACATAAATTCTATAAATTAATGCATCGCTGTGACACTCGCGAATGGTGGAACACAAATTATCCAGCAGCCAAAAGAATCCCACCAAAAGCCTCCAGAGAAGAGCGTTCAGCAACTCAAAAAAGAGTTATGGCAGAGAGAAAGTTAAATGGAACATTTAAATTGCCAAATCATACTCCAGAACTCGAAGCAAAGAGAGTAAATGCAGTTCGTCATTACAAAAAAGTTTTCTCAGAAGAGCATAATAAAATTATCATTCCAAAAATTAAAAAATCTTTATCTGAAAATCACAATATAAGAAGTCTAGCTGCAAGAAGCATCGGAGTTAAGGTTTCTACATTTAGAAATTGGATTAAAAAAACCCAACATCTAGTTAACTGGCAGGAAGAATACCCCAGTGAATACGATTCTAATAGAGTAAAATGTCTAAAACTAATCAAGTAAAAACTAATTCAGAACGCTTTGATGCATTCCTTGTTGAATTTCAAGAGGATATCAGGCGAATCGTAGGTAAGACGAAAAAATCTTTCCATGCCCTGTCTGATGAAGAAATATATAGTGAATGCAACTTACATTTATTAAAGAACAAAGAGAGAATTTTAGAAACTTTCGAAGGTAAAATCCTCGATCAGCCAGAATTTAAAAAAATTGCATATCATTATGCTAAAAATGAATGTGTTTGGTCTCACTATAGATTTCAAAACCAAGCATATAATCGCAAAAGATCTGACGGCTTTATTGAAACTGACGAAGGCACCAAAACTGTATTCGAGTCAGCCATGCAATCACAAGGAGAAGAGAATAAAGATTTAGACAACCAAGAAAGTTTTATAAAATCTAATTCAGATACTTTTTTTCATATTCTCTCTGAATATTGCTATATTCTTTCAGAGGCAGAATTAAAAATACTTTCTTATATAAGAGTTGGACTTAATCAAGAAGAAATAGCAGAAAAGCTAGGGGTAACTAGGCAAGCGATCTCTTTTGCTTATGTTCAAATTCAAAAAAAGCTTAATAATTATTTCAACTTTGAAGAAGTAAGGTCAGGAGTATCATCTAATTTTATTTCACAAGGAAATAAAGCAATTAAAAAATTCTTTTCAAAATGAATCTGTTATATAAAACAAAAACATATCTAGTTGGGCACATGCAATATCTGAGCGGTAGAAATTGGCGAGAAGAAATAACAGAACAATTAAAGCCGCTATCTATTACTTGCTTTGATCCATACAAAAAGCCTTTCATTAAAGACGTCGAAGAAGATGAAGCCTCTAGAGAAGAAATGGAAACTTGGATGAAAACTAAACAGTACGATAGAGTTACTGAGCGAATGAAGATGGTTCGGGCATATGATTTAAATTTAGTTGATCGCAGCGATTTTATCATCGCTCATCTCGTACCTGATGTTGCTTCTTGGGGTAGTGCAGAGGAGATAGTTACGGCTGTAAGGGAAAAGAAGCCTGTATTCATTAGCATGGAAGGCGGTAAGGCCAAAACTCCATTATGGATGCTAGGCATGCTTCCCCATAAGTATATATACAATAGCCTTGATGAAATTGTAGAGATGCTATTTGCTATTGATAGCGGGAACAAACCCATTGATTCTGATCGTTGGAGACTATTGCAAAAAAAGTTTAGATAATAATTGACTTTATATATAATTTATGTTATAATGTTTTTCAGTAATGCAATTACATTTATATAAGTATTTTCGTTTAACACATCGCATTTAATTATTTTATCCTTACCAACAGTACAACCTTCCTGTTTTTCATTATTCATTATTATTTGATCAATAAAATCATGAGCTCCATATGCCTTAAGCCATTTCCAATAAAATGTCCTGCTACCTTTTGGGCACTTAAGTAAATTATCGCATTCTAAAAAAATTTTTGAGTATAAAGTGACATCTCTAAAGCAATGTATTGAACTCGGAGGTTCACTTAACTCACAATCGTAAATTATAACCATATAAAAATATACACATTATGTTAGAAGAACAAAAAGTAAAATCAGATTGGCAGCAACGCGAAATAGGAGCTTTCTGGACCAAAGATGGGCCAAAAGGCAAATATTTATCAGGCTCACTGGAGGTTGATGAGCTTGGGGTAAAGAAAAAAATGAAGGTTGTTATGTTCCCCAATAGATATAAAGATAAAGACAATAAACCAGATTATGTTTTGTATGTTTCAAAAGATTCTGAGACTCAAGCAAGCCCTAATCCCGAAAAAGATTCGGCTCCTACGTCAGAAGATAAAAAATCAGAAATTCCTGACAGTTTGGTGTAACTATAGTCAATGACTACACTTTACGGTTTAATTAGTATATCTGAATTGCTAAAAGAGAGAGAGCCAGATGGCTCTTATACATTCTCTGGTATGACCAAAAAAAACTTTTTAGGTCAAAAAGAAAGTTCTGGAGAAGAATCCGCTCTCTCAGAACTCTCTAGCAGAATTATTCATAACCTTAATTTAACTGAAAATATAATTGATTTTTTGCCAAAGGTCAATATAAATCATTACAGAATTAGTAGCTCTATATTTAGCTTGGCTTCAGATTTTTCTGGAAGTTTTTCAATTAATCTAAAAGCAATCCCAAACTTTAAAGAAATTGAGACCAAAATTCGAACAATTGGTTTACTAGCTAGGCAAAATAATATTACTCTTTCTGTTTATCCAGATTCTACAAATAGTCTGATTTCAGAAAATGAAGTAAACATTCAAAATGCTATTCAAGAATTAAATTTTCACAATTGGTTTTTTGAAACCGCTGGTTTTCCTTCCAACACCTCGAACCCAATTATAATTAAACCCTTTAGTCAGCCTAACTCAACAAATCATGATCAAGCAGTTAGGTGCGTGCAGACTTTTTATTCTAATTTCAAAAAATTAAATAAAGAAACTCAAAATAGGATAGTAATTCAAAATGAAGATGAAGGTTTCTGGAATCCAGTTAATTTATTTAAATATTTTCATGTTTATTTAAATGAAAAATATGAAGATGGCATGGTTTTAAGCTATTATAATATTGCTGATGAAAGAAATCCAGGTTCTTTTGGTTCGGATGCTGTCGAACCTGTAGTCAACATAGGGGCTTTTCATGAAACATGGAAAGGTGTTGTACCTGTCTTTTTATGGTCAGAAAAAAAATCTCCTGATTCAAATGTTTCCTTAGACTACTTATCAAATGAGATCCCTAATTTTGGTTACACCATCAAATGGGAATGCGATGTATTAAAGCGAGATAAAGCTATTGTTAAATACACAATGCCTGAAGAAGAAGATAAAGTCACAGAAGAAGTCATTAATACTATTACTAAAAACAAATATAAAAAATCTAGAGAAACCTCACGAGCATTCAACGCATTATACGATTCAAAATAAATGGCTAACCAAAAAATAAGTTATAGAAAACTTTTTTCAAATATAGCCGAATCAAAAGGCTATAAAGTAAAAAAACCTACATATCTTCAGCGTAAAAATAGCATTGATATAATCATAGAAGGTCAGTCCGATGGCAAAGCTCAAGAAGTTACAATTGATATTAAAAAACGCAATGGTAAAAATGCTAACCAATGGGTTTATATTGAATATAAAAATGCCAAAGGTGGAGAAGGCTGGCTCTATGGACAATCTCAATTCATTGTCTTTGAAACAGCCTCTAGTTTTATATTTGTTCCCAGAAAGCCTTTAATCTCTTGGTTAAGCTCTTCGCAAATAGTTAGGTGGGACCTACCCTATGTCGATCAATCTTGGAAATCTAAGTACAGATTATTTCGTCGCCCAAATACTCTTGAAATTATTTCTCAAATAAAAGTTTCTGATCTATTTAATATTAAAGGTCATAAAGTATGGAAGAAATCTTAATTTTTATTTTTAGTAGTTTCTGGACATATATTGGAACTCTTTTTTTAATTTTTTGTACAGGCTATTCTTTAGCAATCCCTTTTTATTGGTATTATAAATTAAAACAACATAAACTTAATAAATCTATATGGACTCATCAGTAAAAAAGCAAACTTGCTCTAAGCAAAGTTGTAAAGTTAAATCATCAACAAAGCATCAAAACGGAAAAGGCGACAAGCCTAGACCTTTCTCTAAGAATCAATATAACTCAAATTATGAATCAATCAACTGGAAAAAACGCTGAAGTTTTTTATGTAGTAACGCGCAATGGTCGTCGAGCTTGGCCAAAAGATTACTGGACTGTTTATGAGGCTAAAAAGCATGCTCACAGCCTCATTGAAGCCCTCAAGTCCTTTAATGACCCTAGTTATAAAAATGTCGTCATACTTGAGACTGATGACCCAGCTTCTATAAATTAAGTCTTGACATAACACTTATTCCTTAGTATAATGGCTTCACAATCTAAATTAGATGAAGCTTACTTACAAATATGTCAAACTTGGTCTCAACTCTCTCAAGCAAAGAGAAAGAAAGTTGGATGCATCATTGTTAAAGACGGCTCAATTATTTCCGACGGATACAATGGTACTCCAAAAAATTTTGACAACTCTTGTGAATTTGTTTCTGAAAATCAATCCCTTATCACTAAACCTGAAGTTTTACATGCTGAAAGTAATGCAATCACAAAATTGGCTAAGTCAACACAATCCAGCAACAACTCAACTATGTATATTACGATCAACCCCTGTGTTGAATGTGCTAAATTGATTATTCAATCAGAAATATCAAGGGTAGTATACAAAGACTTCTATAAAAATGATGAAGGTATTAAATTAATTAAAAAAGCTAACATAGAAATAAATAAATATGAATATAAATAAATTAAACAGTGCGATGAATTATACATTAAATAAGTTTTGCCCAATGATTTTGGTTGGGTTTCTAGTTTTCATTAACTTTGGATTTGAAACTTGGGAACCCTATGTTATTGTAAGTTTATTTTTATTCGCTCAAAGATTTCACTACAATGTAGGCTATAGTGTTGCAATTTGCGAAGAGAGAGGACTATTTAACAATGAGTAATCTAATTAAAAATATTAAATTAAAACTTAAAAATGCTTTTGGCAACAGGTATTATATTGTCTACAAACATAGAAGTGGAAAGATAAAAACATATCAAATTGGTAACATTAATTTATATAATTCCTTTGGAAATAAAAATTATGACAGGGACAATATAGGTTTTAAAGCTTATTGCTTTGGCAGACAAGGCATAAGATCGTTTCGTCATGATAGAATTATTTCTATTACAAAAAAGTGAATTTTGAATATTTTTATAGAAATTTGCCTAATAGGGTGTATAATATATTTAGTTTATAAAAACTTTAATCTTAAAAAAAACAGCTCAAACGCCGATTTACTAAATCAAAAAAATCAAGACTTAGAAAATCAACTAACCCAAAACAAGGAAAACCTTTTATCTCAAGAAGCAAATTTTAAACAAGTAATACAAAATCTTCAATCTAACTTTAATCAAGAAAGAGCAATCTTAAAAGAAGCAAAGTTAGAATTAAAAACAAAAGAAGAAAAACTACTAAAAGATTTTGCAGAAATAGAGAATAAATTATTAGAAGAAACCGCCAATAGAAAAAAAGTTACCTCACAAAAGAAAAGCAGTGAAGTGCGCCTTGGCGGGATCGCAGAAACTCTAGCTCCTTTCTTAGATCAATTCGACTTTGATCCAGAAAATTGTACATTTCTTGGTAAGCCCATAGATTACATATCATTTGCTGATGATGAGATAACCTTTATAGAAGTCAAAAGTGGTAACTCGCAACTCAATAAAAAACAAAGACATATTAGAGACCAAGTAAAAGCTAAACTTGTAAATTGGAAAGAAGTAAGAATAAAATAATTTTAACCTAATAAATATATGAAAACAAAAATCGTATCATTACTACTAGCCTTCGGGCTTACTAACGCCGCCTTTTCGGGCAACTCTGCGAAAATTGGATATGCTTCCGACTTTTTCTATCGAGGAGCTCAAAAAGCAGAAGAATCAATTCAAGCTTCGGTAGGACTTGGTTCAAGTGTAGCTGGATTAGACTTGAGTGTTCATGCTTGCACTAATCAAGCTGTAGATACAGGCAACGATAGCTATCATCTGGGAGCAGGTGCTGGAAAGTCTTTTGCTGACGGTCTACTTTCTGTTTATGCTGGAATCAGTCACTTTGAAGATAAGCCAGGTGATGCTTTGTCTGAATTTGAGGTTGGTATTTCTTCAAATACTGTATTGAGTCCATCTCTTTCCATATTTAGAGATCTCGATGATTCCTTGTATACAGTTGAAGTAGGGGTTTCCCATGGTTTTGACTTGGATATTGCAAACCTTGAGCTAGATGCTTCAATTGGAAACACTGATCTAACAAATAATACCGACAGAACATATTACTCTGTTGGAGCTACAGCATCTAAGTCAATCTCAGAAAATGCAGATCTAGCTATTGGAGTTGACTATGTTGATGCTGACGATATTGATCGTGAGTTTGTCTTTGGTACAGCTTTAACCTTTAATTTCTAACCCAAAACTAAAATGGATAATATAGTAACAACACTCAAAGGGGCTATTGGAGGCCTCTTTACACTACTAACGTCTATCGTAGGCTTACTTGTTCTCGCACAAGTAGTCTTCGGTGAAGCTGCTGGCATGAATGTCATTGGCAATATTCAAGGTATTGTTAATGGTTTTGTCGGCCCCGAAGCTAGCTTAGCTGGACTAATTACCTTAGTTCTGCTAATTGGTCTTCTTAATAAGCAAGACGAAAAGAGTTAAGATAATTTTATCTTGACTTTCTAAGGGGAGACTGCTATAATAGTAGTCTCCTCTTTTATTTATGAAAATACTATCTTTATTTGCCAATGTAGGTTTCGGAGAGTTTTATCTTCGAGATAAAGGCTTTGATGTTGTGGTAGCAAATGAATTGCTAGATGATAGGGTTGATTTTTATAAAAAACTTCACCCTGAAACCGAGAGTGTTATTTGTGGAGATATATCTCAACCCTCAGTTCAAGAACGCATAATAGATAGCTGTAATAAATTTGGCCCAATTGATGTGGTTGTAGCCACTCCCCCATGCCAAGGAATGAGTCTTGCTAATGCATCAAAAGCAAGTGATGACCCGCGTAATACATTAATTATACATGCTCTACACATTTTTAATAAAATTGGAGCCAAGTATATGCTGATTGAGAATGTTACCAACATGCCAAATACTTATATATATCATGAAGAGTATGGTAGCATTAAAATTTCTGATTTTATCAAAAAATCTATACCATCAAATTTACAATCTCACTCATCTATTCTCAATGGAAAACACTTTAATACTCCTCAAGATAGAAAGCGATCAATTACTTTAATATCTCCAGACGGATCTTGGAAGTTTCCAGAAATTAATCAAGATGAAACCAGCCTTGAATCAGCTATTTCTCACTTACCTAGCTTAGAAGCTAATGAAAGCTCTGAATATAAATGGCACTTTAGCTCCAAACATAATGTGAAACATGTAGACTGGATGAAGAATACTCCATCAGGCAAGAGCGCTTACTTCAATGAGTCAGACCACTACCCTTGCTCTATTGTTAAAAATGATTCAAGTGACACACAGTTAGAATTAATTAAAAATGGTAATGCAGGATGGCACACAAACCCGCCTATGCTAATTAAAAGCGATGGATCTAAAGAGTTGGCCAAAATAAATCAAGTCGCAGAAAATGGTAAAACTGTTTTATATGCGGAGATACCACCTCATTGCTCTCTAGTAAGAGAGATATATGGTTTCACTACGGCGTATAAAAGAATGCATTGGTCTCAATCAGCCCCAACTGTCACGATGACCAATGGTTCAATTTCTAGTCAAAATAATGTACATCCAGGTAGAAAGCAGTTGGATGGCACATATTCAGATTCTAGAGTTCTAACGATCAGAGAGGTTCTTTTGGTGTGCGGCTTGCCTCCAGATACTCTTGATTGTTTTGCTCAGGAAATTCAAGATGGGAAGAAATATCAATTTACATCGGGCAAATATGGTTATGATTACAGCCCTAGCTTTATCAGAAAAGTTTTAGGTGAACTCTTTTTGCCAAAAGTTTGCCTTGCAATTATGGAATCCTTACCTAAAGATAAAAAAACAAAAACTAACAACACAACACAATTAGAATTTAATTATGCATAACTCTCTTTTCGATCCACCTTCAGATAAAACAAAATATTTAGCCACACATACACTAAAGCATTACAATCATAAAGATGGAGAATCTTATTGTAAAGTTCATTTATGCAAAAGCGATGATGATCACATAAAATTATTACGCAACTGCTATAATAATAAAATTCATTTTCAAACTGATTCATTTGAAAACGAACAAGGCCGATATAACTTAAATAAGTTTAAACAAGCATGGAAGCTAGTTCTCACCCTAGAAGCTCAAAATGGGTTTAAGTATTTTTTAAAAGATTTAGGTGATAATCAACAGTGCCCCTTATTGTTTGCCTCAATTTTCTTTAACTGCCACACAGAGAAAACAATTAATTTTATTGTTAATGCTGTGGGCAATAACGAAAACCTACAGAATAGACATCCAGTTTTTTTTGCTTATGATATTATTACTGGCTGGATACCAGAATGTATTCTAGCAGAGCCTTTTAATTTAGAAAAATCTGGTTGCGATAGTGACTACAAATTACAAAAAGGCAAAAAAATTAACGGGGCAGAAGATTTCAAGCTTGGAGACCAAAGAATTGAGCTTGCAATGGATTATACAGATAAAATTAAAAAAGATGACATTTTAAATTTAAGGTATAGGAAATGGCAAAACATGCAAAACCCCAACAGTAATTTATTAATCCTCTGCACCAAGTCTTGGCGGTATTACTTATATCCAATCTCAGTTTATAATGAAAAAATTAATGCAGAGTACAAAGATCGGATCGAAGCTTGGAGCGGCAAAAATCATTCTGTGAAAGGTTACGAATTGTCGGGGTGGAATAACTTACAACCAAAGATTATAACAAAAAACAATCTATCCTACTCTTTTGAAGAAATAAAAACAAAAAACTGTGAAAAACTTGTGAGCGGAATTTAAATTAATATTCTGCTATTTTCTAGAAAAAAAAATTTTAATATATATAATAATATTATGTCTAACAAAGAAGATGAAGAAGAGTTTTTTATCTCTGGCCCCAGAGATTATGATGAGCAAACCGATTCATTCAGAATGGATTTAGAAAATTTAATCTATAGATATATTGATGAATATGACATTAATACATTTGTAATGGTCGGAGCGTTACAAGAAAAAATTCAAGAGCTACTCGAAGAGGGCAACACAAATATGGACATAGAACTAGATGAGTAAAAATTATTATTTTAACCCAAAAAAATATACAGAAGGAATAGAGAGGAATAAAAATTATATGAGTAAATTAATTGGAGTATCAGGCTTTGCCAGATCAGGTAAAGATACATTTTTTGAACGGTCAAAACTTTTACTTGAAAAGCATGGCAAAAAAGCCGTAAGGGTAGCCTTTGCTGATGCATTAAAATCAGAATGCGATGAGCTTCTCAGTAAATACACGAACTTATCTGCATTTACTGAAGAAGATAGCGAAAAGGAAATAGTGAGACCATTACTAGTTACATATGGCACTCAAATTCGCAGAAAACTAAACGAGAATTGTTGGATTGAAAAAGTTCAACCTCAAGTTATTGAATACTTAAAATCTGATTATTATGTATTTGTTACTGATGTGCGCTTTAAGAATGAGGCAAAATGGATTAATATGAATGGAGGAATATTAGTTAATATTTCTAGAGAAGGTATTAAGCCAGCAAATCACGAAGAGCATAGGCAACTCCACCTAATGAAAGGTATGATTAATTATGATCTTTATTGGCCAACCTACGGTAGCAATGATATTGCTGCTTGCGATGAACATGTTTTCCCTCTCTTCAATCACCTATTAAAGCCCGAAGAGAAATTCGAAGAAGTCCTATAACGAAAAAAATTTTTCGGAGACTTTTTAAATCACAGTGGACGATAGACAAAATAAATACTCACAAACATCAAAAGGTAAAGAAGCCTTGCAACGCGCACGTAAAAAATATGATGAAAAAGATCCAGAAAAGCGAAAAGAGCAAAAAAGAGAATATATGAGGAGGAAAAGACTGAAAGACCCTAATTACTGTAAATGGAAAAAGTAAATCAGTGAGTCCTTGGTCAAAATTAAATAAAGATGGCAAATTATTATTGTTTTGCTGCATTATTAATCTTTTTATTTCTGTTGTTTTGGCTGTAGATGGTTCATTGTTTTGTTTCTTTCCTTTTACTGTATCTATGTTCTGCGGTTTATTTACTTTAAATTCAAAATATCAAAAATAAAGTGTAATATATTACTATAATGAAAATACTAGTAGCAGTTTTAGCTTGTGACGAAGTCGGATATAGGCCTCTTGAGCAGGGGGTAAGAGAAACATGGGGCTCAGATAAATCAAAACACGAAAACATTGTTGATATAATTTATTATTATGGCGATTATTCCGTACCTGAGCATGTAGGATCAATTTTTGAGGGTGATAATCTTAAAGTTCATGCTGGAGAGGGTTATTTTAACACTTG
>MDTC01166958.1_pt1 | contig 48764 bp, 47 predicted proteins | sample 811181 | NCBI WGS metagenome assembly MDTC01 (sample SAMN05326644, study PRJNA326480) | marine metagenome | isolation source: seawater | place: Pacific Ocean: North | collected 2011 | reverse complement strand
GCGCTGAAAGGCTTGACTGCCGAGTTCGGAATGGGATCGGGTATTACACTTTCGCAATAATCACCAGGCAAGGCTTAATACTAAAAAAAAATATGATTGTAAAGATTATTTAACAAAATAATTACTTTTAAGATCTTTCGAGCCCATATTTTGGCTTCAAAATACCTATTAGGACAACATTATAAGAATTTTTTAAATGTATGCTTCTCAGAATGTTAAGAAAAATTTTTTTTTCCATAAAATGAATGAAGATAAAAACCTACAGGTAAACTATAAACTATGATTAACCAATTATTAAAAAAATTACCGTTAGGAGAAAAAGGCCATATTGTAATTAAAATTCCAGCCAGTAAACATACCTGATAGTCTGTTAAATATCTTTTTTGTTTTAGCAATATAGTTTTTAGCTGCCTAAGAGCAGAATAAGCAACATAACAAAAAGCAGTGAAAAGAAAAAAAAATCCTATAATTCCAGTTTCAGCTAACAATTGTACGTAAAAATTATGCGGGTGAGTGCTACAAGGTTCTTCTCCTATTGAGTATTTAGAATCTGAACATTTTACTCTAAACATTTTAGGGCCGTGTCCAAAAATAGGTTTGTCTAAATACATTTTTAAAGCTGTTTTTAAAAGGCTGTCATGAGTAGGTGTAAAAATTGAAGGTTGTGATGTGGTTTCAATTAAACCCATGTTTTTAGCTGGAGTTAAAAACATTCTTTCAGATAAATTTGATGAATTTAAACTTAAGACTATAATACAAATTATAGCAATAATAAATGTAACTAATCTAAATTTTTGATATTTTTTAATCAAAATAATAATAAATATAGTTGATAAATTTAAAAAAAAGAAAGCAGTTCTCTCACCAGACATATAAATTAAAATATCAACTAAAATAAATAAAATTCCTATAAAATAGACTTCTAATTTATGTTTTTTTTTAATTAAAAATAAAGCAAATAATAAAGGAAATAATCTTGATAAATAAGATCCCATTATAAGCTCGTCTCCAAAAAAAGATGAAATTCTATTTTCAATAATCTCTAATCCTAGTAAATTTATCCTAGTAAAATATTGAAAGTAACCATCAACAACCAATGCAGAAAAACATAAGATTAAAGCATAATAAAAATAATTTAAAATAGATTTATTTTTATCAATCAAATAACAAATTAAACAACTAAACACACCTATTCTAAAATAAAAAAAAGAGCTTTTTACACTTAAAGATTTATCTTCAGCTTCTAAACTTACTAATGTAGAAAAAATGCAGAATAACAAAAATATTATAAAAGGTAAGTTATTAAGATAATAGAAATCGTTATGTTTTAGTAAATAATATAAAAAAACTAAAACTGAAACACTAACTATTAAATCTGGAAAAAAAGGACCTAAAATTAAAAAAGGGATAATTGATACAATGATTAAATTAATTAAAACTTTATTTGGATATTTAAAATTATTCATAAAAATTTTAAGCTTAAATGATAATAAATAATTAAATCTTAAGCCTTATTACTTTATTTTTTTCATTAAAAGTTTTGGAAAGATTTTTTAATTCATTGTTTCCATTTAATTGCTCTTTAAAAAAATGATCCACAATTTCAGAGTTAGATTTATAAGAAGGAATTAATCTTTGCAACATATCTTTAACTTCAGCTGGCTTATTATCTTTGGCTAAAGAAAATAAATTATTTAATTCTATTTTTAGTTGGTCAAAAGGAATAAATGGATCTTGTGCTTTTTTAATTTTATTATGATAAGTTTTTTGAGGATTGTCACCTAATAATAACTCCTCGTATAATTTTTCACCTGGCCGAAGCCCAACAATTTTTATTTTAATATCCCCCTCTAAATTTTGGTCATCTTTAATAGTTAAACCAGAAAGTTTAATCATTTTATGAATTACGTCTTTAATCTTAACACTTTTTCCCATATCTAAAATAAATACTTCACAAGTTTCAGACATGGCTCCAGCTTGAATAACTAATTGGGAAGCCTCAATTAAAGTCATAAAATAACGTGTAACTTCTGGATGAGTTAAAGTAACTGGACCTCCATGATTAATTTGTTTTTTAAATTTTGGAATCACAGAGCCTGACGATTGCAAAACATTTCCAAATCTAACAATCGCAAATTTAGTTTTGCTTTTTTGACTATGATAAAGAGATTGTATACAAATTTCAGCCAATCTTTTACTTGCGCCCATTATATTGGTTGATCTCACTGCTTTGTCACTAGATATTAAAACAAAATTTGAAACATTATATTGTAATGCAATTTTTGAAATTTGAAAAGTTCCAAAAACATTATTCTTAATACTTTCACAAATATTTTCTTCAACCAAAGGTACATGCTTGTAAGCTGCAGCATGATACACAGTATCTATCTTAAATGTATTGAACACTTCATTTAATCTTTCTAAATTCTGAATATTAATTAATAAAGGAACAATCTTTAAATTTTTTGCCAAACTTTTTAATTCTTCAGAAATACTGTATAGTGAAAATTCATTTAATTCCAAAAGCACTAATTTTTTTGGATTTAATTTTACAATTTGACGACACAATTCAGATCCAATAGAGCCGCCTGCTCCTGTAACTAATACAACTTTAGAGTTAATATTTTTTGACAATAATTCTAAATTTGGTTGAATTTGTTCTCTACCCAAAAGATCTTCAATAGTTAAATCTCTAATATCAGTTATAGATATTTTGCCGTCAACAATGTCTTGAATACGTGGAAGAGTTTTAACCAAAATCCTATATTTATTTAAATCATCAATTATTTTATTTCTTCTCTCTCGACTAATTGATGGAAGCGCAAGTAGAATTAGATCAACTTTTTTAAATTTAATTAATTCAGTTATTTTTTTTGGATCGAATACAGTTTGACCTAAAACTGTTTGATTATGAAATTGATTTTCATCATCTAAAAAACCCACTGCTTTCATTTCAGGATTATTTTCTAAGCTAGTTAATAGCTGTCTTCCAGCACTACCTGCTCCATAAATTAAAATATTTTTTTTACTTTTAGAGATTTTAGGTGTGTAATTATTTGAAAACACAAACCTAATAGCTACTCTGGAACCTGCAATACTAAAGAATAATACCAAAGGTTGTATAATGCCAATAGATCTTGGTATTCCTTCAATTCCAATAATGCCAATAACTGAAAAATATATTAAACCATATATCAAGACTGCAACACCTACTGAGAAAATTATGGATGAACCTCCAAAACGAATAATGGTTTTATATAATCCATGTAACCAGAATATTGGAATAGCTATGAGTAAAGAAATTAATACTGCTAAAATAGTAATATCATTAATTTTTATGAATTGCTCAAGTCTAAGATAAAATGCAAGCCAAGTACATAATATGCATAAACCTACATCGATAATTATTGCGATGATCCTCTTTGCATAACGAGGTAAATTAATGATATTTTCTGAAGCTTTAGATAAAATTGACATAGTAAAAATCAAACTAAATTAATAGCTGTTATTCATTATTAATAATAAACCACAAATTGTAAAAAACAATGAAATTGCTATTATACAATATTCTTTAATAGTTTTAGCTACAATTTAAAAATTGTTCTGAATATATAGTAAAAATAATAAAACAGACTCATTTTCTTAATCATTTTTAAATCAGTTTTTGCAAGCAGGGTTGGCGTTTTCATATTTACTCCCAATATTTGAGCAAGGCCAGTAATCCCTGGCTTTACTTTAAACACTCCTCTTTTATTTCTTTCAGTAATTAATTTTTTTTGGTTAGGCAAACATGGGCGAGGTCCAACTAAACTCATATCACCATAAAATACGTTTAGTAATTGTGGAATTTCATCTAATTTAGATTTTCTAAGAAAACGTTGAAAAAAAGTTAATTTTAAATTTTTAATTAAATGTGTACCAACAAATTTTGTATTAATTGGCATTGTTCTAAATTTAATTAAAATAAAAGGTTTTTGATTATAGCCAACTCTTCTTTGCATTAAAATAGGAGAACTATTTTCAAAAATATTTACTAGGCAAACCAAAAATAACAAAGGTGATAGAATTACCAAACCTATTAAAGACAAAATTAAATCAAGAAATCGTATCATTTACCATGAACCATACGTCTAATGCCTTCAGCAACACTTAAAGGTGGTTTCCAATTTAATACTTCTCGTGAATAACTATTATCTATTTTTAATGATCCCACCAACCTATTTATCTCTTTTTTTTTTCCCATAATTAATCCTATAAATTTTAAAAGTTGAATTGGAACAGGAAACAACAAAGGAAAGAACCCCATTGATGTAGCGATACGATTTACAAGGTCAGGTGTAGACAAATCCTCACCATCTGAAACTAAAAAAGTTTTTCCAGCAGCATTAGGATGCTCAATACAGCTGGTTAGAAAGTCAACCAAATTATCTATTCCAATCATTGAACGACAGTTTTGAATTCTTTTAAATGGTAATGGTATACCAAATTTAACCAATTTAATTAAACGCCTAAGGTTTCCTTTTACACCATAGCCATATACCAACGGTAAACGAACTATTGTAATTTCTAAACCTGTATTGTCTGAAATTTTCCATAATTCTTTTTCAGCTTCATATTTTGATATTGCATAAGGATCTTTAGGATTTGGTGTATTAATATGTGTAAAAATTGAACTAATTTCTGACTGTTCTATTTTTTTATTTTGAACTTTATCTGTGCTTTCACCATTCACTTTAATAGAACTTAAAAATATTAGTCTTTTGACCCCAGCTTTAGCAGCTTGTTCTGCAAGATTTTTTGTACCTTCAACATTGATCGAATGATAATCGTCGAATTTATTTTCATTGTCCATTACATGTGCTTTACCAGCACAATGAATTACATTATCACAGTCTTCTAACGCTTTACTCCAATTCGTATTACGATCAATATTGTCAATTGAAATAAAGTTTGTATTTGGAATAGATAGAAATGATTTATTTGTACGAACAGCTGCTACAACTAATTTATTTTTTTTAGATAGGGTTTCGTAGATTGATTTTCCAATGAAACCATTTGCTCCTGTAATACAAGTTTTTTTCATAAAAAATTTAATTTATAAAACACCAAAATTCTTAATTAATAATTATAATTTTTACTTAAGCAATTATTTAAATGATAAGATATCAGACCATTTACTCAATATCTTGTTTCTTGAGAAATATTTTTCATAAGCATTAAATGCATTAAAATTCATCTTTGATTTCCAAGTATCATCATCTGCAAGTTTTAATAGAAGTTGTGAAATTTTTTTTGGTTCAAATGAGGATATGCAAAAACCGTAGTTTTCTTTTTCCATTAATTTTACTATTTCACTTTCTCTCTCTAAAACTGCAATAATTGGTTTTCCTTGTTCTAAGTAGCTCATTATTTTTCCAGGATAACCATATTTATAAATTTCAGATCTTAAAGAGACTAACCCAATATCAGATTTTTTAATCATTTCTTTGACTACATGAATAGGTTGTTGATCAAAGAAATTAACATTTGCATTACTTTTTTTTATTTTTGAAACTAATTCCGGTTTTGCACTTCCATCACCAACTATAGTTAATTCTATATCTCTCCTATCTTGTAAAATAATCATTGCATCTATTACTGCTTCTAATTTTTGGAAACGTCCTACATTTCCAGCAAAAATAATTATTAATTTTTTATCTTTTTTTTCTAAATTTATATGAGGGATTGAATTGTCAGATTGCTCAGTTGGTATTGAAAAATTATTTATTATATCAATCTCAAATTCTTCATCTTTATTTCTTAAATTGAGTGAATTTTTCATATCAATAGAATGTACAACTACTGGATTTGCTTTTTTACAGCTCCAATTATCTATTTTTTTTAGAATTGAATAAATAATAGGATTTGAGAAATCTTTTGAGATTCTTCCAACTTCTGGATGTAAATCCATACAAAAATAAATAAATCTAGCTTTTGTGATGCAAGCTGCTAGTGCTCCAAAAAAACCGCCCGCAATAGGAGGAATTGTTGTTGTAATAATTAAATCGTAGTTATTTCTAATGGCATAAAAATTTGTCCAAAGTCCAAGTGAAAATGCATTAATTATTTTTTTAAATGGATTTCGACCTTCAATAATTAAATTAAGTCTTTTTATTTTAATATTATCTATATTTTCAATTTTTTTTGAATTAATTTTTCTAGAATTTAAATCTTTTGAAGGTAATGATGTAATAACATCTATTGTATGACCTAAAGAACTTAAATGTTTAGCTAAGTGCCATAATATTTGGCCACAATTTGGATGATCAGGCCAAAAATAACGATGGACTAATAAAATTTTCATTAATTTATAATTAGATTTAAATCAAAGTAGACTAAATAAAACTCCGAGTTATTTTGCCCTTTTTATCTTTTTTACCTCTTTTTTTCCATAGTGCGCTGTGAGGTTGCTTAATCTTTATTTGGCTTCGACCTCTATCCTGTTTTGTATAATAGTATAAAATTATGCTTTTTCTTTGTTTGTTATGAGGAAAGTTTATTGGATTTGGCAAGCCGTGCCAACTACTATCATGCGTATCAAATACAACCAATCTATTAAAAATTGGATTAATTTTCTTTAAACACTTTTCCCCCTTATTATCATATAAGCCGAATTCACCGCCCCAACTTGGTATCCAGTTTTTATTTAGAAATAATAAGGCATTTAGTCTTCGATTTAAGCCAGTAGCATCATGATAATTTCCATCAACATGAACATCTAACAAACCACCTTTTTTTGTAACATTTAATCCTCCACCAGTAAAATAGGGATCTGGGATAATTTTTTTAATTTTAAATATTTCAGAAATTGATCTTAAAAAGTCTGCTCCGTTCAAAATTCTAATAGCATCTATTATTCCTTCAGGAATATCAAACTCTGATAACCATTTAGATCTATACTTTATTTCAATATCTTTATCATTTGTAAATTCCCATTTTTTATCTGATAATTTGGGAAAGTTTTTTAAACATTGATCTACTAAAGTTTCATCAAAAAAATTATCTATTACAAGATGTTTATAGGGATTTATGAAGTAATTAATATTTTTTTTTGAATCTGTGATTTTTTTAATAGCAAGATAAGAATAATTTTTTAATTTTTTTTGAGAAAACATAAAATATTATTAGTACTCCTTAAATTAATTTTGTTAATTTTTTTTCCAAACAATCCTATTTATATAATCAGTATAGCTGTATATAATACGTAGTACTTTTTCACTTACATTGTTTACATTGTAATCACTAACAATTTCTAACAAACGATCTTTACTTTTAGTCTGATTTTTTAAAATTTCTAAACCTATTTTAATTTCATTAATATCTAACCCAACCATCATTACTGAAGCTTGTTCCATACCTTCTTGACGCTCATGAGTTTCACGAATATTTAAAGCAGGAAAATTTAATATTGAGGACTCCTCTGTTATAGTTCCACTATCTGATAGTACCGCGCTAGAATTAATTTGTAGATTAATATAGTCACTAAATCCTAGTGGTTTGATTAAACGAACTTTTGCATTAAATGAAATATTATTTATGTCAATACGCTTTTGTGTTCGTGGATGGGTTGAGACGATTACTGGTAAATCAAATTGCACTGCAAGATCATTCAAAACTTTGATAAGCTTTTCGAATCTCTCCTTAGAGTCAATATTTTCCTCTCTGTGAGCGCTTATAAGAAAATAATTTTGTTTTTTTAAACTTAATTTTTCTAAAATTTTAGAATTCATAATTTTTGGCATATAATGGTCTAATACCTCTTTCATAGGGCTTCCAATTTTGATTACTTGGTCAGTTGGCAAACCTTCTTTAAGTAAACAATCCCTTGCAATTGAGCTGTAAGTTAAATTTATATCTGCAATATGATCAATTATTCGTCTGTTAACCTCCTCAGGAACTCTTTGGTCGAACGAACGATTTCCAGCCTCCATATGAAAAATTGGAATTTTATTTTTTTTAGCTGAAATAGCTGCTAGTGAACTATTGGTATCACCTAAAATTAATACTGCATCAGGTTTATAGCTTGAAAAAATTTGATCAATTTTCAAAATAACATAACCAATGGTTTCAGCTGAAGTTTTTCCTGCAGCTTCAAGAAATATGTCCGGCTTTCGTATGCCTAGATCTTCAAAAAAAACTTGATTTAACTCATAATCATAATTTTGTCCTGTGTGTACCAACTTATGCTCGCAGTGTTTATCAAGCCTAGGTATAACTCTTGAAAGTCTAATAATTTCAGGTCGCGTTCCAACAATAGTAATTATTTTAAGCATTTAGCTCTTCTGTTATAAAGTCTAAAGTCATTAATAATTTCTTCAGCTGTTTAAAATTAAGTATTTTAGTATTATGCGAAGTATAATCTTTGCTCTTTGAGATAGATTTTTTACCTTTAACAAAATATTTTGCATAATTTAAATCTCGATTATCAGATGGGATTCGATAAAAATTTTTTAGATCTTGAGCTCTAATCATTTCTTCACGAGATAAAAGTGACTCATACAATTTTTCTCCATGACGAGTTCCAATAATTTGGATATTTTCTTTTTTACCAAAAATTTCATTTATTACTTTAGCAATATCGGCAACAGTTGCACTTGGTGCTTTTTGAACAAAAATATCACCTTGCTTAGCATGTTCAAAAGCATGTAACACAAGATTTACAGAGTCCTTAAGTGACATCATAAAACGTGTCATTTGCGGATCAGTAATAGTTATAGGTTTTCCATTTTTAATTAAATCAATAAATAGTGGCATTACTGATCCCCGAGAACCCATTACATTACCATAGCGTGTTGCACAAAGTATTGTTTTATTTTTTCCACTTAGATTAGCTTTTGATATCATTAATTTTTCCATCATTGCTTTTGAAATCCCCATAGCATTAATAGGATAAACTGCTTTATCTGTACTCAATACAACAACTCGCTTAACATTATTTTCTATTGCTGAATTTAAAACATTTTCAGTACCAAGTATGTTTGTTCTTACAGCCTCCATTGGGTAAAATTCACACGAAGGCACTTGTTTTAACGCAGCTGCATGAAATACATAATCAACCCCCTTCATAGCCTGATTAATGCTCTGAAAATTTCGAACATCTCCAATATAAAACTTAATTTTTCTATTTTTATAAAGAATACGCATATCTTCTTGTTTCTTTTCATCTCTACTAAAAACACGTATTTCTTTTAAACTTTTTGATAAAAGACTTTTTATGATTGTAGTTCCAAAAGAACCTGTTCCACCAGTAACCATTAAAATTTTGTTTTTTAAAAATTTCATAATTAATTTTTTTTATTAAATTCAAACATTTCTTTAATAAGTTTTTTCCAATTTTTCACTCTATAACCTGTAAGTTTTTTTAAAAGGTTAGAATTCAAAGATTTATTAATTTTTATTTTTTTATCAATTATAATTTTTATTTCTTTTTTATAAACATCTTTTATAAGATTTAATAAATCATATTTACTTATTGAATTCCCAGATAAGTGATACACGCCATTTAAATTTCTGTTTGGTATGATAAATTTATGTAATACTTTTGCTATTTCTAGTGTAGTTAACCCTGAAAAAATTGCATTTTTATATCCATTAACATATTTTTTTTGATCTAGAAACCAGTTTAATAAGCTATATTTAGTTTGTAGTTCATGACCAATAATCGAAGTTCTTAATGTAAGCGTATTTAGAGAATGTAGCTCACCTAGTAATTTACTCCGTCCATAAATATCTTTGGCATCTGGAATGTCAGTTTCTACATAATTTCCTTTTTTGCCTGAAAATACACAATCAGTGCTAAAATGTATGAACCTTATATTATTTTGTAAATTAGCTATCTCGGCTAAATAATGAGGCAAGAAACTATTTATTCTTACTATTTCAGAAAACTCATTATTATTAATAAGCTGTTTTACAACACCAATACAATTAATTATTAAATCAGGTTTTGTTTTGTTTAAAATTTTTTGTATATCATTTTTATTTTCATAATTAATTTTAAAAAATTTTACATCTTTAATATTTTTTAATTTTTTTTTATCAGAATTTTTTCTTATTAAACCGAAACATTCAATATCATTTTGTTTAGAAAAATATTTTAGTAAGCTACTTCCTAAAAGACCTGTTGATCCTAATATCAAAATTTTATTCATTAAAATAAATTTTTTTTAATTTTTCTTTTTCAGTTTTATCTAAATAATTAATTAATACAGCGTCAAATTTACCCTTAAATACAAACAAACTTCCAGCTGCAGAGCCAACGGTATTTACTTTTGTTACAAGTTTTTCAATATCTTCATAGGAACCTGCACCACCAAGCAAAGTTAATATTAAATTAGAAATATTTCGAATCTTTGAAATAAGTTCAATATCATAACCATTTTTAGTTCCATCTCTATCTACACAATTAATAACTATTTCTCCTGCTCCTAAATCTTCTATCTTTTTTACAAACTCAAATAAGTTTATATCTGAAATATATTTTCCATTTAATGTTGTTATTCTTGGTTTAGAAATAATTCCTCGATATTTAATATCAAGAACAACGACAACACTTTGACTACCAACTTTTTTTGCTGAGTCGTAAATAATTTGAGGATTTTTAATTGCTTCAGATGAAATTGCTATTTTTTCAACACCTAGACTTACCAATTTTTCAATTTGCTCAACAGTCTTCACCCCTCCACCATAACAAAGTGGCATTCTACACTCTTCTGCCAACTTAGAAATTAATTTTTCATTTGGACTTAACCCTTTTGCAGATGCATCGATATCTAATACTAAAAGTTCATCAACTGCCAATTCATTGAAAATTTTTACAGCGTTTAATGGATCTCCAACGTACTTGGGATCTGAAAATTTTTTTGTTTTAACTAGACCATTTTCTTTTATAAGAAGACATGGGATTATACGTGGATTTAACATTATATTGTTAAAAAGTTTTCTAAAATTTTAATACCATTCTGATGACTTTTTTCTGGGTGAAACTGCATGCCATAAATATTTTCTTTGTTAATCGCAGAAGCAAAGGTATTCCCATATTGAGACATTGATAATGTGTGTTCATTATGTTTGGTCTTACAATAATATGAATGTAAAAAATAAAATTCAGGATTTTCTATATCTTTAAATAAATTTGATTTAATCAAAGGTTTGACATTGTTCCAACCCATATGAGGTAATATTTTGTTATCTTTAAATTTAATAACCCCACCCTCAATCCATTTTAAGCCTGGTAAAATACCTTCCTCACTTTCTGATGTCATCATCTGCATTCCAACACATATACCTAAAATTGGTATTTTTTTATCTAAAACAAGCATATCTAGCGTTTCTCTTAAACCAGACTCATGTAATTTTGACATTGCCCAATCAAAAGCTCCTACACCTGGTAAAATTAAATGCGTAGCATTTAACAACTGATCTTTTTTAGATGATATATCTGCATTAATATTTAATTCATCATAGATATTTTTAAAAGCTTTTATATTTCCTATTCCATAATCTATTATGCAAACATTTAAGTTAGACATTAAAATGAGCCACCACGTCGAGTACCAGATATTAATTGTAGAATTTTTTCTGAAATTTTAAAAATATTATTTAAATTTTTATAATCCATCCAATATTTTAGTGGCATTTGATGAAATTTTTTTAACTCAGTAGTATCAATATTCAATTTTTTTGCAATATAGTGAAAATCTTGATGAATTAAATCTTTATCATATGGGCTTTTGCTTAATTCTTCTAAAGCTTCATCTCTAGTAATTTGACCGGTAAGGATTAAACTAGACAAGTCAACTGTTCTCATATCAAAATTAAACCTTGTTGGTAACCAATACCCTTCAAAAAACCTTGTAAATCTAGATTCAAAATGTTTTTGTGGATATGGTTTCCAGTCATATAATTGAGACATTAAGCTCATAGCATCTTTTTTTATATAATTAATATAATTTAATGGCTTAATAACTTTTATTCCTCTTAGATATCTTAAATATAGCTTATGATAAAAAGCTGAGCTAAATGGAAATGTTTTCATATTTAAAGTTCCATGTTTTTTTAAAATGTCTTTTATGTGTCTCATATCCGAACCCCAATAAATGATATCTAATGGTCTTTGAACACATTCTGTAGAGATATTTCCTCCATTTAAAATATATGGAATATTATATTTTTTAGCAAATTTATATAGAACACCAATAAATGCCATGTCCTGAGGAATATCAATATGTGGTACACCACTTTTAAACATTGCTAATTGAAAATCTTTCATTTCTTCCCAATTGATGACCTCTGTAAATAATTCAAGTTCAAGTTTATTAACTAAATTTTTAATATTACTTACAGCAATTTCTGAATTCCACCCTCCATCAACATGAAAAACTAAAGGTTTTAGGTTAAACTCTTTAACAACCATATGAAGCATGTATGAACTATCTGCACCACCACTAAGTCCTAAAATACAATCAAAATCTTTACCTGTTTGATTTTTTTTGATTTTATGAACTATTGCATTTAATTCGTGTAAACCACTTTTATCAGTTTTCCATTTTTTCTTAATATTATTTTGATAATCCCAAAATTGATAGGAAATACCATCGTCATCAAATTTGATACCTGGATATGTTGTGTCCAATACCAATTTAGTACAAATCTGATATTTACTATTAATAATTTTATCCATTTTTTAATTTTACAATAATTAATATTTAAAAAAAATATTTTAATACAATAAATTAATTTTTAACCAGCTATATATTATTTAGTTAATTTATTTATCATTTTACAAAATTCTTTTGTATTCTCCTTCCAGCTGAACTTAAAAGCTCTATTTCTTGCTAGTAGTGATTTTTTTTTTCTAAGATTTTTATTTATCATCATTTTTTCAATTTGATTTGATAATTGAAGATCATTTTTTGGATTAAAATAAATACCACCATTTTGCAAAATTTCAGGAAGACTGCTTTTATTTGAGCATATAATCGGTACCCCAATTGCCATCGCTTCAATAAGAGATATCCCAAACGTTTCAGAACTAGATGCAAAAACAAATAAATCAGATTTAATTAAATATTTTATCACATCTTTTTGATCTATTTCACCAATAAAATTATTTTTATCAACAAATGAATTTTCATTTATTAATTTATTATATAATTTTAAGTTATGTTTATACGAGCCAATAAATTTGATTTCTAAATTACTGTATTTTTTTTTAAGCCGACAGTAAGCTTTAATTACTGTAAGATGATTCTTGTAAAGAAATAATGGAGATACATATACGATCTTTATTTTTTTTTTTGACTTTAAATTCCAAGAAGAATTTTTTAAATTTTTTTTTCCAATCTTTAAAATGTTTTTTTCTATGCCATGGTAAATAATATTAAAGTTTGTTTTTTTCTTTAAACTTTTAGAAATAATATTTTTAGTATAATTACTCAAAAAAATTATTTCTTTTGCTCTGTTCAAAGAACGAATTTGTAAAAATCTAATTAAATAAAGTCTAATTTTTTCTAAACTAAAAGGAATTTGATTTAAAGCTTGTTTGTCAAAACTTAAAATATCCTGATTAAAAACAATTGAGTGCGAATTATTATAAAAAGTAGAAGAGTCAGTTGAATACAAAATATCAATTCTATTTTTTTTTAAAAAAATTGGCAAAAATATTACCTGCCAAGCAATTTGAAAAAAAATATTCATTTCTAATAGAGGATGGTTGTATTTAATCAAAAAAGATCTGTTTGGAATTTGTTTTAAAATTTTTTTATGTGAAAAGATTATAATTTTTTTTATTTTTGTTTTTGATAAATCGATATGCTTAATGAAATTTTTTAAATATGCAATTGCTCCTCCAGATTTATTTCGAGAAGCATCTATTATTATTTGAATTTGTTTTTTTTTCATCTATAAAAATTTTTTATTTTTTTTATCTTAAATTAATTCAATAGGTATTTTAAATTCTATTTTATAGCCATTATAAAATGGCTTATTTTTTATTAATAGAATAATTTTCCCTATAATAAAAAAAGGCGAATGATAATAAAACAAACATTGATGTAGTAATTGGTATTTTGGTTTTAAATATTAGTAAATGAAGTATAAAATGTGAAAAGAAAAAATAAAAAATAAATTTTTTATTACCTTTTAAATATTTTTCACTTTTCCTAGCCAATTTAATTGACCAAATCGTGAGGGCCACAACCATTATTAATCCATAATTAGCAACATTTTGAATTAATGATGAATTGGGTGTTATATAACCTACACGACCTGGCTTCAAAAACCCACTGCCACCAATCGTTTCATCAATATAACGAAAAGATAATATTGACTCTTGTCCTAAACCTATACCAGTAAATATAAAAAACGGATTATCTCTAAAATATAACAATACAGGAAATTCATTAGCTTCAACAGTAACTGCTCCAATAATTGGGAATATGAACTGTTCTTGCATGTCAATATCATACATACCAAAAAAGTAGTCATAAATTCGACCAAATATAATTTTTTTATAGTCATTATAATCAGGTATCAATATAATTATAAAAGTTAGCAAAAGAATTAATAAAAAATATTTAATCGTTATAACTTTAGTTAAACCATAAATCTTAGCATAAAGGCCTAACATAAAAATTAGCGCAATAAATGCAGTAGAGGATTTTGTAAATATTAAAGCTATTAAACATGATGTTAATATTAGAATTTTTCCTAAACTATATTTATTAGTTGAAACAACTAAAGCAAACATGTACGGAACTAAATACATTCCTAAAAATTTTGGTTCACCACTTAAACCAAATAATCTTCCTTCATATCTAGCAGACGTCTCAAAATAAAATTTTCCAAAAAATTGGAAAATAATTCCTATAAAAACCAGAAAAATTGAAAAATGTATTACTTTTGTTATACGTAACGGATCTTCTTCCAACAATTTATAAATATAATACCCTAATATAATTCCTATAACAAAACCTCCAACTTGTACCAAAGTCCTAACTTCATTTGAAAATCTTGGCTGATAACCAAGAATTTTTGTTACAACAAATGATATCGCAGTAATAACGATAACCCAGGTTACAAAAAAAATAATCATTCTACTTGAGTTAAGCATTGTGATTATTTTATTTAAAACAAAGGGTATTGCTAAAATAAAGATAAGAGATAAAACTTTTGATATATTATTCATACCTTTTGGAATTATTAATTGCCTTTGAATATATTCTAAATCAATTCCAATTAATGCAATTACCGCTAAAGTAGTAATATAAAAAACTCTAACTTTCATTTTATTACTTTGTGTCATTTAGGATAATTTATTTAAAATTCTTTGATATAAATTTATACTCTTATCAAAATAATTATAGTCTCTATTTTTATACTTTCTAAATACTCTATTCATATCAATTTTAATTTGTTTTTTTAATCGTCCACTCCCAGTAATTGAATCAGGATATACCCGAAATGCTGCGATAGGTTCCTTAAATAAATGGTGTTCCGCACCTACAGTTAAAAAATCAGTAAAAAGTTCGTAATCCCAACAAGTGCGATTTTCTGGATTAAAACCATTAATTTTATTATATAAAATTTTACTAAAAAAAGTTGATGGCTGAAAAATTATAGAACTTTGATATAGCATCTTATCTAAAGTTAGTTTTGTAGGTGAAATTGTATTACTTTTACCATTTAAAATTTCTAAGCCTTTGCCACTAATAAACGAAGCATTACTTTTTAAAATTTCATTTTCTAGTTTGCTTATTGAATTCGGAAGTAAATAATCATCTGAATTTATAAATCCAAAAAAATCACCCGTAGCAATTTTAAATCCATTGTTTAATCCATCTGCTGGACCTTTATCTTTTTTATATATTTTTTTGATCTCTTTGTAAGAATTAATAATTTCTCGACTGTTATCGCTACTACCTGGGTCAACGATAATGTACTCAATATTTACATTTTTTTGACTGAGAACACTTTCTATACATTGCTTTAAATATCTTCCTTGGTTATAAGATATTGTTACAATTGAGAATTTCATAAAATAATAACATACATTAATTTAAATAATATTTAAAATTAATCTATTACTAAATATTTAATCAAAATAATTTAATCAACACTAAATGATGGTTTTATAATAACTAAGTTTTGTTTTCTATTCCATAATCTGATTAAGATATATTTAACAACTCTTGGCAAAAAAAAAATATTTTTTTGATAAAAAATTAATTTAAACATTTCTTTAAAATTTTTATTTGTTATAAATTGAATTAAGAAAGATTTAAAGATATCAAATCTATATTGTGAGCAAAAATTTTCGTAAGCTAGTTTTCCATATGTAATTTGAAAATTTTTTTTCCAAATTTTCAAACTTTTTTCAATTAAAAAAGATCTTTTGTAAAAATTATTTGTCATTCTTTCAAAACTTTGATTAGAATTAGGCATTGCTAAAGGTGATGACAAAAAACATACTGATATATTATTATATGATAATGTTAACCATAGATCATGATCTACTCCGCTTCTAATAATTTCATTATAACCTCCCACCTTTTTTAAAACATCAGTGTGATAAAATTGACCAGCTACCGGTGGAGTATATCCGTTTTCAATTGCTTTTTTTAACATAAGATTTTTCTCATTATAGATATGTTTAATTACTTTATTATTAACCTTGTATTTTCCACCACAGCAAAAACACCAGCTATTATCATAAGTTTCTGCAACTTTCACAAACTTCTCAACAAAATTTGGTAATAATTGATCATCATCATCACAAAAAGTGAAATACTTTCCTTTAGCGTTTAATATTGCTGAGTTTCTGCTTGCTGCCAATCCTTTATTTACTCTGTGTCTTATAAATCTTATTCTTTTATCAAGTTTTAAAAGTTTGTTTTCTATTAGTTCTTTTGTTCCATCATTAGAGCAATCATCGATGATAAATATTTCAATATTTTTATAGGTTTGGCTCAATACGGATCTTAAAGTTGATGGTAAAAGTTTTTTTCTATTATAAGTGGTGATACAAATTGAAACTAAATTATTTTCCATGTTGTATAAAGCATTTAATATAACGAAATATTAACATAATAATTATATAAATTCTTACAATTAATAATGATGGCCTTTTAAGAAAATGTTTAAAGTATTTTCTTAAATTAACAAACTGTGAAATTATATGTTTTAAGAAACCTTTACAATTTTCTGACATTGTCAAACGATTATTGGAAGTCTCATAATATTGGGTTGTTATATCTTCCATAAAAAAGACCTTATAATTAAAAATTACTATCATTCTTCTAAAGAACTCACTATCAATTCCTCTACAAACATTTAAATCAAATCCACCAACCTCTTTCATAATTTCACTTTTTGTAAGCACAGTTGAATTATGAATCAAACCTCCTTTTAATGCTTCATATTTAATATCCCTAGGATTAAATGCTTTTTCAATTATTTTTTCTCCACTAATTCTGTGTCGGATAATTCCACTGCAAACTAATCCTAGTTTTTTATCCTCACTATTTTCAAATATTTCTACTTGTTTTTTTATCTTATTTTTTTCTATCCATTCATCATCATCATCCATGAAAGCAACATAGTACCCTTTACATCTTTGAAATGCAGAATTTCTTGCATATGCGTTTCCTTGATTAGTATGATGCTTAAAATATTTTATTCGATCATCTCTTTCTTGAAATTTTTTAACAATTTCTGAAGTATTGTCATTTGAACAATCATCAACTACAATTATTTCCATATTTTTATAGTCTTGCGCTAAAATACTCTCTAGACATCTGGGTAATATTGTTGCTCTATTATATGTTGTTATATTAACACTTACTAATTTTTCATTATTCATTAACTTTTCTTTTCCTAATGAATTTAGCGGGGGATCCCGCCCATATTTCAAAATCTCCTATATTTTTTGTAACTACTGACCCTGCTCCAACAACCGCATGGTTACCTATATCTACATTGGGCATAATTATTATATTGCTTCCCAATAAAACATTGTCACCAATATTAACATCGCTTGTAAGCATTTCTTCTAGGGAAATTTTTTTTTGTTTATCTAGGTTATATGATTGAGTTAAAATTGTAACATTCCTACCTACCAAGCAGTCTCTACCAAAATTTATTTTTCCGTTACTAAAACGAAAATTAGCAAAACTATTTACAGTCGTATTTTCTCCTATTTTTAAATTCTCTAAAGGACCTAAAAAATTTAAATCGTAACCAAAATTACAGTTATATTTCTTGGAGTATTTATAAAGTCTATATTCTTGAATAATTTTTTTTATATTTAAGATGATTTTATTTTTTATAAATTTTAAAATTAACAATAAATCCAATTTCATTTTTTTATAATATGACACATTAAATATAAATATTTTTAACTTTAAAAATTCTATAAGATAAAATTTTTTATTTCTTTAAAATTTGTAATATTAATCTTATATGCATTTTTATATTTACCATATCCATACTTTACAAATACAAAATTTATTTTTGCTCTTTTTGCTGCTAGAAAATCAACGTCTGTATCTCCAAAGTAATAAGCATTTTGAGCCTTAACTTTATTTCTTTCTAATGACTTTAACAAATGATCAGGATAAGGTTTGCCTCTAAGTTTTTTATTGGGACAATGAATAGAGCAAGGTTTTATGTTAAATTTTTTTAGAAAAAATTTAGTTCTCTTTAAATTTTTTGATGTCACAATAGAAAATTTAATTTTGTTTTTTTCTAAATATTTAAGCTCTTTTAATACATGCTTATAAGGTTTTACCAAACTAAACGCTTCTAAGGATTTTTTATTATAATATTCAAAAATTTTGTCAAAAGGTTGAACTCCTAAAGAAGTCAGAATTTTTGAAAAAGGCATTCCGATCTTTTTAAAATATGAACTAAAAGAAATTCTTAAATTAAATTTTTTTGAGGTTTCAGTCCAGGCTGATTGCATATTTTTTTTAGAGTTAAATATTACTCCATCTAAATCAAATATTAATAATCTATCGTTATTTGTATTTTTCATTAATAAAGTTTTCTTAATTTATCTTTTTGAATAAGTAATAACGATTTCAACAAATCCTGTTTAGTATTAATTGAAAAACTATCATTTTTTAATTTAATAGTTCCTATTGAATAATTATTTTCCAAAACCCTTAATAATTCAATACCCTCGTAATTTTCCAAGTCTCTATTTTTTAAATAATAAAATTTAGTAATGAAATTTGGACTAAAAGTTATAAAATCTTGATGTCTTTTAAATGGTTTTAATTTAGATCTAAAAGAAAAAGGTGCGTCAGCTCTAGTCATATATAAAATTTTATTTTCTTTATTGGATATTATTTTTACATAATTTTTATTTTTATTTTCTTTAGTAAAAGTGTGGGGAACAACTACATCATATTTGTTTAAATTTTTTAAATGGAAGTCTATAACTTTATCTAAATATTTAGGATTTAAAAAAACTTCATCACACTGTATATCAACTACTAATTTCATTTTTTTAAATTTTTTTATATTCTCTTTTAAAAATATTGAGATTCTGTCTGTTCCATTTTTTATATTTTTTTTTGTAATATATGCCTCCTGATTATATTTTTTCATTAGTTCTAAAACCTTGATATCATCAGTACACACAATTATTTTGTCTAATTTTTTTGACATTTTTGCTCTTTTTAAAACGTGCACTAGAACAGGTAACCCATCAATCAATTGAAGTGGTTTGTTTGGTATTCTTTTGGATTTTAATCTTGCTGGAATTATTCCTATAATCATCTAATGCGATATATAACTTTAAGTATTACTATACAATTAAATTTTGTTATGTCAGTTATGTTTTTTTATAATTTGAAACAAATTTTTAAAAAAAAAATTCATTTGTTTCTCAGAGCCTATAGTAACTCGTAATGTGTTTTTAGAACCTGTGTACTTTACTTTTGAATATTGAGCATATCCAGAATTTATTAAAATTTTTTTTTTATAGAGTTCTGCCGTGATTAATTTTACTAATTTGCTTTCAAAAATGATATGAAAAAAATTTGCTTCTGTCATAATGTACCTTAGTTGTTTTTTTTTACAAATATTCTTTATATATTTTTTACTTTTATTAATTTCTCTTAAATAAGATTTACCATTCTTAATTAAGATTTCTAATATTTTGATAGATAAGTGATTAATATCATGTGGTGGTCGAACCGAGTTAAAAATTTTAATATTCTGAGGATTAGTTATAAGACAACCAACTCTTAAACCTGCAACCCCTGGAAATTTAGAAAATGTTCTAATAATAATTAAATTTTTAAATTTTTTTATTTTAGTTTTGACTGAATTAATTTTTGAAAATTTTATATAAGTCTCGTCTACTAATAATGGTATATCCATCTTATTAGAATTTGAAATTATTTTTAATAGATTTTTTTCATCTATGATATTACCAGTTGGACTATTTGGATTTGCCAAGTAAATAAATGCAATATTTTTATAATTTTTTAAATCATTAAAAAATTCAACTTGATCCTCAAATATTTTTAATAATCTTTTACTATAAATCTTTGCATAGACGTCTACCATTCCATAGGTAGGGTAAATTGTTGCAACCATTCCTTTTCTAGAACTAAATATTTCGAATAAGTATTTTAATGATGTATCCGCACCTGGTGTTATTGAAATTTCATTTAAATTAATTTTTTCCATTTTGGCTAATTTTGAAATAATTTTTTTTCTTTCTAGCGGATAAGATTGTAAATAAAAATCTTTTATTACTTTTGAAAATTCATTGATTTCTTTTTTGCTAAATGGAATTACTCGTTCATTCGCATCGAGCCTTAAATATTTACTTTTATCCATGGCAAAAGAATCTCTTTTGATATTTAATAAATCACTAATTTTCATCATTAATAATATAAATTATAAATCTTAACTTAACAAAAAATAAATTTTTAATTTATTTAAAATATAGAGAATTTTTTTCACCCATAAGCGTCCCATTTACATCACAAACATTACACGGTGAAAATTTTCTATTATTATTTGAAAGTTTTTTTTTAATCTTCATTGACTCTTCACTAAACCATATATCTATTAAATTCTCTTTATTTAAATTACCTAGAATAATTTTTTTTCCCCAATCATGCGGACAAATAAGAACATCTCCCAAATAATCAAAAAAAAGTGTATATGCTGGTATGTAACATGAATTATTTGAAGGTTTTTTTAATTTAGCTATTTTAAATTCAGCATTTTCCATCATGCCCGCCCTATTACTCAGTGTAATTCCAAAATCGTCTTCCTCAGGTAAAGATCTATCTCTAATTATATACTGATCCTCATTTAAATCACATTCATCTACTATTGATTGAAGTTTTTTGACATTTTCCTGACCATCATAAGCACTGAATAATATTTTATCTAGACCGTGGTTAAAGAGTTTTTCTAACCTTTTAACATTTATAGGATCACCATTTGATACTAATTCTATTCTACATTTTGGCAAAAATTCTTTAAAAGTTTTGATGTGATTATAAATATTTTTATCTAACATGGGTTCAACAAAACCACTAAATCTAATTACGCCTGAATAATCTAGTAACTTTAATTCCTCAGCAACTTTAATAATTAAATTTTCAGATATAAATTCTTTTTTATCCTCAAAATCTGGCGCACTTCTTGGACAAAAGGCACATTTTCTGTTACATGTCCCAGATTCACTAATTTCAATTTCTGTTGGCAATGGAAATTTGATCTTGTTATGTTCATATAATTGAATTCTCTTTATAGTTTTTTTTTTATGAACAATATTTGTATCTAAAAACTTAATATTTTCTGGCATTTTTTTTAACTCTAAATTTTCTTGATTTCATTTTTAAAATAATTTTTTAAATATTTATTGAACATTTTTTATACATATCAGATACAATAATAGAAATCTAATCATAAAATTTAAAACATTGATGATTGGGAAAATCAATATGATTTTTTAATACTTTTGGAAAATATAACTCTAGTCTCCGACTTCTATTTCTTTCTATCACTGAGTCAATCATATATCTAATAAACGGTTTTCCTTGTGTTTCTAAATCACTTGGAATTATATCAAGAAAAATATATCCATCTTTTTTTTGTTTTTGGGAATATCCAAAATGATAAGCATCAACACCAGCAAATATTATTTTTTCAACTGTAGGAACATTATATAATATCCTCAAAATACTTGAGGCTATAGTTAAACTTCCTTTTGAACTATATTTGTAAATATCTAAATCGAAATCCAACTCATTTCTATCTAGCATATAACCAACATTCTCTACCCTGTCTTGAAAAAAATTATTAAAAATTTCAAATCTCTTATCTGTTCTATTAAGATTACAAATCAAAAGCTTAATTCCATATTTTCTAATTAATTTTCTTGGTAAAACTTGATTTATAGTATGTGTCTTGGAAACCTGTGGAGCAATTTGTACTTCAAATCTGTTTCCAATATATTTTTCTAAATTTTCTACATCTACTCTGCTTAAAAGAATTCTACAGTCACATTTTTTTATCTCTTTTATTGGATTATTTTCATAAATTGATGCACCTTTTCCTATGATTGCTACACTCTTTGAACCCTCAATATATTTTATTGGGTTAATTATCTTTGAAAAATCATTTTTATCAAAAAAGGGAATTTGATATTTATATTTATAAATTACTCTCCAATATTTAAAATAAATAAATCGAAAAATCTTTTCAAGTTTTTTAATAATCATAAATTTAAAATACAATTTTATTTATAAAATCTGATATATTTTTTTCATAACCTGGTTCGTAAAGATTTTGTTTAATCAATTCTTTGTTGTCTATAATACTATTGTCTAATTCATATTTAATTAAAGAATTTAAATCATTGTAACTATAAATAAATTTATATAAAGTGGGATATCCTTTGAGTTTATTTTCTAAAGTTCTGATAATTTTTTCTGTTTCAATAAAAGGTGTATAAATTAATGTCTTTTTTTCAAAAAAAGCAGCCTCAAACATGCAAGTAGACCTCACTGTAATATGTAAATCCGAGATAGGCAAATAATTGGATGCATTTAATTTTTCTACAACAAGTAAATTTTTTTTATCTTGAAAATTATTTTCTCTTCTTGGTAGATATATGAAGAGAACATCTTTTAATTTATTGGATAACTTTTCAAGTAACTCATACTCTTTTTTGCTTTCATTAATAGTTGCACTCATTGAAACTATAAATTTAAATTGTTTAAATTTATCTTTTTTTATTGGGGGGTTTTTTTTTATATTTTCTAAATAAGAACCAATTGCTTTTGCTTTAAAAATATTGTTATTTTTAAGTTCACTTTTATTTAAAAACTCAACATACTCTTTAGAATAAGTTAAAATATACTCAGGATAATGTGAATTATCTATTATGTTTTCCATATTATATGAATAATGATTTTCATCAAAACTTCCATGCTGTATCTCAATTGTTGTAATACCCAAATCCTTTGCGGCTTTAACTATTGGACCATAACCATACCATACAGTGATATAAATTATTTTTGGTTTTTTTAACTTAAAAAAAAATTTAAATAAATAATAAGAAATTATAAAATTTGTTGCATTCGATAAAAAATCGAAATCTTTATCATATTTTTTATTTATAGAATGAATAATATGACTTCCTGACAATTTAAATTTTATAAGCTTAGTTCTTTTGATAACATTGGTTATCACCTCTAATAGTGTTAAAGATATAATATTTGATTCTGATACTGTTTTTATGTCAAAATGCATTTCATCAAAAGCGTGCTCAACAAGGAGTGCTTTTTCATATCTTTTATAAATTTCATTTATATTTTTGGAAATAGATTTTTTTCCTTGAAATATTCTTTCTTTTGAAGTTGAAAAAAAGATTGTATCATATGATTTAAAAATATTAAAAAAACCATAAAAACAGTTCTTAAATCTTTTAATTCTGTTAATTTTTTTTTGTTTATTTTCTTTATCGGCTGGCACTGAAGTTAATAGTTTTCCTATAAAATATCTCAGATGTGGCCATAAAAAAAAATTATTTACTTTTATACTAGAAACTTGATAATTTGATTCAATTTCATTAAGTTGAAACTTTACATCAGAAATTTTCAAAACTAATCTTTCTTAGGTTTAACAATGCCAGCTGCATTGCCAGTTACTGGTATATTTAAATAATCATAATAATTTCTTAACTCTTTTTTTTTTGATTTATTTTCAAAAAACTTACCCACTTCCCACATATCACTCTCATACCAAGATCCAGCAAAATGTAAAAAATAATTTTGATATAACGAAGCCTCTATGCATTCTCTAATAAGTTCCTCATTATTTCTGCCAAAGTTATATAAAAAAGGATACTTCCAAGCCATCTCATAAACCCATATGGCCTGAAATCTATAGTTTAGCCATGAGATATTTCCATATTTTAGAAATTCATAATTCAAATGTGTTTGATCACCTCCATCAGTAATAGATTTTATATCAGATGGATATTTATCAAAAATTTTTTTCATCAAATTACTATGATTTTCTAAATTAAATACAAAAAAACCTGCACAAAAAAAATTATCCTGAGTTTTTAAATTATGAAATCTAAATAACTCATCAATTGATTTAAAAAGAGCTGAGTCTAATGGATATTTATTGTCATAATGAAAATTCCTTAAAAAGGACTCTCTTCTTAGTGTTTCATCTAATGATTGAGGAATATCTTTTTTTATTGATACTAAGGCAATCGTTTTGTTATCATATTTATCAAATACATTTGGTGCATATGGATTTATAAGAATATCAGTGTCTAAATAACATATATTTGATATGTTTATCCTATTTTCTTTTAAAACTGTTCCTATCATTAGCTTTTGCCACGTTGCTTTTTTCCATGCAAAATAATCTTTTGGTATTAAATCTTGATGAAATACAATGATACCAATATCATTTTTATTGCAGTATTCCTCCCATAATGGCAAAGCTGCAAATTCCCATTTTTTATAATATTTTTCTCCAATTGCAATTGTTGCTAAATAATTTTTTTTAATATTTGATTTTTTAATTATTTTGAAATTTTTATATTCTTCCATTATCTTAAAAAAATTATTTATGTAAATTTACCATGTAGTCCATCCACCATCAATTATAATGTTCTGTCCTGTCATATAACTTGAGTCGTTAGAAGATAAAAAAATAACCATTGGTGATACTTCATTCAAATTTCCTTTTCTTCTTAAAGGTACTTTGCTTGAATATTTTGACACAAAATCTTTATTTTCTCCTGGATGATAAATACCTCCAGGTGATATACAATTTACTCTTATATTTTTATCGCCCCAATAAGCTGCAAGATATCTGGTTAGAGATATTATTCCACCTTTAACAGTTGAATATACTGAGTGTGAAAATATTTTTTTTTTATTTTTCTTATTATGTTTGGCATATAAATCATCTAAATTAGATCCTTCATATATACGTTGATCATTTCCCACAACTCCATAAATTGATGATAAAAGAATTATGCTTCCAGATTTTTGTCCCTCCATAACTTTACCAACTTTTTGGGTAACTAAAAATACTCCATCTAACTCTGTTTGAATAACCTTTTGCCATCCTTTGAGGGAACAGTCAGTATATGGCAAGTAAAAGTCATTTGGCTTAGATGTCACACTAAAAACTAAGACATCAATTTTTTTATGTTCTTTTAAAATTCTATCAACTACTTTAGAAATTGAATTCTTGCTTGTAACATCAATGTTAACTTGTTTAATATTAGGGTCTTTATTTTTATAAAAAGATTTAGATGCAGCTTTTGAATTTTCTTTAAGGTCTGCCGATATAACCGTAGCTTTTTGTTTGCTCAAATTGTAACAGAAATCTCTGCCTAGATACCCTCTACCACCAACTACTAAAACAACTTTTTTTTTAAGATCCAACATAATTAATTTTTAGTCAAATTTAAATTTTTTGTTATCTGAAATCTTAATAATCTCCTTTTTTTTATCAGATCTAAAAAGCGACTCAACTACTTGTAAACTTTTTATTCCACTTTGAATATCATTTGAATGTTTCATTCTACCTTCTTCTACATATTTTATAAAACATTTCAGCTGTTGGACATACATTTTATTAATATCATAATTAATATCAGACCATAAAACTTTAGGAATTGAATCTTGAGGCTTTTGTACAACTACTTTCTGTTCATTAAAATCATATGATATCCAGCCACGTTCAAATGTTAATAAACCACTCCTATGCAATGGTTTTTGAACAAAATCTAGATGAATTTGACTAACACAGCCACTATCATGTTTGACCATGACATCTGAAATAACATCAATATTATCAGCAATATCTAATAATGAAGACTTTGATTTCATGCCACATACTTCTAGAGGATTTCCTGCTAGTTCAATTGCTAGATGAATCTCATGTATGAGAGTTAAAGCAACTCCACCTCCTAGATTTTTTTTTGCAAAATAGGTTTTTTTATAGTCTTCGTAAGGATGCCAATCAGGTAGCCAATGACCAACCTGACATTGAATATTTAATAATTCTCCAATATTATTTGAGTTTATAAATTCTTTTATGCTATCAATAATTGGATGAAACATAAGATTGTGCCCCATAAACAATATTGTATTATTTTTTTTTATTAAATTAATTAATTGATCTACCCCTCTTAGGGAATTAGAAAGAGGTTTTTCCATTAAAATACCTTTTACATGTGGTATTAACCTGGTTGCAAAATCCAAATGTAAACTTGTAGGATTTGAAATTATAGCAATATCAGGTTTTTCTTTAATTACTTCATCCCAATTACTTAATTCAATTACATTTAGCTCTTTTGGTAAATCCTGATAGAATCCTTTTCTGCTGCGTAATGCAAGAATCGAATTAATTCCTATCATTTTAAGATTTTTAATATGCCTTTGGCCAATAGAGCCACAACCTATAATAACTGCTTTTGAAACTTTCTGTTTTTTTTTAAGTTTTATTTCAGATTGTTTTTTCCAATTTTTAATAAAAATTTTTTTTGAATTCTTGTTTATATCTGTAATCTCTGGATTTTTATCAATTAATTTTAATATATCATCAAGAAAAAATATTTGTCCCTCTTTATAAAGCTTATTAAAAATAGTCTGGATAAATTTCCAGTCTTCTGGATAATCTAACGTCATCCTAAGTTCAGGTCTTTTATGGAATTTATTTTTTACCTCAAAATCTACAACATTAAAAATTCCAGTATCTGTAAAATATCTTCCCCACACTTCAGTATCTTTTGAATCTTTTAGTTCAACAACTTTTTTAAGAGCCTCTATTTTAATACCATAAGAAAAAGCTCCGTGGGGTAAATCAAATTGTCTTATTAAATCAGCATTAGTTTCATAGAATTTATCTATAATTGCATTAGCATAATAAGGGTCAACAAATGGACAATCTGCGGTTATAGTTAGTATATAGTCTAGTTTATATTTTTTTGCAGCATCCAACATTCTAATTAATACATCACTAGGATCACCAAAAAAACATTCTACATTATTATCTTTGGCTATTTTAGCTAATGGCTTATCTTGTTCTAAAGTAGACGTACAAATTATAATTTCATTTACTTTATCAACTAATTTTAATCTATCTATTAGATGAGAAATTATTGGTTTGCCTTTTATTTTAAGAAGTAATTTATTAGGAAGTCTAGTAGATTTTAATCTTCCTATAAGCAAATATCCAACTTTCATTTTATATCTGTAAAGTGAGTCCAATTAAAAATTTCATTTTTCGAAATTGGCCTAGATAAGGGTTTAGCAATCAAATTTACCAAATCAACTTGTGATAAATCTGTTTTTTCTTTTGTTCTTCGAAAAACAATATCTTTTAAAGAAATAAAATCACCTTGTTTCAAGTTAGAATTAGCCAAAGCAGCCATTTTCATTGGTCCATATTGAGAGTAACTTTTTTCACCTTCGTTTAATTCTGTAATACCATTACCATAAACTTGATCTAATATTTTTATTTTTTTACCGAGTGAGTTAAGCATGTCAGTTGAAATTGCTGCACTAAAATCACAACGTTTTTGTCCATAATTAGTTGTAACGTGTTTCTCAATATAATCCATACCATTTGATGCTACAAGTAACGTAATCAATTCATTATTTACCTCATCCCATCCTGTATGATCGGCATATCCAAAAGTTTTGCTTGAATACAAAGTCTGAATTTTTCTAATCTTAGCTATATTGACATCTTCATATTTTGTAGGGTAATTTTGGAATCCAAACATCAATATTGTTTCCTTATTTTGAAAAAATTTAACAGCATTATCAACTTCATCTAAAGTACAGCCTCCTACTCCAATTACTATTTTAGTGTTTTTATCGAAATTTTTTAAAACTTTATTCTGTAAATGTGGTACATTTAAGCATACAGAATGTAATTCAACAAATTCAGGTTTGTGAAGAGCTGCAAATTTAATAGCCTCAGAATCATTTACCAATAACATTAGTTCTTTTTTACTGTCTTTGACTATAGATATTAATTCTTGCCATTGTTTTTTACTGAATAACATCGATTTTAAATTATTATAGGATTCGTGATTTTGATCCATATACTCGTCTAAATTCAAGGTAATATGCATTTTAATAATGTCTGCATTTGTATTTTTTGAAATTTGAGATACGAGATTTCTCATAAATACAAAATCACCCTCATGGTGCCATGCTGTCTCTGCAATTAGTTTCATTTTTTTAATTACGATTTAATATCTCCAAAAATAGAATCATATTCTGAGTTAGCTTTTTCTAAATCAGCCAACCTTCCAATATCAAGCCAATATTCTTGCAATGGAAAAGAAATTATTTTTTTATTTTTAGAAATCATTTTTTGAAATAATGATGGCATATCATAAAATTCTTTTGGTATTAAACCAATACATTTTGGATCTAAAATATATATACCTGCATTCATAAGATGGCTATGTATTGGTTTTTCCTCAATTGAAAGAATAGTTCCATTTTTCTGCTGTACTACCCCATAAGGCACTTTGTTTGCATATTTTCTCACACACATTGTAGCTAAAGATCTATTTTCTATGTGAAAATCCATCATCTTATCAAAGTTAAGATTAGTTAAAATATCGCCATTCATCACGAAAAAAGGTTTTGTTGGTTTTTTTTTTAATATACTCAATGCCCCAGCGGTGCCCATTTTTTGTTTCTCTAAAATATACTGAATGTTTGCTCCAAATTTACTACCATCATCAAAATACTCTTGGATTGTTTTTGACTTGTAGTTCACACACATCACTATATCTCTATAACCACTTGCTACAAAATTTTCCAATATACTTTGTAAAACAGGTTTCCCCCCAACTCTCAACATTGGTTTAGGGGTATTGTTTGTAAGTGGCTTTAAACGTTTGCCAAATCCTCCTACCATTAATACCACTTTGTTTGTTTTATTTACAGGTTTTAAAAGCTCTTCCATTATATGTATTCCATGAACTTTTTTAGCTTCATCAACAATAGGTATTTGATGAAGTTTTTTAGATAATGCTATTTTTAATACATCTTGTCTTTTATCATTTATTTTTGCGACAGTAGGTTTTTTAAAAATTATAGATTTGATAGAACTGTTAATATCCATTCCTTTTAATAAGCCTCTTCTAATGTCACCATCAGTTAAAGTTCCTATAAGTTTATTTTTTTTATCTACTACAATTGCAATCTTCATTGCTCCTTCTGCAATTGTTCTTAAGGCATTTTTTAATGTTGAGTTTATAGTTATTTTTATTTTATCAATATTTTTCATATTAAATATTTGGTTGATAGAATTTTTTTTTCAAAATATCATTAAGCTGAGTAGTTTTTAAAATTTTTAAAATTTTTTGACTAGCACAACCATTATCATATGGATTTTTTATATTTTTTAAAATTTTTTGAAATTTAATTGAATAAACTTTTTTGAAAGATCTTTTTATACTTTTACTATCTGGTTTACAATTTAAAATGCTTTCTGCCATTATTCTTCCTTTTTGTCTGTCTCCAATATTTATGGTTGCTGTGCTAAAACTTGGAGCCTCAATTATTCCACTTGAACTATTACCAACTACAATATCAACATATTTCAAAGCACTTAAATACTTTAATTGTCCTAAAGATGAGAACACAACAGATTTTTCAAAGTTTTCATTTACATAGTCTTCAATCATTTTATTTATTATCCGTCCATTAGTATCACTGTTAGCTTTTGTAAAAATAAAAAAAGTATTTTTTAATTCGTCGATTGCTTTAAGTAATTCTTGAAACTGTTGCTTTGCAGTATTGTCTTCTAAAGTCACAGTATGAAAAGTAATTAAAATATTTTTATTGAAAAGTTTTCTATTTATTGAGATTTCAAACTCACGTTTAGATAAAAGTTTATTTTTTTTTATATTTTCAATACCTATGCCTCCAACATTAAAAACTTTACTGGGATTTTCACCCAATTGAATTACCCTATCTTTATATTCCTCAGTAGAAGTGAAATGCAAATGAGACATTTTGGTAATGCTATGACGAATAGCCTCATCAAATGCTCCTTCTGTGCTTTCCCCGCCATGAAGGTGAGCAATTGGAATTCTTGCAATCATAGCTGCACTAACTGCACTAAAAATCTCATATCTGTCACCCAGAACTAATACAATATCTGGTTTTAACTCTTCATATGCTTCTGCAAATGATATTTGAGCTAATCCCATAGACTTAGAAATACCAATGTTACTATCAGATGATAAGAGTAGATCTATTTTTTTATTTATTTTAAAGTCTTTTTCAATGTCTTTATAGGTATAACCAAACTCAGAACTAAGATGCATGCCAGTTACGATTATTTGAATTTGAAGCTCTTTATCAATTTTAATTGATTTCATTAAATGATAAAGCAAACCATATTCTGCACGTGTACCAGTCACAATGCATATTTTTCTTTTTTTGTTCATATTAATTCATCTTCACTATAATTTCTTACTGCTTTAGTCCCAATTACCTCATCCCATTTCATGGGACTAATTCCATTTCCTGGTCTTTTTACGGTAAGATTATCCTCACTAAAAATTTCACCTTTTTTTATCATAGTTTTTGCAATTAGTGATTTTCTTACTACTTTTATGTTTGGTATTTCACTTTTTGATGGTTTTTTTATTTCACTACCAAGAGCCATTTCTATATTTCTTATAGCTTTAACCATAGCTTTTAATTCGTCTGGCTCAAGACTAGCTTTATGATCTGGTCCATCCATATTGCTGTTTAATGTAAAATGTTTTTCTATACAGCTTGCGCCCATAGCTACTGCTGCAATATCAATTTCTATTCCTAAAGTGTGATCGCTATAACCATAAGCGATATTAAATTTTTTTCCTATTGTTATCATTGCTTTTAAATTTACATCTTCCATTTTAGTTGGATAATCTGTGTTAGCATGCAAAACTGTTATGTTATTTTTTTTTGTACCTGATTTAATTAAAACCTTTAAAGCACATTCAATTTCATCAATATTTGCCATTCCAGTAGATAAAATAATTTTTTTATCTAATTTTCCAATTTGCCTTAGATATGGTAAATTAGTTATTTCACCACTTGGTATTTTAAAAATTTCTAAACCCAAATTATTTAGTAGTTTTATGCTGGCATGATCAAATGGAGTTGACATAAACATGATCTTTTTACTATCACAATAATTGAAAAGCACATTATGTGCCTCGGTATCAAGCTCTAATTTTTTTAACATGTCATATTGAGTTTCATCTTTAATCGATTGTTTATTTTGATAGTTTGCTTTTTGCGCTCCTCTGGTAACTAAATTTTCTGCTGTAAATGTTTGAAATTTAATAGCATCTGCCCCCGAAAGAGAGGCTACATCAACTAACTTTTTTGCTAGTTCTATTGACCCATTATGATTAACTCCAGCTTCTGCAATTATAAACACACTCATTTTACAATTGTCCCAGCTTTAATAAAGCTATTTTTTTTTATTGTTATAAATTCTTTTGTGGCAACATTACTTCCAACAAAACACCCTTCCTCTACTGTCACTCCACCATTAATAGTCGCATTTGTAGAAATATGACAATGATTAGATATTGAGCAATCATGTTCAACTAATGCTTTAGAATTTATAATACAATTATCTCCAATAAATGCACTCGCATTTATTACAGCATTATGCATGACAATAGTCCCTTTCCCGATATTTGAATGTTTAGATACGTAGGCATTAGGAGAAATTATAGATGGTAAAATAAAACCAGCATTATTTGCTAAATCAAATAATTTCATTCGAACTAACGGTGAATAAGTTTGTCCAACAGTTATTAAGGCATATTGATATTTATTTGCTAAACTTTCTAAGTCTGAGTCATTACCTATAATTAAATAGTCTAAAACTTTAGAACCTTTAAGATTAGGTTTGTCAATTATTCCCACTATTTTAAATCGATCTTCTTGCTCAATTACATCTATAGCTGATTTACAATGAGTTCCACCTCCAATCAAAATAATTTTGTTCATATCAAAACACTACTTGGTATATTTACTACTCTCTCAACTAACCAGTTAGAGTTTTTTAAATCATCATGTTGTGCTTTATTAAACATAGGCAATTTATTCATTAACGTCCATATTGGGCGGGTCATGACACCACTTAGATTAGTTTCTTCTAGAAATTTATCTCGATGTTGTTCACTATCAAGTAAAATTGAATTCAACCAATAATTTGATCTACTATTTGGTGGTTCTTTAAAAAAATCATAATTGATAGATCTAAAAAAATTTTCATAAAGTTTGGCTAACTTTCTTTTACTAAATAGAAAATCATTTAAATTTTCTAATTGTGCCAATAACAAGGCTGCATTTAAATTTGGCATACGATAGTTATATCCCACCATATCATAGTCAAATTTCCACTTATGAGATATTTTTGCCGTGGTAGTTAAATGTTTGGCTTTTTTTGCAAGATATTCATTATTTGTTATTATACAGCCTCCACCACCTGCAGTAATAATTTTATTACCATTAAAACTCATAGTACCTAACTGCCCAAAAGTTCCTGTATGTTTTGTTTTATATAAACTACCAACACTTTCAGCAGCATCTTCAATTAAAAAAATATAGTAATCATCACAAATTTCTTTAATTTCATCTATTTTACATGGATGGCCAAAAGAATGCATGGGCACACATGCCTTGATTACTTTACCAGTTTTATTATTTATACACTGACTATTTTTTACTGTTGTGTTCGTTTTAAGAAAAGATTTTAATGCAGATGGTGATAGACCCATCGTGTCTTTATCTACATCAATAAATATTGGCTGAGCCCCGCAGTAGCTTATGGCATTACAGGTAGCAACAAAGTTGAGGGACTGTGTAATTACCTCATTATTCTGACATATATCAGCTAATATCAATGATATATGAAGTGCAGAAGTCCCATTACTTGTTGCAACTGCATATTTTGCACCAGTATATTTAGTAATTTTTTCCTCAAAATCATTAACATACTTTCCTACAGAAGAAACAAATGTTGATTCTATACATTCATTCAGATATTTTTTTTCATTTCCAATAAACTTGGGCTCATGTAATGGAATATAGTTTTTATTATTATATGTGTTTTGAATAAACTCAATAACATTTTCAAACATTACATTTTTCCATCAAGGTATTTGTTATTGTCATAATATTTAAATTCTGGTATAATCTTAAAAAATTCATTCACAATCATTTTTTTATCCCAATTCATATCAAGCTTAAATTTTATCATTGAGTTTTCAAAATTATTCAATTTATATTCGTCATACTTGGGATCATTCATTATAATACCTAAATTTTTAAATCTATCCATATCAAGGATTTCTTTTTTAGTATAAAATTCTTCTATTTTTTTTTCTCCAGTTGTGTCGCTTTTGGCAAATAAACAAGGCCATTTTTTTTGTTCTGGTAAAATTTTAATCAATTCTCTTGCTTCATCTTCAGAGCTACAAATATAAGCTTCATATCCTTTTTCTTGAAGATATTTAATAGCTATATCGGAGAAAGATTGCAGATGTTGTGTTTTACTTAACTTTGGAAAAAATATATCTCTATTTTCACCAAAAATACAGCTCATCAAGCAAAGTTCCCCACTTTCTTGAGGGGTCAAAAAATATCGCTTGATATCGTTTGGTGCAGCTATTGGCTGTAACTTTTCAATTCGCTTATTAAATCCATGTAAAAGTGATCCATCACTAAATGCTACATTTGCAAATCTTGCTGTTGACACATTAATATTCAGAGATCTACGCATTAAAAACATCTCCATTATTGACTTACTTGCACCCATCATATTAACTGGGTTTGTAGCTTTATCTGTGCTCACACAAAAATATTTTTTTGTATTATTTTTGATGGATTGTTTAATTGTTTTGTCTGTATTAAATATATTTACATCTATCATTCTCATAAGAGTATAAGGATCTTCTTCACTCCTAACATGCTTAAGTGCAGATAAGTTTAGCACATAGTCATACTGACCATCAGATTTAATAAACAAATCATATTCAGTCGAACCTATATCTAAAGCAAAAGTATTAAATTTACCCTTAATATAACCAAGCGAACTTCTAATATCTCTAACTAATTCAGTTAAATTATTTTCATTAATATCAACAACATGTAACTTTTTTGGTTTTCTTTTAAAAATTTCTTTAACTACAGACTGACCAATTGATCCAGCTCCCCCCAAAACTAAAAAACTCGAAGATACCACCCTATCATAAAGGTCTTTTTCAAATTTAACGATATCTGATTCAAATAATCCTGTGGTTCGATCTATTAAATTTAATATTCTATTATTATTCATTATAATTAGATTTATATAGCAAAAAATAGCTACTTTTTCTTATCTGAATTTTTAAAGCTTATTATATTCCTTATACCACAATACAAATTTCTCTATTCCTTGCTCAATACTTGTCTCAGGTTTATAACCAATTTCCTCCACTAAATCATCGACATCAGCGAAAGTATTAATTACATCTCCTGGTTGTAATGGAACCATCTTCTTTTTTGCCTTTTTACCCAGGTAAGTTTCTAGAGCTTTAATATAATCCATTAGATTTTCAGGTTTATTGGCGCCGATATTATAAATTCTGTAAGGAGCAGTTGAGCTTGCTGGGTCTGGATTATTGCTATCCCAGTTTAGGTTTGGTTTTGCACGCTTATCTATTGTTTTAATAATTCCCTGAACTATGTCATCAATATAAGTAAAGTCTCTTTTGTGTTTTCCGTTATTAAATACTTTTATTGTTTCGCCATTTATAATAGCTCTAGTAAACTTTTGTAACGCCATGTCAGGTCTATCATATGGGCCATACACCGTAAAAAATCTTAATCCTGTAGTTGGTAGATTATACAAATGGCTATAAGCATGTGCCATTAGTTCATTTGCTCTTTTAGTGGCTGCATACAAACTTACTGGATGATCTGCTGGAGAATGAGTAGAAAATGGTTGTTTGGTATTAAGACCGTAAATAGAGCTTGAAGATGCATAAACTAAGTGTCCTATATTATTGTGTCTACAACCTTCAAGTATATTTGCAAATCCAACTAAGTTTGAATCGATATAAGCTAAAGGATTTTCTATTGAATATCTTACACCTGCTTGTGCCGCAAGATTAACAACACACTCAAATTGACTTTCTTTAAAAATTTGTGCAATGTTTATTTTGTCATTAAGATCAATTTTATTGTGTGAATAATTTGGATGATTAATATGACGAGATATTCGGGCCTCTTTAAGATTTGGATCATAATAGTCATTATGATTATCGATGCCTACAACAATGTCACCTCTATTTAATAATTCAATAGTAAGTGCTGATCCTATAAAACCAGCTGAGCCTGTGACAAGTATCTTCATACTTATTAATCTATTCCTGCCATATCACGAAATTTTTTATTTTTTTCTGACAATTCATCAAAATTACCTTGATCTTTTAATTTACCATTTTCAATAAAAAAAATTATGTTACATTCCTTAACAGTTTGCAAACGATGTGCAACAGTAATAGTAGTAATTTCTTTATCTAAATTGTTTAAAGTTTCCATTATGGCTTGTTCTGTAAGATTGTCTAAGGCACTGGTAGCTTCATCAAAAATTAAAACCTGTGGATTAAAATAAAGTGCGCGAGCAATACCAATACGTTGTCTTTGACCTCCAGATAATCTGATACCTCTCTCACCAATTATTGTATTATATTTTGCTGGTAACTCATTAAAAACAAATTGATGTAAATTTGCAATCTTTGCAGCTCGCTGAACTGCATGATGATTAATATTTTCTGAATTCAAACCAAAAGCAATATTTGCCGATATAGTATTATCTGATAGATATATTTGCTGAGGAACATAGCCAATTGATTTTCTCCAAATTTTATTATTACTTTGATTAATAATTTGACCATCAACTTCTAATGTTCCTTGTTGTGGCTCTAATAAACCGAGGATAATATCAACTATTGTTGTTTTTCCACTTCCAGTAGAGCCCACAATCCCAACATTAGTATGTGCTGGTATTTTTAACTCAATATTCTTTATTATACTTTTAGATGTGTTTGGATAATGATAATCAATATTACTTAATATAATAGCTTTTTTAAGAGATATTATTTTATTTTTTTTATTTTCAAAATTAATTGACTTTAAACTTTTGATATCGTTATGTAATTTGTCTAGTGCAGGACCAAGATATCGTAATGAACTTGAGGCGCTATAAATATTTTGAAGAGCTGGCATTAGACGGTAGCCGGCGAATGCATACAAGGAAATTATAGGTAAAGCAGTATTTAGATTGTCACTTTTGTTTATAAGATATAAAAGAATCAAAATTAATCCACCAAATGCAATTGCCTCTATCACAAATCTAGGGAGAGTGCTCGTTGCAGATGCTAAAGCTTGATAAATACTATAATTTTTTGCAGGCTTGCTAAATCGCTGAGTGTATGTTTCTTCTAAGTTGCCTACTTTTATTTCTTTTGCTGCACCAAAAGCCTCTATTACGCTCAAGTATCTACCTTCATTTGCCTTGACTCGTTGCTTACCAATATTAGACAGAAAATTTTTTAATAATATAAAAATAAAACTGTATGCCAAACCCAGTACACAAAAAACAATTACAGTTAACCAAGGATCTACAACCATTAATAGTACAATAAGTGTAAAAACAACTAAGCACTGAGATATAATGCTAACGAGCGGATTTATTCCATTTCCAATTACAAATCCGACTTCAGATAGAATGGTTTTACCAATTTCAGCACTGTTACGATTTAAGAACCAACTATAAGGCTGGTGTAAATAGTTTTCTACTAGACGCTTACCAATACTGAATTCAAGATGATGAGTAAAGCGTAATTGTAAGTAAGTAGTCATTGCTCTAAACAAAAGTGATGTTATCAAAAACAAAAAAACAATTATTCCAAGAAAAAATAGAAATTCTTGATTAGTTTCAATGCCAATCGAAGTTGTAATTTCAAACGTAGCTTTAAGAAAAGAATTAGTTTCTATGACATCTGGCTTCATAAGCACGGCTATAAATGGCATAATTGATGCTACGCCTAACATGTCTATTAAAGCCATTATTAATGTTGTAAATAGTATCAAAATTGTACGTCTGCGCTCATTAATGGATAGCAGATAAAGAAGTTTTTTTAATTTTTGCATAAATTTTTTTTGAAATTCATTTTAATTAAAACATCAATCTAAAATTTGTTATTATTTGACAGATTATAATTTTAATTTTTTTTTTCATTTTGAATAATTGAAAACATATAATTTATATCTTCATAATTAACTAAAACACTTTCAGACTCTAGCTTTTTAGCTTCTTCAAAAAAATCTTTATCGTTTTTATTTTTTTTCAATAATAAGTTTTTGTTTAATTTTTTCATTAAACTAAAAAATTTCATTTCTAGAAAACCTAAAACGTTATACTTCAATAATGACCTTTTAATAAAAGATCGACTGTTTATATAAGTTTCAAATAAGTTAGAAATAATGTTTTGATTAAATATATTGGCTTCAGTAGATAATTCTTTACAAGCATCTCTCATACAATTTAAAAAATCTAATTTTTCATTATTTTTATTATTATCATGCCACCAATTATGTATATAATTTTTAATCTTTTGATCTTTATTAGCTCTTATTGACGGTTCACCTCTATTGCGCATCCATAAAAGTTCTGGAATTATCTTAGATTTACCAGCTACCAAGACAAGAAACTCTATTTGCAATTCCCATGCAGCAAAAAAATTATACTCTTTTACAAAAACATACTTGCAGATTATTTTCCAATTACTAGATCTATTTACAGAGTAAAGATGTGAAGGGACATAATTAGAGAAATGTTTTTTAATTCTTTCTAAGCTATTATCACAATCAGCTTTAAGATCTTTTAACTTGGGATAACATTGCTTACCTAAAAAAAAATTATTATTAGTTTGACTGAAGGCTAGTGCGCGACCTCCACAACTAGAATAGTTACTGTCTTTTATTAAAAAACTAATACAAGAAGACAAAGCTGACGGCAAATAAAATTCATCATCACATCCTAATATCATAAATTCAGTTTCAATATAATTGATAGAAACCAACAATCGATCATAAAGACTTCTTGGATCATGAACATATTTTAAATTTTTTGAGTCAATGTATTTGTCGTCTAATTTTGAGTCACTGCCATCAAGAATAACTAGTTTTACATTGTAGTTTGACCAATACTTAATAGCGCGTCTTAAATATTTTTGCCTATTGTAAGAAAAAATTATTATAGTAATTTTGTCTAAATGAGTAATTTGCATATTTAGTATTTAGCTTTAGCGATAAAATCTACTATTGAGAGAAGCCAAGTATGATGTGTCATTTCTATATGATTATAGTTTTTGCTATCTAGCCACAAGTTTATATGACCAATTTTTTTTACTTTATTTTGTTTCTTAAAACCAGTCAGTGTAATTACTTTGCAGCCAAATTTTTTGGCAAACTTGGCGCCATTTACTATATTTTTAGATTCTCCACTGCTACTTATGCATATAAGTAAATCGCCTTTATCAGCATATGAAGATATTGCTTCTTTAACCCAATTTTCATATCCATAATCATTTGCAAAACAAGTAAGTAAATCGGCTTCATTAAAATTAATTGCTCTAATTTTGCACATTTTTATTAAATCAACACTTACATGACTAGCCATTGCAGCACTTCCACCGTTACCAACTAAAATTACTTTCTTTTTATTTTTTTTTGTTTTCTTGAGAAGTCCAGATATTTTTAAAAACTTTTTATGATCAAAATCAGATAGAGTTTTTGAAAATTTATATAAATAATCTTGAATGTAATTGTTTTTCATTTTGATGATTTGCTAAATCACTTATAGCTTAACTAAAGATTTTTTTTAACAATTTATTTAAAGACATTTTTTTATTTAGATTATAATAGGGAATATCAGCATTATATGCACTTATTTTATCGGTTATTTGATCTCCAATAAATATTGAATTGGTTAAATCGATATTAAAATTTTTTTGAGCCATAAAAAACATTCCAGTATTAGGTTTTCTACAATCACAGTTATCGTTCCAATGATGTGGGCAAAAAATTACATCCTCTATCCTTGCTCCAATTTTGTAAGACTCATTTCTTATATAATTATGTATTTTATTTAAATTTTCTATTTTCACTTTATTCAATGAAATGCCAGCCTGATTAGTAACTATAATAATTCTCTTATTTTGTTGGCCTAAGTATTTTAATGCATTAATTGATCCTGGCTTCCACTTAAATTCTTTTAAATTTTTAACATATTCGCCTTTTTTTGGCTTAATATTCAAAACACCATCTCTATCTAAAAAAATAAAATCTTTTCTATTTTTAAAAAAATTATTTGTAACAAAAAATCTACTTAAATTTGTTAAACTATAATATCTGTGTTGTGTAATATAAGCACAAATTTTTTTAATCTTAATGAGTTTTTTTAAAACCTCATTTTCAAACTTACCTTTTATATTATTAGAAATGTTTTTTATATATTTTTTTTTTAAAATAAAAAAACCAATATTAACAAAATCATAACCTTTGGCTCTAGTGTCATCATAATCTATGACAATATTATTATCCAATCTAATATTTGAGGATGAAAAATTATCTTTATTTTCATAAACAGTAAGTTGATTTTCAACTTTATTTTCTAAATAATTTTTCCAGATTTTAAGAAAATTAAATGGAAAATAGTTATCTCCATATAACAAGAAAAAAGAATTTTTAAGATAAGGATAAGCAGCTTTAAGTCTAGCACCCGTATTAAAACTTGGTGGAGAATAAAGTAATCTAATTTTGATATTGAAATTTTTGCATAAAATATGTAAATGCTCAAAATTTTCTTTCTTGTAACCAACCAATATAATAACTTCAGAAAATTTATATTTTTCAAGTCTTTCAATTAGATAGTATATGAATGGATATCCATTAACTTCAATCATTGGTTTGGGCACAATTTTGGACAAAGGATAAATTCTTGAACCTGAACCTCCAGCTAAGATTACTGCCTGGTTTGGTTTTTTCATATTTATTTTTAATTAAACTTATATAACCTATTAGGATATTGGAAACTCTATTCCTCTCCCATATTCAATTCGGTATCTTTTTCATTCTCAATTCTCTCTCTCCAATAATTTAATGTATCCGAAAGAATTTCCTCAAAATCAATTTTGGGAGACCAATTTGTTTTTTTGTAAAATTTATCCACATCAGCTATTAAAAATGGGACATTAGTGGGTCTAATGTATTTATCTGCTGTAATAATTTTTATTTCATCTTTTTTTAAGTCTGAAAGATCAATTAATTTTAAAAGAGCTTGTTCAAATGTATAAATTGATTTTTCATCGTTATTGCCAATCAAATATAGTTCCCCGGGATCACAATGATTAGCAGCCAACCAGTATGCTTCAACCATATCTTTAACATGGGTAAAATTTCGTTTATCTTTAATATGACCAGTTTTTATAACAGGGTCTTGTATTTTTTTTTCAATTCTAGCGATTTGATAAGCGTACCAAGGTATTCCAAAAACTTTTTCTCTTCTGGGACCTTCATGATTAAAAGCTCTAGTTCTGATAACTTTTAGACCATATGACTTATTATAAACATATCCAATTAAATCCTGCGCTACTTTAGTTACAGCATATGGGTTCACTGGTCTCAGAATGCTTTTATCATTTATTGGAAGTTCATCTTCATAAACTAATCCATATTCTTCACCTGATCCTGGGATGTGAAACACTGTATTTTTTTTGTTTAATTTTTGTAAAGCATCTAATAAATTAACTGTTCCTAAGTAATTTACATCCATATACCTTCTAGGATGCCTCCATGATGGTGATACAAAACTTTCTGCAGCACAATGAAAAATAATATCAGGGTTTGACTCCTCTATTAATTCTAATGTAGCCCTAGAGTCAGTAATATCACAGTCAATCCAATTTATTTTACTGTATACATGTTTTACATGTTCTAATCTTGAAAGGTGATATCTTTTAGTTCCAAATATTTTAGTCCCTTTATGATTTTTCAAAATATAATCACAAAGATGAGATCCAACAAATCCTGTTATTCCTGTTATTAAAATATTAGTCACTATATAAAAATTGACCCTTTCATATCAATGCTAGTATTAAAAGACAATATCTTTTTTTTTAAAAGCTTTTTTTTAATAAGTTAGGATTTTTAATTCCAGTAACCATGACAAAACCACCAGCACCTGCTCCTAAAAGTTTAACTCCAACCTTATTTTTACAATTTAAATCAACTATTTTGATGATCTTTTTTATTCTGGAATTAGTCATATCTTTGTGTAAAGTCTGTTTGATATACCAAGTCTCATTCAAATTATCTATGAAAAAATTTTTTAAATAATTTAAATTTTTACCATTATAGTTTAAAATTTCTTCATAGACATTTTTGCAAATATTTTTAATTTTTAACATTTCGTCATCAAGCAATTTTTTTTTTATTCTTGAATTTTGACTTTTGAGAATAGTTTCACTTCTTCTTGAAATACCTGTCCAAATAAATAATGTATTAGACATAATTTCATCAATAAATTTTTTTATATTAGGGTTCTTCTTTAACAAAACCAGTCCATTTGAATGGTAATTAATTAAATTAACACTCCCCAAAGCACAAGCATATTGATCTTGTTTTCCGATTGGTTTTTTAATTCTATTAATTTCAATTTCACAAGCCTCTTCTGCTAACTGAATATTATTTTTTTTCATTCCCATTAATTTATAAATAGCTTTTAACAATCCTATAGTGAAAGCACTAGAAGATCCAAGGCCAGAACCTGCCGGCAAATCTGAAATTGAATTAATATAAATTGGTTCAATAAAATTACAAAATTTTAAAGTCTCTCTTACAATATCATTTTTTATTTTTGGGATTTTATTATGTAACTCTGTTTCAGAATAAACAATCCTATATTTTTCATTAAAAAATTTTGTATGCCTTTTAACACCAACGTATACATAATTACTAATACCAGTTGAAAATGTTAGACCACCATGTTGCGAATAAAAACTTTCAAGATCAGTGCCTCCTCCAAAAAAAGATACTCTATGAGGTGTTTTTGTTAGTATAAAATCCTTCACTTTCTATTACCTATTTTTAAACCTATACTTAAATAAGTTTGAATAAATTTTTTTAAATTTTTATTTATATTAGATTTAAATTTAATTTGTTGATAAATTTTAAATTTTTTAAAACGAGACTTGTCTTTGCCTAAAATTATAGTTCTTAATTTTTTTGAAGTTATTTTTTCATATTCTCTGCAACACATTTGAGCGTAATTTTTTACTGTAATAATTTTTCCTTTAGTATTCGATATAGTGAATTTTTTATTATTTATTATTTTCATCCAGTTAAAAATTATTTTTCCTATATCTTCATTTAAAGAAAAATTTCTATATTGTTTGCCTGATGATTGAATCTTAATATCATTACCCTTGATGAGTGAATTTAAAAAAGCATGTTGTATCAAGTTAGGTCTAGAAATTTTTTTGTATTTTCTTGGAATACCATAAACAACACCAGGTCTTATAACTAATGATCTAAAATTTTTTCTTTTTGAGATTTTTTTGAAAATATTTTCACTCAATAAATGACATTTTTCATAAATGGTGGTGGGCTTTATTTTTGATCTTGTCTCATTAAAAATTGCTTTATTCGTTCTATAAAAATTCAAATAGACTCTTTGAGAAGAAATATAGACAAAATTTTTACAATTATTAAGTGCTAGATGATTTATTAATTTATTTAAAGCTTTTGAAGATCTTTTGATTGACGACTTTTTGCCATAATAATTAATTTCTTCATCCGTGACACCAGCTGAGTGGATAAATAAATCAAATTTAATTTTTTTATCTAAATTGTACTGACTATTATACCTGTCATATATCTTGCTATTTAAAATACTAACATTATACCTCTTGCGAAGAATATTTTTGATGCCACTACCTATCACTCCATTGCCACCCAATATCAATATATTCATTTTTTGAAATTTTCTAGATTTTGATCTTTTTTAGATACAATCACTGGAGTTTTTTTAATTTTAATTTTAAATAAAGGGTCATTGTATCTAATTCCCTTATACAAAGACACATTGTGGTTATAGTAATTGTCCATATAATAATGTACCAAAGTATCTTTTGTGAGTGTTAAAAAACCATTTGCACACCCAGTGGGAACATAGATTAAATTATTTTTATTGGAGTCTAATCTAATTTTAATCTTTTTAAGGTATGTATTAGAGTTTTTTCTTAAATCTATCATGTGATTTTCAATTGAGCCATTCACAACTTGTAATATCTTGTTTTCCTTATGTGAAATAGAAGAATAGTGCAAACCTCTAAATGTATATTTTTTTTTATTAAGAGATAAATTACATTGCTTAATCTTAAAATTTAATCCAAAATTTTTTAATTCTTTTTCACAAAAAGTTCTAAAAAAAGCTCCTCTTAGATCATAATTTTTTTTTGGCTCAATTAATAAGGCATCCTGAATATAAAGTTTTTTAAATTTCATTTTTTGTTGAAAGGTACTAATATTTCACCTTTAAATTTTTTTTTTGATAAAAATTTTTGAATTTCAGTTTTAAAATTCCATGCTAAAAGTATCATAAATTTATATTTTCTTACTAATTTTGAAACTCTATTAAATCTTAATATTTTTATACTTGACCCAGGCGTATAATAACCTTCCTTTAATTTATTTTGATCTATTATAAAATCAACATATCTATTGTCTATTTTTGCATAATTCATTAATGTTGAGCTCCTTGCTGATGCACCATAAGCAAATAATTTACCATTTAATTTAAATTTTTCTAAAATTAATTTTCTAAATTTATCTTTGTGAATTTTTACTTTTTGAGAAAAGATTTTCCATGTGTTAATTTGATTAAGTTTTATTTTTTTTTCATAAAGTATGAATTTTTTAAGGCTAAGAGATTTATATTTTTTTTTTTGACTAAATATAAGCACTAGCGAACCACCACTAATAGGGCTTACAAATAAATCATTAGGGTACAAATTATACTTTTCAAAAATTTTAGATAAACTTTCGATTGTAAAATAATAAATATGCTCATGATAAATTGAGTCATATTGCAGCTCTTTATATATATAGCCAGCATAATGAAATTCTATTGCGACTTGAGTATTATCTTTGCACAAGTTAGAAATACCTTTAACAACTGATTTTAGATTACTTACATGTGGAATTACATTTCTTGCAAAAATTAGGTCTGGTTTAAATTTTTTTTTAATTTCTATACTTTTTTTAAAATTAAAAAATTCGGCGATCGTAGTAATTCCTTTTAAATTAGCAATTTTTGCAATATTTTTAGCAGGATCAATTCCTAAAATATTGTGCTTATTTTTTTTAAACTCTTTTAGAAAAGTTCCATCGTTACTTGCTATTTCAAGTACATTTGATTTTTTTCTTAGTGATTTTGATAATTTTTTAAAAAAAATTTTTGCAAAATTATTTGCTGCTATGGATGTTCCTGTTACCCAAAAATATTTATTAAAAAGATATTTTTTGTTAGGATATTCTGTAAGTTGAACTAATTTACAACTTTTGCAAAAAGCTAAAATCAAAGGAAATTTTTTTGGTTTTTTTTTTTTATAAATTGAGTTTGCTGGTGGCTGCTTATTTAAATCTAAAATTTTCGATATTTTATTTTTACAAACCTGACAATTATAAATTTTCATTTTTTATAAATATAGAAACTAAAAAATTTAAGTTAGTGAATTTATTACAGTTTTCAACAGTTTAAATATTTTTTAATTGGTTCGAAGACATATTCTAGTGGCTAAGAAATTTTTTTTAAATAACCATCAATAGTTTCTGATATCACTGCTTTATTACTTAGATCTTGATCAATTGAGAAATTATTTTTTTCTTTTAAAAAAGCTTTCATGGCAGTGTATGGGTTATTACCTACATCCCAAGGTCTTTTATTATGACTAGATGAATACCCTGAAGGAAAAAATTCAATAAAAGTATCAGGTAAGATACAATATGAGCCTACTGTAACTAGTGGTGTGTAAAGCATAAGTTCTTTTAAAACATGCTCATGGGTATGGTTTGAGTCTAGTATTACCATTACACATTTTTTATTTTTTGTGTGCTCTTTAACCTTTTCCAGAATTTTTGGATCAACCGAAGATCCTTCGTACATGGTAATACGATTAAACATTGGGTGGGTCTCGATAAGTTTTTTATTATGTTTCCTAATATCAATATCAACCCCAACCACCTCTCCATCAATTCCCATCATTTCAATCATAGAAGCAGAGAATATTATAGAGCCTCCATGAGCAATCCCTGTTTCAATAATTAAATCTGGCTTCAATTTCCACATTATTTCTTGTTGCACAATCATGTCAGAAGGAAATTTAATTATGGGACGCCCCATCCAAGTGAAGTTATAAGTGTATTTATATTTATCAGCATGAAGCATCCATTTTAATGACATTTTTTTTAGCTCTTCATCCTTGGCCATAAGATTAATATCAGCATGACGTTCCTCGAAAAAAAGAGCTACAGGATCATTTTGTTTATTTTTTTTCATAGATTTAATTTCTTTTAATTATTTACCTTTAAATAGTAAATAATTTAATAATTTTTTTTTAAACATAATATTTTTATTTTATATGAATTAGATATTATATGATGATTTTGTTATCCTATATCTTTAATTATAACAAACAAGATTTTAATTATTAATTCAAGTGGAGGAAATATTATATTAATATCAAATTATATAAGTTCTAAGATTATAAATTAATTATAAATTTAAATAAGTTTCTAAAAAAATTAAGAACTTATCTATTCATAAAGTCCTTATAAGCTGCTACAAGTCCATCCTTTAAATTTACTTTAGATTTAAAGCCTAAACTATGTATAATTCCACTATCAATTATTTTTCTAAAAGTGCCATCTGGTTGACTTGAGTCGTAATCAATTTTACCCTTATAGCCAATAACTTCTTTGATAATCTCAGCAAGTTGTTTAATGGTAAGATCTTTACCACTACCAACATTTACATGACGACACATTGGGGAAGTGTATTTTTCATAAATTGTTTTATCTAAGTTCATAAGATAGACTGAGGCTTGGGCCAAATCGTCAACAAAAAGAAATTCTCGTTTTGGTTTTCCTGAACCCCAAATTGTAACCTTTGATAAATTTTTGATTTTCGCATGATGAAAACGATTTATTAGTGCTGGAATTACATGGCTATTATCAGGATGATAATTATCACCTGGTCCATATAAGTTTGAAGGCATAATACTTCTATAGTCTATACTGTGACTTTTGCTATATTGACGATTGTAACTTTCACACATTTTTATTCCAGCAATTTTTGCTATAGCGTAAGGCTCATTTGTAGGCTCAAGCTTTCCAGTTAATAATATTTTTTCTTCCATTGGTTGAGGCGCATCTTTAGGATATACACAACTTGAACCTAGGAACAATAATTTTTTTACTCCATTTAAAAAAGCATTATGGATTACATTGCTTTGAATCATTAAATTCTCATAAATAAAATCTGCTGGATAAGTATTATTTGCATAAATACCTCCTACCCTTGCGGCTGCTAAATATACTTGATCAATTTTTTCATTTTCAAAGAAATTTTGAACATTTTTTTGATTCAATAGATCAAGTTCTTTTTTATCTTTAGTTATTAATTCAACATCTTTTAATTGTAACAAACGAACTAAAGCAGATCCAACCATACCTTTATGACCTGCAATAAATATTTTTAGTTTAGGCATCTTTTATTAGGCTTTTAAATTATATAATCAATTTTAAAGATTAATGAGTTTATCATTTTTTGCTAACTTTAAATCCTCGTCTGTCATTTCTTTTACTAACTCTTCAAATGATATTTTGGGAGCCCAGTTTAATTTTTCTTTTGCTTTGCTTGCATCTCCTAATAAAGTATCAACTTCTGTAGGCCTAAAATATCTTGGATCAACTTTTATAATATCGCTTCCTTTAAATGATCCCACTTCCTCTAAATCCTTTCCACTCCATTCTATTTTCATATCTAATTGTTTTGAAGCTTCATTTATAAAATCTCTAACTGAGTATTGTGTTCCTGTTGCAATAACAAAATCCTCTGGATTTTGTTGTTGCAACATTAACCATTGAGCTTCTATAAAATCTTTTGCATGACCCCAATCTCTCAATGCATTTAAATTCCCAAGATATAAATTTTTTTGAAGTCCTAGCTTTATTCGAGCCAGAGCTCTTGTAATTTTTCTAGTAACAAATGTTTCTCCCCGAACAGGACTTTCATGATTAAATAAAATTCCGTTACAAGCGTAAATACCATAAGCCTCTCTATAATTAACTGTAATCCAATAAGCATAAAGTTTAGCTACTCCATATGGGCTTCTTGGATAAAAAGATGTTTTCTCAGTTTGTGGGGTTTCTCTTACAAGCCCATAAAGTTCTGAAGTTGAGGCTTGATAATATTTAGTTTTCTTTTCCAATTTTAAAATTCGAATAGCTTCTAAAATTCTAAGTGCACCTATTGCATCAGAGTTTGCGGTATATTCTGGTTCTTCGAATGAAACCGCAACATGACTTTGTGCTGCTAAATTATAAATTTCATCGGGTTGTACTTCTTGAATTATCCTGATTAGTGAAGTTGAGTCAGTTAAATCGCCATGATGTAAAATAAACTTTCGATCAGTTTCGTGAGGTTCTTGATATAAATGATCAATTCTATCAGTATTAATTAATGACGTTCGTCTTTTAATACCGTGAACTTCATAACCCTTATTTAATAAAAACTCTGCTAGATAAGAACCATCTTGACCTGTTATTCCAGTTATTAATGCTTTTTTCATTAAATTTATTAATTTATAAAGTTTTTTGATAATAACGGCATTATTTTTATAATCAATTTATTGGGGGGAATTTATAATAATTAATGTTTAAATATGCTTTTAATTAAGCCTATTTATCTATTCAAACTAAAAATTTTTTTCAGTGCATAAATCAAGCCAATTGAGCTATTAGTACTGGTCAGCTACACGCATTACTGCGCTTCCACAT
>MDTC01128803.1_pt1 | contig 48825 bp, 43 predicted proteins | sample 811181 | NCBI WGS metagenome assembly MDTC01 (sample SAMN05326644, study PRJNA326480) | marine metagenome | isolation source: seawater | place: Pacific Ocean: North | collected 2011 | reverse complement strand
TGGAGTTCTCGCCTAACGTGAGACTCGTTAAATTCGTTAGGCCTGCAAGTGGTGAAAGGTCCGAGATGGAGTTCTCGCCTAGGTGGAGATACGTTAAATTCGTTAGGCCTGCAAGTGGTGAAAGGTCCGAGATGGAGTTGTCAAGTAAGTAGAGAACCGTTACAGCAGTAAAAAAATGCAAGCCCTCAACCGAACTAACACCCGATTGCCCACAGTCTAACAAGCCGTTGTATGCAGCTGCTTCCGCCTCAGTTACATAAGTAGGATTCGCATGCGTCACCTCATCTAACACGCATGCTTCGAAATTAGCGTCTGGTATAGATATAGGGTCTCCTGGAGCAGCATAAGTAGTGCTATGAAATATAAGGGAGCTTGCTAAAATTGCAAGTAACATAAGCACAGCCCCATACACAGTCCGCACAGTATAGCTTGACCCTGCCACCTTCACACTTGTCTGAATGTGAAATAACCCATAGAAACTAGTTACCAAATAGCGCATTTATTATAAATTCTTTCTTTTTATTTTGATTGTTTGATGTATTGAATACATTTACTTGATTACAATTATATAATACCTCAAGCCATCGTGCATCATTCAAAAAATACGTTGTAAAATACGCTATAGTGTATCACCGGCATCGTAGCTACCACGTAACGCGGCAATAAGCGTGCGTAGTTCGTTCTTCTGCTTTACATCCGGGTTAAGCGTGCCGAAGGGGTCGAATACCTGGCGGACCTGCTCGTATAGCGAGGCCACTTCATCGTCAAGTTGCTCCCAGGCGGCATTTGCTTTCAGGCGACCCTCTGCACCATCAGACACCACTGCACCACCACAGCGATCTACCACTGCAGCGTAATCGGCCACTAGTTTAAATAGTTTTTGCTTGTCGCTTACCGTATTGAGTTTAAGGTGCGGGAAAAGGTCGTAGGTACCGGTAAGCGCGTTCAGCGCAACAGGAAGCTCAATATGATGCTTTGCGGCAAGTTCAGTTAACGCAATCTCAAATTCCTCGCGGCGATTGGTAGGTATCCAGGCACCGTCAATAAGAGGGGGAGTGACTTCGTCGTCGGCTGCACCAAGGCGCACCGATTCAGCAATATCAGCAAGGCGAACAAACTCGGTAGGGTCTTGGTCTTTCGAGCTCACCATACCCATGTTAATTTTCTTTAATAATTTATGTAATTTCTTTAACTTATGGTTCTGCGTACGGTCGCTAAAGTCGTTGAAGCGAATGTATACCACAGCGCCTACTTCATCTACCGAACCAATAAGGTGGAACTGCGACCCGTTTTTAGCAGCGCGGCGAAATAACCCGCCGTCATAGATAGCCAGTTCAGCCGGGTTAAGCTCGGCAAGGCGTTCACTTAAATCGCGGGCGGTTTGAATAGAATCAGCCACAATAACGCCGTGGGTATTTTTTTCAGAATAAAAATCAGCGTTTAAGACAACTTCAGAAATGATCCCTAGGGTACCCTGACTACCAATGAATAATGGCGTCAGGTTGAACGAACCGTCTTTACCCCGAATATCAGCAATAGCCTTGTAGCCGGTAAGGTCGCTGACGGTGTCCTGCGCAAGACGCTGAATAATAGCATCGTTATCTTCAAGGAGCCCTTCGAGTTTGCGGTAAATCTCACCCTCGAGGGTTTGAAGGCCAAGCTTTTTATTTACGTCACGCTTAGAGATTTTTCCCGTTTCAATAACGTCGCCATTTGCGAGCACTACTTCAAGGCGCTCAACCGAATCAGATAGCGCAGCATTCACGCCAAGCATCCCGCTTGCAATCGCCCCACCTACGGAGACCGGCTGCGTAGAAGCGCGCGGGGCGCCAATAAGACTTAACCCCTGCCAGGTAAGGGCATTAGAGAGCTCGCCCACACTAATACCTGGTTGCACGTGCACGAGCTTATCTTTCTGTGCAATTTGAATAATGCTATTAAGATGTGTCGTTGTGTCTATAACGATACCTTTACCGATAGCCGCACCCGTTGTATCGCCCCCGAAGCCACGAGGAGTCACGCCAACAATATGCCCTTTTTCAGCAAGCTGCCACGTGAAGCGCGTTACCTTACGGATGTCGTTTGTGACACGAGGAAATACAACAATTTCTGGGGTAATAGACAGGACACTTTTATCAATGGCATACGCCTTTCGGACCGACTTAGCCCCATTCACTTCCCCTAATAGATGTTCGTTCAAATACGTGGCGATCTTATTCATTTCCCCTAGTCCCTGTATATTCTTGTTTCTATGATAGCACAAGCACTTCTCGTTGCGATATGTTTTGATTTTTTAGTGGTAATCTGCTATAATCCTTCAAGTTACCCCAACAACTCATATGCGCGAGTGGTGGAATTGGTAGACACGCTAGTCTTAGGAACTAGTGCCGTAAGGCGTGAAGGTTCAAGTCCTTTCTCGCGCACCAAAAGAAAACGCTGGATTAGATTCCAGCCTTTTCTTTTGTCGAATAAGCGGCGATCTTCAGCTACCGAGGCGATTCTTTTTACGTATCAATCCAGCTCGCCCACGTGTCACTTCCACCAACATACCCAGATGTGCCCGTAGTACTCGGTTCACCTACTTGGGCGCACGTTTGTGTTTGGTAGGTTGACCCCCCTGATTGTTGTGATACTGTGCCGTTAGTAAGGAAATACCCCTGGTTATTCTTCGAGACAATACCAAACGAATACGATGTTCCATCGGCGCTTGAACAGTAGTAAAAGTTATTGCGTGAATCTTGAAGATAGGCGTTGCTACTAATAGAGATACCTACCGAAGCAAGCTGATTCCCATCGACCGCTGGGTAGACATCATTGTGATCAATTTTCCATAAGTCCATCTTACGAGCAAGTTGGCTGATATCGTTTTGTACGACCGTCTCGTCTGCTCGCTGCTGGACGCCTGTATAGGCAACGATAGTGATAGCAGCTAAAATGGCGATAACTACTATAACAATAAGTAGTTCAACAATGGTAAAGCCTGGTATATGCGATGCCCTTCGCTTCATATCTGCTTCTACTATGAAGCATGAGCACTATATACGCAAGTTTGAGAAAATACTGTTGTCTATGCTACTATGTAGCCATGAGCGAAATATATTACACACCCCTAGACCCAGCACTATTATTCACGATTGCACTCATTGTTGTGTGGTCACTTCTTTGGAAGGCGCTAGGCCTTTGGCACGCCGCCCGTCGCGGTAACGCTGGCTGGTTTATTGCCATGCTTTTCCTCAATACCGTAGGTATTCTTGAAATTATTTACCTATTTGGTGTGGCGAAGATGCGTTCGCACACGCTTGGTACTGATGATGGCATCAAAACTAAGAAAAAACCAACTGCAAAGAAGTCGGCAAAGAAAAAATAACCGGCCTTTGCCGGATACCTGTAAAAGAAAAGAGCGCCGCTTAGGCGCTCTTTCTTCGATAGAACGCTAGGGCCGCATCTCCGTAACTACGATTGTCCACCACAACAACTCCTAATTCGGTGGGCACCTCACCTCTACCTGGGTATGATAATACCATAAGCCCATTCGGTTTTAATAGCCCTATTAATTTCATTACTGTGGATAACTGAGGATCGTGGTAGGGTGGGTCGACAAAAATAAGGTCAAACTGCTGCGTAGTGGTTTCAAGCCAGCTCGCAACGGGTGCTTTTATGAGCTTTGTTTTATCCATCACGCCTAGTCTCTCGATATTACTTGCAATCACTTTTTGCGCAATCCGATCCTTTTCAACAAATGTTGCGCTTTTTGCACCGCGACTAAGCGCCTCTAGCCCAAGTGCGCCACTTCCGGCAAAAGCATCAAGCACCTCAGCGTCTTCAAGTTGCCCACCTTCTGTGCTGGCGAGTATGTTAAATAGCGAACCTTTAACCCGCTCGCCCATAGGGTGAGTGCGGTTCGTCCCCGAGCCTTCGATGCTGCGGCCGCCATATATGCCAGAAATAATACGTATATTCATATTTAATTATTAGTATACAAGAAGAAGAGGCCCGACGGATGCGCATATTAACTACAGCGCACCCATCTAGGCCTCGTGCCTTCACCTCCCTACACGTCAGGGCCCTGTGGTGGGCCACCAAAAAAGAAGTTGTTCGTGGTACCGTTGGTACGGTTCCTGTCCTCGGCCTCTCGGCGACGCCGAGCGCGACGCTTCAACAGGGTCATAAACACGTACACCAACACGAGGCCGATGACGATAGCCCAAGCCCATGGCTCGGTAACGGCTTCTGCGAGGGCAAAATAGCCGAGAAGAAGCCCCGGAAGACCGGTTAGTAGCTTGACCAGTGGGTTACGTGCAACCCAAGCCATCCAAAGGAACAGAGCGCTAAACACGCCCACAATAATGAAGTGCGGCACGCGCCACCTTCCTTTCGGTTGTAGTAGGATGAAGTTCCACGGGAGCGCGATAGTCTTCGCACATCACCGTATATTTATATTATATCACAAATACTTTATTTATGCAATTTTTGGGCGGCAGCGTACCACCCTAGACAGACCGTCTTACTAATAATAGGAATGAGTTTTCGTCGGGTGGTATTACCGAGGTGCACTGACCAGCCAGTAAGTGCGAACTCCTCGTACATTTTCAGGGCGTCGACTTCTTTAACCGCCTCAAGAAATAACGGTACAAACCCCTCTTTCTCTACCCTACGCAGCTCGGCATCGCTTACTTGTATCGAGCGAAAGGAGTTAACCGTCATAGCATAGGCAACCCCCCACTCAAACGACCAGTGCATATTAAATACCCCGTTTGCACCCCAGTATTGCCAGTTCTTCTTCATCATGTCAGCCCTGCTCTTACCCTTAATGACGATTTTTTCATAGCGGCTACTACGTTCATGGTGAGGTTTGCCCCATAACTCTTCGATTTTTTCAGCCAACGGGTAGTGGTGAGCTGGAGTCAAGCCATCAACGACTGCGTGCGCAAGCCATGCGGCTTCAAAAGCAGCACGCTGCTCATCTTCTTTTTTTAGCGCTACAGATAAATTATGGATATGGTTTTCAATAAGCTGTATCAACGGGTCATCAGGCCCAGCGTCGGGGCTAATAAAATGCCACGGCTCGTCGACTGATGGGCTTTTGCTCTTAATGCCATCAGGGCCATTTTTACCCTCGAAATGAAGAATACTTTTAATACTAGGAAAGAACTGCCTGTGGCCGATATGGTGGATAAGCATACGTTTAGCGATGCGATCAATTCGCTGATGGGCGCCAATAATGTTGCCTGATTTGTGGTGAAACGTTGTCCCTGAGTACATAAAATGTTTAGTTTAGTGTTGTAAGGCGTTGATATGCCTGTACTTGTTTAGCTAACTGTTCATAGTGTAGCAGATTCTTGCCACTCGACACGAACCATTGCGCTGCTTTCTGCGCCTGTTGAATTTGATGAGTATCGCCCAACGTTGCCACCTGAAGGTTAAGCGCACCGTGCTGTGCCCGCCCGTACAGCTCACCAGGGCCACGTAGTTGCAAGTCTACCTCTGCCAAGTAAAAGCCGTCATTGCTTTTTTCAATTTCTCGCAGGCGACGCGTAGGCGCTTTTGAATCACTGGGAACGATATAGCAATAGCTTTGGTGGCCACTGCGCCCAACACGACCTCTAAGTTGATGAAGTTGCGCTAACCCGAAATGATCGCCGTCCTCAATAAGCATCACTGTAGCGTTCGGTATATTTACTCCAACTTCAATGACCGTTGTGCTTACTAAAATGTCGGTGGTGCCCTCTGAAAAGTCGTGCATTACCGCTTCTTTTTCCTGGCTGCTCATTTTACCGTGTAACAGCCCGATCGTTCTATGTTTAAATGCCCCTTGGCGCAACCGCTTATATTCGGCCTCTACACTTTTACGATCGCCCTCTGCCGATTCTTCAATACGGTTACAGACCACATATACTTGTCTTCCCTTTGCAATTTCGCTGTCTATCTCTTCGTACAACTGAGGACGACTATTCGGTGACCAGATTTTCGTAGAAATAGGCTTACGATCGGCTGGCTTCTCGTTGAGTACAGATATATCAAGCTCGCCATATACGGTTAACGCCAAGCTACGCGGAATGGGGGTTGCGGTCATAGCTAATAAGTGTGGCATACGCTCTGACTTGCTAAGAAGCGCTTGACGCTGGGCAACCCCAAACCTGTGCTGCTCGTCAATGACCACAAAGCCAAGCCGCTTAAACGCTACGGTCGACTGAATAAGCGCGTGCGTACCAACCACAATATCCACCTCACCCTGCTCGATAGCCCGCAAAAGTTCTTGGCGAGGTTTTCCTTTTACCGAACCTGTAAGCACCCCGACCCTCACGCCAAAAGGATGCAAAAGAGCATCAAGGGTTATGGCGTGCTGCTGAGCAAGTATCTCGGTGGGCGCCATAATAGCGGTCTGAAACCCTTCGTATGCTGCTTGTCGAGCTGCTAACCCAGCGACAACTGTCTTCCCCGACCCAACATCACCTTGAAGAAGACGATTCATGGGTTCGGGCTTCTGGAAGTCTTGCAGGATATCCCACGCTGCTACCCGCTGGGCTGCCGTAAGCATAAACGGTAGCTTAGAGACAAACTGTTTGACAACTGGCTGCGTAAAAGGGATTTTCCACCCTGTAAGCTGTGCGTTTTCTTGTTTATTTAGCTGGCTTGCGAGAAGTAATTGAAATAATTCTTCAAAGGCGAATCGCTGACGCGCATCTTTCGTTTGCTGAAGCGTTTTTGGGAAATGAAGACCCACAAGCGCATCACTGTAGGACATCAAGCCATATTGACGAATAATCTCCTCTGGAAGTGTGTCGGGAAGCATACGCATAAGCGGCTGGAGTTCGTGAAGTATTTTCCTCACAAGCTGCGTCTTAAGCCCGGCGATAGCAGGATACACAGGAAGGATTCTATCAGTTTGTACAGGAGTATCGCTGACTTTTTCAGCGCTCGGGTTGGTAAGCTGATAGCGATTGTAGGCAAACTCAAATACTCCCGAAAAGAAAAACTCATCGCCTCCCTTCAATTGTGTGGCTCGATAGGGTTGGTTAAACCATACCGCCTGCAGCTTACCTGTTGCGTCAGCAAGAGTAGCAGTGGTAATTTTCATGCCTCTTCGCACCGGGCGAGTTTCTATTTTTTCACACCGCGCCCGTACGGTTACCTTCCCTGGTGTAATAGCGGCGATAGGGGTGACTTCTGAAAAATCCTCATATTTTCGAGGTAAAAAGTGAAGGAGGTCACCTACCGTGTAAATGCCTGCAGCGGCAAACTGTTCGGCTGACTTTGGGCCGACCCCTTTAACTCTCTCAAGTGACGTCGTCACGTTCATACTCCTATTTTAGCTGATTCTTATGTTTTTCCTTATACTTTCATTCCGATACGCTTTTCGTCGTTTACTCAGAATTTAGTGCTATAATGGGTGGAGTATGGTGCTTATGAAAATGAGACGAAAGAGTAAGTGTGAGTAAGAAAAAACCTACCAAAAAACTAAGCGTATATTCAAATTTAACGCATAAGCGCAAGGTGAAGAAAGACGCAGAGGCACGCAAACGTGCCGAGTATCTTGCGACTCTTCCAAAACACCCTGTTAAGCGATTCTTTCATCGTATACACCCAAAACGGTTTTGGGGCTATTGGTTTAGTAAGCGCGGTATGGTTACAGCACTTAAGATTACGGGTGTCGCGGTACTGGTTATGGCGCTCTTCGTTGGAGGTCTATTTGCCTATTTCCGTAAAGACCTCGACCAAATTCGCCCAGGCGAAATAGACAAGAGAGTACAGTCAACCGTTACTAATTACTACGATCGTAACGGCGTGCTCCTATGGGAGGACAAGGGTGGCGGTAATTATAAACTTGTCGTTGAAAGCGACGAACTCAGTGACAACCTCAAGAAAGCTACTGTGGCTATAGAAGATCGCGACTTCTTTACGCATAGCGGAGTAAGTATCTCGGGCACGCTTAGGGCAGCGATAAACAACTTCACCGGGGGTGATGTCCAGGGTGGCTCTACCCTTACCCAACAGCTTGTGAAACAGGTATTCTTTGCTGATGAAGCGGGCGATCGCGGCCTTAGTGGTATCCCTCGTAAAATTAAAGAGCTCATTTTGGCAGTTGAAATTGAGCGGATGTACGACAAAGACCAGATACTCACACTGTACTTAAATGAATCTCCTTATGGTGGCCCTCGCAACGGTGCCGAATCAGGAGCACAGGCATACTTCGGTAAGTCCGCAAAGGACCTCACCCTAGCCGAAGCTTCGTTGCTCGCAGCGATTCCTCAAAATCCTTCGGTGTATAACCCTTACAGCGTAGCTGGGCATGAGGGGCTTATTAACCGACAGCACTCGGTACTTAAAGCAATGAAAGAGGTGGGCTATATCACCCAGCAACAGTATGATGAAGCAATCGCTTTCCCTATACTTGATAGTATTAAACCTGAATCAAGCCAGTACGAAGGTATAAAGGCGCCTCACTTTGTGCAGATGGTACGGCAACAGCTTATTGAGGAACTAGGGGCTGCTACCGTTGGTAAAGGTGGATTAAGTGTAACCACTACCCTCGACGTACGTATTCAAGATAAACTGCAAGAAGCGATGAACGATATGTTCAGTTCAACCACTCCAGCCTGGGCCGGGTTTACAAACGGTGCAGCAACGGTTGAAGACACACAAACCGGACAAATTGTAGCACTTGTAGGAAGCCGCGATTTCAATTACGAAGGCTTTGGACAAGACAACGCCGCTACCGCATACATTCAGCCTGGTTCAATAATCAAGTCACTTGTCTATTCTCAGCTATTCCAACAAAAGGCCCAGGGCCAGCAAAACTACGGAAGCGGAAGTATCCTCGTGGACGAGCCTATCAATGATATTTACGGGGGAGAACTACAAAACGCCGACCGTACCTACAGGGGTGCAGTAACTATCCGTACAAGCCTTGCCACCTCGCGTAACGTCCCAGCGGTAAAGGCGATGTATATTTCCGGTGTAGAACCGACCATTGATGAGATTCGCGCCATGGGGGCCACAAGCTATTGTTCGGTAGGTGCCGATACACAAGCGGGTCTTGCTGCAGCTATCGGTGGGTGTGGTGTAGAACAAGTCGACATCGTAAACGCCTACGCGTCCCTTGCTCGCGGGGGGATTTACAAGCCACAATCGAGCGTCTTAGAGGTAAAAAATAATTCCGGTGAAGTGCTGAAAACTTGGGCTGACGTTGAAGGCACACAGGTAATCGACCCTCAGTCGGCGTATATCGTGAGCGACATCTTAAGTGACGTAAACGCAAGCGCTGCACTTGGTAACTACGCCGCAAAAAATATTCCGGGCGTAAAGACCGCAACCAAGACAGGAACGTCAGATAAAGGCGGAAACGCAAAAGACCTATGGATGATGAGCTATTCTCCAGCACTTACAATGGGCGTGTGGCTCGGAAACCCTGATACGACCATTCTCAAAAAGGGTACCTCTTCTATCGGTAGCCCAATTATCGCCAAAGTAATGGAGTATGCTCACAAGGAAGTCTACGCCCCCGAAGGTAAATGGACCTCTGGTGACTGGTTTAGCGCTCCTGCGGGTATCCAGAGAGTTGGTATTGAGCTATATCCATCATGGTGGAGTAAAACTCAGGGGCAGAATAATGCAACGTTAACTTTCGACCGTGTATCCCGAAAGAAAGCGACCGACTGTACTCCTGCCGGAGCGCGCATCGAACAGAGTGTCATAAAAACAACCGACCCTGTTACAAAGAAGGATTCGTACATGAATGTACCTCCGGGGTATGACGCTAACGCCGATGATGATGTGCACAGTTGTGACGATACACGCCCAAGCATTACTTCCGTAAACGCTACTGATAACGCCGATGGCACCTGGACTATTACGGTAAACGTAGCACAGGGCACCTTCGGACTGTCCAGCTCAAGCGTGTCAATTAATGCAAACGGCGCCTTAACAGTAACACGCAACGGAAACAGCTATAAAGCAACGTATACCGGTACAGCAAACCCAATTACAACGGGTGACGTAACCGTGAGTGTAACCGACGATGGCTACTACTCGGTAAGCAATACCTACTAAGATTGGTTAGCAAGATCAACAAGCGAATCCTCTGGGGTTCGCTTTTGTTTTCGAGAAGAGGTCCGTTTTTGCACACCTTGCGATGGAGTCTGCGCCTTCAAGCGCTGCTGCGGTTTCTTACCCGAAGGCCGTTTCACAGCAGCTCGCTTAGAAGCTTTGTCATTGGCGCCGCTATCTTTTTTCACTAATTTTGCGAAAAGCATCTTTCCTGCAGCCGTTTGCAGACTACGAATGAACTCGACCTCAACATCGTTTCCGATATATTTGTAGGCCTGCTCTACTACAACCATAGTACCGTCAGCGAGATGACCGACTGCTTGGTGTTGGTCGTTCCCTTTTTGTGCAAGATGAATTGTCATTTTTTCGCCGGGCAAATATGCCATCCGCAATGTTCGAGCAAGCTCGTTGACGTTAAGCACCTGAATCCCCTCAACCACCGCGACCTTGTTGAGATTGTAATCTATCGTACAAAGTGCGCCAGCGTGCTTCTTAGCAAGTGTAAGTAGACGGTTATCTACCCCTTCTTCTGCACGCACACCATCGGCAAAAATAACCACCGAAACGGTAGTAAGCGCCTGAAGCTGGTTAATAACATCGAGGCCATGACGTGCACGTGCACGCTTTTCGTTATCTGCATTATCTGCCATAAACTGAAGCTCGCCTACAACGCTGCGGGGTATAAGAAGAGGCCGAGTGATAAAGCCCGATTCGGCGATTGAGATAATACGACCGTCAATTAATACCGACGTGTCCACAAAAACCGGTGCAAGCCCCGCTTTCGGGCGTTTCTGAGACCCAGTTATCGTTAAATAGGAAGTTTCCACTGCTATAAGAAGCAGAATTGCGATAATTATAAATTCCATACATTCCTTTACTTTTGTAGGTAGCCAATAAGCGCTGTACGCAAATCAGTTACCCCTGTTATATATGCTGCATTTTGTGAAGTCTTTGGCCCAACTGCCTGGGTAAAGCCTAGTTTTTTCGCCTCGGCGATACGACGGTCGACCCCCACTACCGAACGTATCTCGCCTCCGAGCCCCACCTCACCGAAGACAACCGTATTCTCGTCAATCTGTCTCCCTGCAGATGCGCTTGCGATTGCCATACAGATAGCAAGGTCCGCTGCTTGATCGCTCAGTTTCAAGCCACCTACTACGTTTATATAAATGTCTTTATCAGATAAATTCAGTTTCGTACGCCGCTCAAGCACAGCAATAAGTAGGTTAAGCCGGTTGAGATCAAACCCACTAGCAGTACGCTTAGGATATCCGAAAGTTGTCGGATTTACAAGTGCCTGTATCTCTACAAGAAGCGGACGCGTGCCCTCAAGCGTCGCGAGCACAACCGAGCCATCAGCGGATTGACGCTCGGCGAGTAACGCCGCAGAGGGGTTTTCAACTACCTGTAGCCCCTGTTCGTACATCTCAAAAATAGCCGCCTCGCTTGTAGCTCCAAACCTATTCTTAGCAGCACGTACTACTTTAAAGCCTCCGTATCGGTCCCCCTCGAACTGAAGTACGACATCTACTAAGTGTTCGAGAACTTTTGGCCCTGCGATGCTACCCTCCTTAGTAACATGTCCTACCAGGATAACCGCCGAGCCGGCTGCCTTTGCGGCACGTATAAGTACATTGCTGCTATTTGTAATTTGGCTTACCGACCCCGGAGCACTCGTCATCTCATCCACTGACACCGTTTGGATGGAATCGACAATTACTAGAGCGTACGTGCCATCTTGGACGGTGGCGGCAATATTGTTTGCGCTTGTTGATGCAGCGAAATCAAGTTTACTTGAAACATCAGCACCGAGCCGAGATGCACGCAGGGCAACCTGGTGCGCAGATTCTTCGCCACTTATATACAGGACAGGCTGGGATTGCCCGATAGCCGCTGCAATTTGGAGAAGAAGGGTACTTTTTCCTATGCCCGGCTGCCCAGCGAGAAGGGTTACAGACCCAGGAACAATACCACCACCAAGTACAGCATCAAGATCCGTAATACGAGTTGAGAGACGTTCAGTTGCGTCGCTCCTAGATGCACTAGAAAGTGTCTGCACCGATAATTTCTTTCCACTTGTGCCTGCCTTATCTACCGATGATTGACCAGAGGCAGCAAGCTGCTCGACGAGTGTGTTCCATTCGCCACAATTTTCACACCGACCAGCCCATTTACCATACTGCGCGCCACATTGCTGACACACATACTGTGTTTTTGATTTTGCCATACTCTTAGTATACCCTACAGCGACGGCGTGTCCTCGATTGTCGTAAAGCTATCGATACTCTCATTAAGTAGTTCAATCTGTCCAGCAATCTGCTCATATTCACGCTGCATATCGTTGTAGCTCGCGATGTCGGCATTAATAGCGATACGCTCGGCCTCTAGTTGATCCGTGCGATTCACAAGTACGGCGCGTTCAGCGTAAAACTGTGCCATGGAGGAAAACTGCCCCGAGGCGGCACGAGCATTAAACGCGGCTATATCTGCCGACAACTGTGCCGATTGTTGCGTATATGACTCAAGGCGCTGTTCTATAGTATTACCGAGTGTTTCCATCTGTGCATATAGCGTATCTGCACGCTCGTAGAGCGCTTCGTACACCGAGTTGTACGAAGCATAGAGAGAAAGAACCGTAGCTCTATTAAAGTACTGGGCATAATGCGCCTCAAGCTCAGGGCTAAGCGACGTAAACTCAGTACCGAGAATCGAGTGAAGCTCGTTTGCAATTTGTCCCGGCTCAGTCCGCTCATAGTACGCCATACGATCAGCAAGATCACTATTCTCAATTTCGCCATAAGCAGCCATCAACCTGTTGGTCATTTCCTCGCGCTCGGTATCTGACATGCGCGCCCACACAGCGTGAAGCATCTCATGCACGGCCGTTACTTCTTCCATGCCGTCAAGCTGCTCGTTAGTGATGTTATAAATATATATTCGGCCATCCCCGGTGTAGCAGCCTAAAATTGGGTTCCCCACCTCCTGCCTTGGGCATCCAGTGTTGAATTCGTCCTGCTCTGCTAGCACCGGCTGGGTTGCATAAAAGTAGAAGGCGCCCTTATCAGTAAGGGCGGCGCGACTATTGACCGCTTGGACCGCAGCGGTTGGCTCGTACGACCAAATAGTAAGGGTATCTATAACATACTGACGGTTTAAAAACAGCCACGTTGAAAACGCAATAAGGGCTAGGCTTATTGCAAAAATAACCGTTTTTACAACAACGTTACCGCTCGAGCTCAACATTAAATTGCATCTTCCCTTTTACCGACGAGGTTTTAATAACTGTGCCTTTCTCATACTCACCAGAGAGTATCCCTTCTGCAATATCATGTTCAAGCATATCCTGCATGGCACGGCGGAGTGGGCGAGCACCATACTTCTCGTCGTAGCCTTCAGCGATAATGCGCTTTTTCGCAGACGGCGATACGACAAGCTGTATGCCCTTACGCACAAGTCGCTGTTTTAGCTCGTCAAGCAACGTATCGAAGATGTTGCCAACCTCCTTGGGGGTTAGTGCACGGAATGTGATAATAGAGTCGAATCGATTTACAAGCTCGGGGCGCATTAGTTTTTCGAGTGCCTTTCGTGCTGCTATAGCATTCTCAGAGTGTATCTCATCAAGCTGCTTCTCATCGCGCTTTGATGCGACCTTAAAACCAAGGCTTGATTCACGCATCATTTCCTCGGCGCCCAGGTTGCTTGTGAGAATAATGATAGTATTTGTAAAATCAACCGTACGACCTTTCGCATCAGTAATTTTTCCATCCTCAAGTAGCTGAAGCAGTAAATTAAACACATCACGATTCGCTTTTTCAATCTCATCGAATAGCACAACACTATACGGTTGACGACGAATTTTATCTGTCAATTGACCGCCATCGTCGTAGCCAACATACCCCGCAGGTGCACCGACAAGCCGGCTGGTGGTGTGACGCTCGCTAAACTCGCTCATATCGATCTTAATAAGCGCATCATCACTTCCAAACACTTCCCTGGCGAGAACCCGCGCAAGTTCGGTCTTCCCTACTCCAGTAGGCCCCATAAACACGAATGAGCCTATAGGACGCTTACTGCTGGCGACTCCACTCCGACTTCGACGAATCGCTCGCGATACGCTCTCTACAGCTTCTTTTTGACCAATAACGTACTTGCCTAAATGCGCTTCAAGATTCTTTAACATTTTTGCTTCGGACTTTTGCACACGCTTTACGGGTATGCCAGTCATTTGAGCAATTGCATGGGCGATATCATCGTCAGTAAGCGTAACGGGCGTTTTGTTCTCGTACTCTGTCCGGGACTCTTCAAGTCGCTCATTAAGCTGACTTATCCGTGTCTTATATAACGCCGCCCGCTCGTAATCCTCTGCAACAACCGCTTCTTCCATTTTTTCGTTAAGGTTTTTGAGCTGCTTCATGTAGTCACGTACCTTACTTGGCTTATGGCCTGCTTTAACGCGTACCCGAGCTGCTGCTTCGTCAATGACGTCAATGGCTTTATCCGGCATGAAGCGCTCGCTCACGTATCGGTCGGCCATGTACACCGCATCTTCGATGAGTTCATCGTCAATACGTACCCCGTGATGCTTCTCGTAATATGATTTTAGCCCCTTTAATATAGCGACTGTATCTTTCGTAGAAGGCTCAGGGACGAGAACAGCCTGCAATCGGCGCTCAAGTGCCGTGTCTTTTTCGATATGCTTTCGATATTCTTCAAGCGTTGTCGCCCCGATAAGACGGACTTCGCCACGAGCTAACGCTGGCTTAAGCATGTTTGCCGCATCAAGCGCCCCCTCGGCGGCACCTGCGCCCACAAGAAGATGAAGCTCATCTATAAAGATGATAATATTCTTCTGGTCTTTCAATTCGGCTATCACCTTTTTGAGCCGCTCTTCAAATTCACCACGGTACTTCGTACCAGCAATCATACCCGCAAGGTCAAGTTGAATGAGGCGCTTATCAAGAAGGTGCTCTGGCACATCTTCGCTTGCAATGCGCTGCGCTAAACCTTCGACCACAGCCGTTTTACCTACACCAGGTTCACCAATGAGAACCGGGTTATTCTTGGTACGACGGCTTAAAATTGTAACAATCCGTTCTTCTTGTTCCTTACGACCTATTACCGGGTCAAGCATACCCTGCTTCGCTCGGGCAGTAAGATCAACGCCGAAGGCACCTAGCATACCTTTTTCGCGGGGTTGTTTCGTAAGAGATTCGCTCGTCTCTATGTTTGTCTCGCTGTTGCGCTCTAAATACTCCTCTAGTTCTGCAGTCATTTCAGCAATATCTACGTTCATATCCTTCAAAAGCACTGTAGCCCGGGCATTCTTTTGCGAAAGCAGGCTGTATAAAATATGTTCCGTGCCTAGGTACTCTTGGCGAAACTCTTGGGCGATATCCCAGCTCATTTTTAAGGTAAGTTTCGCAGTTTCGCTTAAGCTTTTCGTCATGATACCTGGCGTAAAATTATTTACCGTAATAGGGACGGCGCTTAGCGCAGTTTGTGCTTTATCGAGCGTTATACCCGCGTCAGCAAGTATTTTTGCCCCCACTGAAGCACCTTGGGCCATTAGGCCAAGAAGAAGGTGTTCAGTACCAACATAAGGGCTCCCGTAGCCCTGAGCGATTAACGTTGCGTGATGCAAACTTGTCCGAGCGTTGTCGGTAAGATGCGAGACAAACTCTGCGAAATCATCTGCCATACTTTTATTATCTATCCTCCATAGTGTGAAGCACAAGAGGAATTTTTCCTAACCTGTGTATATATCTAGTATAGCAAAATTAGCACTCTATGCAAGTGAGTGCTAATTTACAGATATAGCGGGGCGTTACTCTTCGCCAGATTCTTCGATTGCGCTAAATAGACTATCTTCGATATTTTTCTTTGGTTTGTCTGCTTTCTGGGTCGCAGGAGTACCCTGCTCAATATCGAGCTCATAGCCAGTGAGACGACTCGCAAGGCGCACATTTTGCCCACCACGACCAATTGCAATTGACTGCTGGTCTTCCGAGACAAACACCTTTGCACGCTTTTCTTTAGCGGAAATCTCTACCTTAAGAATTTCTGCGGGGCTTAGAGCGTTTTTGATAAACTGCTCGACTGACTCGTCATAGGTAACAATATCAATCTTTTCTTGATCACCGATTTCATTCATCACCGCCTGTACACGAGTACCGTGGCCACCCACAAAGGTGCCGACAGGGTCGACACCAGGTACGGCGCTTGCAACGGCAAGTTTTGTGCGACGACCAGCTTCTCGTGCGATGGCTTTAATTTCTACTGCGCCGGTTTCAAGTTCTGGCACTTCTTGGCGGAAAAGATATTCAACGAACGCTTCGTTACCACGACTAAGAATAAGCTGCGGACCCCTATTTTCACGTTCAATATCTTTAATAAACACTTTGATACGATTACCGACGTTATAGTATTCGCCTTGAATTTGCTCGCTTTGCGGGATAATACCGCTCGCCTTGCCAATTTCAACGCGCACTACTCGTGGTTCAACCCGTTGTACGGTACCGTTTACTACTGTACCAATCTTATCTTCGAACTCTTCAAGTACTACTTCACGCTCTGCTTCACGGAGGCGCTGCAACACCACCTGTTTCGCTGTTTGCGCTGCAACTCGCCCAAAGCTGGTTACTTCATGCTTGTCTTCAATCATGTCACCCAGTTCGGCATCAGCCTTTACTTTGCGGGCATCCTCAAGACTAATCTCATAGGCTTCGCTTCCCACTACCTCGACCACTTCGCGCGCCACAAACACCTCAGCGGTTCCCTTGTTGATGTTCAGCTCAGCACGCACCTCTTGATCACGCTCGCCATTGTCCCGACGCCACGCGGCAGCAATTGCCTGCTCAATTACCGACAACACTACATCTTCTGGTAGGTTTTTTTCATCGGCGATTGTTCGTACCGCGAGGGTAAGTTGTTTCAGGTTTAGTTCTTCCATATCGTCCCTTTCATTACTATCATTCGTTTCTAGCAAAAATTCCGACCTGCCGGCCGGAATGTACTGTCTGTATTATACAAAATGTTTTTACTTTACGCAAATAGTTTTTAACATGTCGCAAGCACCCGCTCCATAGCCTGCTTCTCGGCTTCCGTAACCCATAAGGCATACTTTATTTTAACGTCGACCTGACGTTCTATATACTCGCAACGAAACGCTTTGTTTTTGGGCAGCCAAGTCGCCGCATCACCGTCCCCCTTAGTCTGGTTCGCCGCACCTTCGACAGCAAGTAGCTCAAGTGGATCATTTGCGAGTTGCTTACGCTCCTCAACCGACAGTTGCTGTGCACCTTTCTGCCAAGCGTCAGATAATGCCACAACGTGATCAATCTGCACTTCGCTCGCAGTATGGTTCGAAAAGCTGATGGTCTCACCCGTGTAGGGGTCATGGAGTACTCCGCTCGTCACCCGGCACTCATCGTCAAGCACTACGTTGGTTAGATCTCGGTATAAAATAATATCACGAGTACTACACCCTTGTATTTTTGCCCAGCCACCCCCAAATTGATCTCGTGAGTAGCCTGTTTTCGGTGCCCTACCCTTCACTTCTAACTTGGCTAACTTAGTGTGTATACCCTCTATATTAACCACAGCTGGCGCCGATGAAGACGCCTCATATCGGTCTAATTTTTGCGCAGAATCCACAATAGCCAAGAATAGTAGCACACTCGCCACACTAGTAGTAATAAGGACTGATAGCACTCGTCGCCGTTTCATATATTCTATTATGCTCAGTAACTCTTAATTTTGTTACAATTAATAGTATGAAATCTGTTACTCGATTAGCGAACTTGTTTCGCCCTACTCACTACGACCTATCTATCACCCTTCATCGCGAAGCGCGCACCTTCGAGGGTGTTGTCACTATACAGGGAGAGCTATTCGTTGATGATGAAATTCGCCTTCACAGTAAAGGCCTTACTATCCACTCGGCACTTATTGATGGCAAAGAGGCAGCCCTAAGTCACGACCCGCACGATGAACTAGTTCTCTTACAACAAGGGCTCATAAGAGGTAGCCACGTCATTGTAGTATCGTTTAGTGGCGGTATCACCGACACTATGAACGGTGTATACCCGTGTTATTTTGAAGTAAACGGTGAAAAAAAGGAGGTACTCGCTACACAATTTGAGAGCCACTATGCTCGCCAAGCTTTCCCGTGCATAGATGAGCCAGAAGCAAAAGCAACGTTCGACGTGACCCTTACCACCGAAAAGAACATTACTGTACTTGGGAATATGCCCATCGCTTCTCAAAGAGAGGAGAACGGTGCGCTTGTTACTACATTCGAGACGACACCAATTATGAGTAGCTACCTCGTGGCCTGGGTAGCTGGAGAGTTACAGAAAAAGACAGCGACCACCAAGGATGGCGTCGAGGTATCTGTTTGGGCAACGCACGCCCAGACACCAGGTAGCCTCGACTTCGCCCTCGATACCGCTGTCCATTGTATTGAATTTTTTAACGATTACTTTGGCGTTCCATATCCCCTTCCGAAATCAGATCACGTTGCGCTCCCTGACTTTTCGGCTGGCGCTATGGAGAATTGGGGGCTCATTACGTACCGAGAAATCGCTTTATTGGTAGACCCCGAGGTAACGACGCTTTCCGCCAAGCAATATGCCGCAACAGTTATCGCCCACGAATTAAGTCACCAATGGTTCGGCAACCTCGTGACCATGAAGTGGTGGAACGACCTATGGCTCAACGAAAGCTTCGCCAACATGATGGAGTATATTGCTATAGATGCACTCCACCCAGACTGGAATATATGGCTTGACCATGCTTCTGGTGAGGTGATAAGCGCCCTGCGCCGTGATAGCCTTGATGGCGTACAGGCTATTCAAACTGACGTATACCATCCTGATCAGATTAGTAGTATATTTGACCCCTCTATCGTATACGCGAAAGGGGGTAGACTTCTCCGAATGCTCCAGGCATATATGGGTAACGATGATTTTCGCGCGGGGCTTACCTCTTACTTCACTAAACACGCCTACACTAACACCTCCGCTGATGATTTATGGAACGCTCTAAGTGCATCCTCTGGTAAAGATATATCAGGGTTTATGCATGCCTGGATTACCCAGCCAGGCTTTCCAGTAGTCCATGTACGTAAAAGTGGCGACATGCTAACACTTACGCAGGAGCAGTTTTTCATAGGCGAACATGCCAACACTGCCCGGAAGTGGCCAATACCCCTTCACGGCAATTCAAAAAATATCCCAGAACTACTCGAAACGACCGGCACGCAATTCTCGTACTCTGACGATGAGGTGTTCCGAATTAACCAGGGTGGTACTGCTCATTTTATTACGCACTACGACAAAGCGACCCAAGCTGGGATATTAGAAATTCTCCCTTCCCTTCCAGCAATTGACCGGCTCCATTTTCTTCACGAACAAACACTTCTAGCTCAAGCTGGGATTATTCATTCTGCAGAGCTTATTCCAATACTAGAAAGATATAAAGACGAAACCGAAGAGACGGTATGGAGCGTCATGTCGCTCACAATTAACGAACTAAAGCGCTTCGTAGAGACAGACGAATCGGCTGAAAAAAACTTGCGGAAGTTTGTTGGCGAGCTATCGCTTACGCAATATACCCGCCTGGGTTGGTCTGTTAAAAAGGGCGAACCCGAAAACGACACTAAACTTCGTAGCCTTATTATTAGCCTGAGTCTTTATGCCGAGATACCCGATGCACTTGAGCAGGCGAAAAAACGCTACGACTCTACCCCTCTGTCTTCGCTCGACCCCGAACTCCGTACCGCAATTTTAGCAAACGCTGTGCGACAAAAGGCTGCGCCAACAGTTGTAGATTCACTTCTTGAAGCTTACAAGCAAGAGCAAAACAGCGAAGTACGCGATGATATTACCGCAGCCCTTACCGCAACTAAAGATGTAGCTACAATTAAGCGTTTTAGTGAGCTCATTAAGGACTCGTCAGTGGTGCGCCCCCAGGACTTTCTTCACTGGTTTGTATGGCTTTTGCGTAACCGATATGGCCGCGAGTATATGTGGCAATGGGCCCGTGATGAGTGGCAGTGGCTAAAGAAGACTTTCGAAGGTGACTCACACTATGATATGCTCCCCCGCTATATTGCGAGTTCGCTTATCACACACCCTCAGCTGAAAGAATTCGTTTCTTTCTTTGAGCCCCTTAAAAAGGACGTCGCGCTAGAACGCACGATTACTGTCGGTGAAACAGAGCTGCGCGCGAAGGTAGCCCTAATAACTCGCGATAGTGCCCTCGTCCGCAAGCGACTCGCCGAGCTCTAGATACGTAATCCTACCCTCCCTCGTAACCTCCGCTACAGCAAGGAGCCTATCACTAAAAGATCGCTGCGACTTCTGCACATATGCCTCGGCAGCTTGCTCCATTCTTTTTCGCTTAGCGCGTGTTATAGCTGCAATTCCGCCACCTTGACCGTTAGACGAGCGATATTTTACCTCTGTGCATACGAGCCTTCCCTTGTGTATGGAAACGATATCAATTTCACAATAGCGAGTGCTCCAGTTTCTATCCAATAGTATGTGCCCGTTCTTCTGCAGATATCGAGCGACTTCTTTTTCCGCTTTCATGCCGGTATAAGTGGTTGATACCTTATTTCGCATTATAGTGTTTGGTTCTGTTTCCCCAATAAGCGCAGCAATAGGAGCAAACGATGTACGATGAAGGGGCGTAACACCAAACCGCTGTATCGCCGCTTGATGCGCGGCGGTTCCGTAGCCCACATGCGAGCCAAACGAATATCCTGGGTATATCGTATCTTGCTGCATCATGTAGGTATCGCGGGCAACTTTAGCGATGATCGATGCCGCAGAGATTGCTGGTATAAGCAAGTCGGCCTTCTTGAGAGTTGTGACGTATGCGCCTTTAGGGGTGTTTGAGAGAAAATTAATTGTACCATCAATAATAATTTCATGGTAAGGAGCTGTAATTTGTTCAACAGCTCTGCGTGTGGCAAGCCGCAAGGCTTCACTAAGCCCAATGGTATCTATTTCCTTGTTTGATACCCACCCAAGCCCCCACCCAGCAGAATCTTTGAGAATGCTGTCGTTTAACTCAAGACGTCGCTTTTTAGTAAGTTTCTTACTATCTGTCAGACCTTCAATGGGCACATTTAATACCACCGCGCCAACTACAAGTGGCCCTGCCCACGGCCCCCTGCCTACCTCATCAATCCCTAGAATCATACTATCTAGTATACGTGCGAATAATAAAAATATCCCGCATTTTTGCGGGATAGTATACATAGTGAATAGAGTATCTACTGCTCGGCGTGGCGCGCTTCGACTTCCGCCTGCTTAGCGGCAAGGTCTGCGTCTTCGGCGGCCTTTTCAGCAGCTTTCGCCTCGGCAGCGGCTTTGGCCTCTTCCTTAATGCGAGCAGCCTCCTCTTCAGCATGAGCATCGTGAATATTATTTACACCCTCACGGTCAAAGTTAACCCCTTTAAGACGGGCACTTTTACCGCTACGGTTACGGAGATATGAAAGGTAATTGCGACGAACTTTGGCACGACGTACAATTTCAATTTTCTCCACTAGAGGGCTATGGATGAGAAAGCTTTTCTCAACGCCGATACCGCTTGCTACCTTACGAACGGTGATACGAGCGGTGTGTGATTTATTGCGATCAACACGAATAGCTACACCCTCAAACATCTGGATACGCTCTTTGTTACCTTCTTTAATTTTCTGGTACACCTTTACGGTGTCACCACTCTTTGCGTCAACAACCGCAGCCTTGCGCTGCTCGCTGTTTACTTTTTGAATTAGTGCAAAACTCATTTCACTTCACTCGCTTTAATTATTAGATACAATCAGTGGTTTATTATACCAGTAATTGCTTTAAATTGGAAGCCCCAGCGATTAAATTACCTTGTTAACTTCCTCAATCGTTGTCTCACCCCGCAGCGCAGCAAGAACACCATTCTCAAGTAACGTTACCATACCTTCCTTGCGTGCTTCATTTTCTATTATCTCAGCGTGTACATCTGTTGTGTCACCACGAAGGAATTTCTGTATATTTTCGGACACAACAAGCTGTTCCATAAGTATCATACGACCACTATAGCCAAAAGGTGAAGTTTCGCTTGCAACCGGCCGATATAACTGAATGTTCTCAAGGTCTGGCTTCTCCACATGCGCGGGGATGTCCTTTAATACAGTGCGTATCCACTGTTTTGTAGCCTCGTCTGGCTCATACGCTTCTTTAGTGGAATCATCGAGTCGTCGTACTAACCGCTGAGCAATGAGTAGCCGTATTGCAGTACTAAAGATCGGGTTTACCCCAATAAGATCTATCATCCTGCTAAACGCTGCCGCCGTAGTGTTAGCATGGAAAGTTGATAAAACAAGGTGTCCTGTAATTGACGCCTGTATAGCCGTACGCGCAGTGTCTGCATCACGAATTTCACCAATCATAATGACATCGGGGTCAAGCCGAAGCACCGAGCGCAAATGATCGGCAAAATTTTGGCCGTCCGTGGTATTTACGGGTACTTGCGAAACACCCGGTACACCGAACTCAATAGGGTCTTCTAAGGTAATGATTTTTCTGTCGGGCGTATTTAACGAACTAATCATACTATAAAGGGTGGTTGACTTACCACTTCCTGTTGGCCCCACCATCAATACCATTCCGCGCGGATGGCTAATCACTTCATCGATTTGTTTGCGTTCAATATCGGGAATGCCAAGTCGATCGATATTTAACATTGACTCATCGTAATTAAAAAGTCGAATAACGGAATCCTGGCCATACATCGTTGGCACCATTTCTATACGCATGTTCAATATATGACGAGCTTCACCATCGCCAAGCTCTTTCTGCATATGGCCTGATTGAGGTTCATTTGATGCTGTAGATAGCCCCGCTTTAGACACAAGCGTAGCCAGAATAACCCGATATCGGTCTTGATCAATGGTTGCTACCGAATGAAGTGCACCATCAACACGCATTCGCACCCGAATATTGTCACGCTGATTTTCAATATGGATATCACTTGCGCCAAGACGATCAGCCTGAGAGATAAGAAAATCGAAAAGCTGGTCGCTTCCAACATTGTTAAGTGTATCGCTTACTTGCTGAAGCGTATCGCTATCGCCCTCCTTTGCGATAGTAATATCGTCATATACTACCTGTACCGGGGGGTCATACCGCAGCATGAGTGCTCTAAACCCATACTGACTAATGAGAAAAAATTGTGCATTCTGTGCAAGTGCAGTGTATTTATCGGTAAGTTCTTTTAGAAAAGACTGGGGCGTTTGCGTAGTGATACCAAACTGCCATGGAGTAGAGTCGCTTCCCGCTACAAGCGGAATGAGGCGATTCTTGTGCATTACGTCAATATCAAGCACACCCTCCACTAAAGCAAGCGTATCTTCAATATCCCGAGTGTCGAGATACTGAACACCAAGTATCGCGGCGCGGCGCTGCGTGCTCTGTTCATCTTGCTCGCGCGCCTGCTGTCGTTGTCGATCTTCATCCATGTGCTTCTATGGTACCAAAAAACATAAGCATTTTATAGTGATATACTTGCATATATGGCTGAAATTATCGTTATCGCCCATAACATTCGCTCAACCCATAATATTGGCTCTATTTTTCGCACCTCTGAGGGGTTTGGTGTGAAGAAAATTATCATAAGCGGGTATAGCCCATACCCTAAAAGTCTCGGCGATTCTCGGCTACCCCACATTGCGAACAAGCTCACCTCTCAAATACATAAAACTGCGCTCGGTGCTGAAGTGCTTGTCCCATTTGAGCAGTTTTCGGAACCGCCAATCCAGGAGCTTAAAGCACAGGGGTATCATGTCATCGGTCTCGAGCAATCGCCCAAAAGCATACTCTTGCAGGAATACACAGTGCCTGATCAGAAAATAGCATTACTCCTTGGAGAAGAGGTAGAGGGTATACCCCTAGAGCTTATCGACAAATGTGACACCCTGCTTGAAATACCTATGGCAGGCAAGAAAGAATCATTTAATGTGAGCGTAGCGACCGGTATAGCACTATATGCATTGTCCCTTGGCAATTACCGAGCGCCGACCGCATAAAGAGATTGAATTTCTGCATCAGTAAGTACCCGATCGTATACTCGATAATCATCTATTGATCCCTCAAACACCCTACTCGAGTCTACTCGCCCCAAGACTTCGGAACCACTAAATGCATTACTAATTGCACCGATGTTCGACGAGAACCTTTTCGTGCCGTTAATAAACCCTTCCTGCATCGATCCGTCATATGTGAGCACTAAATTATCCCAGCTGTTTACGGATGGGGCTACCCCTGTGTAACCGTTACCCCACCTCCCATCAACCGCCATAACATATTCATTGCTATATATCGCGATAATCCAAAGCGCAGCACCAACGCCCGACCCAGAACCTCTTCGCGCTATATACGCCCATGTGTCACCGTCAAGCGGTTCGCCTTTCGCCCAAACAGAAATAGTAAAAGCCTGCCCATTAGCAGTAGGGTACTGTGCCGTTGTATAAATACGATCCTGGCGAGAATCAAAATAATACGCACCCGCGCCCTTGCCGTCTTCCCCCTCTATTAGAGAGACGTCTTCAACAACAACATTAGCAGCCGTGTTTACATAATCATTCGCATTGCCGTTCAAAGACAGCCACGATACAACGCCTTCTGGCGAGCAGAGTTGATCCAGCTGGGGAACTGTATTTCTAGAGGTAACCGTATATTCAACACCGGCCTTAACAGTATCAAGACAGTAACTAGTTCCATTAGAGTAATACTGTACGGTCGTATCATCACCCACCTTAACACCCGCCGCCTGGGCTGCCGTCCAGTCAAGTGCGTACGTTGCGTTATTCAGCACTTTATTTGCTTCAAGTGATTTTGCCGCTTGCTGAATCTCAGAGGCCGCAGCAGACTGCTTGGCCCGATCGCTTATGCCAGTATAGGCAACGATAGTAATAGCAGCCAAAATAGCGATTACAACAATTACGATGAGGAGTTCTACAATGGTGAAACCTGTTTGTTTTGCCCACTTCATATAGTCCAGTGTAGCACGCCTCACTCGTCGGTCAAAAGAAACTTCCCCTTACTTTATAGCAACCGCGTCCTCGCCAAACACTTTTACCAATCTACCTGTTAGCTCCTCGCTTCCGTCCACCCTGAATGGCATTTTAATCGCCGACTGTTTATCTTCCCCTAATACCAAAATCATATCGCAAAGCCCTGGAAATGATGCACTCACCTGCTTTAACTTTAGAAGCGCCTCTTGATTATCGGTGTCCGTAATATGCACGTACACTTTCTTAAGCACCTCAGCAACCGGTGGTGTACGTGGTGAGCGTGTTAATGAAGAGCCTGGTCCCGCCGCAGCAGAAGGCGCCTGTTTTTGAAAGAAACTACCCTTACGCGGCGTACGTACTGCCTTCACATTTCCGCCCTTGGGTTTGGCCATTTTTTGACCATTCGATTCGTAGGTGCGCAGTTCTTCATCCTCTACTGTTTGAATTTCGTCAGCAATTAGTTTTGCATCGCTTGTAAGATTCCCGTCACGGTCTCGTGCCGATACCTTACCGGTAGCTCGAATAACAGCATCCTGTACCAATTTTGCACCAACCTGCTCATACAAGTTAGGGAAAATGATGACTTCTGATTCACCTGATTTATCTTCTAGTTTCACGAATGCCATCTTTGAACCACTCTTGGTCACAATAGTGCGTACCGCCGAGACCAGCCCCCCTATTGTGAGTGTTTTTCCGTCAATATCCTGGGTCATTTCTACAAGCGGTACTGTCTGCTCTTGAAAATACGCATCATAATTATCAAGTGGATGCGCGCTAATATAAAGACCTAACAGCTCACGCTCCCAGGTTAACCGCTCTTTATCAGTATGCTTTGTAGGTGCTGGCGTCATCGTGACTGTCGGCTGAATGGTTGCCATATTCGCTAAACCACCAAATAGGTCTGTTTGGCCACTTAAGGCTTCCTTCTGCAGCTTAGACGCAAATGCTTGAACGGTTTCTAGATTAAAGAGGAGGTCAGAACGATCCATCATAGAGTCGAAAGCCCCTGTTTTAATAAGAGAGTCCCAGGCTTTTTTGTTGACTTTTTGTGTTGACACTCGCTTGGCAAAATCCTCAACGTTAAGAAACTTACCCTCTTCGCGCGCGCGCAATATTTCCTCAACTACCCCCACGCCAACCCCCTTAACGGCTGCCATACCAAAGCGAATCTCTTTTTTATCAGGAACTACCGCAAACTCAACGAAACTCTCGTTGACATCCGGTGACAACACCTTAATACCCATGTGCTTGCATTCAGTAATTTCGATTGCGAGTCGATCGGTATCATCTGCGTCACTTGTCATAAGAGCTGCCATAAATGCTTCAGGGTAGTGTGCTTTGAGATACGCCGTCCAATAAGCAATAAGCCCATAGCATGCGGCATGTGACTTGTTAAAACAGTAGTTCGCAAACTCCTCTAACTGATCCCAGAAAAGCTCGGCAGTCTCTTTTTTTGCACCACTCGTTTTTATTGCCCCATCAACGAAATCTATCTTTACCTTACGCATAAGATCGATATTTTTCTTACCTACTGCTTTTCGAAGGGTGTCTGCCTGACCACCCGTAAATCCACACCATTCTTTCGAAATCTGCATAAACTGCTCTTGGTACACGAGTATGCCGTATGTATTTTCGAGCGAGTTCTCCATTCCCTTGTCCAGATAGGTAATTTCTTCTTCACCATGTTTTCGTTTAATGAAGCTATCGATGAACTGCATAGGGCCCGGGCGATACAACGCCACCATGGCAACTATATCGTCAAAAACCGTAGGCTTAAGCTCACGTAGATACCGCTTCATACCGGCCGACTCAAGCTGGAATACACCGGTCGTGTCGCCTCTTTGGAAAAGCTTGTATGTTTCTTCGTCATCCAGCGGAATTGCTGCAAGGTCGATATCCGTTTTGTATACTTTTTTAATAATTCGAAGTGCATTATTAATGATAGTTAGGTTTGAAAGGCCCAAAAAGTCCATCTTCAAAAGCCCTAACTCCTCAACCGAACCCATAGGGAACTGTGTCGCCGGCACGCCCTTTTGTGACATTTCTATAGGTACAAAGTTAACGATATCATCTGGTGCAATTACCACCCCGGCTGCATGTACACCATGACTACGAATTGTACCTTCAAGACGCATGGCAAAGTCAAATACCGTTTTCGCCGTTTGGTTTGTCTCATATTCTCGTTTCAAATCGGGGTCATCAACAACACTCTTAGCTAATGGAATGTGGCGCCCCTGTACTGGTTGGGGAACGAGCTTAGCTAAGCGATCACTCTCACCATAGGGAACTTGAAGCACGCGTGCGACATCGCGCACTGCCGCACGGGCAGCCATAGTGCCGAACGTCACGATATTCGCCACGCGCTCGGCGCCATACTTATCAGTACAATACTGAATGACTTCGTTACGACGAGTATCCTGAATATCGATGTCGACATCAGGCATACTAATACGATCAGGGTTTAGAAAGCGTTCAAAAAGTAAGTCGTATTTAAGGGGGTCAAGCTCGGTAATACGTATCGCATACGAAACAATAGAGCCTGCCGCCGAGCCACGTCCAGGGCCAAAAATAATCCCCTGGTTTTTCCCCCAGTTGATAAAGTCTTGAACAATCAGGAAGTACCCATTAAAGCCCATGCCATCAATAACACCAAGTTCATAGTCAGCCCTCTCTAACACCTTCTTCGGCGTGTGCTTTCTCGCCTCTTCGATACTCAGTGATTCAGCCTCTTTTTCAGTTACATCACCGTACCTCCACGCTAGTCCTCGATATACAAGTAGATCAAGATACGTCTTCTCGTTGTGACCTTTAGGCGTAGGAAACGTAGGAATCAGAATCTTGCCAAGCTCGATATCGACGTTACATCGATCCGCAATACGTTTAGTATTTGCAATCGCCTCTGGATGTGAAGCACCCCAACGCTCAATAATCTCCTTAGGGTCGGTGACGTGAAGTTCGAAATCTTTCAAAGACATGCGTTTTTCGTCGGATAAATACGCACCAGTCCCGACACACAGAAGAATTTCATGGGTGTCTTGATCGTCATGACTTAAATAGTGACCATCACTAGTGATAACCATCGGAATATCCAGTTCTTCGGCTAGTTTTTCGAGATAATCATTAATTTTAGATTGTACGTCCCATGCGGTAGACGAATGAGGATGGCCGTGGTCTTGGAGCTCTAAGTAGTAGCGGTCACCAAAAATACTTTTGTACCATTTTGCGATGCTTTTTGCTTCCTCATAATTATCAACGCGCAAGTTCTCACCCAGCTCACTACTCGCACACCCAGAAAGAATGATAAGCCCTTCGCCGTACTCTTCAAGCAACTCATGGTCGATACGTGGTTTATAGTACATACCTTCAAGATTGGCAATGGTACTTAACCTCATAAGGTTTTTATACCCTGTATTGTCCATCGCAAGTACGGTTAAGTGGTACCGAGCTTTATCCTTTTGAGGATCACGATCATGACGACTGCGTGCTGCGACATACGCCTCCATACCCAGTACAGGCTTAATGTCTGCATTCTTTGCAGTCTTGTAAAACTCAAGTACACCTGACATGGTACCATGGTCGGTAATGCCTACTGCTTCCATACCCAACTCTTTTACCCTATCAATAAGGCCCGGTATCTTTGTAAGTCCATCGAGTAGGCTGTGATGGGTATGGTTGTGCAGGTGAACGTACTGAGACGTATCAAGTGTAGTTACAGCTATACCCGCTGGTGTCGTGTCGGTTTGTTCCCCCATAGCTCCTTTTAGTATAGCGAATTTTAAGGGAGACGACTAGGGGCTTTGTGTAGTCTGAACAGTGTCAACAATATATTGGATAAAGTCTCCAAAACCCCCAGGAATGTCAGTTAGCCAAGAAAGTAGCCAAACAACGAGTGCAATAACAAGAGTACCTCCAATAACCGATCCAACACCGAAGAAAATACCCCTCACAAAATTCATCCAATATACTTGTGATCGAGACCGATTAAAATCAAAGAACAGATCTTCAATAAGCGCCCGACGCGCACCATCTTCAGTGTTCTTCTGTACCTTTTTGATTGCTTTTTTAACCACCGTCTTACTGCTACTTTTGGGCTATTTTTTATTTGTCGGCTTTTTGTTAAAGCCCTTCTTGGCACCTTCGGCAGCCTGTTCAACACGTGCTTTAAATTCGTCTGCTTTTCCAGCAACATCGTGAGCCATTTCCTTGCCCTTTTCTGTCGCATCGCTCGCAACTTCTACAGCCTTTTCCTTGGCTGAAGTTGCTGCGTGCTTAATATCTTCTCGCGTCTCTTTACCACTCTTTGGGGCAATAAGGACACCCGTCACAAACCCCACTACCGCACCGAACGCTGTTCCTACCGCCACTTTTAGTTTACTCATTATTTAGTTCCTTTCTTTCCAGAGAACTTCTTAATATACTTACTTACCATTTCAGCAACAAGCATAGGAGATGTCAAGCGAGTAACATTCGTTACCGCTGTATCAATATGGTCTACTGTATTTTGTGCCGACTTCGTTATCCTCCGTATCTCTGAGGTGAGCTTAATGAGATATATGCCTAAAATAATAGCAACCACCAAAAATATCGACAACGTAACCGATAGGATGATGACAAGAATTTCTGCTGCGTTTTCCATAGTATGTTTCCTTTTTGATTTAGCGTCTACCCCTATTATACGCTATTTGCCATTATGTCAACAACGGGCTATAAGCCTAACCGTTTGCGAATGAGCTGCTGAGCTAAGGCGGGGTTTGCTTTACCTTGAGACCGTTTCATTACTTGCCCTACAAGGAAGCCGATAGCCTTCCCTTGACCTGCTTTGATATCTACAATCGACTGTTGACTTGCAGGATCTGCCAGTACCTCTTCGACAATCGCCAATACCGCACCTTCATCACTTACCTGGAGAAGATTCTTCTCGGTAGCGATTTCGTGAGGCGACTTTTCGCTCGTAAGCAAGGTTTGAAATACCTCCTTCGCAGCGGTACTCGAGAGCTCATTCTTAGTAACCATTTCAGCTAGCTCACCATATCCCTCTGGGGCAAAGTTACTCGCGATTATTGCTACGTCATCGCTATTAGTACTCACCGCGCTCGCAAACCAGTGTGCTACCCGACGCGCTGCGTCATTACCAAACCCTTGCCGTACAGCGTCAACGAGCACAGCATAGCTTTGTGTATCAAGGAGTGCTTCAATCACCGAACGATCAAGAGTAAGGACTTTCCATTGAGTACGGTAGTACTCTGGTAGTACCGGAACTTCCGCCTGAATAGCAGCAACCTCATCACCGTCAAGGACTATCGGTGGAATATCGGGGTCTGGCATGTAGCGGTAATCCTGCGCGTCTTCTTTACTACGCTGTGAACTGGTTTTACCGGTAGCATCATCCCACCCGCGGGTTTCTTGTATTACTACACCGCCCTTCTCCAAGAGTGCGACCTGACGTTCAAATTCATACAAGGCAGCACGCTCAACGCTCCTAAATGAATTAAGATTTTTCACTTCAGCGCGCGTACCCAACTCGGTAGTGCCCTTTTTGGCAACTGAAATATTCACATCAAAGCGCATATTACCATGGTACAAATTACCTAATGTTACCCCAGAGTACGTCATGAGCCGATGGAGTTCCATAGCGTACGCCTTTGCCTCTGCGGCTGAGTGTATATCTGGTTCTGAGACAATTTCAATGAGAGGGGTGCCCGCACGATTTAGATCTACGAGGCTGTAATTTCCATGATGAGTAAGTTTACCCGCGTCCTCCTCAAGATGTGCATGATGTAAACGCACTATTACCGTAGAGCCATCCTCCAGAGGGGCAACTACTTTTCCGCCAAGTATAATTGGTTGATACATCTGACTAATTTGATAGCCCTTGGGAAGATCGGGATAAAAATAATGCTTGCGATCGAACCGACTCACCGGAGCAATCTCTGATCCAAGCGCTTTGCCTGCCTTCACCGCCAGAACTACCGCCTCCTTGTTGAGCACCGGCAACATACCGGGTAAGCCAAAATCAATAGGGCTTACCGCCGTATTTGGGCTCTTATCACGCGCATCATTATCAGCACCGCTAAACAGCTTGCTTTTAGTCGCAAGTTGCACGTGACACTCGATACCAATAGTCATTTCATACATATCTACTGCCATTATATTGCTCCCACGTCTTTCAGACCCTGTTTAAAAGCGCCTAGCGCCTGGCGGGTACGTTCATAGTCAATCCGCACATCACTCTCGTGAGCAAGCTTATTGCGTAACTTGTGCGCCGCCCAAACTCCATTTCCATTTGTCCATTTACCTTGGTATTGTTTCATGCGGTCAGCCATTGTTTTCCCATTAAGTCCACGTTCACGGAGCGCTTGATCAAGTAGTTTATCTGCTTCAAAAATACACACCGTATAACTCGCTTCGTTATCACGCTGAAGCTGCGACTCTAGCCGCATCCATCGAGTTCTAAACTTATCCTGATCGAGTGTTCGGTTGCTATTTTTTGTAAATGAAATAATAGCAAAAAGAAGACCACCAAAAATAAGTATGGCCGAGAAAAAAAGAATAATGGTCACAGAGTCATCCATAGATTATTCCTCACCATCCTTCGCGAGCGCCAACAAAAAGGCATCAGCCTTGCGAGGCCCAATAAGCTGCACACCTATTGGCAACCCGCCCTTTGTTACACCTGCTGGCACGCTCAACGCCGGCAAACCAGCTAGACTTGCTGGCACTGTCATTACATCGGCAAGATACATTTTGACTGGATCATCGGTATTCTCACCAAGCTTAAACGCTGGTGTTGGCACAACTGGTCCAATAAGTGCATCGTATTTCTCAAATAAGGCAGCAAATTCTTGTATAAGAAGCGTTCGAGCTTTTTGTGCTTTCAGATAATAGGCATCAAAAAAACCACTTGAAAGTACGTAGCTTCCAATCATAATGCGACGTTTATTCTCGGGCATAAAGCCTTGATCCCGCGACAATCCGTACATCTCAGCTAAAACGCGCGCATTTTTAGAACGAGTTCCGTACCTAACGCCGTCATAGCGACCCAAGTTACTGCTAATTTCCGCCGGGACTACAATATAGTAAATAGCCAGTGCGTATTGTAGCATTGATAAACTTACTTCTTCGACGATATGTCCTTTTTTCTCCATACCAGCTATATAGCTTTTCACTGCACTGCGCACCTCTATATCAACCTCATCGGACATACATTCCTTTATAACCCCAAGTCGTTTAGGGGTATCGACTGATGTTGGAGTGAAAAAGTCGGGAAGTGTTGTCATGTCCTTAGTGTCTTTGCCGCTAAGAATATCCATAACGAGCTCCGCATCGTCCACCGAGTTTGCCAGCACCCCAATAGTATCAGTGCTGCTTGCCATAGCGACAACCCCGTATCGGCTCACGGCACCGTAGGTAGGCTTTACCCCAACCACACCATTAAAACTAGCGGGTTGGCGAATTGACCCGCCTGTATCGGTTCCAAGAGCAAATGGCACAATATCGAGCGCCACTGCTACTGCCGAACCACCACTACTTCCCCCGGCAACACGTGTTTTATCGTAGGCATTTTTTGTCGGTCCGAAAGCAGAGTTTTCAGTACTTCCCCCATGTGCGAACGCGTCAAGATTGGCTTTACCGATACAAATAGCCCCCTCAGCCTCGAGCTTCTCAATTGCCGTTGCTTGAAGTGGCGCAGTAAAGTCTTGTAAGAATGTGCTCGCCGCCGTGGTGGTACCTTCGACGGTAAGAAAGTTATCCTTGGCAACAAATGGCACACCCGCTAAGCGCCCCCCTACCTCTCCATTGTCAACCGCTTTTGCACGCGCAAGCGCACGCGCCTCGTTAAGCGATAGCAACGCATTACTGTCCACCGCTGCACGTGCCCGAGCAAGTGCAGACTGTATAGCCTCTAGTGCGGAGTGTTTTTTTGTGTCAGAAATATTCATCACGTTACAACACCTTCGGTACTTTTATCTGGTTCTTCTCAACATCGGGCGCAAGCTCAACCAAAGTTTCGCCGCTCACTCCATACGTATCCACTTTGTCGGCTCGCCAAATATTTTCGAGGTTGGTAACTTGATATGTAGGTTCTACTCCTTCTGTATCCAATTCGGCGAGCTGTTCGATATACTCAAGAATGTTTGTAAGGTCAGTCTGGAGTGCCTCGACTTCATTGTCGTCAAGTTGTAAGCTGCTTAGTCGCGCCAAGTGGCGCACGTCGTCAGAAGAGATTTGTGTCATACTTCACCATTATATACGATTTTTCACCTGTTAAAACAGGAAGTCTACATTTTTTCTCTAATTGACTTAATAAGGTCACGCAGCTCTGCGGCTTTCTCAAACTCTAAGTTTGCACTCGCAAGCTCCATTTGCGCAGTTAGGTCTTTAATAAGCCCGCTGTATTCATCTTTAGGTATTTTCTTTAAGTCTAATTTAGGAGCATCGTCCTCTTTCTTCGGGATAATTGCCCGTAGACCTTCACCAATCTCTTTTGCAACACTCGTAGGAGTTATACCATGCTCCTCGTTATACGCCTGCTGGATACCGCGTCGACGATTTGTCTCCTCAATAGCACGACGCATTGAATCAGTGATGGTATCAGCGTACATAATGACCCTGCCTTCAAGATGCCGAGCAGCACGGCCGATAATCTGAATAAGCGCACTCGTGCTCCTTAGGAACCCCTCTTTATCAGCATCAATAATCGCCACGAGACTCACTTCCGGGAGGTCAAGCCCCTCACGAAGTAAATTTATACCTACTAGCACGTCGTAAACACCCTCGCGGAGATCACGCAAGATGTCGCTTCGCTCCAGTGTGTCCACCTCACTATGAATGTAGGCCGTTTTAATATCTAGGTCTTGCAAGTAGGTCGAGAGGTCTTCAGCCATACGCTTCGTAAGTGTCGTGACTAAAACACGCTGCCGTTTCTCAACGCGTTCGCGTATTTCAGCAATGAGATCGTCGATTTGGCCTTGAGTAGAACGGACGTGTATTTCAGGGTCAATTAAGCCGGTAGGACGAATTATCTGCTGCGTAGGTTCGGGGCTGTGTGCCAACTCGTACTCCGAAGGGGTCGCTGAAACATATACCGCCTGGTGTATGTGTCGGTCGAACTCGTCGAACTTAAGCGGACGGTTATCCATTGCACTTGGTAAGCGAAATCCGTGCTCTACCAACACTTCCTTTCGGGCCCTATCGCCGTTATACATTCCCCGTACTTGCGGGAGTGTCATATGACTTTCGTCAACAAACAGCAGAAAGTCATCAGGAAAGTAATCCAGCAAGGTAGCTGGCTGCTCACCGGGTTCGCGGTTTGTAAGGTAGCGACTGTAGTTCTCTATACCTTTTACGAATCCGGTTTCTTCAAGCATTTCAATATCGTACTTTGTACGCTGGGCTAACCGTTGTGCCTCTAATAGCATTTGATGCTTTTCAAAATACTCCATGCGCTCATCGAATTCTTGCTTAATTCCCACAATAGCTCGCTCGAGTTTTTGCTTTGGCGTAACGTAGTGGCTACTAGGGAAGATTGAAATTTGATCGGGCTCGCCTAGTATCTCGCCAGTAAGCGGATCAATACGAGTAATACGCTCTACCTCGTCACCGAAAAAGTCTACTCTATAGGCTACGTCGCTCCCCGCTGGAAACACATCAACAATATCGCCCTTTACCCTAAACGTCCCTCTATGAAAATCAACATCATTGCGCTGGTATTGAATGTCCGTCAATAGGCGAATAAATTTATCCTGCTGCCGACGCTCGCCTTTTTTAACCGTAATAGACATGTCCGCATAGTCATCTGGTGAGCCAATACCGTAGATACAACTTACACTTGCGACGATAATAGTGTCACGTCGAGTAAGCAAGGCAGTTGTTGCCGCGTGACGCAAGCGGTCAATCTCGTCGTTTATCTTACTGTCCTTCTCAATATACGTATCACTACTAGCGATATACGCTTCCGGTTGATAATAGTCGAAGTAGCTTACAAAATAGTGCACCTCATTTTCTGGAAAGAACGCCTTAAACTCACTGTACAGTTGAGCGGCGAGCGTTTTATTATGAGCGAGAACTAGTGTTGGTACTTGGCGCTTTTCAATAATATTTGCCATAGTGAAGGTCTTACCCGAACCTGTTACTCCAAGAAGTGTCTGCTCACGCTCCCCCTTTTCCAAGCCTGCTACGAGCGACGCAATAGCAGCCGGTTGGTCGCCGGTTGGGTGATACGCGCTAGATAGACGGAATACATGATCCATCCCCCTATTATACCAGTTACTCACTTATTGCTTGGAGAAGATGGAATGGTGCGCTAAAGGCGTCCTGATATTCCGAAAGAAGTGCCGGGTCTCCCGTGCAAGTATCAGCCGAGAGCGATAACCCATATATAGTGCCGTCAACCTCAGTTGTTTCATCTACTATTTCTTGCTCCGAGTCAGCGGGAGCTTCGGTTATGGCAGCAAAAGTCCCCTGGTCATCTGTACATTTCGTTCCAATAAGAGACTCGTTGCGAAACTCAACATACCGGGTACCGTTTGCGCTACGCAACACCTCAAAGCTAAACCCACCAACACCCTTGCTATACGAAACTCGTATGCCGAGCGGTTCAATAGCAATGGTTGCTATATCTTCTGGATTAATAGTGACCTGCTCAGTGGCGCTCTTCTGCTGGTCCTGTTCGGCATCCGGCTCGATGTTGTCCTGAGTATCCGCTTCTTCGCCAAGGTTAGTCACCTGGGTTGTTGTATACGGATCCGGCTCACCTGATCCAGAAAATACACCACTCCAGACTAGCGCACCAACAACAAGAGCGGCAACTGCAATTACAGCAACTACCAGCACAATTATTCGCCTACCCTTTGGATGTACCATACACTCCCTCAATTACTTACGTACTAGCATAATACGCGATTACACCAATGTAAAGGTTACTTGCTTTTACGTTCTTCGTCACTAATATAGGCGACTATATCATCGTAGTTATCGTAAATCCTATACAGCTCGGTATCCTCGTACTCAATTGTTCCGTATTTATCAAGCATTATTTCTCGTATCGCAGTATCGAATGGCCGCCAAAAATCACTCCCTACAAGCACAATGGGGGTACGGTCAATCTTTTTTGTCTGTTGCAATGCAAGAATTTCGAATAGCTCGTCGAACGTTCCAAAACCACCAGGGAAGTAGATAAAGGCACTTGAATCGAGTGTCATGGCCACCTTACGGCCAAAAAAATGCTCAAACTGGAAATTATCTGTTGTGTATTGGTTGAGTGTCTGCTCTTTTGGCAATAATATATTAAGTCCAATTGAAGCTCCGCCGGCCTCATAGGCACCGCGGTTGGCCGCCTCCATGACGCCATGTCCCCCGCCAGTGATAACCGCAAACCCTTCGTTTGCAAGACGACGTGCCATATCATACGCGCCCATAGTGACTTCGTCATCCTGAGGTTTCCGTGCCGAGCCGAAAATAGTGACAGTTTTCTCAAATTTTGCCAATAAATCAAAGACGGTTTCAAACTCATCAACTACCGTTTGCAAGCGCCCCTCGGCGGCATCAATAAGTCGCTCACGAATCCGTAAATTACGACGGCTCCTGTCTTTTCGTATCTTAGAGCTTGGCTTTTTCTCAATTTTTTTCACCGGCAGCTTCTCTGGCGCAATCGTATCATTGTCCAGCTGCGAAAGAACCTGATCAGACAAATTCTTAAATCCCATATAGCGCACAAAAAGCTCATTCCATAAGCTCTCCCGGAAGTGATATGCATAGCGCCCCTCGTACGTTTCTTTGTTTGAGTACGCAAAACTTACGTCAAATAAGTTAAATGCAACCGGAAAACCATCATAATTTAACCCTACATAGTCACGATCTTTCCAGAATTCAAGCTCAGGGTCTATCTGATAAAGAAGATCTTCCGCGCGACGCCAGTGAAGGTCTTCGGGTTGCACGTGCGGTTCGAACGCTACTTTGTCGATACTATCCTCTTTATGCTTACCGAGATACCTTTGGATAACGCGCCAATGCACCCGCTTTCCCGCAAGCTGGCTTCCTGTGCCAGGGTCTGCAATAAGCGTATTAACCACCGTCTCACCAAACCGCGGTTTTGAACTTTTCAGTTTAAAGAAAGTAGAATAGAGCTTCACCTCGTTCATGTAGTGCAAAAGAAGAGGGAGTGTCTTTAAGACAAGTCCGCGCATCTTACGAGCGTGCATTGGCACAACAACAATCGTTCCCATTTCTTTAGTGTGCGTGACGTTGTGCAACTTTTTTTGCACAAAATGAGCGGCAAGATCTACGTACTTATCATGGTCCATATGGATAATGCGCAGGTCACGCTCTTCATAGTCATCGGCTGTTACTGTCTTAAATAGTTCATTGTAATCATTAAGCCACTCGGGACCTTCGGAGAAACGAAGGGCAGTGTAAATTTCATCGAAGTCCTCACCCTCAAACAGCGCATCGACAGAATCGTAGCCTAGCTTTGCGAGTAGCTGCTTTGGGGGCATTTTTCTCAGAAGATCTTTTGCTTTGTCGTGTTTTAACACGAATACTTTACGGTTAAACCGAACCGCATTCGCAGCATCAATCATGTATGGAACGAGGTGCCGGACATCCTCTGGGTCGGTCGCGCCAATAATACGAGTAAGCCGTTTCATATCGGTTTCGACGCGGCCAAGAAGCGCCTGGTATACTTCTTCGCCTGTGGATGCGGCCGGATTAAGTCCGAGTGAACGCATACTTTCGTGCGCTTTTGCGGTAATATCTCCAATAAGTTTAGTATCAGCCCCCAATTTTCCTGTTGTCTGCTCAAGTTGACGGATTGATTCCGAAAAGATAGGCTCCTCTGCGTCAAGCAAATCACGTAGAAACTTCGTCATTTAAAACTCCTTCTCCTCTAATGGCATGTCATGAAGCGTGACCGTCCCGTGTAAAATACCTTCTTTTGCCCCAATATATTGCACGACCGATGTCGAGTTGGCACTTGCAAACACTATTGAGTCTTTTAGTGATTTGCCTTGCGCATATTGACTGAGAAAACCAGAGCCAAATGCATCGCCGCCACCCGTGCGGTCAACAACGGGTACATCTTCGTACATACCAGCCGTAATTACCGTTTTTCCATCAGTAGCAACAGCGCCATTAGGTCCATCAGAGACGATAACTACAGGACAGTAGTGGTGTGCGTGACGCGCAAGCTCTTCTATCGTCTCTCCATGTACAATTACCTGCGCTTCTTCTTTATTTACGGTCAATATCTGTACATCCTCTAATAAGCCTTTAAGCTTTTCGGGGTTTCGAAGCTCTACTCCCGCTGGGTTGAGCATTACTTTGACGTTATGCTCAGCAGCAATACTGATAATCTTCTCAAGTAAATCCATGTCACCTAGCGATGAGACATACACCCAATCACCTTCCCCTATCACCGAAAGGTCTAACTTGGAGTCTTGGGCTGTTGGCATCGTACCTTTGTAGTTTAGAATGGTGCGTTCGCCCCCGTTAAGCATAAGAACAACCGAATAGCTTGCCCTGAAAGGATCGCCCTGATACACACAGCTTGTGTCCACCCCTTCCTTATCAAGGCTCTGAAGAATAGCCTCACTTGAAGCATCAGTCCCCAGGCACCAAGAGTACTTACTGTGAAGCCCCTGTCTCGCAAAGGTAACTGCGGCATTTGTAACATTACCGCCAGTTGCAAAAATAACTTCATCAAGGTCGAGCTTCTGTCCAACCGGCAGTTGTTCGTATTTTACTCCTTTATGCTCAAACTCGGTAAATGCACTCGCACTCTTCAAGAATACATCTTGCGTTGCCTTACCTATAGTAACAATTACTGGGGCTGGCACGTTATATAACCGCCTTACCCGCACTGCCAAAGGCGTTAATCTTTTCCTCTACTACTACCTGCACTGCTTCGTATACCTGCGGCATGAGCTTAACCACCGCGTACTCATCGGGATTCTCTTTAAGGACCTTTTCAAGCTCTGTACGAAACGTGTAGCGCATATCGCTATTGATATTTATTTTACTTACCCCAATTTTTGCGGCGTTTTCGAAATAGTGGAGCGGCGTACCAGAACCACCATGAAGGCTAATTTGGCAATCAATGGAGTTACGAATTGCCTGCAGGAGCTCTAAATCGAGCTCTTTGGGAACAGGGTACTTACCGTGGAGGTTACCTACGGCAGCAGCAAAGGTATCAATCCCTGTTGCTTCAACAAAGGCCTTAGCACCCTCCGGTGTTGAGAAAGTTTTTTTAATCTCTTCGTAGTCAATCTCTTCGGTGTGCACGTTGCTGCTCCCGCCAAAATAATGAGGCTCGCTCTCTACCAGTGCGCCGGTAAATGCAGCGTACTCTACAACCTCTTTGGTTTTAGCGATAATTTCTTCTTCAGTAGCATCATGATTAGCCTGAGAGATATCAATATGTATAAATTCAAACCCAGCGTCAATAGCCTGCTTACAAGCCTCTACAGTAGGGCTGTGATCGAGGTTAATGTATATTTCTATACCATATTCTTTCTTATAGTTATCGACCATATCTCGTACGTTATCAATACCAAGGGCCTTTACCTCCCCATCGCTTACCTCTACTAGAACGGGTGCATTCAGCTTTTGTGCCGCACGGGAAATTGCAATCAACGTTTCTTGATTGTCAATATTAAATGCGCCGACCGCAAAACCTTGCTGGCGACTGCGTTGCATCAGATGACGCGCACGAAGCGTATTGTCTCGTATCTCGTTAATGGTTAAACCCATAAATTATTGCCCCCTAAAGCGGTAATGATTACTTAGCGTTAGTATACTACATTTCTTGGTGATATCGTGGTGTTTCCTCTAGCCATGGCCCTAGTGTTTCAACGATCTTCTGCCCACTTAGGCCAAAATGTTCCATAAGTTCATTGGGCGCACCTGATTCGCCAAAACGGTCATTCATACCAATACGCTTTACCGGCATCGGAAGCTTATCCGTAAGAAGTTCAGAAACTGCCGATCCAAACCCTCCCGCAGCTTGTGCTTCTTCGGCTGTTACGACACGGCCGGTTTTCTTCGCGCTGGCAAGAATAACCGCTTCATCAAGTGGCTTAATAGTTGGTATATGCACCACCTCTGCTTCTATACCCTTTTCTGCAAGAAGCTTCGCGGCAACGAGGAGGTGATACGTCATTGTTCCAGTCCCCATTAAGGCAACGTCGCTTCCTTCACGAAGTACATACGCTTTGCCTATTTCAAATGGTGACTCTTCCGTACTAATGATAGGTGTTTTCTCTCGCGCGAGACGCAAATAGGTCGGTTTACCGTTAGAGGCAACGAGCTTTGTCGCTCTTTCAGCTTCTAAGCTATCGCCAGGTGCAATGACTACCATATTGGGAAGAACGCGCATCAACGCAATATCCTCAAGCATTTGATGGGTAGCTCCATCAGGACCGACACTCACTCCCGCGTGCGAACCTACTATCTTTACCGGCTGGTTGTTAAGTGCAGCCGTAGTGCGAATTTGCTCCCAGTTACGCCCTGGGCTAAACGCAGCATAGCTACTTGTAAAAGGTATTTTTCCTGCACGAGCCATACCGCTTGCTACAGTTACGAGGTTCTGTTCGCCAATGCCAATCTCTATAAATCTCTCTGGAAACGCTTCTTTAAATAGGTGCATCTGGGTACTCTCGGTAAGGTCAGCACAAAGCGCAACAATGGTCTGGTCCGCCTCTCCGGCAATCTTAAGCCCACGACCGAAACCAGCCCTGATTGGCTCCAGCGAAACGTTATCATTAAAAATATTCGGATTTACGAGATACTTCATAGGCCTGCTCCTTCATGAGTAATTGTACCCCCTAATGTACGTAGATCCTCAAGTGCTTCCTTTGCTTGCTCGGCGTTTGGTGGCATGCCATGCCATTTGTAGTTGTACTCCATAAAATTGACCCCTTTTCCTGGGATGGTGTGACAAATAATAACTGTAGGTTGATACGAGATCGCCCGCGCCTGGCTACAGGCGTCAATAATACTCTCGATATTATGCCCATCTATCTCAATGACGTGCCAGCCAAACGACTCCCACTTTGCCTTCAGGTTTTCCAATGGCATTACTTCTTCAGTTGGGCCGTCAATTTGAATATTGTTTCGATCCACAAAAGCGACAAGTTGAGAAAGTTTATATTTACCGGCAAACATCGCTGCCTCCCAAATATTACCCTCGTCAAGCTCGCCATCACCCATCATCACATAGACAAAACGATGAGGGTTCTTGTCGATATACTGCAGAGAATACGCATACCCCGACGCCTGTGATAAGCCACTTCCTAGAGGACCACTCGTGTTCTCAAGCCCGGGCAATTTTTCACGCTCCGGATGACCTTGCAGGCGAGAGCCCAGTTTGCGAAGCGTAAGAAGCTCAGGTTTATCAAAGTACCCCGCTTCCGCCATAGCAGCATACTGCACGGGCACCGTATGACCATTACTAAGGAAAAATACATCCCTGTCCGACCACTCAGGCTCCTCGGGGCGAATATTGAGCACATTAAAATAGAGAGCAGCAAAGATATCTGCGAGCCCTAGGGGTCCGGCACTATGACCACTGCCGGCTGTTTGCAGCATCGTAATAATACTACGACGAATTTCAACTGCCTTCTGTTCAATCTGTGGAATTGTTAGCCGTGCCATCATATAACCCCCCGTTTATTTATCTCCTTTACAAGCGCTTGGTACGCGTTTGCCGGAGACTCTGCCTGGGCTATCGCCCCACCAGTATTCAAAATATCCACACCCCCCTGAGTAAGGGTATACGCGTTCTCGATGTTTACACCGCCATCCCAACCAATTTCTACATCCGGCTTCACCTTTTTAATAAGGCGTACTTTTTCAAGCTGCATCATACTTGCGGTGCCACCATTATGCCCAAGATCACCAGAAAAAATCATTACATGATCTGCCTCTCGTATCGCCGCTTCAACACTTGAAGGGACTGTTGTTTTTAGCAGAGCCACTCCAGCCCTAATACCAGCCTCCTTGATAGTACGAATATGCGGTAGGATATTCTCCTGAGCTTCGGCATGTAGAATAATCATACTCGGTTTTAATTGAATAAGCTGAGGGAGATGCTCTGATGGACGCGCCACCATTGCGTGAATATCTACTTCCCAACCTTCAGGCCAATACAGCTGTGATTCGCTTAGTAAAAATACCGGAGCAAACTCGCCATCGCTTATATCTATATGAATCCTACGCGCAAATGGCTGATATGCCTGCAGCGTAGCGCGTAAGGCATCGAGCGTCTCGGGCATTATTGTAGGGACGATCATACTCATTATGAAAGTTCGTCCAGTTCCGCATTGCGGCGTTTGTATCGAACTGCGCCGGCAAATGGGGTATTAAGCCATGTCTCGAGCACCCCTTGCCATGCACTATCATCAAGTTGCGTAAAAATACGAGCAGGAAGGCTAATGACGTTACTGTCATTATCGTTACGCGTCATTTTCGCTTCAAAGGCATCCCAAATAACACTCGCTCGGATACCCCTAAAGCGATTAGCAGCCATAGCCATTCCTTGACCTCCCCCGCATAGCAACACCCCACGAGGATCAGCGTCGTCACTTCCAAGCACCTTTAGTGCAACCGCTTGGGCAAAGGTAGGAAAATCATCATTTGGGTCAAGCGAAGTGCCCCCGACATCTTCAACCTCATATCCGTGCTTGCTCAAATAGGCAAGCACCTCCTCTTTAAGGTGAAACCCTTGATGATCAGCTCCTACATAAATTTTCATATTCGTCCCCTTGCTCTATCTATGCTTCGCGGTGCATACTTTTAGCGACGTCAGACACAAGCTCCACTAGGCGATTCGAGTAGCCCCACTCATTGTCATACCACACCATAATCTTCGCCAAATTACCGTCCACTACTTTCGTAAGAAGAAGGTCAACAATGCCAGAGTGGCTATTCCCAATATAGTCTCGGCTTACAAGTGGCTCCTCACTTACAGCAAGTATACCTTGATAATACGGCTCGGAAGCTGCCTTTTTGAATGCCTCATTAAGCTCTTCTACTGTCACGTTGCGCTCTAGAAGTACGGTTACGTCGCTAAGTGAAACAACAGGAGTAGGAACGCGGATACTTAGACCGTCAAACTTACCTTCAAGTTGCGGTAGCGTCTTTGTTACGGCAATCGCCGCACCAGTTGTCGTGGGGACGATATTCTCGGCAGCATTCCGGCCCTCACGGAGATCCTTCGCTGGAGCGTCCTGCACCACTTGGCTTGCTGTGTAGCTATGAACAGTAGTAAGAAGTGACTTTTGCACGCCAAACTCAGCGTCAAGCACCGCCATAACCGCACCAAGTGAATTGGTGGTACAACTAGCGTTGCTTACCACGTGGCTTGCACCCTCGACTTTGTCATCGTTTGCGCCAAGTACAATAGTGTCGACGCCATCGCTCTTTGAAGGACCACTAATAACCACTCGCTTCGCACCAGCTTTAATATGGAGCTCAGCGGACTCCTTATCGGTAAAACGCCCTGTAGACTCAATAACAAGCTGCACCCCTAATTTATCCCACGGTAACGCCGCAGGATCACGCTCGGCAATTACTTTAATATGCTTACCGTCAACCACAATACCGGTATCGTCATACCCTACCTCGTGTGCGTACGTACCATAATTGCTGTCGTGTTTCAGTAGATACGCGAGGGTTTTTGTATCTGTTAGATCATTCACCGCAACGACTTCTAGATCACTACGGCCAAATGCTAATTTGAATGCATTTCGTCCGATACGACCAAAGCCGTTAATTGCAATTTTCGTCTTCGCCATAGTAAAGCCCACCCCTTCGTAAGCGTTAGCAGTATTTACCGTACATTATATACTATCTACCCCTCGTACCAAAACTTTCGTATACTAGTAAGATGAAAAAGAGCGAGTTACTCGAGCATGCTAAGCCGTTTTATGAAGATGAGCAGCTTTTGGAATTAGAGCACGCGATTGATATCGCCTCAAAAGCTCACAAAGGCCAGAAACGGAAAAGTGGAGAACCATACATTATCCATCCTCTTTCAGTCGCTTCTATTTTAGTAGATTGGGGTATGGATATTGATACCGTACTCGCCGGAGTGCTTCATGATACTGTTGAAGACACGGAAATGACCCTTGATAAACTTGAGACTCTTTTCGGCAAAGACGTCGCCTTTTTAGTTGACGGCGTTACGAAAATTTCGCAAGCACGCGCAGGTATGCAAGATCTTACTGAATACCTTCCTCAAACCAAAGACAACCTTTCGAAGCTTCTAATAGCAATTGGCCATGATGTGCGGGTTATTATTATTAAGCTAGCCGATAGACTCCATAACCTACAAACCCTCCAATACATGTCAAAGGCAAAACAAATAAAAATTGCCCGAGAGAGCCTAGAGGTCTTCGCGCCAATGGCAGACCGTCTTGGTATGGGGCGTGTACGTATGCAAATTGAAGAACTCGCCTTTAGCTACCTCAACCCGGCCGAATTCCAGAAGCTTCAAAACCTCATGCGAAAACGCCTTGGTAAAAGCACACGTAAACTAGGTGGTGTACGTAACGAGGTTGAAAAGGCACTAACCACTCAACATATCAAACACGAGATTAATGGACGCGTAAAAAGTATCTATAGCCTTCACAAAAAGCTATTGAAGGGTGAACGCACAATCGACGATATCTATGACCTCATGGCGCTCCGCGTGATCGTAGAAAACAAAGAAGATTGCTACCGGGTGCTTGGTGTTCTTCATACGCTTTACCAGCCAATGATTGCCCGCATCAAGGACTATATCTCCGTACCAAAACCGAATGGATACCAAAGCCTTCACACAACCGTAATCACCCCTTCGAAGCAAATCGTGGAGTTCCAAATCCGTACGTACGAAATGCACGAGTATGCCGAGCGAGGACTCGCCGCAAGCTTCCACTACCACGAGCAAAAAGCCTCGAAAGACTACACAAAAAGCCGCGCCAGTTCAGTACTGCCCAGTCACATGCAGTGGATTACCCAGTTACAAGAAATTGCCACCAAGCTTCGCGGTGGTGAGGAAATTCCTAAGTCGCAGCTTACTGTTGACCTATTCGGCAACCGTATCTTTGTCTATTCACCAAAGGGCGATATTTATAACCTCCCAGAAGGTGCATATCCACTCGATTTTGCGTATCTTGTACACAGCGATATTGGCAAGCATGCGTATGGGTTTAGGGTGAACGGGATTATTCACTCATTTGAAAAGCCTCTACAAAATGGTGACGTAGTTGAGGTTATCACCCGAAAGACGTCTCTTCCAAAGGCTACTTGGCAAGAACTTGTTGTTACTACTCATGCCCGCACTAAGCTACGCGCTCAGCTACGTAAGGCAGGTGTTATTGAAAGTATTAGCCACGCAGCCGGAATTGTGCGTGAAAAAACCCGCCGTAAGCGGGCTTCCTCAGACTAGAACGAAAACAGCTAAGCTACACGAGCAATAGACTCGCGTACCACCTTCATCGCTGCGGCTGCGTCACCCCAACCATGAAGCGTGCCGTCCACACCTTTCCAATCTTTTTTCCAATCCTTGTAGTGACTATAGAAATGTTCGATTACCTTCTTGAAATTTTCGCCAAGATCATCAAGTTCCTTGATGTGGTCCTTGCTGATATCGTCAGCAGGAACTACGATAAGCTTCTCGTCCATCTCGCCATCGTCCTCGAAGTACAATACACCAATTGGGCGCGAAGGCACAACCGTACCGTGAGGCACCGATTCATCAATAATAAGCAACGCATCAAGCGGGTCACCGTCCTCACATAAAGTATCGGGTATATACCCATAGTCGCTCGGATATCCAAGAGTTGTCCCATTCACCCGATCGAGAAAAAGACGACCTGTTTCTTTGTCAAATTCGTATTTGTTTCGCTCACCCTTACGAATCTCAACAATAACATTCACAACACCATCTATGATATCACCAGCAGTAACTTCTTTGTATGCCATACGGTCTCCTTTTTGTTCTATCACTTTAATTTTAGCAGTTTTTAACTAAAGCGTATATAATCAAAAGACGAAAATGCAACTTATATCGCCAACCGAATACGTGACGCGCGCAACTCGCGCTATGGAAACCGCCACCACGCGTATTTATTTACTTTCAATGGTAATTGCCGACCACGAAAAAACCCATACCCTTATCACTGCTCTCGAAAATGCTGCTAAACGTGGCGTTGAGGTTATCGTTGCTGCCGATGTTTTTACGTTTGGTGAAGTAAGTGGAGGGTTTTTACCGGTGCGCTATTACAGCCCTGGCGCAAGAGATACGAACCGTATGGTAAAAGTACTCAAGCGCTCTGGCGTCAAATTCTCGTGGCTTGGCCGAGGTCGTATAACGGTATTCAACGGCAGAACTCATAGTAAGTGGTGTATCGTGGACAATACTATCTTTAGTTTCGGCGGAGTAAATATGTACGAACAAGGCATTACGAACGTTGATTATATGTTCATGCTCAAAGATACCCTGCTTGCTGATCGCCTTTGCGACGAACAAAAACGTCTACAACTTGCAGAGCGTCGCTCAACCAATTACCCCAGCGTAACGTACGAACATGGCGACATGCGCGTTCTTATTGACGGGGGTATTATCGGCCAGTCAGTAATCTATCGCCGGGCGTGCGAACTTGCCGAACAGGCGGAGCATATTACGTTCGTTTCACAATACTGCCCCACTGGAAAGCTTGCACGCATCCTAAAAAAGCGTCCGACAACCCTATTCTTTAACTTACCCCATCAGGCCGAGGGGCTTAATAGAATAGTAATTACGGTTAGCCAATTTATTAGCCGACTAAAAACCACCTACAATAAAGATACGTATCTTCACGCCAAATGTATTATCTTCACCATGGAAGACGGCCACAAAGTTGCTATTAGTGGATCGCACAACTTCGCCTACACAGGTGTATTATTAGGAACGCGCGAAATAGCCATTGAAACAGCAGACCCTGCCATCATAACCCAGCTTGAATCCTTTATTAAAGATAGTGTTATCTAAGCGACGCGGTCGAACTCGTCTAGATATTCACGAATAGCTAAAGCGGCTGAAGCTCCTTCGCCTACTGCGCTCGCGATTTGCATTGTTGCGCCACTCCGAACGTCCCCGCTAGCAAACACTCCGGGCATCGAGGTCTCCAGACGGTTATTTGTCTTTATAAGTCCAACCTCGTCAAGCTCGACTGGCGTTTCAGATAAGAAAGCTGTGTTAGGAAGTAGCCCGACGAACACAAAAACACCATCAACTGCTATGTCATGCTTCTTATCACCCTCTGTCACTTTCACTCCTGACGCTCGGCCGTCGCTCACAATGATTTCGTCGGTAGTGGTATTAAGGTGAATAGTTACTTGTCCTGAATCAACATATTTCTGCAACTCATGTTGTAGTACATCACTCGCCTTAACAGTACTACGGACAAGCAAATCAATATGCGTCGCATACCGAGTAAGAAAAATGGTTTCCTGTATAGCAGAGTTCCCTCCGCCGACAACTGCCAAGGTTTTATCACGATAAAAGGCCCCGTCGCATGTTGCGCAGTAATGAACCCCTCGACCGTACAGTTCTTTCTCACCAGGAACTCCTAGCTTCTTGTAGTCACTCCCCGTAGCAATGAGTACTGCCTTGGCCTTAACGTCTTGCCCATCAATTGTAATAATCTTATATTTTCCTTCTGATCGTATCGATGAGGCCTCGCCAAATTCTATATGTGCGCCAAACCGCTCGGCTTGTTTTTCGAGCTGACTCGCCAGGTTCATCCCCTCGATACCCTCGGGAAAGCCAGGGTAGTTATCTACCTGGTCGGTAATAGCAGCCATACCGCCAATTGTTGCTTTTTCGTAGAGCACCGTGTCAATATCCTCACGAGTAGTATAGATTGCTGCAGTAAGTGCGCTTGGGCCAGCGCCAATCATCACAACGTCACGAATCATTTCTGCCATATTAGTATGCTCCTGTTTGGTAGTATTGAAGTAGTTCCTGCGGAATTTCAGGGGCTGCAATTGCCTCTGGTGTTGGGATAACCATCAGTACAAACTTAATTGGAGTATTCGCGGGGATATCATCACCACTACCCGTCTCGCCATATGCTAAGTCTGATGGGATAGTGAGCTCGCGAATACCGCCAATCTTCATTCCCTCTACACCCTCAGACCACCCCTGAATAACCGACCCTGGCGAAACCGCGAAAGGTGCCTTGAGCCTATCGCCTTCTATCGAGCTGTCAAAAACAGTACCCTCTGGGTTCCAACCGATATAGTAGGCAGTAAAACTAGAATCAGCGGTAAGCGTTTCACCGTCACCAATAATAAGGTCTTCAGTCGTAAGCTCAGTAACCGCATCTTTGTTAAATGCGGACACTCGGCTCTGATAGGGGCTAAATAGAGGATAGTATTTTTCCGAAAGCTCAGCCGCCTGGGCGTCGACTTTCTCTTGGTACACCTCGTAGTCTGCCTGATACTGCGCCGACAATTCGTTAATTCGTGCCTGATCCACAGCTTGATTTTCGTTTGCAAATACAATCGCTACAAACGAGCCGATTGTCCCCACTGCCATGAATACGGCAATTATCCATATCCCTATACGTTGTGTTTTCGTTGCTGCCATTACACCACTTTCCCTTCTGTTTTCTCTATTACCCTTGCTATTACGTGGTTAACCACTCCGTTGGCATCCTCTGCAGTAAGTGTTTTACCATACGAGGCGAGCTGTA
>MDTC01051778.1_pt1 | contig 48897 bp, 49 predicted proteins | sample 811181 | NCBI WGS metagenome assembly MDTC01 (sample SAMN05326644, study PRJNA326480) | marine metagenome | isolation source: seawater | place: Pacific Ocean: North | collected 2011 | reverse complement strand
GGAAAACGTATCTGGGCAGAAAAGAATTTAACCCAGATGTAACCTGACAGGCACCAAGTTAAAACGGGCGACTGTCAGATTGGGTCTGAACTACTACATCCGCCGATGGCACGACCACCACAGACTACACAGTCGAGATTACACACACGTCCAGTGGCTGTTCGGCAGAATTTCCATGCACTGACTAGATTGGTCAGTGCCGCGGCTGTATCTCTTTCTGATTTAAGTTGCCCCTTTTTAGGGGGCGACTTTGTTTTGGGGGCGGCTTTTGGGGCGAGCTAACGATGGCAGAAATGAATAATGGCCGTTCCATATTCAGAACCGCTGATCAAACCACTACTGGTTTTCTTCTATACGGAACAGCGGGTTTTCTTCAATAATCGCTTCCAGTCGTCGTGTTGCTTCATTAACGTTCGCGGCAATAAATAACGTCACTTCGGTTTCCGGCAAAGGCGGCAGCTCTTCACGGATAACCAGCAGATCATCTTCCACCGAATGGGTCGGAATAATGCCGACACCGATGCCAGCGCGTACGGCGGCCAGAACGCCGGTGCGGCTCTGGCTGATAAACGATACGCGGTAAGGAATATTCGCTTTATCCAGTGCCTGGCAGGCGTACCAGCGATGGCAGCAGCCTTCATCAAAGGTGGCCAGCGGCAATGTCTGCTCATAATTAATCACGTGATCGCGTCCGCTGACCCATACCAGCTCATCGCGACGCAGGCGGGTGCCGCCTTCACTGTCGGCCAGCATTTCTACTAAAGCGATATCCAGCTTGCCGTTGTTCAGCATATCTATCAGATATTCCGGGCGGTGGTCGCAATACACTTCCAGCTCGGCTTCCGGGTAGCTGAGGATAAATTCCTGCAGCAGCGGTGCCAGTGTGCGGCTGGCGTATTGATCGTGGGTGCCCAGCCGTACTTTGCCGTTGATCTCAATATTCTGAAAGGAGCCGACAATCTGGTCATGCAGGTTGAGCAGCTGCTGGGCATGAGCTTTCAGCTGTAATCCGGCGGCAGTAAGGCTGACGCCATGCTGTCCGCGTCGCATCAGTGGATTGGCTATCAGGTCTTCCAGGCGGTTGAGCTGCATGCTCACCGTCGAAGGCGCTTTGTGCAGGCGGCGGGCAGCCTCGGTGAGGTTGAGGGTGTCAGCCACCACGACAAAGGTGCGCAGCAGATTGATGGGCAGATCTTTCATGGTTTCAGAATTCAATAAATATGAACGTAGAATTTAATATTTATCGTTTTTACGAATGAATGCAAGGGGCATAGGATACGCTCATTCGCCTGGGCAACTGATTTCAGTGGCGCGGGCCTGGCAGCAGTATTTCCATAACGATGGAGCATTACCGATGCGCATGACCGCCACTTTTGCCCTTAATCAGCTGATTACTCACGGTTTTGGTGTGTATCTGTTCGCCGCACTGGTGGCACTGATGCAGAACTCGGTTGGCATTACGCACTGGCACCTGGCCTTAATCGGCGCGCTTTCGCAGTTGTCCTATCTGGCAGGTGCTATGTTGATGGGCGCCTTTGGCGACAGGCTGGATTCCGGACGCAGTATGCTGGTGACCGGTTCGGTTATCAGTGTCTCGCTGTTGAGTATGGCGTGGCTGGAGAATCCGGTCCTGATTGTGGCGGTACTGACGCTGATGTCTGCCTGTGCCGCTATCAGCTGGAGTTCGCTGGCTGAACTGACTACCCGTTACGGCGATCCTCAATATCATTCGACTAACCTGTCCACCGCCGCCAGCGGTACCGCCTGGGGTTTCAGCCTGAACGGCCTGTTGCTGTTGATGCTGGTGCCACAGTTTGGCTGGCGCAGTGGCTGGATTGTGACCGGGCTGCTGGCATTGCTGACCGTCGTACTGACTTTCTTTATGTTGCGCGCGCTGAATCGCCAGCATCGTAAGCCGAATCCATTGAACGAAGAGAGCGAGACTCATTCTGTGGTGTTGGGCGGCGAACATTTCAGTACCAATCTCAGTGGACTGTCTGCGCGCCAGCTGCTGCGTACCGTCTTTCGCGAGCGTACCGCGTTTCTGGCCAGTGTGATTTGTCTGGGTTTTGGTTTTTCCTCTGTGATTTTCTCCACCTGGCTGAATACCTATCTGGCGGAGCTGGAGTTGCCAGCAACACTGGGCGGTTACAGCTGGACGGCGGCAGGCCTGACCGGTATGGCTGCAGGTTTTCTGATGGGCAAGCTTGCGGACCGTAAGGGCCATGGCAGCGCCATGCTGATCGGCTTTGCGGCATTTACCCTGAGTCTGCTGGCATTTCAGTACGCGCCGCAGAAGTTCGTTACTCTGGTGGGCTTTGGCTACGGTCTGATGTACTTCCCTATGTGGGGCATTGTGCTGGGGTGGGTCAGCCGTAAGTATTCTGCCCGGGTAACTATGCAGATGAACAGCGTCACCATTGTCTGTTTTGGTGTGGGCGGCGCGCTGGGTAACCTGATTGCCGGCAGTATTCAGCAGGTGCAGGGCAGTCTGGTGGATGTTTACCGGATGATCACGATCATTGCTCTGTTACTGACCATGATTGCGGCGTATATCTGGCTGACTGAGCGGACACTGAAAAAACCGGCGGCGGAAGCTGTCTGATTTTCGCTGAACCGGTGCCAGGTCCTGGCCAGAACTGGTTATTTTTACAGTCCCTGATTGAGGATAGGTGGGCATGCTGGTAGGCTAGCTCACTTTATCTGATGGCTGTTTAATCCCCATGATTGGTCGTTTACAGGGCATTATTCTTGAAAAGCAGGCGCCTGAGCTGCTGATTGACGTGAATGGCGTCGGTTACGAAGTTCAGGCTCCGATCTCCACCTTTGCTACCCTCGGCCAGACCGGCTCGGTAGCGGTCCTTTATACTCACCTCGCAATCCGTGAAGACGCTCACCAGCTGTATGGCTTCAGTGATAAATCACAGCGCACTCTGTTCCGCACTCTGATTAAAGTCAGTGGTGTTGGCCCTAAGCTGGCGCTGGCGATTCTGTCCGGTATGGATGTGAATTCCTTTGCTGCCTGTGTGCACGCCGAAGACGTCACCGCGCTGACCAAATTACCGGGCGTTGGTAAGAAAACGGCGGAACGCCTTATTGTTGAAATGCGCGATCGCCTGAAAGAATGGCAGGCTCCAGCGCCATTGTGGGCGGCAGCTGATGCGGCGGATAAAGCATCAGTGGATGCCATGCTGCTGGAGGCCGAAGGCGCGCTGATTGCTCTGGGTTACAAACCACAGGACGCCTCGAAGATGCTGAACAAAGTGTCGGGTGCCGAGACGCCGGAAGAAATGATCCGTCTGGCACTGCGCAATACGCTTGGCCGCTGATCACTGAGGACAAGGAATGATTGAGACCGATCGCTTTATCAGTGCCGAGCCGGCCCGTGGCGAAGAGCATATGGATCGTGCCATCCGCCCGAAATCGCTGGCGGAATACATTGGCCAGCCCCATGTGCGCGAACAGATGGAAATCTTTATTGGCGCGGCCAAAGCCCGTGGCGAGGCTCTGGATCACACGCTGGTATTCGGTCCGCCGGGGCTGGGTAAAACCACATTGGCCAATATCATTGCCGAAGAAATGGGCGTGCAGATTAAATCGACCTCAGGTCCGGTGCTGGAAAAAGCCGGTGACCTCGCAGCACTGCTTACTAACCTCGAAGAAGGCGATGTTCTTTTTATTGATGAAATTCACCGCCTGAGTCCGGCAGTGGAAGAAGTGCTGTATCCGGCAATGGAAGATTACCAGCTGGATATTATGGTCGGCGAAGGCCCGGCAGCGCGCTCGATTAAAATTGACCTGCCGCCTTTTACCCTGGTTGGCGCTACCACCCGCGCTGGTCTGCTGACCTCGCCGCTGCGCGACCGTTTCGGTATCGTGCAGCGTCTGGAGTTTTACAACATTGCCGATTTATCCGGCATCGTGGCGCGCAGTGGTCGTCTGCTGGAACTGCAGGTGGATGACCGCGGTGCTGAAGAAATCGCCCGGCGTGCCCGTGGTACGCCACGTATTGCTAACCGTTTACTGCGCCGTGTACGCGATTACGCTCAGGTGAAAGGTGATGGTACGGTCAATCATACCTGTGCCGATGCGGCGCTGAATATGCTTAATGTGGATGCACAGGGCTTCGATCATATGGACCGTCGCCTGCTGCTGACTCTGCTGGAAAAATACGATGGTGGCCCGGCCGGTGTGGATAGCCTGGCGGCTTCTATCGGCGAAGAACGCGATACCATTGAAGATGTGCTGGAGCCCTATCTGATGCAGCAGGGCTATATCACCCGCACGCCGCGGGGCCGTATGGCGACCAAACTGGCCTATCTGCATTTTGGTCTGGATCTGCCATCCCGTTTTAATCAGGAAGATGAATCATGACCTTTGCATGGCCGTTGCGTGTCTATATAGAAGACACTGATGTCGGCGGCATTGTCTACTACGCCAATTATTTCCGTTACCTTGAGCGCGCCCGCACAGAGTGGCTGCGCGCCATGGGGTACAGTCAGGAAATACTGCGTCATGATGATGTACTGCTGATTGTGCGCGATGTTCAGGCTAAATATCGCCTGCCGGCGAAACTCGACGATGAACTAACTGTCACGGTTGAACTCGAAACTCAGCGTAAAGCCAGCGCTGTTCTTAAGCAGAGTGTGTACCGCGATGGTGATGTCGGTCGTGAGTGTTTACTCACGGCAGAAATAGGCATTGCCTGTATAACTACGGAGGGGCGCCCACGCGCATTTCCACCAGAGATTTTTACCGCCATGTCAGCGACAGCTGATGCGGCGGAATGAACGATGATGACTATCAGGAGCTGATGTGAACGAATCCGTATCAATTTTTTCTTTGATTATTAACGCCAGCATTGTGGTGCAGCTGGTGATGCTGATGCTGCTGGCGGCATCGGTAGCAAGCTGGATAGTCATCGTTCAGCGTACCCGTCTGTTACGCGCCAGCCGCGAGCAGATGCTCGAGTTTGAAGATCGCTTCTGGTCCGGTGTTGATCTCAATGAGCTGTACCGCGAATGCCAGAAAAATCCGCTGCCAAGCAACGTCGAAAACGTCTTTATGGCTGGCCTGAAAGAATTCAGCAAAATGCGTCAGCAGAATACTTCCGATCCGGATGCGGTGATGGCCGGTGTTCAGCGTGCCATGCGCATTGCCATTACCCGTGAATCTGAAGCACTGGACACCCATCTGCCGTTCCTGGCGACGGTTGGTTCAACCAGCCCGTATGTCGGTCTGTTTGGTACAGTATGGGGGATTATGCATTCCTTCCAGGGCCTGGCCAGCGTAAAACAGGCGACCATTGCCACGGTTGCTCCGGGTATTTCTGAAGCCCTGGTGGCGACGGCAATGGGTCTGTTTGCGGCGATTCCGGCGGTGATTTTCTACAACCGTTTTGCTACCCGTGTGGATCAGCAGGTGACGGCTCTGCAAACGTTCTCCGATGAATTTTCATCTCTGCTGTACCGTCAGGCGCTGAAAATGCAGCAGACCGCCAAATCCGAATCCCAGAAAGCTGAAGCTGCCAAAAAAGACGCGGAGCACTGAGATGGAACCAGCACCGGCTCCGGCGCCAAAACGCCGGCCTATGTCTGAAATCAACGTAGTGCCATATATCGATGTGATGCTGGTGCTGCTGATTATTTTTATGGTGACAGCTCCGATGCTGGTGCAAAGCGTACCGGTAAATCTGCCGGACGTTGATGCTACGCCAACCGAAATCGAACCAGACGACAGCACCATTATTATTACCGTCAATGAGCGCGGTATTTATTATATCGAGCGCGATGAAGGTAATCCGACGGCGATGATCCTGCAGGAAATCGTCGACTATGCAGAAAAGATTAAAGCCACCGTACCGGAAACCCGGGTGATGATCCGCGGTGATGATCAGGTGCCGTACGGCAAAGTCGTTGCCTTAATGGGCGGTCTGCAGGGAGCTGGCATCAGTAATGTCGGACTGATTACCGAAGCTCCGGATCCGGAGGCCAGTCGCTGATATGAGCTGGCTTGATCCGCAGCGTTATTCGCTGCCGGTGGTGGTGTCTGTTGGTTTGCATATTCTGATTGGTTTGCTGTTTCTGTTTCAGTGGCCAACCGAACATCGTGTGCCGGAACCGGTTCCGCAGCACATGATTGCCAACGTGGTACAGACAGAAAATAAAGCGGTTAAGCAACGTGAAGAGCAGGCCGCGAAAGAACAGCGGCGCAAAGAGCAGGCGGCTAAGCGTGAAGCTGAACGTAAAAAGCAGCAGGCTGCTGAACAGAAAAAAGCCCGTGAAAAAGCTCAGCGTGAAAAACAGTTAGCTGAACAGAAAGCGCGCGAAAAAGCTGCGAAGGAAAAAGCAGCAAAAGAAAAAGCCGCCAAAGACAAAGCGGCTGCTGAACAGAAAGCTCAGCAGCAGGCAAAAGAAAGAGCACAACAGGAACAGCAGTTGCTGGAGCAGTTGGCCAAAGAGCAGGCGGCGGAAGAACGACGCGCTCAGGAGCAGGCCAGAAAAGCTGCTGAAGAAGCGGCTCGTCAGGCAGAGTTAGCAGAAGCCATGACCGCGGATGCAACCACTGCGATCCGCAGCAAAGTGGAATCGGTCTGGCAGTATCCGCCGGCGGTGCGTCCGGATCAGACGGTAACGGTAAGAATTGTCCTGGTGCCGACCGGGCAGGTGATGGATGTAAAAGTGGTTAAGTCCAGTGGCAATGCAGCCCTTGACCGCTCAGTGGAGCAGGCTGTGTTAAAAGCATCGCCATTGCCGGTACCAAAAGATCCAAGAGTGTTCGAGCAGAATTTCCGTACTATTACTTTTAATTTCACACCGGAGAATGCGACGTGGTAAAACGCAGTATCTTTTTATTTATTCTGTTCGCCTGCAATCTGGTTCACGCCGAACTGACGATTGAAATTACTCAGGGTAAGCAGAGCGCTATCCCGGTTGCCGTGGTGCCTTTTGACTGGAAGGGCAGTCAGCCGCTGCCGGAAGACATCAGCGCAATTATTACCAACGATCTGGGCTCCAGTGGTTATTTCCGCACACTGCCCGCAGGCAATATGATCAGTCAGCCAACCAGCCTGTCTCAGGTTGTGTATGGTGACTGGGCAAATCTGCGTCAGGATTTTGTGGTAATCGGATCGGTTGAGCTGTTGCCGGAAGGTTACGCAGTACAGTTCCATGTCCTGGATGTACATCAGAAAATGGAAATCCTGCGGCATCGGGTGCGCGGTAAGGCCAGCCAGCTGCGTGATCTGGCGCATTACATCAGCGATTACATTTTTGAAAAGATCACCGGCGTACCGGGCGTATTTTCTACCAAGCTGATTTATGTGACCACCAATCGTGAGCGTACCCGCTTTAATCTGAATTACGCGGATGCCGATGGCGCGCGTGAACAACTGATTTTTACCTCTGATGATCCGATTATTTCTCCGGCCTGGTCCCAGGACGGAAAGAAAGTGGCCTACGTGTCTTTTGAAAATGGTCACAGTGAAATCTTCTTCCAGGAGCTTTCTTCCGGAAAACGTGAACGGGTCGTCGCTTTTGAGGGGTCAAACAGTGCTCCTGCCTTCTCTCCGGACGGAACCAAGCTGGCTTTTGTGCACTCGAAGCTTGGTAACCCTGACATTTATGTTATGGATCTGGCGACGAGAAAAACCGAACGCATGACCAACCATTATGCGATCGATACGGAGCCACAATGGGGAGTGAATGGAGACACTATCTATTTTACTTCCAGCCGTGCGGGTGGTCCGCAGGTATACAAACTGGACACTGGCAGTAAGGCCGTCACGCGGGTGACGTACGAAGGTGCCTATAATGCCCGGGCCCGTATCACGGCAGACGGACGTAAGCTGGTTTATGTGCACCGCAGTGGTGAAAGATTCCACATCGCTTCGCAGGATTTGAAAAGCGGACTGGTGCACATTCTGACAAGTGAAACTAATTTGGATGAGTCACCTAGTGTTGCACCTAACGGAAGTATGGTAATTTATGCTGCAAGTGAAGCGAATCGTAGTATCCTTGCAGCGGTTTCCGTTGATGGGGATGTAAAATTCCGCTTACCATCCAAATATGGTGATGTCAGGGAACCAGCCTGGTCGCCGATTTTTAAATAACTTAACTCACTTCGGACTGGAAGACTGTTATGCAAACTACTGCACTGTATAAAACCCTGGGTCTGGCACTGTGTGCCGCATTCATCTCTGCTTGTTCTAGCACTGGCGACGTTGAAGAAGGTACTTCATCTGAAGCGACCGCAACTGAAACTGAAGCAGAAGCAACTCAGGCTGTAGACACTGCTGCTGTTGATGGTGAATCTCTGGAAGCTGAAGCTGCTGCCGCTCAGGCTGCTCTGCTGGAACAGACTGTGTTCTACTTCGACTTCGACGAAAGCACTATCAAGAGTGAAAGCAAGGCTGCTCTGATGGCTCACGCTGCATACCTGGCTGCTAACGGCTCTGCTCAGGTTGTTCTGGAAGGTCACGCTGATGAGCGCGGTACTGTTGAATACAACCTGGCTCTGGGCGAGCGTCGTGCCATGGCTGTACGTCGTTTCCTGATGGCGAACGGTGCATCTTCTTCTCAGATGAAAGTTGTAAGCTTCGGTGAAGAACGTCCAGCAGTAATGGGCAGCTCTGCAGAGTCTTACGCTAAAAACCGTCGTGTTGAAGTGAAATACCAGAGCAATTAATGAAAGCAGTCGTCCTGACCGTACTTGCAGCAGTTTCTGCTGCAGGTGCATACGCGGATGACGAGTGGGTTTCGGTTGGTGGTACCACCCAGGTAGCACCGGCCGGGTCCGCAACAACCATCGATTCATCCAAACGGGCTGTCGTTCAGACGCCTGTCATCAGTGCCTCTCCCGCACCGGATTCTCCGGTATCCTCCGATCTGTTATCTGAACTCTATCTGCAGGTTGAACAAATGCAGTCTGAAATTGCCATGCTGCGTGGTCAGCTGGAAGAGCAGACGCATCAGCTGCAGCGTATGAAGCAGGAACAGCAGGAGCGTTATCTCGATCTTGATCGCCGTGTATCCGGGCTTTACACCTCGCCACCGCAAACCACTGCTCCGGCTGCCACTGTCGCGCCACAGCAACCTGTTGCTGGTGGGGCAGAGCAACAGCCACAGTTGTCTGCCGCTGATGCGTATAAGCAGGCGCAGAAGCTGATGTACGATAAAAAGTACACAGAGGCGAATGCTGCCTATGAGACGCTGGCTGCTCAGAATCCTGGTGACCCTCTGGCGGTCAATGCCATTTACTGGAGTGGTGAGATTTATCTGCTGCAGGGCGATCTGGATAAAGCGCTGATGCGTTTCCGCGATGTGGTCGATAAACATCCGGATCACATCAAGGTACCGGATGCCATGTACAAAACCGGCTATACGCTGGGGCGTCAGGGAAAAACCGCTGAGGCCAGACAATGGATGCAGAAGGTGGTCGATCAGTATCAGGGTAAAGCTGATACGGTTGTCCGGCTTGCCAGAAACTATCTGGAATCCCATTAAGGAAAATCGCCTGATTTCCCTGCAAAGCCCGGCCCTGCCGGGCTTTTGCGTTTCTGATTGGTTATCTTTTAGCCGGAAATTCTGCCTAAGTGACTGAAAGTGAAACTTTTTTTAAAAAAAGGGTTGTCACGTCCTCAAATTTAAGTATTATATGCGCCTCTTCCGGGGGTCGTTAGCTCAGCTGGTAGAGCAGTTGGCTTTTAACCAATTGGTCGCAGGTTCGAATCCTGCACGACCCACCACTTTTAAAAATTTGGATCGGAAGATAAGTTACTGAAAAGATTGACAATTTTCGATTTTACGGTAACATAGCCAGCACTTAGGGTCGTTAGCTCAGCTGGTAGAGCAGTTGGCTTTTAACCAATTGGTCGCAGGTTCGAATCCTGCACGACCCACCAAATTCCGAAAGGGAGAAAGTTAAGAGCTTTCTCCCTTTTTTGTTGGCCGGAATATATTGGTAAAAACAATTGTTAGGGTTGCACAATCATACCGGACGCGGATTGGGTGGCCTGTGGTATCATCCGCACTGACTGAAAGAACCCAGAACAGAGTCTGCTATGAACGAATCCGTAAACGGTTCCCGCGAAATTATCCGGGATTACTGGACCAACGCCCCGGCACCCCTGAGTGAGGCTGAGAGTACAGCGCTCAAGCAGGAGATCCGCGAATTATTGCGCCAGGAAGACGCCGTTCTGGTCGCTCACTACTACACCGATCCTGAGATTCAGGCACTGGCTGAAGAGACCGGTGGCTGTGTCGCTGATTCCCTCGAAATGGCCCGCTTCGGTCATGATCACAAAGCCAGTACGCTGGTGGTTGCCGGTGTGCGCTTTATGGGCGAAACGGCAAAAATTCTGAGTCCGGAAAAACGCATTCTGATGCCAACGCTGGAAGCGACCTGTTCGCTCGATCTGGGCTGTCCGGTGGATGAATTTTCCGCTTTCTGTGATCAGCACCCGGAGCGCAAAGTGGTGGTGTATGCCAACACCTCTGCGGCAGTAAAGGCGCGTGCAGACTGGGTTGTTACCTCAAGCATTGCGCTGGATGTGGTTGCACACCTGAAGAGTCAGGGCGAGAAAATCATCTGGGCGCCGGATAAACATCTGGGTAACTATATCGAGCGCGAAACCGGCGCTGATATGCTGATGTGGGACAGCGCCTGTATCGTCCACGACGAATTCAAAGCCAAAGCGCTGGAAGATCTGAAAAAGGTACATCCGGAAGCAGCCATTCTGGTTCACCCGGAATCACCTCAGAGTGTGGTGGAAATGGCCGATGCGGTTGGTTCAACCAGTCAGCTGATCAAGGCTGCGCAGTCTCTGCCTAATGAGACTCTGATTGTCGCTACCGATAAAGCCATCTTCTATAAAATGCAGCAGGCGGCGCCTGGTAAGCTTCTGATTGAAGCGCCGACCGCCGGCAATGGTGCAACCTGTCGCAGCTGTGCGCATTGTCCATGGATGGGTATGAACGGTCTGCAGAATATCCGTGATGTGCTGAAAAACGGCGATCAGGAAATCTTTATTGATGAAGCCCTGCGTCAGCAGGCGATTGTCAGTCTGCAGCGTATGCTGGATTTCAATAAGGGCTGATTAAGCCCTTATTTCCCTCTCTATTGCAGCTGGCTCAGGCTGGCTGCCATGATTCTCAGTCGCTGACTGATGATTGATTCCTGCTGAAAATCCCCGGCTTTTTTTGCTTCCTGTAATGCCAGTTCCATTTGTCGTAAGGCCCGCGCCTGCTGACCGGAAAAAAACAGGTATTCGCCGTTGGCGCGGAACGACGTGAGCTTCATCTGTGCATGTTCCGCGGCTTCCGCCAGGCGTTGCCATAACCAGGGTGTGGTCGGGCGCTTGTCACAAAGATTCTGCAGAACGCGTACGGCCCGCGCTGATTCATCATGGTCATCAAGAATGCTGGCTTTGGTGGTCAGCAGTACCAGATTCTGAGGGGCATAAGTCAGTGCTTTATCCAGTGTGATGATAGCTTTTTCCGTATCTCCCTGAGCGGCTGTGACACGGGCGTCGAGGGCACTCACGGCAGCGTGTTGATTCCAGGGGCTGATAATATCGTCGAGGTATTTGCGCGCCTCATCCGGTTTTTTCTGTTCCAGTGCCAGACTGGCGAGGTTGTAACTGGCTGCGGCAAAGTCACCGCTGCCGCGCGGATTACGGCTGCGTATTTCCTGCAGATACTGACCGACTTCGCTCTCATCCAGCTGGTAACGGCGCATGGCACCCTGTTTCAGAATCAGAAATTCGAGGCTGGTCAGACGTGGTTTACGCGGATACTGTTCAGCCCGGCCGGCGGCGTCCGCTACCCGTGATTCGGTTACCGGGTGAGTCAGCAGAAATTCGGGCGGGCGGCTGCTGAAGCGGTTGGCATACAGCATTTGCTCAAACATGCTCGACATGGCGTGTGGGTCGAGACCGGCTGCCACTAGCGTGCGCATACCGAGACGGTCGGCTTCCTGTTCCCATTCACGGGAGAAGGCCAGCTGATTCTGAATAGTGGCTGCCTGGCCGGCCATCAGTCCGGCAAAACCGGCGTTGGTGTTATTGGTAGCAATCAGCAGAATACTGGCCAGCAGGGTGGCAATGGCCACCGGTTCCTGACGCTGGGCCTGTTCAACCCGGCGCGCGTAATGGCGCTGGCTGAGGTGTGCAAGTTCGTGCGCGAGCACCGAAGACACTTCGTCTTCGTCCTGGGCGTAAAGCAGCAGACCGTAATTGATACCGATGATGCCGCCGGGAACGGCAAAGGCGTTGAGGTTAGGCTGGTCAACGACAACAAATTCCAGGTCGGGATGATTCAGTCCGGAATAGGGCACCAGACGGTAAATCTGGTTTTCCAGAAACGTGGTCAGCATCGGGTCACTCAGGGTCGGCGCCTGCGCGCGCAGTTGCCTGAGCCAGATACGGCCAAGGGTGTATTCCTGTTGCAGTGATACGTAACCCGAGGTTGAGTCGCCCAGCGACGGCAGGTCTCCGCTATTAGCGTTTACCTGGGTGGCGAGGCAGGCGGTTAATCCGAGGGCGATAGATAAGCGTGCAAGTAACAAAAAGCTGATCCTGAATCCGGTGACTTCGTTAGACCGGGCGCCAGCAGATAGTTCAGGCGGACTGCTGCGCACTGTGTTTAGGCCGGTTTTGCTCTTATCGCATTGAATACCGGCGTCTTCTCAGCAGGGATACAGGGACTGTTTTCCGGCGCTGAGTTATACTGCCTGACCAGTTTGGCAAAAGGCTTATAGCGTGTCTAATCAATCTCATTATGATCATTATCTCGACGCCAGGGAACTTAACTGTCCGATGCCTTTACTCAAGACCAAACTGGCACTGAAAAACCTGGCTGAGGGTGAGGTGCTGAAAGTCTCTGCGACTGACCGGGGATCGATGCTGGATATTCCGAAATTTCTGTCGTTGACTGACCACCAGTTGCTCAGCTGCGATGAAACCGACAGCGAATGCCATTTCTGGATTAAAAAGGGAGTCTGACGGATGCTGAACGTATTCCGCCGCTGGATTGATCGTTACTTCTCGGACGAAGAAGCACTGGTATTGCTGTTGTTGATCACTGCCGTACTGGTCATTGTGGTTACGTTGGGTAAGGTGCTTGCGCCGTTTCTGACGGCATTGATTCTGGCTTATCTGTTACAGGGGGCGATGAACACCTGTAAGCGTATTGGCATGGGGCATCTGGGCGCGACTATTACCGTGTTTCTCGGTTTTGTCGGCGTACTGATGTTGCTGCTGTTTTTTATTCTGCCCGCCGCCTGGCAGCAGCTGACCCAATTTTTTTACGAGTTACCGAAAATGGCGTCAAAGGGCCAGGGTGCGCTGATGATGCTGCCGGAACAATATCCGGAGCTGGTGACCGAAGCCCAGGTAAAAGAATGGACCAAGCAGATCGGCGATGAGCTGGCTTCTATGGGGCAATGGGCAGTGAGCTTTTCCATAACCGGTATCACCGGGCTGATGTCGGTGCTGATTTACTGCGTGCTGGTGCCGATTCTGGTGTTTTTCCTGCTCAAGGACTCCGAAAAAATCGTCAACTGGTGCAACAGCTTTTTGCCTCACAGACGCCAGTTGCTGGATCGGATCTGGGGTGAAATGGACGAACAGATCGCAAATTATATCCGTGGTAAGGCGCTGGAGATTGCCGTTGTTGGTATCACCACCTACATCGCTTTTATCATTCTGGGGATTAACTACGCCGCGTTACTGGCCATCGGTGTGGGTCTGTCGGTGCTGGTGCCATACATTGGCGCGGCGGTCGTTACCATTCCGATTGCCCTGGTGGGTTACGTACAGTGGGGCTGGAGTGACAGTTTTATCTGGCTGATGGTGGTGTACGGTATTATTCAGGCACTGGATGGCAATGTGCTGGTGCCTCTGCTGTTTTCTGAAGTGGTGAATCTGCATCCGGTGGCCATTATTGTCGCCGTACTGGTGTTCGGTGGTTTGTGGGGCTTCTGGGGTGTGTTTTTTGCCATCCCGCTGGCGACCTTGCTGAAAGCAGTAATGCAGGCCTGGCCTGAGTCCGGCAGCACGGAAGAGTCGGTTTAACTGACTTGTCACCAAACGCCTGCACCAGTAGACTTGCGCCTTTGATTTTATGTGCCCGACGGGCAGTTTTTTGGAGTAAAGCTTGATGATTACCGGCAGTATCGTGGCTATGGTAACCCCAATGCACGCCGACGGCAGTGTTGATTGGGAACGTCTGGACCAGTTAGTGGAATTCCACATTAAGGAAGGTACGGATGCCATCGTCGCGGTTGGTACCACCGGTGAATCAGCTACCCTGAGCACCGCCGAACACTGCGACGTGATTGAGCGTGTCATTAAGGTGGCTGGCGGACGTCGTCCGATCATCGCCGGCACTGGCGCGAACTCCACCTCCGAAGCCATTGAGCTGACTCAGGAAGCCAAAAACCTGGGTGCGGATGCCTGTCTGCTGGTGACTCCGTATTACAACAAGCCGCCACAACGCGGCATCATCAAGCATCACGAAGCCATTGCGGCAGCCGTTGATGTGCCACAGATTCTGTACAATGTTCCGGGCCGTACCGCCTGTGACATGCTGCCGGAAACCATCGCCGCGCTGGCAGACATCGAACAGATTGTTGCTGTTAAAGAGGCGACCGGCGATCTGGAACGTGCGCGTAAGGTGATTGAACTGGTCGGTGACCGTATGGCGGTGTATTCCGGTGACGATCCGACCGCCAGCGATCTGATTCTGTTGGGTGGTAAAGGCAACATCTCGGTAACCGCTAACGTAGCGCCAAAAATGATGCACGAGCTGTGCATGCTGGCGCTGGATGGTAAAGCCGATGAAGCCCGCGCACTGAATGAAAAACTGATGAACCTGCACAAGTCTCTGTTCTGCGAAGCTAACCCGATTCCGGTGAAATGGGCCATGCAGCGTATGGGGCTGATGGAAGGTGGCATCCGCCTGCCACTGGTCGAGCTTGATGAGCGTTACCATGCCAAAGTTGAGCTGGCGCTGACTTCATACGGACTGATCTGATGACAGCTTCCCGTACTCTGATGCTGCTGGCCGTGCTGATGGCCAGCGGTTGCAGTCTGTTGCCGGATGATAACGCCATGGCGTATCTGGATGCAGAAGAACAGCCGGAAACTCAGGTCCCGGCTGGCAGCACACCGCTGAATACGGCTCAGGCTTATCCTATCCCTGAGCTGCCGGTCACGCCGGCAAAACCTACCGAATTTGAAGTACCTATGCCGGCGGCTTACCGCGAAGAGCAGGGTGAAAATGTCGCGACACTGACTGAATATCAGGCGACGGACGCTAATGCGCGTCTGGAGCAGGACGGTGCCGGTACTCTGATTCTGCGTCTTGATGGCAACTACGCCAACAACTGGGCGCGGGTCACCGAAGCGCTGGCAGCTTCATCACTGAAAATGACCGACCTTAACCGCAGCACAGGTACCTATTACCTTGAAGTGGTTACCCGGGCTGCGGATGAGAATCTGAGCTGGTGGGGTCGTCTTTGGGGCAATGATGAGCCGGAAGTTGCGGTATATATGCTGAAAATGAACCGCGCCCGTAACGGTGTCTATCTGTCGCTGCTGACCGATGCCGATACGCTTGCGGATGAAGCCCTGACACGGGACGTACTGGAAGAAATCAAGCGCCAGCTGAGTCAGTGAGATATTGTTCGTTAGGCAGTGGCAGCCGCGGTAATGCTACCCTGGTCGCCACGGATGATCAGGCCCTGTTGATCGACTGCGGGTTCAGCCGCAAAGTTATTATGCAGCGCCTGCAGGAAGCGCAGCAGAATCCACAGACACTGGTCGGCGTGTTTGTTACCCACGAACACGGTGATCACGCCAAAGGTGTGCAGGCTCTGTGCGAACTGCTGGATATTCCGATTTATTCATCCTTCGGCACCGCGCGTAAAATGGGCTGGACGGAACATGCACTGTGGCAGTGTATCCGTTCGGAGCAGCCGGTTGAGCTGGGTTCTATGGATGTTTTCCCGGTCGTCGTCCCCCATGATGCGGAAGAGCCGCTGCAGTTTGTGGTGCAGAGCACTGCCGGTAAGCGCCTCGGGGTATTGTCTGACCTTGGCACCCTGACGCCGCATATATTGCAGGCCTACAATGGTTGTCATGGTCTGCAGCTGGAAGCGAATCATGATCCGGTGATGCTGATGAATGGCCCTTATCCTCCAGGTTTACGGGCCCGGGTCGCCGGCAATTTCGGCCATCTGAGTAATCAGCAGTGTGCCGAGCTGCTGCAGCGTCTGCACTGGCAGGGGCTGCAACATGTGACCGCCGGTCACATCAGCGAAAAGAATAATGCCAGAGAGCTGGTGAGCCAGACTCTGAGCGGAATATTAGGGTGCAGGGCAGAGGAAGTGAAATTGCTCGATCAGGATTCCATTTCTGCCTGGCTGCATCTTTAACCGAAAAAACCTATCTGTTTTTAATTCCGGAGACTCCGATGGAAAAACGTGAATTACTTTATTCTGGCAAGGCGAAATCTGTGTATACCACGGATGATCCGGATTACATGGTGCTTGAATTCCGTAACGATACTTCTGCATTTGATGGTAAGAAAGTCGAGCAGCTGGATCGTAAAGGCATGGTGAACAACACCTTTAACGCCTTCATCATGACCCGCCTGGCAGAAGCCGGTATTCCAACGCACTTCGAGCGTCAGCTGTCCAGCACCGAGTCTCTGGTAAAGCGTCTGGACATGATTCCGCTGGAATGTGTGGTACGTAATATTGCAGCCGGCAGCCTGTGTCGTCGTCTCGGTGTGGAAGAGGGTATTGATCTGCTGCCACCGACCTTCGAACTGTTCCTGAAGAACGATGCGCTGGGCGATCCTATGGTGAATGAATACCATGCCCGTTCCTTTGGCTGGGTAGAAGATCAGCATCTGGAACGCATGAAAGAACTGACCTTTAAAGTGAACGAAGTGCTGAAGCAGATTTTCCTCGATGGCGGTCTGCTGCTGGTGGATTCCAAGCTGGAATTTGGTCTGTTCAACGGTGAAGTGGTTCTGGGCGATGAATTCTCTCCGGACGGCTGCCGCCTGTGGGACAAAGACACCCGCGAAAAACTCGACAAAGACCGCTTCCGTCAGGGGCTGGGTGGTGTTGTTGAAGCTTATGAAGAAGTAGGCCATCGTATCGGTATTACCTTCCCATAATTCCTGCTGATAGCCGGCTGGCGCACTCTCCCCGGATGCGCTGGCCTGTTATGTGATTTATCCCACCGTTTATCCATTCTTTATGCCGAAATAATTGGCATTGTAATAATTTCTGGGCAAACTAGTTCCACTTGTGGCAACTCTGAGTAAACGTCAGTGGTGGCCAGCCCGAAAATACTTACAAATGGGATAAATTCAATGAAGAAGACTGCCCTCGCTATTGCCGTTCTGGCAATGACTCCTTTTGCCGCTCAGGCGGATCTGCTGTTTACCGTTGGTGCCAAAGCCAGCGTCTGGAACACAGAGTCAAAAGGTGATCTGGATGAAGGTGTATCGGTGGAAGACGATGGCCTGAATCTCGACAAAGAAAATGGTACTCAGATTTCAGTATTTTTCGAACATCCGGTGCCTTTCCTGCCAAACATTAAAGTACGTAATACTTCACTGGAAATTGAAGGTGATGGCTCACTGGTTGCTGCATCCTTTGCTGATCAGACCTTTAACGAGAATGTCACCAGCCGTATGGATCTGACCCATAATGACCTGACTCTGTACTGGGGGCTGCCGCTGCCGGTACCTTTCCTTGATATTAACTTCGGTCTGAACGCCCGTCAGTTTGATGGTGATGCGGAAGTGTCCGGTGAAATTTCCGGCCGCACTGAAACCGTTGATCTCGATTTCGTTCTGCCGATGGTTTATGGCGAAGTCAAAATTAATACACCAATCGGTATTTACGGTAACGTCGATATTAATTACGTTGGCTATGGCGATAACAAAATGAGCGATATCAGCTATGGTCTGGGTTACGACCTGCCGATTCCGGTTGTTGATCTGGGTATTGAAGCGGGTTACCGCTCCCTGAACCTGCAGACCGATCCGGATGATGTGGATATCGATGCTGATGTTGATGTATCCGGTACTTACTTCGGTGCATCGCTGTCCGTTGGTTTCTGATTGACGGATTGTGTGAACGCATAAAAAAAGCGGCTATGCCGCTTTTTTTATGTCTGCTTTTTATGCACGAAACTGTGCGCCTGTTTTATTCAGCTTCGCGAATAAATTGCGCCAGAATTTTTTTGCTCTTCCTGTCGCCGACTGTGGCGCTGACCACTTCGGCGCGCACAGCATGGGTTGGGTGTTTACGGTACTCAGTATCCAGATAGCAGCGTTCCAGGGTGCAAAGGCGTACACCTAACTGCAGTACGACAGAACGGGCAGAGGTGTAGGGGTAGGCCGCTTCCGGCGTAGTTTGCCAGGAAATGTCCTCAAACAGGCCGGGTTCCCAAAGCCATTCCGCATCGTTGTTCGTCAGAATTCCGTAGGTTTTGAAATTCAGCATGGCGGCCACCCAGCGCTGACCACGGTCACGTAATACCTGTTGGCCGAGACGGTTTTCTTCGGTGTCTTCTTTCAGGGTAAATTCCAGCACCGATTTGGCCTGCTGGCCTGGCTGGTACATGGCTTCGTCATCGGGAAATAACGGGCTGTAATCAGCACTGTTGGGCAGGTTACGCATGCCGACAATGGTGAAGCTCTGTTTTTTCGCACTGTAATTGTATTTTGCTGCCTGCAGTTCAAACTTAATAAAGTAGGTTCCACCGGCGCTGAAACTGTTTTCGGCATTGCTGCTGAACAGGCTGTTAATCTGTTTCGTGCTCAGTCTGTTCTGCCGTTGCCAGGCTTTTTCTGCCTGCGCGGTACGCAGTGTGATGCGCTGTTCACGCAGGGCAGCTTCCTGCTGGGCGGCCAGGGCTGCCTGTTCTGCCTGCTGGGCGCGCAGCATTTCCATGCGGTGCTGTTCTTCCCGGGATGGGCCGCTGCAGGCCGAGAGTGTCAGGACACAGCTCATCACAAGTAGTCCGTACTTCATTCTTTGTCCTCTCTGATGATTTTGTCTGATTATATCCAGCTGGCGGAAAATATCGCGGTTTAACACCGGTTTTACTGACCTTAAAGGACAATCCGGGAAAGACTGTGCACTCCGGCTGTACTGGACACGGGCAGGGTGCTGTGAGAGTCTTGCCGCCGCTGCGGCACCGGGTCTGGTTTTTAATCATCAACCCTGATGTGCCGGGTTTTGATAGGGGTGAGCAGACTCAGGCAGTAACACGGTGTCGGGCGGAAACTTACCGCAGTGGTTGGGGTCAGAACCCTCCTGCATTCGCTGTCATATAAATTCATCACGGCATGTAGTAACGTACAGGCTGTTGCAAAACCCAAGCAAGGATAACCAATGAATCTGAAGAAAACCGTACCGGCTGTTGTGCTGGGCACTTTGTTATTGGCCGGTTGTGGTCAGGAGGAAAAAGTGAAGTTAGAAAATCATGTTGATCAGGCCAGCTACGGCGTCGGTCTGAATATTGGCCGTCAGCTGTCCCAGGAAGGTGTGGACATGAATGCAGACGCAGTAGCGGCTGGGATTAAAGACGCTCTGAGCGGTGCTGAACAGCAAGTTGATGATGAAACTCTGAAAGCGGCATTCGAAAAACTGCGTGAAGAACAGATGCGTAAGCAGCAGGCTCTGAACGACGCAGCGGCTCAGGCCGGTAACGATTTCCTTGCTGAAAATGCAAAACGTGACGGCGTAACTGTGACTGAATCCGGTCTGCAGTACGAAGTTCTGGCCTCCGGTGACGACAGCCAGCCAACCCCACTGCCAACCGATACCGTGCGTGTTCACTACCACGGCACTCTGATCGACGGCAGCGTATTTGACTCTTCTGTTGAGCGTGGTGAACCAGCTCAGTTCCCGGTTAACGGCGTAATTAAAGGTTGGGTAGAAGCCCTGCAGATGATGCACCCTGGCGACAAGTGGAAGCTGTTTATTCCAGCTGAACTGGCTTACGGCGCCCGTAGCCCAAGCCCGGCTATCCCAGCTAACTCTGCGCTGGTATTTGAAGTAGAACTGCTGGAAATCGTTAAGTAATCCGGCTTTCTGCACGATAAAAAGACAGCGGCTTTGGCCGCTGTTTTTTTATGCCTGTCATTCGTAGTCATCAGATTTTGCAGTCTGTCTGCTGGCCTTTATTTATTCGGCCTGAGCTGAGGCCTGAGAGGATTTCGGTAAATATTCCGCGGAACGCTGAATGCATTCGGACAGGTCAGCCACAGTGCGGCGCAGCTTGTTCAGCTGGCTTTCATTCAGGCTGATGACTTCGGCACATTGGCGGCATTCGATGCTGGTGCTGTGCAGGATATCCGATGCACGGCTTGACGTGATGGTTCTGCAGGCAGGGCAGGCGACCGGGTACAGAGTGGCGTAGGCAACAGTGTTCACAGCAGTCCCATAAAGTAATGGTAAACCGGTAAACTAATGCAAAAGATTGAGTATTAGAAGGAGGAAGTGTAAGAAGTGTCACCTAAAAAAGTGGTCGGGGTAGAGAGATTCGAACTCCCGACATCCTGGTCCCAAACCAGGCGCGCTACCAGACTGCGCTATACCCCGTAATGCTGTTGATGGCTCCCCGAGCTGGACTTGAACCAGCGACCAATAGATTAACAGTCTACTGCTCTACCGACTGAGCTATCGGGGAATGTCTCAACAGCGAGGCGTATATTACGGACAGACCCTGATTCCGTCAACACTTTTTTTAAAGATTTTTTTCAGTAAAAACAAACCGTTAGCGAAAAATCGTGCGAAACCGCGTGGTTACTGGGTTGATGACTTACCGTCGTGGGAAAAAGCAGGCTGAATTAACAGAATCAGGGCGTCATCAGAAGGGATGTTCCTGATGTTGTAGGGTCATTTCTGGTTATTGTTGGTTATTTTGTAAGCAATAAAAGCCGATGGTCGGCCCGGAGGTTTGCCGAAAGGGTGTGCAGAGGAGGTTTGCCGAAAGGGTGCACAGAGGAGGTGGCTTAAAGGGTCTGCTGAGGAATCTGTAATGAGGCGGTCGGCATGACGGCTGAGAATATTAGCCGGGTTGGCATCTGAGTCCTGTGAACGGTACGGGCATTGCTTAACAAAGATCTGAAGGTGATGAAAATCCGGCACGCGTACTCGGTCAGCGGACTAAACTCAGTATGTCAGGAATGGCAAGCCTGCAGGAGACAAGTGTCCGCGGATCATGCCACACTGCCGGTTAAGCATTATCTGGTGTTGCTGTGCACATACCTGCACATACTTGCACATACTGCATCAGATGAACCACAGGATGACAGGAGGAACACAATGCAGATTCAGGCACCGTTTGAACTGGTGTTGTTTGGTGGCTTAGGGGATCTTGCTCTGCGAAAACTTCTGCCGTCCATGTATTTATTACAGCGTGACGGCCGCCTCAGTGAAGGGCGTATTTACTGCACGACACGCCACAAAATGACCGATGAAGAGTTCATCGACACCATCCGTACTGCCATCCGTCAGCACATTCCCTCTGAGTATCTTGAAGAAAGTAACTGGCAGGTATTCAGTGAAAGACTGCACTGTGTTGAGCTTGATCTGAGTGACACCAAAGCCTACGGCGTGTTGAAAAAAGCGCTGCTGTCCGGCGATCCTAACCGCGTTTATTATCTGGCCACCGGCTCCAGTCTTTACACGCCTGTGTGTCAGGGGCTGCACGCCAGTGATCTTATTCAGAGCAACAGTAAAATTGTGATGGAAAAGCCGATTGGACACGATTATGAATCGGCGAAGAGTATTAATGCTGCTGTCGCTGAGTATTTTTCTGAATCACAGATCTATCGTATTGATCATTATCTGGGCAAAGAGACAGTGCAGAACCTGATGGTGCTGCGCTTTGCGAATTCTTTGTTTGAATCCCAGTGGAATCAACATTATATCGACCATATCCAGATCACTATTTCCGAAGCACTGGGCGTGGAAAAGCGTGCAGGCTTTTATGATCATGTTGGCGCGATGCGCGATATGTTTCAGAACCATTTATTGCAGCTGTTATGTATCACCGCCATGGAACCGCCAGCCAAGCTGGATTCTGATGCCGTGCGTGACGAAAAAGTAAAAGTGCTGCGGGCTCTGAAGCCTATTGTTGGCGAGGCCATTACTGAGAAAGTGGTTCGTGGTCAGTATGATGCCGGTGTATCCGAAGGCCAGCCTGTGCCCCGTTACCGCGATGAACCCGGGGTTGAACCCAAGAGTTTCACCGAGACCTTTGTCGCCGCCAAGGTGGAAATTGATAACTGGCGCTGGGCCGGTGTGCCATTCTATTTACGCACCGGTAAGCGGCTGGCGGAACGGGCATGCGAAATTGTGGTGCATTTTAAGGAAATACCGCACTCTATTTTTCCGTTGCAGCACAAAAATACCATGGCCAATAAACTGATTTTCCGTCTGCAGCCGGATGAGGGTGTGCGTCTGATGCTGTGTGAAAAGCGTGTAGGTCCGGGTATGAGTGTGCGGCCTATGAATCTGAGTCTGAATCCGGCCAATCACAAACAGACCCGGGTGCCGGAAGCTTATGAGCGTCTGTTGTTTGATGCGCTGACCAGTAATCCGACGTTATTTTTACGGGACGATGAACTGCTGGAAGCCTGGCGTTGGGTTGACCCGATTATGAAAAGCTGGGAAGAGGCGGAACAGCGTCCGGAGCCTTATACCTCCGGTACCTGGGGGCCGGCTGCAGCAACATTGCTGCTGGCTAAGGATGGACGTTTGTGGGATGAAAACAGCTGATGTGTTTTGCAGGCCTCGGCCAGTGATTCTGAGTGATTCTGAGTGATTCTGGTTGTGGCGTAAAAGATAAAACAAATGAAACAAAACCAATAAAACGGACGTCTTAGCAACGTCATAAAATTTGTTCAGTTAGTCTGATCCTGGCGGGAAATTCCCTGAGGAGACAAGTATGCAGGATTCACGTTTTCCGGACTCACAAAAGCTGGCACGCCAGTTAGCAGAAGATCTGGCCAGCCGGATCCGTAAATCACTGGCAGAGCGCGGTCGGGTTTGTATTGCCGTCAGTGGTGGAACAACCCCGGTTGCCTTTTTTAAAGCCCTTTCGTTGCAGGATCTCGCCTGGGACAAAGTGCTGATTACCCTGGTAGATGAGCGCTGGGTTGATGAAGATGAAGAGGGCAGTAATGCCCGGCTGGTAAAAGAAAATCTTTTGATTAATAACGCCGCCCGGGCATATTTTTTACCGCTCAAGAACAAAGCCGCAAACCCGGTGGACGGCTTTATGGAATGTGAAAACCGTCTGCACGAATTAATTAAGCGCCTTGATTATGCGGTACTGGGGATGGGCACAGATGGTCATACGGCCAGCTGGTTCCCGCAATCAAAAGCGCTGGCCAAAGCGCTGGACGAAGCCGGTGGCGCCTGGTGTTGCCCGGTTACAGATGCACCGGCATTTCCGCAACGTATGACGCTCAGCTGGAGCTTTTTAGCGGGTTGTCGTCATCTGTTTCTGCATTTTGAAGGGGCTGAAAAAGACGCCACGTTCAACAGAGTCATGGACCCGGCTGATATTCAGAATCTGACGGCGATGCCGGTCAGAACGGTACTGAGCCAATCTGCGGTACCTCTCAGTCTTTACCGTACTTCGTAATCTGTAAATGCCGGAGAATGCTATGCATCCACAGCTGGAAAATGTCACCCGCCGTATTATTGAACGCAGCCGCCAGACCCGCGGTGACTACCTGCAGCAGATCGAAGCGGCCGCTGTTGCCGGCCCGGTGCGGGAACAGATCAGCTGTACCAATCTTGCCCACACCTACGCGGCCTCCACTGACGGTGAAAAACTGATCCTTAAGCAGGATCACCGCGCGGCTAATATTGCCGTGGTGAGTGCTTACAACGACATGTTGTCTGCTCATGCGCCTTACCGCACTTACCCTGAACAGATTAAAACAGCGCTGGCTGAAATTGGTCACGTGGCCCAGATGGCTGGCGGTGTACCCGCTATGTGTGATGGTGTTACTCAGGGCCAGACCGGTATGGAGCTGTCGCTGTTCAGCCGCGATGTGATCGCGCTGAGTACAGCCGTAGCCCTATCGCATCACGTATTCGACGGCAGTCTTCTGCTTGGTATCTGCGATAAAATTGTGCCGGGTCTGTTGATGGCGGCACTGCGTTTTGGTCATATGCCAGCGATATTCATTCCCGCAGGCCCCATGCCCAGCGGTATCAGTAACGGTGAAAAAGCCCGTGTACGTCAGGATTATGCTGCCGGTAAAGTTGGCCACGATGAATTACTGGCCAGCGAAATGGCGTCGTATCATTCGCAGGGCACCTGTACCTTTTACGGCACCGCAAATTCCAATCAGATGCTGATGGAAATTATGGGGCTGCAATTGCCTGGCTCATCTTTTATTAACCCGGACGATGGATTACGCCCGCTGTTAACCGCCGCCGCCGCACAGAAAATAACCACCATGACACACCTGACCCCGGATTTTCTGCCCATTGGTCAGGTGGTGGATGAACGTACGATTGTTAATGGTGTGGTGGGGCTGTTGGCAACCGGCGGCTCGACCAATCACAGCATTCACCTGATCGCCATCGCACGTATGGCAGGCATTATTCTCGACTGGCAGGACATGGCGGACCTGTCGGATATCGTACCCTTGCTGGCCCGGGTATATCCGAATGGTAAAGAAGACATCAACGCTTTTCAGCGTGCCGGTGGTATGAGTTTTATTATGCGCGAACTGGCGTCAGCCGGTTTGCTGCACACTGATGTGAACACGGTTATGGGCAGAGGGCTGGAACACTATTTTAAAGAGCCCTATCTGGATGACGACGGCAAGGTCAGCTGGCGCAGCGCTGGCAGTGAAAGCCTCAACCTCGATGTGCTGGCGCCAGCCCACGCACCTTTTATGCGTGAAGGTGGTATGAAGCTGGTGGCAGGTAACCTCGGCCGTGCAATTATGAAGGTCTCCGCGGTACCGGACGACCGCTGGGTGATTGAAGCGCCGGCGAAAGTATTCTGTGATCAGAACGACGTACTGACAGCCTACAAAAATGACGAATTAAATCAGGATGTGGTGGTGGTACTGAAAGGGCAGGGTCCCTGTGCCAACGGCATGCCGGAACTGCATAAGCTGACGCCAGCACTGACCAACTTACAGGAAGCCGGTTATCAGGTGGCGCTGGTTACCGACGGACGTTTGTCCGGTGCCTCGGGCAAGGTACCGGCGGCCATTCATGTCTGTCCGGAAGCCACTCAGGGTGGTCCGCTGGCGAAGGTAAAAGACGGTGATCGGATTCGTCTGGACGGTCATGCCGGAACGCTTGCCGTTCTTACAGATGGCTTTGCAGAGCGCGCAGATGAAGTGTATCTGGCACCCAAAACAATGGGGGTCGGGCGAGAATTATTTTATGGTTTCCGCCAGCGTGCGACAGCCGCTGATCAGGGAGCTGTATCCATTGGCTGGGAATAAAACGGGATAAGCGGATGGCAGATCATATGTGGGATTTATGGATGGAGCGTGCCAAACCTCTGGTACCTGTGATTGTGATTAAAGACCCGGATGAGGCTGTGCCTCTGGCCAGAGCACTGGTTGACGGCGGGGTGCGTATGCTCGAAGTCACACTGCGCACTGAACATGGATTGGGCGCCATTGAAACAATAAAACAGGAAGTACCGGAAGCCATCGTCGGTGTTGGTACTGTAACCAGTGCACAGCAGATGCTGGATGCTCTGAACAAGGGCGCTGAATTTGTGGTCAGTCCTGGCAGCTCTGATGCGTTACTGGATTGCGCCAAAGAATGGGGTGGACCTTATCTTCCGGGCGTTGCCACTCCCAGTGATGTTATGCGTGCCCGTGAAGCCGGGTTTACCTATCAGAAATTCTTTCCTGCCGGCGTTGCCGGTGGTATCCCCATGTTGAAAGCCCTGAGTGGCCCCTTCGGCGATGTGAAATTTTGCCCGACCGGCGGCATTGGTCAGGAGAATTATCAGGATTATCTTGCCTTGAGTAATGTTTTTGCCGTCGGTGGCAGTTGGCTGACGCCGGCAGATCTGCAGTCGGCACGAAACTGGCAGGCAATATCGTCGTTGGCCATCGCAGGCTGATGCTCTGAATACCGAGAATTTATCAGGACATTTCATGCCCGAAGTATTTATTAAAAAAGTTGAAGAACGACTGCACAGAATTTACACCGATGACGTTCCCAACGTGGATCATCATGCTGTCGCCGAACAGATTCTCCGTCTTTGTCAGGCGATCATTGACAATGGCAACAGCAAGTATCAGCTGAACAGCGATGGCCGCTGGAGTGAAAAGGATTCCATCCTGATCACTTACGGCAACAGCATTCAGAAGCCCGGTGAAATTCCTTTGCAGACGCTCAGTGAATTTCTGAAAAAGAATCTGCATGGCGTTATTCCCAACGTGCATATTCTGCCGTTTTTCCCTTACAGCTCTGATGATGGTTTTTCCGTTATTGACTATCGTCAGGTAAATGCTGACTGGGGCGACTGGGATGATATCGCCGCGATTGCCGCAGATTTTGATCTTATGATCGATCTGGTGGTGAATCACTGCTCACGGGAAAACCTGTGGTTTTTCGATTACATCGCCAACAACGAACCGTACAGCGATTATTTTATTGAAGTCGATCCGGCGACGGATGTTTCGGCGGTTACCCGTCCACGCAACACGCCGTTACTGACGCCGGTGCATACCCACCGTGGCGTGCGCCATGTCTGGGCCACATTCAGTGAAGATCAGATTGATGTGAACTTTGCCAACCCGGTGGTGCTGCTGGAATTTATCCAGATTCTGCTGCTGTACGTTGAGCGTGGCGCACGGCTGATCCGTCTGGACGCCATTGCTTATCTTTGGAAGCGTATCGGCACCAACTGTATTCATCTGCCGGAAACCCACGAAGTGGTGAAACTGATGCGTGATGTACTGGAGTTCTGTGCACCGCGTACCATTCTGCTGACCGAAACCAATGTGCCTGTGGCTGAAAATCTGAGCTATTTTGGTGACGGCGATGAAGCGCATATGGTCTATCAGTTTGGTCTGCCACCGCTGGTGCTGCACGCGCTGAACCGCGGTAATTCCAGCTTTTTGACGGAGTGGGCGGATAAAATCCCGCCACTGTCTGCCGGTTGTACTTACCTTAACTTTACCGCTTCCCATGATGGCATTGGTGTGCGTCCGGTTGAGGGCCTGTTGCCGGAACGCGAAGTGCAGGATCTGATTGACTGTATGCACAGATTTGGTGGCTTCGTCAGTATGAAGGCGAACTCCGACGGCACGCAGAGTCCGTATGAAATTAATATCACCCTGTTTGATGCCTGCATGGGCACACGCCGTGGTGCGGATCATTTTCAGGTGCAGCGTTTCCTTTGTTCTCAGGCGATTATGCTGGGGATGCAGGGGATTCCGGCGGTGTATATTCACAGCCTGCTGGCGACACCAAACGATCTTGACCATGTTGAACGTACCGGACGTACACGGTCGATTAACCGTAAAATCTGGGACGAGTCTGAACTGGAGTGTCTGATCTCCAACCCTGTGACTCCCCAGGCTGAAGTGTTCAGTGAGCTGCGCCGTATGCTGAAGGTTCGCAGTGAGCAGAAAGCCTTTCATCCGGATGCACGTCAGGACATTGTTAATATCAACACGGATCTGTTTATTAACCGTCGTACCCATGCGGAGCAGACTCTGTTTGCTATTTCCAATGTCACCGAGCGGCTGTTGAAGCTGCCGCTGGCCAGTCTGGGATTTTTACCCGATGGGCTGGTGGATATCCTTGCAGCGGAACAACAGGTGGTTAAGGAAGAACTGGTGCTGGCACCATATCAGTCGGTGTGGCTGACTGCTTCGTAGCAAGGCAGATCTCTGCGCCGGTGTTGCAGGATGCAGCGCCGGCGACTGCTACCAGCAATACCTGCCTCTTCCCTTTACCAATCACTTCACAATTTAAATACTCGCCAGTGTCCGCTAACGAGTCCCGCTGTTAGTATCTCTGCCATCTTCATGGACCGGTGTCATTCGCCTGAACGGCAGTGAACACCACGGCAGTGAGCAACACGGCAAAAGGACTCCTATGCTTCCCTTTAAAACCCTCAGTCAGTTGACTGCTTTTATTGCATCGGCTTTATTTGTTGTACTCCTGGCTGTACCGGAACTTCTGTTTTTTATTTTCGCCGTCGATGGCAATGCGGAGGCATACTTCTTTGGCCGGCGGGCGGCGATGCTGTTTCTCGGTTTTGCTGTGCTGGCCTGGGCCGGGCGTAATGCAGCGCTGTCACAATCCCGGCAGGCGGTGTGTCTGGCGATCAGTGTTTCTATGCTGGCAATGGCGGGGCTGGGAGTGGCGGAGTACCTGCGTGGCTTCGCCGGTGCTGGCATCGCGCTGGCAGTATTAACAGAAGGTTTGCTGGCGTATCTGTATTTTTCCAGCTGGTGGGCAGGTCGTAACGAAGTGATGCCGCAGCAATGAGCGCTGCTTTGTATCAATAAAAACGCCCGCAATGTTGCGGGCGTTTTTATTTGTCATTGGCTTCAGTTAAGCACTGTTGTGCTGATCAGGCGTTATCTTCTTCAACTGCTTCGTACAGGCGGTCAAGAATATCCGGCATGGCGGAGGTCACGCGGTTCCAGCTCGGAATAAACGGCGTTTCCATCGGGTTAGCAAGGAAGTGTTCACCGGCATTCATAATATTTTCAGCAAACAGTTCAACCGCTTTCTCTTCTGCGTGGCGGTCAACGGTCAGACCGTTCATACGAGCATCATTGAAATAGGTTTCAATAAAGTCCAGCGCAATACGGAAATACGTGGCTTTGATACTGCGGAAGGTTTCGGTGGTGAATACTTCGCCCTGAGTTGCCAGCTTACGGAAGATGGCTTTACAGATGTCGGTACTCATTTTCGACAGACCGCGGGTTGCATCTTCTTCCGACAGGGGCTGATGCTTGTGGTCGTAGACGTCGGTAATGTCTACCTGACAGAGGCGGTTGGTGGAATAGTTACGCTTCATTTCTGACAGCACACCGATTTCCAGACCCCAGTCAGACGGGATACGGATGTCGTTGAGCACATCGGCGCGCATAGAGAACTCGCCGGAAAGCGGATAGCGGAAACTGTCGAGGTATTCGAGGTAATCCAGCGAGCCATAGACTTTTTTCAGGGCGCGGATCAGTGGCGTCACCAGCAGGCGGCTGACACGGCCGTTCAGTTTGCCTTCGGCAATTCGCGAGTAGTAGCCTTTGGCAAATTCATAGTTGAACGCCGGGTTGGCAACCGGATAAATCAGACGTGCCAGCAGGCTGCGGTCGTACGTCACGATATCGCAGTCGTGCAGAGCAACCGATTCTGCGCGGCCGGATGCCAGCACATAGCCGTAGCAATACCATACGTTGCGGCCTTTCCCCATTTCTTTAGGCGCCAGGCCTTCTTTCTGCAGCATTTCATCAATTTTGCGCAGGCGCGGGCCGTCGTTCCACAGAATGCGGTGATGCTGTGGCAGGCGATCAAAAAATTCGCGGGCGTGTTTGAATTCGCTGCCATCGGCACGATCGAGGCCGATAACAATTTCATTCAGGTAGGGCACTTTGGTCAGGTCGTTGATGATGTTATCCAGTGCCGGACCACTTAATTCTGAATACAGGGATGGCAGAACCAGAGACATAGGACGAACCCGGGAAAAACTCATCAGTTCTTTTTCCAGCTCTTCCACAGGACGGTCAGTCAGGTTGTGCAGTGTTGTTATTATTCCGTTCTGGTAAAAATCAGCCACGGGTTTTCTCCTTCGTCAGCTCATTTAATAAGGCCAGCAGGGTGTCATTCCAGCCGGCGGGACCCGGTTTATCCGCTGTGCGGCTGGCCGGGTTTTCTGGTTGTAATGTCTGGTTTTCGCCCGGGATGACAATAGGATAATCAGCGGCTTCCAGCATCGACAGGTCGTTGCCGCCATCACCCAGGGCCACCACATCTGGTGTGCAATCCCAGAGGTTGGCGTAGTAATCTTTAAAAAACGTGACAGTATCGGATTTATCGTTAGTGCCCATCACATGATAAAAACGCCCACCTTTCAACAGGCGCAGGTTGACGCAGGACAGTGCACTGGCAAATTCTTCCAGTGATGCCTCATCGCCAAGCCAGATAATGGGTTCGGATGCATGGCGTTTTTTTGCCATGGCTGCATCGCTGAGCGCCAGTTCGGTTGCGTCAGCAATGTCTTCCACACTCATATCGTTGAACCCACGGAACTGAAAACCTTGTCCACGCAGCTTCTCCAGCACTTTAATAATGCTGGAATAACTGGAGCCGGTCATTTCGCTGGTAAAACCGTTACCTGATTCCCGTGGAATAAAGACCGCACCGCCGTTTTCACAAACGAACGGTGCATGATTATTGAGCTTTTCCCGCAGCCCGAGCATTTCATCAAAGGTTTTGCTGCTGTTGAGAATGCAGGGAATATTCAGGCTGCGCAGACAGGCCAGTGCCGGCATTGCCGCACGGAAGCTGTAGTTGTGATGATCCAGCAGGGTGCCGTCGAGGTCGGTGACCACAACTAAGGGCAGAGCCGGTTTAGTCATAAAACATCTCCTTTTGCCTGCATGCTGATGCTCTCGACCTGATGTTTGTGATTCTGTTGCAGAATCAGGTCGGCCCAGCCAGGCATGTATTTAAGCGCCTGTTCCGTCAGGCGCTGATAATGCTGAATAAAGCGTTCGAGTCTGGCACTGTCGAGGCTGCGGTCCGGACCATTACCGGCGGCTGCCTGTTTGTTACCGGTTTCCTGCTGTGTGCGCCAGTTCAGTACGGCTTTCATGTCCGGTACTTTCAGCATCAGCAGAAAATCAATCATGCTGAACCAGTCATGGTAGCTTGCCGCCAGCTCATCGTTTACTGCTGAGCGCCAGCGGCCATCGGTGTCTTCTTCTGCTTCCAGTGTGTTGAAAGGCTGCTGCAGTTCACTGGCATCGACCGGGTGGCAGCCGACGCACCAGCCTTCAAACAGGATCATGTCGACCGGGCCGCTGACGGTATGCCACTGGTCTTCAGGAAGGCGATCGTCGGATGCTTTATCAAAGGCCGGAATGTGCAGTACTTCGTCAGCTTCCAGTGCTTTCAGCTGGCGGATCAGATCCATACCCAGCAGAGCATCGTGGGTACCGGGAACACCTCGGGTAGCAAGTAGAGGGTGGCGTTCTCTGGCCAGTGTCTGACGCTGCTGGTGGGTGAGATAGAGATCGTCGATGGAGAGAACGACGGTGTTCCAGCCGAACACTTCGCGGAACATAGTGCACAGGGCACCGGACAGGGTGGATTTGCCGGAGCCCTGGCCACCGTGAATGCCGATTACGGGAACGCCGGTTTTCTCTTTCAGAGTGGCCAGCAGGGCTGCCAGCGGGGCCCAGACGTCCTGCCATTGCTCTGTCCACGGTTGCGGCAGATTCAATTGGCTGAGCGTTTCATCAGCGCTGAGCAGAGGGGTGAGATACTGCTCGTCTATCTGAATATCGTCGGGCCAGTGCACTGTCATAACCATCACTCCTGGGCTGTGACCTTGGTGGTAACCGCAACCGGGCGTTGTCGTCCGGCACAGGTTTTCACATTGCTTAACTGTCGTCAGCAGACATTGTGCCAGTTTGGACAAAGCCTGACGCCATGAATGGATAGCGGCGTAGCCGAGACAGATTAACCGCTTATCTGGCAGAATTGTCATATATAATGACCTTTTTTGGTGCAGGTTGATGGCGTCTCTGCCGTCTGCACCAAAATAAAGCAATGCCGGTGTCGGCGACGTGGCAAGTACAGTCACCTGTTCAGAATTAAACGGAGAGTTGTCATGACGACAGCCAGCAGTCTCAGCAGTAACAATATCGAAGGTGCAACAGTCACCGAAACGCGCCGGGTGGCTTATCAGGGAACGTCCGGGGCCTATTCACATCTCGCCTGCCGCCGCGTATTTCCGGATTGGGAAGCCGTCGCCTGTGATGATTTTCAGAGTGCACTGGAACTGGTTGCCAATGGTTTCGCCGAGCGCGCCATGATTCCGCTGGAAAACTCTACCGCTGGCCGGGTGGAGGAAATCTACCGTCTGATTCCCCGTACTTCTCTGTTTGTGACTGCTGAGCATTTCGAGCCCATCAATCACTGTCTGCTGGCTTTACCGGGCGCGTCTCTGGCGGATATTGAAAGCGTGGCTTCTCATCCGCAGGCGCTGGCGCAATGCCATCAGCGGATTACCAATCTGGGGATGAAAGCGGTGGCATCGATGGATACGGCGATGGAGGCTGAGGCATTGAGTCTGAGTGGTGACCGTACCCGGGGTGCGATTGCATCAGAGCTGGCAGCCGAACTTTATGGACTGGACATTCTGCACGAGAATTTCCAGGACGTGATGGGGAATACCACCCGCTTTCTGGTGTTTAGTCGTGAGGCCGAGCACAAAGAATACGATGCCAGCGTTAAATACATTACCAGTCTGATGTTTTCGGTGCGCAATATTCCGGCAGCGCTTTACAAGGCCCTTGGCGGGTTTGCCACCAATAATGTGAACCTGCTGAAGCTGGAAAGTTATATGGATGGCGGCACCATGAAGGCCAGCCATTTTCATATGGATATTCAGGGGCATCCGCAGCAGCACGATATGCTGCTGGCGCTGGAGGAACTGGATTATTTTGCCGGTGACGTGCGTATTCTGGGGACTTACCCGGCCCACGCTTATCGCGCTGGTTGAGTATTCCCCGATTTGTTAATCCGTATGCTTCAGTATCAGTGCCTGATACGGCAGCAGACGGATACTGTTTTCACCGATGGCCGGTGGCTGGCTGAGGCTGTTCAGTAACAGCTGCAGGTCAGCGGCATGGATATGTTTTATGGTCTGTGCTGTGGCTGAGAAATTCAGATATACGCTGATTTTTTCATCGCCATGGCTTCTCTGGTAAGCCAGTACGTCGGCTGCCGGGTCGGATAATTTCTGTTGCCCCTGATGCAGCGCGGTATATGAACGGCGCAGGCGAATCAGTTGCTGATACCAGTTGAGCAGGCTGTGCGGATTTTCCTGTTGGTGCTTAACGCTGTATTCCGTTAACGGCTCATTGGGCAGCCAGGCGGGGCCAGCGGAAAAATCCCGCGGATTATCGCTCCACATCATTGGCCGGCGGCAGCCATCGCGCCCGGGATGCAGCGGCCAGTAGCGTATGCCGACCGGGTCCTGCATTTTTTTATAGGGTACTTTCTGTTCCGGCATACCGGTTTCTTCACCGTAATACAGAAACGGCGTGCCGCGCAGTGTCAGCAGCATAGCAGCCAGTAATTTCATCCGCTCTGTCTGATGCTGGCCACGATAGCGTCCGCTGTGACGCATAAAATCATGGTTCGACAGGGTGTAATTGGGCCAGTTGTTATCGCCCAGCTGTTGCTGCCAGTTGCGGATTACAGTTCGGAAAGCGCTGGCGGAAAAGGGCTGATGAAAAAAATCAAAATTAAACGCCAGATGCAGTTCATCACCGTCGCCATAATAACTCGCAGGCAGGGCGCTGGTGCCGTTGGCCTGCATCATGATTTCACCCACCATCATGCGTTGTGGCCAGCGATCAACCCATTGGCGCAGTTCCTGTAACAGCGGATGCATTTCCGGCTGATCGCGGTCATAAATATGATTCTGGCGATCGTAAGGGCGGCCAATACGAAACCAGTCCACCGGGTTGCTGCGCAGTTTTGCGTCTTTAAAAAACAGGTTCACCACATCCAGCCGGAAACCATCAACGCCCTTGTCCAGCCAGAACGCCATAATGTCTTTCACTGCCTGTTTTACCTTAGGGTTGCGCCAGTTGAGATCCGGTTGCTGTGCCAGAAAGGAGTGGTAGTACCAGGCGCCACGTTGCTCGTTCCAGCTCCAGCCTTTACCGCCGAGGCAGCCCAGCCAGTTATTCGGCGGCTGGGTGCCTTTGTGCCAGATGTACCAGTCTGCTTTGTCTGACCCCGGCTGACAGGATTCGAGAAACCAGGGGTGCTGATCTGAGGTGTGATTGACCACCAGATCGAGAATAATCCGGATATTGCGCTGATGCGCCTGCTGCAGCAGTTCATCAAAATCTTCCATGCTGCCAAAGACCGGATCGATGGCGCAGTAATCGCTGATATCGTAGCCGAAGTCGTGCATGGGGGAGGGGTAGATGGGGGATAACCAGATAGCGTCAATACCCAGTGAACGGCTGGTGGAATCCCCGCTGTTTTTGCCGTCGTTGAGATAATCCAGCCGGTTAATCAGGCCGCGGATGTCGCCGTTGCCATCGTTATTGCTGTCCTGAAAGCTGCGTGGATATACCTGATAAACGACGCCCTGTTTCCACCACATTGTTTCCGCTCCGCGGGCTGGTTATGGTGCAGGGATTATTGGCGCTGGCTTATGACAATTGTGTGACTGCGTCCTGTTTATTAAAAATTGACTCACGATTGATTTACGGGAGCGGCTGATTTTGTCAGCCACTTTTGCAGAGTCTGGCTCAGTATCTCGCGTCTTATGGGCTTGGCGATAAAATCACTGAAGCCTGCTTCTTTGGCTTTGTGTTGATATTCGGGCAGAACGTGGGCGGTTAATGCCAGGACAGGGCATGCCGCAATATCGTTGTCTGCGGTGATGATGTGAGTAGCTTCAAATCCATCCATTATGGGCATTTCACAGTCCATCAGAATCAGATCCGGGCGGCGGGACTGCTGCTGCCAGGCATTGACGATGGCCTGGCCATCGTTAAACAAAAGAAATTTATAGCCCAGATGACGCAGCATGCCGGTGATGACTTTTTGATTCACCAGGTTGTCCTCGGCGATCCAGATAAGCGCTTCAGAATAACTGGCAAGCGGGATGTTTTTTTCCGCCCGGGTTTCGGTATTTTCGCTGCAGGATAACAGATGACTGAGTAGCGTCAGGGTATTCAGCGGACGCGGAATAACAATGGTGTTCGCCACTGCTTCTGCTTCTTCGTTCTGCAGGCACAGTGTTTTTACCTCCGCTGCCTGTGTCGGCAAGGAGTCGGTAATTTCTGCATCGGCTGTCTGAGGATCATTGGCTGTTAACACTGTACAGCCCAGCTCGCGCAGAAAGTGTTCCACCGTATCCCGCTCACAGGGCAATTGCAGAGCTACCCGGATTTTCATTGTGCGGATAGCATCCGTGTTTACTGGCATGTCGGCATGGCAGCTGTTTAACTGGATACAGAATTCGGTACCGCCTTCCGCTTCGCTGTGCATCGTGATTTCACCCTGCAGCAGTTCTACGAGTTTTTTACTGATGCTCAGGCCCAGACCGGTACCACCGTAGTTGCGGGATGTTGATGCATCGGCCTGGCTGAAATGATCAAACAGGCGCTCACGAAATTCTTCCGGAATGCCAATGCCTGTGTCTTTTACGCAGATTTTTACCCGTTCGCCGTCCGCCCTGGCGTTCAATAAAACATAACCTGCTTCGGTAAATTTTACGGCATTGGACAGCAGGTTGTTTATAACCTGACGCAATCGCGTAGAGTCAGTGACGATATGCGTATTCAATGGTGGGCTGGCATTCACGACCAGACTCAGGCCTTTTGCCATAGCCTGACGGGAATAGAGATTAGCGCAGTCAGTAATAACTTCGTGCAGATTTATTTCCCTGATTTCCAGTTGCAGCTTGCCGGAATTCATTTTGGATAAATCGAGAATATCATTAACAATGGTGAGCAGAGATTCGCCGGAGTTATTGATGATATCCAGATAGCGGCGTTGCTGTGCACTGAGTTCGGTATCTTTCATTAACTGCAACATGCCCAGTACACCATTCAGTGGTGTGCGTATTTCATGGCTCATGGCAGCCAGGAAGGCTGACTTGGCTTCGTTTTCTGCTTCTGTTTTTTGTCGTTTAAGTTCCGCTTCGTGCATCAGATAGCGCGATTTCATCGATTCGCTTTGGGCCGCCAGCAGACGCTTTTCGGTTTCCATTTTTTCCTGTTTGGTTTCATGGAAGCGCAGGGCAATCTCGAGACTGTGCGAACTTACCATGATCAGTGTGCCGATATGGGATGCGTAATTCACCAGCGGCGTCAGTTCGATTAATCCCTGTTTGGCCAATGCGTGGAAAAATACGCCGGCGAGAATGCTGGTCCAGCCCAGCAAATACAGCATGTTGGATAAGCTTGGGTGAATAATGGCGATCACCAGCCCGATGACCAGAGTTGAAGCTGTGGTGAAAACGGCCTGCATAATGACCGATTCGATCGCATTAGTGTAAGACAGCGTGACTGTTGCCAGCAGTGAAACCAGTGAAATGGCAACATTAAACAGGCTTAACCGGTTCAGCCAACGGTATTTTATAAGATCGTTGTATAAGAAATAGCGTGCGAACAGGCAGGCAAACACGCCGGCAGCAGAGGCAGATACATTAATCATGCGTTCCTGCAGCCAGTGGGAATCATTGTACACATACTGATAGCCGATTCCGGTGAGTGAAATAAAGAACACCAGATAGCTGAGAATGTGGCCAACAAAGCCTATTGCGTAGGCTTCCCGGGTGGTGAAGTAGATGAATGAATTGTAGAACGCGACGGAAACCAGCAGGCCGATGAAGATACCGATGGTGATGTATTCATCCGTCGCCTGATTGTGATACTCCTCATCCTGCCACAGCTGCAAAGGGAACTGCATACTGCCCTGGGTATCGACGCGGAAGTACAGTGTGTAGGTGCCTGCTGTTAATTCAGGCAGAGGAATAACAAATTCACGCAGTTTCAGTGGACGCTGGCTGAACGGCAGGTGATCACCGGTTATTTCGTGAAAGATCAGCTGGTCATCGCGGGTTATAAACAGCTCGATATGATCGAGCAGGGCAATGGAAATATTGGCCAACAGATCACCGGTTGTTTTATCTGCCTCCAGTCTGAGTCGATACCAGACCGGGTAATCAAGCAATCCATAATTCGGCACATCGGATTCTGAGCGTTGCCATCCAGGGCCATCCGCCGGCACCATCAGGCCATCGTCAAGCGGTGTCCGTTGGTGATAAACATCGAGATATTTCCCCAGTGGCTGCCCGGCCAGCGGCCCATCCTGCAGCACGCTGCTGGTGTGGATGCTGTCTGCTGCGGCATAGGTGGTGACTGATACCATGAGGAGCAGTATCAGGCAGAGTGATCGCCAGTAATCAGTGTGTGCTGTGTGCATCCATGCTCCTTTGTTTCCGGCGATGTTGCTGGCGATACTCGCCCGGTGTCACGCCCATCCATTTACGGAATGCCCGGTGGAAGGTACTGGTCTCGGTATAGCCCAGATATTCGGCAATTTCGCGGATGCTGGTTTCCTGTCTGGCCAGTTGCAGACTGGCTTCCTGAAAACGGCATTCATCCTTCAGGGTCTGGAATGAGGTCTGTTCATCCTGCAGGCGGCGGCGCAATGTGGCGCCGGAAATACTCAGCTGTTGCGCGCAGGTTGTCAGATCCGGCAGGGCAGTCATTGGCGAGCGCCGCAGCAGTTGCCGTACTTTGCCCGTGGTGCTTTCGTGGGGATTTGGGCGGGCGAGCAGATCGGCGGGGGAATGCTGCAGGAAATTGCGTAAGCTGGCCGGCGTCTGGCTGACCGGCAGCGACATCGACTGGCGTGGTATCAGCAGACAGGTCGCACTGTCGTTAAAGCGTACAGGGGTCGCGAACAGATCCTGGTAATACTGAGCGTGAGGCGGTGCCGGGTAGGCACAGCCAACGGACAACAGGGGCAGCCCCTGACCAACCAGCCAGCTGCTGAATCTGTGCCAGATAACCAGCAGTGATTCGCTGAGAAAATGATCCCGGTCGAGGGATGTATCCATATCGATTTCCAGTCGTGTCGTCTGACCATCGTGATGGATATGCAGTTGTGGTGCGCCGTCAAACAGGCGATAGAAATTGCTGGCGCGGTGCAGCGCGTGTTCGAGATGCGTACAGCCGATAATGGCTTTGCACATCATGGCGAAGGAACCATAGCGTACGCTACGCGGCAGCAGGCCCATCATTTCGTTATTGGTTATGCGCCAGAAGGTATCCATCAGGCGGGCATAATCCGCCGCGGATAATGTGGCCCGGGGGTTATCCAGACAATCCGCCGGCAAGCCGGCCTGTTGCAGCAACAGAGCCTGACTGAAGCCCATTCTGGCGAGGCCTCGCAGAGGTGCATCGATAAAAGGACGAGCAATCATATGGTCAGCCATAGCAGATCCGGGCCAGTACTTCGCTGTGGTCAGGATCAGGTATTCTGACCTGAACGCTCGTGGCGGGCAATTCGCATGAGCACAATCGCTAAGGCTGGTGGATGCAGATCTGGTTGCCGCCATGATCACGGGCCTGTTGCAGGGTGGCTTCTGCAGCCTGAATCCAGCGCGCACTGTCACTCAGTTTGTCACTGTAGCGGGCGATGCCAAGGCTGAGAGAACAGGAGACACCCTCCGGCAGTCCGGAATTGTTCACCATCTCTGACAGCCGGTAGATGCGCTGAGCAAATACATTTGCTTCGTCTTCGTTGCTGTCGACCAGCAGGGCGGCAAAGGTGCCGCCATCGTAACGGCATACCAGATCGGTATCGCGCAGAGTCTGCACCAGTCCGTCAGCCAGTATCTTCAGCAGGTGATCCCCCGCCGGGTGGCCGAATTCGATATTGATACGGCGGAAGTCGTCGATTTCAAATAAGACCAGAGTGCTTGGCCGTTCAGAGCGCTGACAGCGGCTGAATTCCCGGCGGGTTTCCTCAATCCAGTAGAGGCGGTTGAGCAGACCGGTGAGCAGATCGGTACGGTTGCGTTCGGTGAGGGATTTTACCGCTGTTTCGGTATCCGCACGGCTGACGGCAATATCGGTGACGTCGTAGACGATCAGGCAGATGTGATTCACCTGGCGATCAATGGATTCCAGCGGAATCATGCTGGTGTTCTGATACATCACAGAGGCACGGCCGGTGATCGGGCGGTAATTTTTAAAGCGGAAAAGGTAAGGGCGCTGCTCCCAGATGGTGAAGGTGCGTGTTCTTAATTCAAAGACAGGTGCCGCTTTTTTGCAGAACCAGTCTTTGGGGATTTCCGGAAACAGGGTAAACAGATTTTCACCACGGGCGACCTGCGGACTGAGTCCGCTGTGGCTTTCCATAAAGCCATTCCACAGCTGAATGTCATAGTTTCGGTCGAGGACCACGAGACCGACGTCGATATTCTGCAGAATATCCATCAGCCAGTGGATGTCACCTAACTCTATATTTGCTTCGCTCATGAGCTGATCAGTCCAACAGATAGTTAATTTTGTTGTTCAGCTTGATTACCGAGTCTTCGGTAAACAGCAGCAGCAGATCACAGTCGATATTGACGTGTTCCAGGGTGTAGTGAATTTCAATGGCCAGGGTTTTACTCCATTGGTGATTGCCGGGCTTCAGCAGGTCGTCCACTTTACAATGCTGGCCAAGAATCACCGGGTGACCCTGGTTAAAATGGATCTCCAGTTGATCGCCAATGCCCTGCACACAGGCACCGATAAGCAGTGAACTGACATCCATCAGCAGCTCCATTTCGGCAAAGCGGTCGAGGCTGCCGGGGTAGTTCATCAGGGTGGCCAGATCATGAAAGCTGGTATCGTTGAACAGCAGCAGCGCTTCGCCGGCAATGCCGGAGCCGATAAAGCCCTGACACACAGCGGACATCGCCGAGTCGGTTTCCGTATCCTGAATTGCCATGCGCAGGTCGCTGGCTTCAATCAGATTTACCTTCGGAATCGGCAGCACTACGTAGGCGTCCAGCAGGCGTGCCAGGCGGTCAGCGGCCTGGCCCATGGCGACGTTAGTCAGTTCCTGGTAGCAGTCGCGCTGATCTTCACTCAGCGTGACTTCCGGGTGAGACTGGTTAGTCATATCAGCCCCCTGACAGAATGCCGAATTCAGTGAGAATGGCGCGGGCTTTATCCGCGTCTACGGGCTTTTTGACAAAAGCCATTGCGCCGAGAGCTTTGACCCGTTCCTGAGCGTCCGGCTGAATGTCTCCGGAAACGACAATCACCATGGCTGGCAGATCTTCGCGGCGGATGACTTCCAGCACCCCGTAGCCATCCAGATTGGGCATGGTCAGGTCAAGAAACACGACTTCACCGTTACCGGCGCGAATGACCTCAAGACCTTCAACACCGTCGCCGGCAAAGTGAATTTCCACATCCCATTCCTGCGGAATAGCGCGGGCCATTTGTTTGCGTGCGAAGCTGGAGTCGTCACAGATCAGAATTTTGGTAGCCATAACCTGTCTTTTGAAAATGAAAACCTGTCGATGACTCTAAGTAGTAGTTGGCGCAGGCTTATTGAGCAAATTATGTCTGGCGAAACCGGGGCAGAAAGTGGTGGAAATATACTGTTATGCGCGCGACGACACAGTGCCTGCGCCGGTTTGCTCGGGCAGGCTCAGCAGACAGGCTCAGCAGACAGGCGTTGTCGTTCTTCAGGAGGTTATTCTTCCGTCAGCAGGATGCCGCGTTCTTGTTATTGTTATCGCCCCGACGCCTTGCGTAAAAGACTTAACTAAGCGACGCGGCTGCAGACAGCGGGGATGCGGGATCAGCGTTTGTCATAGATCGCCACCAGTTGGCGGCTCAGGGCCAGCAGAGTGCCATCCGCTGCGCAGATGCGGGCTTCTGTATGGCCGTAGCCCCCGTGGGACTGGCGGATTTCCGCTTCATACCACAGCCAGTCACCGGCCTGCAGCGGTTGCTGGCAATCATCCGGTGCGTGAATCATCTCCATATTCCAGCTGATGGTGGCGCAGGGGCCGAAGGATTTCAGCTTCTGCAGCGGCGTTGGCGGCCAGACATCCGTAAGCCCTATGACGTGGGCGGGCGTCATCGGGCCGCTGGCCTCTTTCAGGCGCATCCAGCCTTTCAGGTGATTGTGTGGGCTGTTGGTGAAGGGCAGGCCTCCATCGCAGAAGCGGAAGTCCACATGTTGGGTGAAGTCCGGCGTCAGGCCCTTGATGAAAGGCAGAGGCTTGCCATCGCCGGCCGGAGGCAGGCTGAGATCATGGTGTTCCACCAGAATATCGGACTCCCGGGCCAGCGCAAAACACGCCGTTATGTGCGCGCAGACTGCAGCGTTCTGTACCACATCCCCCTGGATATGACTGACGGAACCGCCCCGTGCCAGAACCTGCTCGGTGAATGTCAGTGGCTCAGCAGTCTTCAGCGGCGCACAGAAGTTTACTGCTACGGAGCGTAGCGTGTGATCACCACTGAGTCTGCTCAGGCGTGCTATCGACATCGCTGCGCTGAGGCCGCCGAACGAGGTTCGCCCCTGGCTCCAGCTGCTGTCCATGGTCAGGGAGTCCTGTTCTGTTGCCTGCTGCAGATAATGGTCGAAGGTCATCATCAGGGAGTTTCCGTTTCTTCTCGTTATTTATAAACCGCTAAGATAACACGCGTTGGCGCAGTGTGCGCTTTGAGTAATCTGTGCACGGGGTGATGGATTTTGTGAGCGTAAATGCTAATTTGTGCCGACGGACTGGTCATTGTTAAATCCGCGCCTTCCGGTATAACGGTGGCTTGTGCGGGCCGGATACAACTCAGGCCCGGGCACCATCTGCTATTCAAGAGTTGTTTCATCATGACTTTATCGGTAAAAACCCGCGCCCAGCGTTTCGTCGCCACGCTGCGCCACTGTAACGTGCTGGGCCTGACGGTCGAACGCGCTGATGCGGACGGCCTGACCATGCGACTGCCTTACAGCGACATGATTGTCGGCAATCCGCTCACTGGCGTTGTCCACGGTGGCAGCCTGACAACCCTGATGGATACCGCCTGTGGGACGGCGGTGTTTGCGGTTCTGCCGGGCTTTGAACTGTGCCCGACGCTGGATCTGCGTATGGATTATATGACCGCTGCTCAACCGGGTCTGGATCTGATTGCCGAGGCCAGTGTGGTGCGTATCGCCAGCAGTGTGGTGTTTACCCAATGCGAAGTCTTTCAGGCTGCCGGGGGCGGGCAGGAACGTGAGTTAATTGCCCGCTGTGCGGCAACCTTTATGCGTATCGGACAGGATATGACTCCGGCCGATTTCCGCGCCCGCATTGAACAGGATGATGACAGCGGAGAAACCGACGCATGACATTCGAAGAAAAATTGCATGGTGCACAGCAGAGTGGCGATTTTAACGCTCTGATCAATGAGATTCCTTATGCCCGGCTGATCGGACTGACGCTGAAGCGCGTTGGTGATGAGGTGTTGTTCTGTCTGCCAAAGAATGACGACAATATCGGCAACCCAATATTGCCGGCTATTCATGGTGGAGTGATTGGCGGTTTTATGGAGTTGTCGGCCTCGCTGCAACTGATGATGAACATGGATATCGCAACCATTCCGAAGATGATCGATTTCTCGCTGGATTATCTGCGCGCAGGACGTCATCAGGATACCTTTGCTGAGTGTCAGGTCTGGCGCCAGGGCTCGCGGGTGGCCAACGTAGCGATTACTGCCTGGCAGACGGATAAGGCGAATCCGATCGCTACGGCGCGGGCGCACTTTCTGCTCAAATCCTGATCGTTATACCGTTATCTTTTACTTCTCTGGCAGTGTTCTCTGGCGCAGTTCTGCAGTGCGCTCATTATTCTGTAAGGAAGTTCACAGAGTTGCTGGTGGAATAGCCGGGGAAGTCAGACTGGGTTCTGGCTTCTGCTGCCTGTTTCTTTTATCCATCTATCCATCTTCAGTCAGCTCTTACATCAGCGAGGCGTTACCGGACTCTGTTGTTTGCTTCAGGGGGTTGGAATCTGGTTACTGTTTTCAGCTGCCGGACCGCTCCGGTGTGCATTCAGGCCAGCGGGATCAGTCTGCGTTAATCCACAGTTGTGCCCTTGAAAACCATTTCCTCGTCCCCATCTTTGCAAACTACTGAATAAGTTTGGTCCGTTGACAGGAGATAAAAGCAAGATGACTGCAGCCAGCAAAGAAACCCTGGGGTTTAAAACAGAAGTTAAGCAACTGCTGCATCTGATGATCCACTCTTTGTATTCCAACAAAGAGATCTTTTTACGCGAACTGATTTCCAACGCGTCAGATGCCTGCGATAAATTACGCTTTGAAGCACTTAAGAACGATGCTCTGTACGAAGGTGACAGCGATCTGAGCGTACACATCGATTTCGATGCCGAAGCGAAAACCGTTGTTATCGAAGACAATGGTATCGGTATGAGCCGCGAGGATGTGATCAATCATCTGGGTACCATTGCCAAATCCGGTACCGCAGAATTCCTGAGCAAACTCAGCGGCGATCAGCAGAAAGATTCACAACTGATCGGTCAGTTCGGTGTGGGCTTTTATTCCGCCTTTATCGTTGCCGACAAAGTGACGGTAGAAACCCGCCGTGCCGGTACCGATGCCGCTGAAGGCACCCGCTGGGAATCTGCCGGTGAGGGTGAATTCACTCTGGAAGCCATGGATAAAGACAGCCGTGGTACCCGTATCACCCTGCATCTGAAAGAAGGCGAAGAAGAATTTGCTGACAACTTCCGTCTGCGCTCCCTGATTAAAAAATATTCTGACCATATTGCTGTGCCGGTTTATCTGCCACAGGAAGTCGGTGAGGATGATGAAGACGGTGAAAAGAAAAAAATTCCGGAAGCCGTTAACGAAGCCAAGGCGCTCTGGACCCGTCAGAAAAGCGAACTGAGCGACGACGAATATAAAGAGTTTTATAATCACGTTTCCCACGACTGGAATGATCCGCTGCTGTGGATGCACAACAAAGTGGAAGGCAAGCTGGATTACACCAGCCTGCTGTATATTCCGTCCAAAGCACCGTTCGATATCTGGAACCGCGAGGCGACCCGTGGCCTGAAACTGTATGTGCAGCGCGTATTTATCATGGACGACGCTGAACAGTTCCTGCCGCTGTACCTGCGTTTTGTTAAAGGGGTGCTGGATTCCAATGATCTGTCTTTGAACGTTTCGCGTGAAATTCTGCAGAAAGACAAACAGGTCGACAGCCTGCGCAGCGCGCTGGTGAAACGTGTGCTGGATTCGCTGGAGAAACTGGCGAAAAACGATGCTGAAAAATATCAGTCTTTCTGGGAAGAATTCGGCGATGTGCTGAAAGAAGGCCCGGCAGAAGATTTCAGCAATAAAGAGAAAATCGCCAAACTGTTCCGCTTTGCGACCACTAAGAGTGAAGGTCCGAAGCAGACTGTCAGTCTGGAAGATTACGTTGCCCGCATGCGTGAAGGGCAGAAAAAAATCTATTACATCACTGGTGACAACTATGCTGCTGTCGCGACCAGTCCGCACCTGGAATATTTACGCAACAAAGGCGTGGAAGTTCTGCTGCTGACTGACCGTGTCGATGAATGGATGGTCGGCCATCTGACGGATTTCGACGGCAAGGTATTCCAGGACGTTACCAAAGGTGAACTGGATCTGGATGAGCTGGCCGATGCGTCTGAGAAAGAACAGCAGAAGAATCTGGAAGAAACCCATAAAGATCTGGTTGAGCGTGTACAGAAAGCGCTGGAAGGTGAAGTGAAGCATGTGCGGGTAACCGCTCGTCTGACGGACTCTCCTGCCTGTATGGTGGTTGGCCAGTACGATATGGGTGGCCATATGCGCCGTCTGATGGAAGCGGCTGGTCAGCCAGTACCGGAACCGGATACCTCACTGGAAATTAACCCAACGCATCCGCTGATTGAGCGTCTCGATAAAGAGCAGAATGAAGAGCGCTTTGCTGAACTGGCTCAGCTGATTCATGCTCAGGCACTGTTGGCGGAAGGCAGTCAGCTTAAGGAACCTGGACAGTATGTTTCCCGTCTGAACAAACTGTTGCTTGATCTGATGAGCTGAAGCCTTATTTCTGCGGTCCTACGGCGGCGGCGCAGGTTTTACCTGTGCCGCCGTACTGTTATGATAAAGCGCTCAGCGGGCGCTGTTATTAAGCGAAAAATTTCCGCAGAAATAAATAATTGGGGACTTTTATGAAAAAATTCAGCGCCGCTCTGGTGTGTGCAACGGCTGCTCTGGCAATGGTACCTGCGGCAAACGCCGGCGGATCTCTGGACATCAGTCTGTCTGATGATGTTGCCCGCATTGGTTATGATGCAACTCAGATGGGCAGCGGTATTCATATCAGCCTGGCTGGCCTTTACGACGATGACAAAGGCGAGATGGTTTCTGCCGGCCTGCACGTTGTGGATGTGCGTCCGTCAACCAGCAATCTCTACATCGGCGTGGGTGCCAACGTCTTTGCCTACTCGACTGACCGTTCCGACCGCTATGATGATTACAGTGGTGTGGCTCTGGGTGTTGGCGGTTTCTTCCGCTACAGTTTTGCGGCTGCTCCGGATGTCAGTCTTGCCGGTCACGTTTACTACGCGCCACCCGTTATTTCCTTTGCTGATACCGAAAACATGATTGTTTCTAATCTGCAGATGCAGTACTCACTGCTGCCAACCGCACGTGTTTATGCCGGTTACCGTTATAACGGCATCCGTCTGGAAGACGTGAGTAACCGTTATAAGCTGGGTGACGGTGCGCACCTCGGCCTGACCATCGATTTCTGAACCGCTCAGATAGAGAAACAGCCATGAGCCAGTGGATAGGATTTACCAACAAAAAGCTGTATCAGAGCCGTCTGTTACTGAGTGAATTCGCTCAGTGCGAACAGAAGGCGCTGATGAGTGCCCTGGAAGAGAGCGCGCTGTATCAGCTGCACGATGCCTGGTTATCCTATCTGCAGGAGCTTGGCGATATGGTCGCTTATCGTCAGCCCGTGCAGTCACTGCAGGAGCTGGTAGGGCAGGTAAACCTGATTACCGGGGAAATGCGTGAGTTGATGCAATTGCAGGACAACGCCTTTTCCTGGCTCAGTCAGATGTTGAAAGCGGTGGAAGACCTGCGTTATCCGGATGCTGCGCGTCCGGTTCAGCAAGCCGGGGCTCAGAATGGTGGCGTGCAGACAATTTCGCTGGTGCAGGAAACGACCGAATCCCAGGTGGCTGCCTGGTGGCAAGCCCTGAGTGCGCTTATTGATACTCAGCGCGAAAACCGACAGGAGAGCTGATCCGCAGGGTCAGTGATCTCCGACCATTATTGCTGTTCTAACAGTTATCTTTTTATTCCCAAGTGTTCTTTTTAATGGCGCGCCCTTCGGGGTTTTCATGTGATACACTCGCGCGCCCAGTTTTGAGAGGCGGATATGGCACGCTTTTTTGAGATCGTAGAACTTTCCAACGGCGACATTGTACTGCGCCGTGCTGACGACGCAGATTCCGATGCGTTGGTGTCCATTCATTTTTCAGAGGACGCCAAGGCCAGTCTGCAGGCACACCATATGGATGTGGCCAGAGTTATGCTGGAGGCGGGCGTGCGCAAGGTCGGTGAGTTATCCGGAATGGAAGTCGAACAGGATGATTTCGATACGCCGGAGCATGAGCAGCGCCTGCACTGAGCGGACGCTGAGCTGCACGGCAACAGAATGCAAACAGCCCTGACCATGTCAGGGCTTTTTTTTGGCTGCTTTACAGTGGAGGCAGAGCGGGCGGAGCATTTTTACCTATCCGGCTTACGTATCCGGTTCAGGTAACAGGGCTGCGTATCAGGCTTCGTGCTGAATCAGCACCACGTGGCTGCCGCTGTTTTTGGCCATCTGGCGCAGCTGACGACGGTCGTCACTGCTGATACGGCCCTGCCATTCAACAATCATATGACTGTTGCCGGCGGCCAGTACTTTGCTGCACAGCGCCATTTGGGTGTCCGTACACAGATCGAGATGTACCACGGGCGCCTGACCCAATCCCATACTAGCCAGCCATTGTTTATTCATCGGGCGGTTGGGGCTCAGCCACATCAGCCAGCGTTCCTGAGAATTGCACTGGGCCAGCATCGGCAGCAGCTGCAGAGGCTGAATAGCACCTTCGTCACTGACGATGACTTCGGTGAGGCTGCCACTGCGGGCTGGCGCTATACCGAAACCTTTGCCCGCGGTGTTGCCAAAAGCAACCGGCTGACTGCTGAGGGACAGTCCCGGTTCTTCCATTCCAAGTGCTAACTGACGCATAACTAACCCCCTGATAAAGCTCAGAATGTCTGCTGATATTGGTCTGTTGATTGACTGTTAGTGATTTGCTTCTGCCTGGCTGTCAGTGGCGACGGATGACGCCAACGTACAGGCCTTCAATGGCAAATTCCTGCTCCCGCAGATCCACTTCAATCGGCTGGTAGTTTTCATTCTCGGGATACAAAAGGATCTGTGAGCGTTTTTTCTCATAACGCTTCACTGTCACTTCGTTATCGACCCGGGCAACGATGACTTCACCGTTACGGGCAGTTTCCGCTTTGTGAACAGCGATGTAATCGCCATCCTGAATACCGATGTCTTTCATACTGTCACCGTGAACTTCCAGCAGGTAATCGGCCTGTGGGCGGAAGAAGGACGGTGGGATTTCGCAGTATTCTTCAATGTGTTCCTGCGCCAGGATTGGTTCACCGGCGGCAACACGCCCGACGATCGGCAGGCCTGGCTGTTGTTCTTCAATGATGCGCAGACCGCGGGAAGCGCCCGGCATGATTTCAATAGCACCTTTGCGCGCCAGCGCTTTCAGGTGTTCTTCCGCAGCGTTAGGCGATTTGAAGCCGAGTTCGGCAGCAATTTCCGCGCGGGTTGGCGGAAAGCCGGTTTCTTCCAGCGCTGAACGGATGAAGTCCAGTACCTGTTGCTGACGTGCGGTGAGCTTGATCATGATGCTTATCCAGTCTGTTGATCCATACAGTAGGTGTAAATGTATACAGTATTTTATTCAGTGTAAACACCTTTCTTGGTCAGGCAGGACAGGGCGGCCTGTCGCAATGATCTGGCAGGAGGCATGAGTCAGCAGGTGGAGTTGTTGCGGGATACAGCAGAAAAGGGTGGGCGTGTGGTCGTAATTTTACTTACGGTAGCCTCCGCTATTGCCTATTTGTTGTTTTAAACGTATGTTTGAAACAATCGTTTTGTAATGTCTTCGTGGAGCGGAGGCGACAGTTTGGATCAACCACCCTTATGGCACAGAAAGATACGGTTAAGAGCATTCTTAACGCGGCAGAGGAATTGTTCTCGGAACGCGGGTTCGCGGAGACGTCACTGCGCAATATTACCACGAAAGCGGGTGTGAATCTGGCTGCGGTGAACTACCACTTTGGATCTAAAAAAGAACTGATTCAGGCGGTGTTTGCACGATTTCTCGGTCCCTTCTCGGAACAGCTGGAAGAAAATCTGGCGCATCTTGAGTCCGGATTACCAGGTCGCGTGCCGGCGATGGAAGAGTTGCTGCTGCTGTTATCCCAGACGGCGCTGTCATCGGGCTACCACGACAGTCCACGTCGGCTGGGCATATTTATGCGTCTGCTGGGATTAGCCTACAGCCAGGGGCAGGGGCACCTGCGCCGTTTTCTGCAGAAAGAGTATGGCCGCGTATTCAATATCTATATGAAGCTGGTGACGGCGGCGACACCGGAGCTTTCTGATGAAGAGCGGTTCTGGCGTATTCACTTTATGCTGGGTGCTACGGTTTTCACCCTGTCCGGTGCGGATTCCCTGTCGGCGATGGCAGAATACGATCTGGGTAAAGGATCGGATATTGCGCAGGTCGTGGATAAATTGGTACCGTTCCTCGCAGCCGGTGTAAACGCGCCACACAGATAAGAGCGCAGTTCTTAAGGACAATTCATAAGGACATCGGCACCCTATCAGCCAGATGGAACGCGAGTATGAACTCTGTCCGCCCCATGCCCAGCAGCGTGGCCGCTCTTCACGATAACGTTATTGAAATTTCGATTGCCGATCAGCAGTTGCGCATCCTCAGCGCAGGTG
>MDTC01104128.1_pt1 | contig 48904 bp, 32 predicted proteins | sample 811181 | NCBI WGS metagenome assembly MDTC01 (sample SAMN05326644, study PRJNA326480) | marine metagenome | isolation source: seawater | place: Pacific Ocean: North | collected 2011 | reverse complement strand
TTTTGTTGTTCGCCAACTCCTTCACAAACATTTCTCGTGAGTTGTTTCCGTTCTCCAAGTCATCACAAATGACAACCTTCGCCCTTTTCCTTTTGGGAAAGTCATCAAAAGCCACAAAAAACACATGTATTTTCTACGAAAACTCGAAAAAAATGACTTCATATGACTTCGCGAACGGCGAAAACTCGAAGGAAATGGAAACGAAAGACTTCGAGAACGGAAACAACTCGATGAAAGTGACTTTATATGACTTCGCGAACAGCAAAGACTCGACAAAATCGACTTTACATAACTTCGCGAACGGAAACAACTCGATGAAAGTGACTTTCAACGAGTTCGCAAACGACAAAGACTCGATGAAAACGACTTTCTATGACTTCGCGAACAACAAAGACCTGATGAAAGCGACTTTCAACAACATTCCAACCAAAACATGACCACTGCAAGCCACTTCGCATGGATATCCCAATACGAAAACGCACCCGAAGTCACTTTACATGGATATCCCAAAGCAAAAACGCACCCGAAGTCACCTTGACAACAAAACCCATCACCAAACAAGAAACAGTCATGCGATTTTGAAAGCACAGGACAAGCTCATCAACCCGCCTAAAGTCGTTGACATCTGGAATCATAAGGTGCAAAATACAGGCTATTACGTGTTTTCAGACTTATTCATCTTTGAGCTTCTGCGAGTAAACGCCCATCTCTTCGTCGTAACCATCGGTACATAGCATGAAGAAATGGTTATCGCGTAAGAAAAAACCTTAACAGGAAAATCTCAGGTAAGGCAACTCCAAGAAAAAGAGTACGCGTGCAATATCTGTAACTTTGGGTTCAGCTCTCAAATGAATCGTATAAGGCTACCGCAAGGAAAAAGCGCACGAAGGAGAGCAGCAGATGGGGCCTCAGGCAAGGCATGAGGAGAAGGCATGGCACTGCCATGTCGACGACGAATCACACAGCTTGCGGTTTCAGTTGCAACCTCCACGTGCGTTTCTTTTTTCCTGTTTACTTTTTGTCTTGCAGAAGCATAAGGCCCAGCGGCGAGCTCTGTAGATGTCTCTTTTTCTATCTCCGATTGTTTGTAAGCTTTAGTGAAAATCATATGATAGAGGTCAAATATATACCTTCTCTCGTTCATTTTAGGCCGTTGTTCACCCCCAAATGTAACCGAACGAATGCAAAGGAGTCCCCACATGAAACTCTCCCACGTCCCTCTCCAGGCTTCTAGACGACTGCAAGGAAAAGTAATCCACACAGAATGTCAGAGCAACCACCAACGAACTCAAGTTACTGCAAGACAAAAAGTAAACAGGAAAAACGATGAGTCTTTTAGATGAAAACCAAGCCGATAAACAACCACCAACTCCCATCACAAAACACAAATAGAGGGAGAGTGATATGAACACAGTCCACATTGAATTCCAACGTGTACAAACCTGGCTTTTTGCAGTCCCTCGACTACGAGGGATGGTTGGTGCAAATGCAATGCTTGGAGAGTTCTTACGTGTTGAACTACCAAACCTAGCGCGTGAAGAAGGGAAATGGTCTCTTGCCTCCGCCACCAATGTTGCCTCCGCCCCCAATGCTGCCTCCCTCGATGATCCACTCAAAGCTCATGACAACCCTGCAGAGGACCTGAAAGAAGGCATTATCTCGCGAGATGGGGGGCACTTTGAAGCCCAATTTACAAGCGGAGCACAAGACTTCGCCAAGGCCGCAAGAGAATTGCTTCGCAAAAAACTACCAGACCTTCGTTTTCGTATATCCATCGATGAAAATGAACAACAAACGGTCAACACACAACTCTCAACGGCGCTCCCCGTGCTGCAACCGTGTGAGTGGACTGGCCGGGGACTCGCCTCCAAACGAATCGAACAAGGTAGTGAACGCCCGGCCGTGTCTCTTGATGTCGAACAGAGGCACGATGCCGCAAAGCGCACAGAGAACGGCACAGCCAAAGATCTCGCAAGCCTCCTCATTGAGAAAACGGCGTTAAAAGAGCTTAAACGTGCACAAGAATTCAAGGAACTCGTTGGCAACGGTTACCTTGCGCTGATCCACGCAGATGGCAATAACATCGGCGCAAATGCACCTCCAGAGCGCAATGAAAAAAACAACTTCTTCCACCGTAACCGGGTGCTTCTCCGGCACGCGCTTGTCCCAAGCATCAATCAAGCATGTGAAGATGAACAGCTCACACCTCTCCTACCCTTGATGCTTGGAGGTGATGATCTCCTTGTTGTATGTCGAGCAGACAAAGCGCTTCCTTTCGTCGTCGATCTTTGCGAATCACTCGCAAAAATACAACATAACACCGATAACAAAGAATTGACTCTTGGTATTGGCGTGATCATCGCAAAACACACCATCCCGATCCATCGACTCCACGAATTAGCAGAGCAACTCGCAAGCTCCGCAAAACGACTTATTCGTGGAGAGAACAAACAACGCTCCGTCGTAGATTGGGCTGTTTACACAACAACATGGTTGGACGACCTTGAAGAAGTTCGCCAACGAGATTGGCTGCGTGGCACAACTGATAAACTTCGAATCCTGTCTCAACGACCACTTGATGTTTTAGGCGAAGGACTAGATAGCCTACAAGGACTATTGAAAGGTGCAGAAAAGCTAGAGAACGCACCACGCTCACAGTTACAGTATCTCGTAGGAGAACTCTCGCGAGGCCAAACCCTTTCCGAGCTTGCATATGCAGATCTGTCAGCAGAAGCAAGTAGCAGACTTCGCAATGCCATGGGGGAAAATCCTCTCTGGAAACAAATCAACCAACAAGCCTCCATCACACCACTGCTCGATCTTGTAGAGGTGTACGAGATCAAACGACTCGGTCGCAAGACAAACACGAGCGCCCACCATCCAACCAAAGAGAGCGCCAATGGCTAAAAAGAAAAAATCCCCCCGAAACAAAAACAAACCGAGCAAGCCGAAAAAAAAGAAAAAAAAGAACAAGTCTCATAAGTGGGTTCGTTATGAGATTTGTGCAGAACTTCTCTCAGATGCACATCTCGGTACGGGATCGGGTGGAGGAGGTGTTGACGCACTCGTCGCTCGTGATCGTCAAGGAAACCCCGTGATTTGGGCATCACATCTAAAAGGTGTCTTACGTGATGCAGCACGTCGACTCCAGCGCCAAGGAGAAGCATGTTGTTTCTTTGGGAAGCCTGCCGGAAAAAGACAAAAAGCTGTATTCACATCGCTATACACAGAAGAGAATCCAGAGAGTCGTATTTGGCGTTCAACCGCACGCCAAAGCTATGATAACCGCGCACCAATGGATGATACTTTGCGTGCTATCGAGCACGTTCCAAAAGGTACGGTATTCAAGGGACAAGTTGAATGTCTTCATGACGATGTTGGGTTCTTGCAGCTCTTGTTTCAGGAGGTGGATGCACTTGGCAGCGGGAGAGCAACTGGCACAGGCCGCGTAAAATTAACGCTCACAGAAAAATCAGTTGCATCCCCCCCGCTCCAAGACGCAACAGGTAGGCTTGTTATTTTGCTCAAAACCCTCGATCCTCTCTGCATCACCGCAAACACAACCCTGGACAACTTGATCCCGAGCCATTCCTTTGTTCCAGGCCGCTCGTTACTTGGTGCATTCGCATCATGGCTATTCGAGGAAAAGCAATTGGATGCCGCTTCACTTCTTACCGAAGGCAAGATATCGGTAAGTGATGCACTGCCACTTCCATCAAAGCCATCAACACTCGAAACCGCCGAGGTCCTTCCTGCCCCACTTACGCTCCAGCGCAAGAAGCCAGCCGGAAGTACAACCCCCCTCCCTTGGTGGGCACAAGCGGGCTCGTCACCAGAACGCCTTGACACCAACAGTAAAGATGCAGAGCAACTGAGAGAAGAGGGAGTCAAACTCAAACGGCCTGAAGATGATCTTTTCGTTTACCGCGCAGCTCAAAATGAACCGTGGACCACATATCGCCCAGCTCTCCGAGTTCGCTTGCGCAACGGTCGACCTATCCAAGGACAAGCCGATCCCGAACTCTTTGCGATAGAACAGATCGTCGAGAACACGTACTTTCTCTGTGAGCTTCGCGGAGAAAAAAAGGATATGAAACAACTCACAGAGCAACTCCAACCAGTACTCGAAGGGAGTCGCTGGATACGCATAGGTCGGGGAGGTGCCCCCGTTGAAGTGGCTACATATCAATGGTGTAAAAACTCCTCGCCTACCGACGAAGAACACACGTCAAACCTAACCCAACGACTTACGTTGACTTCGGATCTTCTCGCTCGTGATGAACTTTTGCGCTGGCGAACATCCATAGACAAAGAAGCTCTGGAACAAATACCAGGGTGGCCCGAAGGGGTAAAAGTCGTTAAGGATCTTCAAGACACTGTCCCTGTACGAGGTTTTAACGGCACGGCCCGGTTGTGGCGCATGCCATCCGTCGCAGTGCGACGTGGCTCGGTTTTTGAGGTGAAAAGCGACGATCCCAAAAAACTGTCAGAGTTGGCTGCCAACGGACAGTGGCTTGGCGAACGCACCCACGAGGGATTTGGACGGTTTCGTATTGACTCTTCGCTTCCGGGTGTAACTGAAGGAAAAACAAAGCAGATAGATGATGTAAAGCCTGACAGCCCTGATGAAGCTGTAGCCCGAGAGACGAAGAGTTGGCTTGAAGATCACCACCCTGAACTCAAAAAACCATCTAGTGGTTCAGAGCGCAAGCCAAGCCTCTCACAATGGTTTGATCTTCTTTCTTCTATCGAACGAGGAAATCCCGCGGCTTTCGAGGATCGCCTGGACCCACAAACAGCCAGCGCAAAGTGTTGGGAACACAAAGACGCCAAATCAATCCTCAAACTCTTGAAAGAAAAACACAAGGATGAGAGAGCCGCCTATGCGCGCCTATTTACACGATGGTTGCGCGTAGCGCTACGTAAGGAGAGGGTATGAACACACGATTGACTCTATTCAAAGCAGTACTTGTGCAAGACTCTGCGTTATCGGTGTCCGGTCTCGATCGCGATAGCAGCGCAGATCATCCATTCGCCATGGTAAATGGACAGCCAATACTTGTGGGGCGGGGACTTAAAGGGGCTGCAGTATCGATGGCACGTCGCTTTTTTGACCCACTTCCTCGTTGTATCTCAGAAGATTCAAACCGTACAACATCTCTGAGGCGATCGGCCTGGGAGTTTACAGACGCAACACCTCTCAGAAACACGAAACTCCGACTTCGTTCAGGTGTTGGTATCCGCCACAAAACAGGCGCACGTGCAGATGGAGTGCTTTATGACCATGAGGTTGTGCCTTCAGGTACAAAGTGGACACTCACATTTCGAGTGGATTGGTCTTATGCAGCCGATGAAAATGAAGCAATTGAGGCAGAAGGAATCCTTGGCTACATACTTTCGGAACATTGGAAAAAGGCTCGTTGTTGGCTGGGTGGGGGTGTTGCCCGCGGTCTTGGTTGGTGCCACATAGAAGCTCTGCACGCCTACCGATTCGATCAAGATGCCTATAAGCTCTGGCTCAAATCGGAACGCCAAACTCTGCCACCCGCATTACAAGCAATTCCCACAGTAGAACCTACACGCTCATGGTTCTTTCGCACACGGGATGTAAAACTCTCATTCGGAGAGTACAAACCTGAACCAGAAGAAGCTGCGTGGGGCCTCGACATGTTCGCGATTGGCCCACACGACTCCGAGAAAACGTTGCAATTTACAGGTGATGGAAAATGGGGAAGACCCTCATGGGTCGATTCTGAGACACAGCTACCAGATGCCTTGATGACAGATCGATCGATCTTGATGGAACGCGATAAACCATTGCTACCAGGAGCAAGTCTTCGCGGTTCCATGCGCCATGCCTTTTCTCGCCTTAAAAACTCCGAGGGGAAAAAAGTGAAGGATCCACACCTTTTCCAAGGGGATGTAGGAGAGCACGATCTTGGCGGTCGGCTCTTTGGAACAGTCGCCAAAAGTAGTCGCGTCATTATCCGTGACGGTCTGGCCAACGGGGAGTGGTCGGCGGCCAAGCTTCACATGCACGCGGAGGATGAGTTTTCTGCAAGTTCTTACGGTAGCTCTAAGCGCGACGCTGTACGTGTGTTGAAAGGGACTTTTCCCACACGCATTGTGGTTGAGGGACCAACATCCAAAGATGTAGAGAGCTTGGTAGGAGAACTGGATCACCTTATCGGACTTGGGGAGATTGGACACTTGCCAGTTGGGGGGCACAAAACAAAAGGCGCTGGCTGGGGACTATGGAAGGCCGGCGAGTGGAAGAATGATGACGTCAAAAAGGCACGAGATTGGACACCTCCGATAGAAGAACATAACAACCAAGAATCCGCCAAAAAGGACAAACAGCAACAAACATTCATCAAAGCAACTTGCGAAAGCGAGACATATGTTCGGGTTTGCACCCCAAAAGAAAGTTGGGATGAGTCCAAGCAACTGACACTTGCGACTGCAATAGAAGCTGCCCAAAAAGCATTTGCTCAACAGCAAAACCCCGTTGCATGGTGGTGTGACCCAACAATCAATCTCCATTTGAGCATTCCACCTGTGACCTTTGGGAAGGGGTGGCCCCAAGATGGGGACTTGCAGGTGGATGAAGTCGCTTTCTATTCAGAAAAAGCTGTATGGCGTGCAGCCAAGACAGCCAAAGGTGTTCACTGGGTATTCATACAAGAGGTCGATGAAAACACTCCCGAGGCAAAAAAAGTAGACGTCATCTCCAGGCCTGCAAGACTACACAAAAGTGAACGTTTCTCGGCAGCTGAGCTAGACGGCAACAATGTGCTCTTGCGCGAATGGTATGCGGATGGTGCTCTACTGGGCTTTACCATCGAAAAGGAGAGAAACTGATGGCAGATGACCCACAAGAGATGTTCCGAATTCGAGTTTCCGCTCGTGATGGTGTCGCCCGTAACGCAAACGTACTCAAGGGACAGATCGCTCCACATATCGATTTTGTCGATACCGGAAATGGTATAGAGTTCGAACTCTACGCAATAAAAGAGAAACACTTCAACAAGATCCATGCAAAGCTGGAGAGTGCAAAACTTGAGATCATAGAAGGCGTAAGCAAGGTACTTTCCAACAAAAAAACGCAAACCAAGACAACCCCACCAAATGAAGAGAAGCACATGTCGACCAAACCCTACTCCTTCGTATCACTCCCCGACAAATTCGACTGTTCTGCCCCGCTCTGGCACGATGGTACAAACAACAAAGACACGTTGTCGGGTGAAATTCGTTGTGAGTTGACAACATTGACTCCCCTTCTTGTAGGTTGGGAACAGCAAAAAATCATCGATGATGCCGATTCCAAAAATCACACCAAAGAGAACGAAAAATGGAAATGTCGGGAACAGCAAAAAATCGATGATGCAGACTCCCCTTGGCCTGTTCCTTATGAGTGTGTTGTTGGTAAAGAGCTTGACAACGTCATAGACAAGGCAGCACGTCAAGAACACCCAGACGCCAAAGAGAGCAAGAAGCAACGTAGAGTGGAACGAGCTCGTGTAGATTATAAGAAGCGGGTCAGATCCAAAGTAATCAATTGCAAAATCAAAGACGTCGGCAAAACGATCGATTCCAAGTCCATCCTTTCACCTCTACGAGCGCCATGGGATAGAAAGCGTCCTGTCATCCTTCCAGGGGACTCCCTCAAGGGATTGTTGAGGCATGAGCTTGGTGCTCTGCTCGGTGCACCAATGGAGCGGGTCGCCGAGCGGTCATATTCGTACAGACCAAATGCACTTTTCGCCGAGGAAAGTGAAGACAGATACCTTCTTGCTCGCCTCGCACGGGTCCCTGAAGATGGTTACGAACTTGAGCCACTCGAACCAAATGGCCCCAGTGTTCGTGTTCCAAAAAAGCTTGAGCTGCTCTCTGGACATCTCACCTTCAGCAAGAAACACACAAAGAGAGCAAACCACTATTGCTTCGATAAAACTCGTGGCAAACCATACAAGGGAGGGATTGGAGCAGGTGAACAGCTCAATGCAAAATGTCAACTCTACCGTGGGGTAATTGCAAATGACAGGAGTACACCAAAGACTGTAAATGTTCCCGAAACAGTGCAAGAAGGATACCTTGCGACAATCCGCCACTTAGCGGATATCACCCACGGCCATTTTTCGGAGCGTCACCCTGACGTCCCAAAGACAGTAAAAAAAGACGAAGCCAGGGAACATATTCTTGAGGCTGCAAAAAACACAGTCTTTTCGCCAGGAGATCTTGTTTGGGTAGAATGGGATACCAAGAAGGAATGCATCACCTCTCTTGGCTGGCATTACTACTATCGTTGGGCTTATACAGACACCGTTCGTTGGAAGAGTGGCACAGATGAGCGCCGTGAGCGCCGTGGTCTGTTCCCACAGCCCAAAGAGCTCGAAAAGGATGAAAACGGTGCTCCCAAAGCTCTCTCTGCTGTTCGCCATCTCTTTGGCTACACAGGAGACAATGAAGGTTGTAAAAACATCGGAGAACCAAAAGAGGAAGACCACCCACAGCCTTCGGAAAACAGCTCAAAAAACCCAATGCCCAGGAAAGACCACACACAACTTATGGGACGCATCTCGGTGAACTCAGCACTTGAGATAGTAGGTGAGTCTGACACTGAAGAGGATCGCTTTCTTCCCCCCACTTTCCTGAAGGAACTTGGGATGCCAAGACCGAGTGCTGTTGAGCATTATCTAAAACAACCATACAACCCAAAGAAACGCCCCTCTGACCAAGCAACACTCGTAACTTACGGAGATGTCACCGGGTATGACGCTCCAGGAGAGCTCGCAGGACGTAAGTTTTACCTTGATCGAAAGGACGCTGAAAACGCTGAGGATGAACCTTGGGAGGATCACTCTGAAGCCAACCGACTCAACGATCGCAGCACCCTAGCGTTGGAGGCATCGAAAAAAAATCGAACATTTCGATTCACCATCAGGTTCCGCGATCTGAAAGCCTCTGAGCTTGCTGCGATCATGATTGCGCTGTGCCCAAACCAGTTTAGTGACATACTGGAAGGTACACACAAAAAAGGCTACTGCTCCAAATTGGGATATGCTCGACCGTTAGGGTGGGGAAGTGTCTGCATTGAAACAAAACAACTGCTCACCTACCGTCCATCAGAAAAAAAACCGACCCTCGAATCTGTTTCTGACGTAGAGACATGGACGAAAGACAATTACCAAACAACAGAAAAACAAGAGGAATGGCTCGCAATCCATCGCCGCCATCATCCCGATGCAGGTGATTACCCGAGGGGCAAAGATAAAAACATCCACAGCTACCACACCAAATTGCGTGCGGAACATTCACGAAAGCGGAGATACAAATGAGCACTTGCTTGATCATCACAACAGGACAAACTGACGTTCAACTCGTGATCGAAGGAGAACGTTTTGAATTAGAAAAAAATGTCTGTGCTTGCCTTCATCATGAAATCGAAAACCGACAAGATTGGACACTCATCAACGCACAAAATATCACCAAGGCGAAATCGAGAAAAAAAAACCTGCCTGAGGGACCATTCGAGCTTTGCACACCAAAGCTCGATGCAGTGACATGTTATCTCGACGAACGAGACCTTATGCCAACATCCGTACTGATACTGGAGACGCGTCGTGATGCAACAAAAGCGAAGGGTGATCCCAGGTATGCCGGAGCCATTCTTGAGAAGCGACTTGAGCAGTTTGGTGTCCAAGACATAAGACGTGAAGCCTACTTGACAGGAGACAAAAGGCTTGAAGGTTCCGACACCTCATATGATAGCATCGTCCGACAAGATGTGGTCGAATGCTTGGACAAAGCCATCAAAAATCTGCTGCAATCCTCTGACGTAGACAACGTTGTTGTCGCTGCAAGAAGTGGGATGCCAGTCGTTGCCAATTTGATCGAGGAGATCGTCCGCCTTCACACACCGCAAGGCAAAACCCCGACGTTTCTTGAGATCCCCGACGCGACAAAGACAGGTACAAGCACCCATGATCAAGCGATCGAACGCGAGCCTGGATATGACCCAATCGAATCTTACCAGGCACGTCATCGTGCGCTTGAGCTCATCGAGAATGGGAACCTGCTTGGGGCCTGGGGTGCAGTTCAACACCTTCACAATCACACAGCGTCTGAGTGGACAAATGTTGTCGAATGGCTCGCATGCTTTGCCTCATCACGCCCAATGCCCAGCCATTGGAAGCAAGACATTCTAGTTCTAGAACATGACAAGATGGCGGTTCGTGCAGCTTTACGTGTCGAGCTTGCCTTACGAGCGGGGGATATTCCCCGCGCCGTACATGGCACCATCGCCTTTTTTGAGGCGGCCTTTTGGGACTGGCTCCTACAATATGACTTCAGTCAGGAAACTGGATGTTCAAAATTAGGAGGCAGCATCTCGGATGGCTTCACATTTCAGCAGGATCATCCAACCAAAGAACAAGAGAAACGTTTTAGAGAGAAAAATGAGAACTCAGGAAAATGGTACATCAACGATTTTGCAAGAGGTATCAAGCCTTGGCTACACAAACTAAACAAGCCAGCTCTAGGCAAACTTTGGAAAGCGCAAAAATGGCAAGTCCGCAACCTCCGTAACGACGTCGCACACAACGAGCCCACACAAGCTCTGATGGATCAAGCCGCGGCCAAAATGAGCGCAGCGAAACTCTGGTCCTCCTCCGCATCTCCGCAAAGTTTCTTGAGCCAGACACTGGTAAAAGGTGTTCTCTCTGAACTGGGTGTTGATAAACCAGAGGATCTCTTGTCGGGTTTGCTCAAAGAGATTCGTTGTAGACTGCTTGAACCCGATGTCAAATAGACATCTGCACAAATCGATGCACCCACAGCCTCCCTGCAACTGAAAACACACCTCACCAATAACATCATGTTCAGGCAGCCTATGGGTTCGCTGGCGGACAGCTCCAGATACGAATCTCCTTGCCTCTGGAGACGGACATCAAGGTGTTATCTCTTCCTGGTCGGAACGCCAACACACTGACGCCAAGACCCGATGCACGTAGAGTGTTGCGAAGAACAACAGGTGTCCCCTTCGGTGACCAGAGCTTGATATCCCCCTGTGTATCCCCTGCCGCGAGCAATGTGTTGTCATAATTAAACGCCAACGCCCCAATGGCTGGCACCTGCACCGCCGTCTCTCGTAGGTACTGTGTGCGCAACAGATCCCACACTTCGACATTGCTCCTCGCCGTCGCGAGCCCCATCAACAACGGCTCACCAACACTTCTACGATCCCGCCCCAACGCAAACATCGAGACCTTCGAAGAAAAACCAAATGACTGCTCAAAGCTCCCTAATACAGCGTTCCACACATACACAACAGAGGAACCATCACCCACCAGCAAAAAGCGACCATCTGGACCATATGAAATGGTCTCAATATCCCGACTCCCACGATGCTTGAGCGATATAGAAGAGCCCTTCTTTAGATCCCATAAACGAATCACACGATCATCCCCAACTGTCACAAGTTGTAACCCCGTTGGACTGTACAACACATGACGAATACGTGCACCGTGTTCCCATACAACCGATGTCTTAGTAGGCGTTGCCTGTGAAAGATCCCAGCGCTCTGCCTTCGTACCTTGCGCAACCACAAGCTCATCACTGCCACTCCGAAAAGACAATGAAGTCGGCTCCAAAGGCATCGTGAACATATGCTCTTGTGACCACTGCTTGGACTTGAACGACCAAAAACGCATCGTCTTGTCCCTGGAGAGCGAGACAAATGTGTCCCCACTCGCGTGAAAAAATAACCCCGTCACCTCATCCGTATGCTGCAACAAACGACCCGATAAACGCGAAGGCACACACGCAGCACAGCCTTCGTCGATCTCACCGTCACAGTCATTGTCCTTGTTGTCCCCACAGAGATCCAGAACTGCTGGCAACACTTCCCCTTGACAGCGACTCCATGTACCTTCCTTGCAGACCTTCACACCGGCCTGACAGACTCCGACCCCGACCTTGTTGGGGAGTGGATAGGTACACGTTTCCGACAACGGCATATCTTTCGCCTGTTCATCGACCTGTCCGTCACAATCGTTGTCCGCCCCATCACAACGCTCCTCTTCGATGGGGCGCTGCTCGTAACACGTATCACTCCACGTACCAGCATTGCAGAGCTGGTAACCTGGCTCACATATCCCAGCCTTCTTCTGACAAGCCCGCCGAAGGTTATCATCGATCTTGCCGTTACAATCTTCGTCAGTGTTGTCACAGGACTCTTGTTTTTTGGGCAACACCTCCCCTTCACACACTTTGCTCCAAACGTACTCTTCTGTACAAAGCTGCTTCCCTCCCTTACAAATACCACGCCCATTAAAAAAGAAACGCCCTGTATAACAATCTTTTTGTGCGCCGATTTCAGGGCAACAATTTGAAAGTCCATCGTCTACTCTGCCGTCACAATTGTCATCTTTGCCATTGCACTTTGTCCCCTCACTCTTCGCCTCTGGTCCCTTACAATCTCCCCAATGTAGCGACGTCAGGGGTGTCGCACCGCACGTTTGTTGCCCTTTGGCACACTCTCCGATCGCTCCGACCACCACACACTCGCGGGTCGCGCCCTTGTTGGAACATGTCGCACGTTGGGCCGATTGACAGAGCCTGGCCCCTTTCGACAGGACACAACGCCCTGTGTACAGGAGATTGCTGCACTCACAATCTTGCTGACAGGGTCGCTTGTCAGGATCGATGTCCTCCAAACTCACCCCATCTTCACAGCGCAGTACCCCCTCTGTGGAACACCCTATCGCAGGGATGAAACAACACATCAGAGAGGTCACAAAAACGCTGATCCATCGGTTGATTCGCACAACAAACACTCCACACAAAGACACAGAGCACCATCACAATCATACAAAACATCATATACTTCGAGCGTAGTTCTGAAGACATGATCATGTCAAGCATACCACAATGGATACGAGGCAAGATCTTGCGATGAAGCAGGCAGACTGCTACCTTGCATACATCTGTTGTTGTCGTTTTCGTACCAAAGTGTACAGCACATCACAAAACGGAAGGTTTGTTTTGATGGAGCCGATGTCCCAACCAGAGACATTTGAGAGGCCGGTGTTTACAGGTGTTGAAGGGTTTATTCGCCTTGAAGGTGTCAGCAAGTCCTTTGGTGACCTGCATGTCATCGACGCGCTCGACCTCTCCATCCGTAAAGGTGAGACGCTCTCTCTCGTGGGTAACTCAGGGACCGGAAAATCGGTCCTGATCAAGATGCTTATCGGTCTGCTTCAGCCAGACCAGGGCAAGATCTGGCTCGAAGGCCGGGAAGTACAGAACTTCGACGAGCAAGAATGGATGCCCATCAGACGCTACACCTCGATGCTCTTTCAGGCCAACGCCCTGTTTGACTCCCTCACAGTCTACGAAAACATCGCCTATCCTCTACGTGAACACTTCAGCATGCCAGAGCAAGAGATCTCCAACAAAGTCTCGGAGGTCCTGGAGTGGGTCTTGCTCCCTGGGATCGAATACCAATACCCTTCTGAGCTGAGTGGTGGGATGCGCAAACGTATCGGCGTCGCGCGGGCGATCGTCACACAGCCACAGATCGTCCTCTACGACGAACCGACCGCCGGCCTCGATCCCATCAGTACAACCGTCGTCGGGAACATGATCAAGCGCCTGCAACATCAAAATGGTGTCACCTCCATCGTGATCACCCACGACCTCAAGAGCGCGATGGAGGTCGGCGATCGAGTCGCCTTGCTACACCAAGGGAAAGTCCAAGGTGTCGACACACCAGATGGTATGCTCGCGAGCACCGACCCTGTCATACATGACTTCTTCGAAGGATACAGGATGATGATGGAGGTTCTTGGCTGACTCTTCACTCCCCCCACAACATACCTCCTACAAAACAGCCTGAATGGACAACAAAAGATTGACGTTCCGGCACTTTTTTGTATGGTCTTCGGGTTCGACATGACCCCTACTCAAAACTGGAAACATCTATGTGCGTACACCCCAAATATAACGTTACAATCGACAACAACGTAAGCATACATTCTCCCCAAACAGCCCAACACGCCTCCCACCCCATCAACATGGCGTTTGTGTTGTGGTTCTTCTGCCTTGTTGCCCTGCTTGCGACGACACAGCTCGGTTGTGGTAGCGCAAGTCTACAACAAGCCCGCAGCGCAGAGAAGCGAGGCGAGCTCGACAAAGCCCTGGAGATGTACGGCAAGCTCGCGAGAGATCCAGGCAACCCCAAGGCCATCGACGCACAATACGCGGTCGTCAGTCTGCTCGTCAACAAAGAGCGCTGGCGCGAAGTGCTCTCCGAATCCTCACGCCTCGCGAGCTTCTTCGACCCTGAAGATGACTGGTACAAAAACCATCGTGCACGCACTGCGATCTGGAACCCCGCACGCCAAAAAGTCGAGCGGCTGCTCACTGTTTCCGCCGAGAAAGCCCTGAAACAAGCCCGACACCACGGAAATCCCACGACGTATATCGCAGGTGGGCACCTTTACGGACTGTATATCGAACACTACCCGAAAGGAAAAAAACGCTACAAAGCTGCGATGGGCCGAGCATTTGTCATGTCGATCCGTTCACAATGTTTTCTCGCGCTCAAATGGTTTGGTCGCTCAGTCGAGTGGGTGAAAGAGAGCCCTCTGACCAAGCAACAGACATTCGCCTTTACACAAGATGCTAAACGCGGAACACTCGGCTGCCGCATCAAATTATGGCGAAGAGCACAACAGGAACCTATCACAGACAAGAAGCAGATCAAGCCGAGACAACGCGCCAAACGCGAAGGTTTTCAAAAACTCACCAAAGAGGCCGAAGAGCTGCTCAAACACCCCAACGTCGAGAATCTCAAGGTCGCCTTACAAGGTGCGCTGGCGTTGCAACGAGACAGCCATTACGCAGAAGCCCTGACGTTTTACTTGATGATCGTGCGCTTTGGTTCACACCACCCGATCTCAGCGCTCGCCAAGCGCAGCGCATTGCACCTCTTTGGTCGGACAAGTCGATGGGATCTGATGTTGCCACAGTTGATGGGATACCTTCGACGTACAAAAGGCCGCCCCCCTACACGCTTTACCAAACGACTACGCATCCTGATCGTCCTACATGGACTGCGACAGGCGCGCCCACTGCTCGCACAGAAGAAGTACAAAGAGGCGGCCAAACGCTTTCTCGCCGTCCACGCCATGGCCCCCAATGATATGAGAGTGCTGAGTTCATTGTACGATTTGGGACAGAGGCTGGAGAAGTACAAACAGAACAAGACCGCTGCCGGCGTCTACCGTAAGATGTTCGAGGGACAAACCAAGCACAAATTGACCACACGGGCGATGTACCGGTATGCGATCGTCCTGCATCGCCTCAAGCGTCCCCTTCAAGCGGCCAAGTGGCTCCTCACGCTGGCCAATCAACACCCCAAAAGTATCATCGCGTCGAGGGCGCTGTACATGTCCTACCTGCTCTACAAAAAGAATCGTTACTTTCGCCGCGCGAGGCGACTGAGACGAATGCTTCGTAAGCGATACCCTCGTGCGATGGAGATGATCTGTCTGTATAACAAAAAAGCACGCGCGACCCCGACCTGTCAGACGATCGACTAAAAACCTCTCTCGTCCTCCCCCACTTCCCCGGATATACAACAAAGAACACCTGAATTAACGTCGTCTTCTACGCCTTTTTTTGCGCTTCTTTTTGCGCTTTTTTGGCTTCTTGGCAGGTTCCTCAAAGACCAACTCTTTCTTTTGTTGGAGATGGCAAGAGAGGATTTTGTAGGGAATGTTGCTCTTGTGTTGGAAGTTCACGATGCGCTTGCTGTCGGCCTTCAGGCCCTCGATTTTGCGCGTAAAGACGACGACAGAGGGAGCCGTCTCGAAGGCCTCCATCTGCGCACGTGTCCCCTTGTAATCCCGACAGACATCTACCAGGCTGATATCGTCTTGTGTCACACCACCGTAACCCCCGAGATCCTTTTGGAAGAGACGACACACAACATACGCTTCGGTCACTTTGGCACCGATAGGGGTGTGAAGCGATACGGAGATATTGGTGTGTGGGTGTTTGCCTTCATCGCCTTCGGCTTTGACAAAGTCCTGCTTCATATTGATGATTTGGGGCGCAAACTTGATGAAAGGTAAGACCTGACTCTGGATTTTGTTAAAAGAGATTTTTTGGATCAGACTCAGCTCGATCGTCCTCTTCACGTCCTCACTCGCTTTGTACGCCAGCCAATATTCCTTCATCTTGATGAAGTCTTTGGCGCGACTGCGAACAAAGCGTAACCCTTGCCTCTCTTGACTGATACTCCGATATGTTCCGAGCATTTTCCGAAACATGTGGTGTTTCTTCTCAATGCGCAACGCGTCGTGGAACGCCTCACGCATTTTTTTCTTTTTTCGACTCAGCTCAGCCACACGCCCAGCCTCGACGAGGAGGCTATAATCTGAATCTTTCCCCTGATCGGCCTTCAAATATGTGATGTAGGCTTTCGCCGGCTTCTTGGCGGCGAGATATACAGCCGCAGCGCATCGATAAAACCCAGACTCTTCGAAGTCTCGCGCCACTTGCACAGACGCTCCCACATGAAGGGTGGCTTGTGCGGCCTTCAGCACCTTCTTGGCACGTCGATAAAAAGAGACGGCCTTGCTCCACTTGTTGAGTTGGCTGTACAGATCACCAACCTTCTCCCAATCCTCGGCTTTGTTGTAGTACAAGATCGCGTCCTTGTACTTTCTCTCCTTCACAAGTAACGCAGCAGTAGACGACCAGTCCTTAGCCTTTTTATAGTTGGCGATCGCTTTGTCGACCCGGTTGATCTTCACAAATAGAGGGGCGGCTTTTGCGTACAGTTTGGCCTCTTCAAATGCAAACGCTGCGTCCTTCTCATTGTGGGCTTTTAAGAACATCTCGCCAGCTTTGTCGAACTTCTTGATCTGTGTGTAGACTTTCGCAGCATCTTGCCACATACGCGCCTTCTTGAAGGACTGAACCGCTTCGTCAAACAACGCCAATTTGGTATACAACGCTCCCGCTTTGCCCCACCGCTTCTCCTTCACAAGACGGGGCAAAGCCTCTTTGTAACGTCCCGCATCAATCAGCGCGTCGGTAGAAGGTTCGGGCCACAGAAGAAACACAAGCACACTCACCAATACGAGAATACCGGCAATCAAACCGATAATCATGTGCTGTTGTTTTTGGGGGGGTTTGTTCGGCGCAGCTTTGAGTTTGATCTCTCGCCGCTCACGTTCCTCCTCTGGTGTCATCGCGATTTTAGGCGCTTCTCTTTGAATGAGTTTGCTCTCAACGAGAGGTTGTGACGCCTGTTGCTCTTCTTCGGAGACAAAAGACTCCAAGAGATCGTCGAGTTCTTCTTCGACAGGTAGCTCGACACTGATGGGTTTGACCCGCGTGACAGGACGATTGCCAGCAGAAGGCGCGCGGTGTCCGATTTCATTCTCCCGAATAGGCGTCGCGACCGCTGCTGCTGGCGTAGAAGTCGCGACGGGCACAGTATGTGCATCCATAGACGCGCTGGAGTCTGCGTTTGCTTTGATCAGGATATCGTCGATCTCTTCGGCTGAAAAAAGCTCCAACTCTCCTGTCATTGGAGACGTGGGCGCAGAGTCTTTCGCAGGCGTAGCAGCTTCTAGCGCGTCACCACTAGAGATATCTTCAGGCAGAAAAAACTCATCCAGGTTTTGCGGAAGGACGATCTCCTGATGAAGTGTTACGTTTCTCTGGTTCTTCTTTTTCGGTGTTTGAGACGCCTCACCATCCAGCCAGGCGTCATCACTTATTGCTGTATCCTTTGGCGGATTTTTTCCAGCCATCGGGGTATCTCCTTTGTTCCACATACAAAAGATGGTGGCTTAAGAAAGCGTACGAAAAAGACTGTACAGGTCTTTGGAGTTTGGTTGGGACCATGTCATACAGTGGCACTTTCTTTCGCGAACCTGTGTCATCATAATGGACCATCAATGTCCACATAACATGCCAGTATTCTACGATCCAATCAACAGAAACATCCAAAAAAAGCCACAAAAAACCGCGCACACGCCCCTCCCAAGGAGCGATACACCAAATCCTCACGACAAGCACACAAAAGGTTCAAACTTCCCAAGAATCAAGCGTCTCACGAAGCTCTTTCACGCGCGCCAACAGCGCATCTCGCTTCAGATGGAAGAACACAGCCGTCACAAGGAACAAAACCCCTACTACAAACAAGAAGATCATCCCCACCACACGATCTCGTGTCCCAAGATAAAAAAGGTGGATGATGACGTCGAGGAAGAGGAAGACCACACCAAACAGCAGATAGCTCCTGAGCTGTAACGCGATGCCAAGTAAAATCCCCGCGATCGAGAGGATCGCGAGCACCATCACGTCCCAAATCGAATGCCCCACGATGATCTGCGAGGCGCTGCTCACATAGATCGCAATACTCCCGACAACACGTAAAGATGTACGCCCTCTCTCAGACAGATCTTCCTGGAAGATGACCGCAAAACTCGCGAGAGTCAGTCCTACAGGCAACACAAACCAATGCCACGAGAGCGCACCACGACCAGAGAGCCACATCATGATCTCGACATTCGCGAACGCAAAGGCAGGCACATACAACCACCGACGCCCACTGCGATAAGCCAAGACACCGTAGTATAATCCACTCACCATCCACATGGCCGACGGAAACGAGCCTTGTCCCAGCCACGCGAACACAAAGGCCACCCAAGGTAAGACAAACACGACTCGCTGTATGGCACGTGCCAGCACGACGCCCCCGAGCTTTTGCCACACCATCCGGAACCCAATAAACACAAAACCAAACACAAACATCATCCAGCCATCAAGACTGTCCGACCCAAACCCCCAACTGATACGCATATGTGCGTACAAACCAAAGAAACACCCGATCGCAAAGTACGCCAAGAGTTCACTCTTCCAACGTCGCGCAAGCCATCCCCAGCCCCAGGCAAGCAACACCAACGCCAACGGCACGAAGACACGTTCAAGCCACATCGCCTCTCGCTGCACGATCTCACGCATCCATATGTCCGTCACAATCGCAACAGAGGCCAAGACCGCCATCCAGAACGAGGCGATAAGCGTCGCACGTTCCATCCTCCGAGGGATACGGTGCCAGCCAGACCAACGAGAAAGATCATCCCCACCTTCTCTGTCAGCGCGCCACACAGGCGGATACCACCAGTCGCGCCCTCTTCCATCTGTCAATTGCGCTGACAACCACATCCCACACAGGACACAGGCACCCGCCCAAAGTGCAAAGCTCGACAAATAGGGATAACTTACGTCCTGTATCGAAGGCGCAAGCGCATACGTCACAAAATACAACACCAGTGACAACGCGACAAACCAGGCAAACCACCAGGACGCACGTCGTAAGACAAAACGACCCGCGAGCCCCAGCCCCAGGACACACATCAACGCAACCCACACACCCTCCAGAGGTGGACTCTGCCCAGACATCACACGCCACATCATCCATGACAAGGACACCATCGCCGCCCACCACACACAACGAAGTAGAGCACCGCCTGTCAAAAGGATATCATCCACACGACGCTGTAAGAAAGACCACTCCTCGCGCTTTGGACAACGATGTATCTGCTCTTCTGAGGAGTCAGTCTCTACATTGACCCCCCTCCACATCGTGTGTGTAAACCATCGGTGTGGCCACACACCTTCAGCCCCCCAAGACACAGCATATTTGACGACGAACGCCCACAGCGCACCAAACAACAACACATACACCCCCCAGAAGAAGGGGGCATGAAGCATCGTATATCCTCCCTCTTCGACACTCCAGCTGCCCAACATGAGCGGCCATATCCACCAAGAGAGCAAGAGGATCTGCACTCGCCACTGCACGCCAAAACGCAACACTATCAACAAGAAAAAGAGCGGCGCCGCATACAACACCCACAACGCCTCATGAAAAGACCACGAGAACGTAGAAAAGACAGGTTCGAGTCCCCACCACAACCACACACCAAAACACAGCACTGTGAGCAGACTCAATACAACCACAAAGCTACTTTGTCGAAACGCCACCTTCCTGCGCTGTCGCAAAAGCTGCCCATCTCTACGAACGATCGCTCCAAGTCCTTCGAGGACAAACCACAATCCCCCGACCAGCAACATCGCCGGCAAAGAGATAAAGAGCTCCGTCTCCGTCACAAGGCTCGCTTGCACATACACAAACAACACCAAAAGTCCCGAAGAGATCGAGATAGACGCCTTGTTGGGGGTGCGACTGACATCGAACAAAAACACCGACGCCGCTGCAAATATCAACCAGACGTCGAGTGTATCGGGGAACGCTTCCACACACACCTTCAGCGCCAATCCACTCCCGAGCAGACCGACATAAAGGAATCCATACCAGCTTGTATCCCACAACAGCTTCCAGGGTGTCTGTGTCATCTCAACAGACGCAAAGCCCCCCCACGGCACATCTCGATCTTCACGACGAAGAAACATCCCCAAACACAACATCAAGCCCCTGTAAAACGCCGCACAGAGGATCGCAGCCCACGCCGCCAACGCCCAATGTTCAAGGGTATAGCCCCACAAAGACAAGATCGGAAGATAAGACCACACACAGATCGCCAGAGACGCTCCAAACGCACCAAGAGTCCAGGGTCTCATGAATTCAAATGCACGGACATCCAGGCGCCACAACGACCACGCCTGCCACAAGAACACCACAGACGCTCCCACCATCAACGACGCCGCGATCCAGGCCTCCAAGAGACCCAACAACCAAAACGCCAACGACCCGATGACCACAAGGACTGCATACGCACGGCTCGGCCTCTGCAACTGGACCGCCGCAAATGGTAACAACGACAACCAGGGCAGATGTTCGAGGATCGCGCCTTGATACCGCATCCCCACCAAGAGCAAGATGCACACTGCCAACGTCGAGAAGGCAAAGGCGACCTTCAGCGTCTCCCCCAGTAGCTCCCACTGTGAACGTGTTCCTGGTGTGGAAGAGAATGCCCCGACATGAGCAAAGCGCTTCTCCCAGTCAGAGGAGAGCAAGGACGCGCCTTGCAATTGACTCCAAGACATCGCGACGTAATAACATCCCGACGCGGCGAGCAAACCAAGCACCCAACCGTGAAAAGGCCACAGCTTCAAGTCCAAAATAAAGATGACATCCAACGCAGCCGCCATACAACCTGCACCAAAGAGCAACAACGCCGCTAACATCCAGTCTTGTGTCAGGCGCCCTTCTGTGGGCTCATCACTATCAACCCAGCGCGTCCACCCCCTCAGCACAAACAACACCGCCGTCATCCAGGCCAGGAGCGCGGCTGCTCCCGGTGGCAACAAGAGATCACCGACCAACCAACCAGAGGGTAACGCGTTGGTCCACCAAAACAGCGCCCCAAGTGCGACAGTGATCGAAAAGACAACGCGACTTGGCCGCACAATCAATTGTACGAGCAGAGGCAACATCAAGAAGAAAGGCAGCTCCATCAAAGGCTGCCTTCCCCACATCCACTCGACGAAGACCAAACCAGCAGCGGCGACATAGCCGATCTCCATCCACTGCTGCCATGACTGCCACAACAAGACCTCATCGGCCTTGTCCATATCCTTCCACGCGGCCGATGGGGAGAAGATATCCAGCTCTCCCTTCACGATCGCATCCCACAACACAGCGCGCCTCTCCAACCAGACGATCTTCGCGAACAACAACACCAAAAGCGCACCAATAAGGGACAATGCTGCACCTTGTAGCGGAGGTACGGGGAGCGAAAAGTACACGAAGCCATCCATCCCAAGCGCCCACAAAGAGAACCCCCAACACGCCCAACCAAGAGAGTATTGGGCCCGCGCACCGGGTAACGCCTGACGACGAACAGCCCCCCACATAAAGGGCACACCACATAGCACTCCCGCCAACGTCAACCAACCGACAGAGACAGGATACATAAGCCACGAATGAATCGCCCACACCATCACACCGAATGAATTGAGCAGCGCGGCATCACGTAGCCCCTTCCCCCACAACATATCACCACGGGCTGTCGACGTATCACGCCAACCATCCCAGAGCCCCGGAAGATACCCCAACGACTCGAAGGCACGCCACCCACGGTGACGACCGACGCCATATCCAAACACAAGCGCACATGACACGACGATCCAGCTCTCCCACGACGCCACAAATAACGTCGACAGCGCACTCACAACGCCAAACAACGCGCTCGCCATCAACACCACAAACCAACGCTGGCCAAACAACACCGCAAGCACACCAAATACCAGCGCAAATTCAACCCACATCACAGAAGACCACATCATCCCCTGCACAGATGGAGCATCCCCCCAGTATCCCGCGAGGACACCCAGCCACCCGACAAACAAAACCAACGCAATCAATGGCAACAAATTGGCGATCGGTGACATCCACTCCGACCAGTACAAGAACTCACCACGTACAGGACCTGAAGGCGGTAGTGTACGCTCGCTCCCCACAGGAGCGACCAATATCTGTGGCACCATCCCCCGCACCAAACGCTCGAACAAAAAGACTCCACACACCAACACAAGTGTCGCAAATAACCACACCTCTCCCCACCCAAGAAGAGACAGCAAACGCCCTTCATTCCACAGGTAAGAGAGCTGTGTGACACCCAGAAAGTACACCCCTACAAACACAACACCAAAGGCACGCGAAGGCAACGCGGTCCCAACCCTGACGAAAAAACTACACGCAAGCAGCCACGACACCGCTGCAATCATCCAGGGGAGCGTGATCAGATGCAGCTGCACCAACCCCACCAGCGTCACCACACATGACGTCTGTACCAAAGGCATATACAACAAATAGCTCGGTGGCCCCAGACGCTTGCCCAACCACAACAGACCCAGACGGTCATCCAATTCACGACTCTTTGCGTCCCATGTCAACGCAAGCTCAAACAACAACAACGCGACCGCAAACAACACGACATTCGATAACCACGGACGAATGGTCAACCCCAACCAATGAGGGAGCTCGCTCTTGAGCAGCACACTCCCCAAGGCAAAGACACCCAACCCCACATATGTCCATCCCCGTCGGCCCGTCGCCAGACTCAACCACAACAAGAGACCACCGTACACCAACAGAGCGATGTCCGCGACAATCCACAAAGAGGAAGGTGCCACCGCTCCCTTCCCAATCCAACCCACAAGGAGAGGATGAGATCCCCATAATAGCAACACCGGTATCCCTAGGGCCATCGCATCATCGAGAACTTCTTGTAAAGAACGAAATGCTCTCTGTGATTCGAGCCAACGCGCGCCAGACCAACAAAGGAACAACACGAGCAATGACGCGACGGCACCTGCGACCTGTACGGTGTTATGTACGTAAACAAAACCAAAGAAGACCCACGTCGCGAGCGTCGCCAACGCGAGATACCCAACGCTCTTTCGAGCAAACAACGCACACAGCGCAAAGTACGCGCCGATATAGACCGGCACAACGAGCAGCCAGATCTTCAATAGCCACTGTGTCCCCAGTAACAACCACATCACCCCTGCGATCGATACGACAAGCCATAGCTGCTCCCATACTTGCTTGCCCTCCTCTCGACCATGCCTCTTCAACCACTGAACCCCCCCAAACAGCGCGACAAGATAAGGCAATAACCAGATCCCTGTCCATTGATGAGAGAGCGACGCGCCACCAAAAAACGACACGTTCAGCCCCATCACGAGACCAAGGTGCGCCACAAAAGTCGCCACACCGGCGAGCCAAAAGAACGCTTTCTTCGGCCATGTCCACGCAATAGAGAGCGTCAACAACACATAACCAGCCGCAGCAACGGCCAACACAAAGGGAGCCTGTATACTGATAACACAACCAGCTGCACCAAGCAGCAGCGCCCACACAAGCCACACAGAATAGGTCTGCTTCGTGTCTGTTGCCCCAACCTCAGAGACTTCGGCAAATGCCATCATGCACCAGCCCAACATCACACCAAGTGGACCAAACCATCTCCAAGGACCATTCCACCACATCGCCGGATCCAAAGAGCCGTGCAACAATCCCCCCCAGATCAACCACGCGACCATCAACATAAAGAGGTAGACACCCGGTAACAAAAAGAAAAAATGCTCCCAAAAGTCGGGCTTCTCACGCTCCCCTTCGAAGGACAGTTCAAACCACCGCGTCCAACGCCGCTTACGCGCAGACTGAAACCACGGCACAGCGCGGATCTGTTGCAGCAACAACCACGCCCCCAGATAGCAAGCCAGGATCGTCGCAATGCCCCCCAACGAAGGCACAAACACCAACGATGAAAAGAGCACCCCCCATGTCCCCCAAGCAAACGAGCCGGCCTGCTTTGAGACGCGAGGACGCCAATAACGAGAGAAACCCCACCCACCAGCAAGAGATGCAGCCCATAAACCGCTCGCAAGCAGTGGCGCGTCAGGGAGCAGCTTGCCCAGCGCGATCCCCGCCGGCCCCAATAAGCCCACACCCACAAGCCAGAACAACTTACCTGCCTGTTCAAGCTCCAAACGACGCACAACCAAACTTCCAGCGCCTGCAAATGAACCTGCACCCAGGCACAGACCCGACCAGATCACGACCTGCCTCATCACCTGCCCCAGCCCTGTCCAGGCCAAAGACAACAGATAAAAACCACTCGCGAGCACCAAAAACATCCCGACAAAATACAACCAATACTGCGTCAAGAAGGGTTTCAAGTAACGCGACCATGTCGAATGCTCCAGCACCTCACTGTGTGCAGGCGCGCTGCGCTGCCCCTCCTCAAAAGATGGCACAACGTCGAGCAGATCCCCACCCACAACGCTCCCCATCACATCACCGAGAGCGTCCACATCAGCCGCTTCTTCTTGCGCAGTCTCCTGTGTCTCTGCGCTCTCCAAAGGCTCTTCAAGCTCCTCACTGGGTGTCTCAGCCTCTTCTTTCGGCGCTTCTAGCTCCTCTTCACTCGCGACATTCTCCAGGCGCACGGAGACATGCTCAGACACCTCCCCTGCGACTTCTTGCTCGGCGACTTCTTGTTCGGCGACTTCTTGTTCGGTGAGAGCGTGTGCATCACGCTGCTCTTGCGCCTCTTTCAACGTTGTTTTGGCAGGTAGATCGAGCTCATGAAGAGGTTGGCTGTCTGTCGCTGAGGGAGTCGTCTTGTATGCATGTTTTGGCATACGAAGACTCGCGGACTTTGGCGGATCGAGCTCGTGAAGTGGTGCGTCGAGTTCATGGTGGGTGTTGGGTTTAATCTTCTCGACTTCTAACGTGATGGCCTCTTCACGAGGAGTGGGTTGCCTGGTCCGAGGGCGGAGCGATGAGGGTTTGATGTTGGGGAGCAGCGCCTGGATATCGTTGGGTCGATCGAGCGAAGAGATGGCTTCGACTTCTTCGAGTGTGTCCATATCTCCGATCTCGTCTAGCGCGTCATTTGACTCGATAAAGAGATCGGCTTCCAGTGCAGGCCGGGCGGGAGGGGTCAGTACAAAAGGCAGTTCTTCCTCGGCGCTGGCACCGAAGGATTTGTTGCGTACAGGGATGGCCTGTTGTGATTCGAGCGCGCGGACGTACAAACGAGGAATGTTGCTCTCTTTGAGCGTGGAGGGGATGGGAGGAGGCACATTCGTGTAGGGAGTCTCCAGGGTCTCAGACACCTCTACTGCTATCCCAGGAGGAGGTGTCGTACGGACAGACAACAAGCGCTCATCGGATGACGGACGCAAAGAGGAAGGTCGAACGCGCACTTGTGGTGGCTTGATCACAGCAAGAGGTGGTGGTGCAGGTGGTAACGGAGGGACGCGACGCTGAGGCTCGTTGATGGTGATCTTGATCGATGGAAAGGGTGCGTTTTCTCCGACTTCTCGACGCAGCCATGCCTCTGTAGGCGCTGGTAAATCACTCCAGATCCGTGGCCTGATAAAATGCAGTTGTGTGAGATATGGCATCGACAACTCTTTGCGTAACCTCGGAGAGACGAGGCCTTTATGTACCCAAAGAGCCAACGCATCGAGCAAAAATTGACGTTTTTCAATCTCAATCAGCGAGCGCGTGGAGGGAAGAAAACCGGGTGGTACATTGGGCACCGAAGGACATGTATCACAGCGATCTTCGAATTGACGTAGACATACAACACAAAACATTTTTCGCTCCGAGGAGAGGTCGGATATCCAGGCACGTTCAGAGAGTCGTTTCAAGTATGCGCACAAGTGTATCGGAATTGCCAAGGAAAACAACATGCAGGATGTCATAGCGCGGCAAAAAGCATGCCCCCACAATGAACAAAATGATACAGAAACAACAAGATGTTACACATCCACAAAAAAAAGTGACCACGCAGGTGTGCAGATCCATGCGCTCCCTGTGTTGACAGGGTACAACGTGATCACAAAAGAATGGACGCCAACATAGGATCAAGCGTGGAAGCCGAATTTCGCTCATTTTACAAAGAACACCAGCGATTTGTTCATCACATCGCGGCCTCTCAGTTGTCTTCTGCAGGCGATGTCGGCGAAGTGGAATCACTCGTTTGGTACGACATCTACCGTCACTTCGAGCGGTTCCAGGTCGAAGACCCACGCGGCCTGTTACGCCGACTCATCAAATGGCGCACGAGCAACTTTCACCGGACCTACCAGACATTTAGACGCGTTGACGTGCAAGAAGAACGTCTCTACGAACTCTTTCACTCTGCCTCCACAACACTCGACGCAGAGACACGTCTGAGCTTGCAAGAGGCCCTCTCACAAGAACAACCACAGGACATCTCGATCCTGTTTGGCAGATATATCGAAGGTATGACATGGGAAGAACTCGCCACACAGCACGGGCTGCACAGAAACACGGTCTGGAAACGGACCCGCGCAGCGCTGAAGAGATTACGCGTGTTCTTGTCCACCCATTCGGAGAACCAAGTATGAATCGACACGATCCACAAACACGTCTCCAACACGATCTTCTTCACCTCGAAGAAGACACCCCACCACAGGACACAACGCAAGCGCCTGACTTCACAGCGTCAGACGAAACCAAGCTGAGAGCGCTCCTCACAAGAGGCGAACAACTCGCACAACAACAGCCATCCCTTCCCGATGCTCTGTGGGATGGACCCCAATTGCAGGTCCTCGAAGGAGGACAAGCCGAACGGCCACGCTCCAACACAGCGAGCAGACGTCTCTACCCCCTGCTCGCCGTAGCCGCTTGCGCCGTGCTCTTTTTGAGCGTCCCAACACATTGGCTGACGCAGCCTTCAACCTCCTCTAACAAGCCTCTCACAGGTCGCTCGGCGCTACGGCCCAAAGGGGCAAGCATGACAAAGCGAGCGCATCACACACCATCGTTTTCGTTCTCATTTTTTTACAGACGAGGGGGTGTCTCCCAAAAGGGCGCAGCGAATACATTTGTCCAAGCGGACGATCAGTTGCGTTTTACAGCGCACTACAGGACCAAACAGAGAGCGTATCTCCAGCTCTTTATGAGCGACCAAAGAGGACAACTTAGCCCTCTCTATCCAGACGCCTCGGGACGTGCCTTCCCTCTACAAGCCGCACCGGAAGGCAAAACACTCGTCCTTCCTGATGGAGCCATCCTCGACGACGCCAAAGAAGCCGAGCGCATCTACGTCTGCATCACACAGCAACCACTCTCCTATCGGATATTTCAACAAACATTGCGAGAGCAATTGCGCGAGCGCTCGATTCAATCGCTCAAGACGCTCCCAATGTCGCGATGTATTCACCAACAAAGTTGGCTGTTGACCAAACGTCAACACACCCCCCAACACAAAGAAAACAAATGAGCCACACAAACAGCTTCTCGACATATGCTTGCGACAAATCAGGCAGCCAGAGGACGATCCAGACGGGCAAGAGGGCCTTCACTTGGGTGCTCATCATGTTGACGTGTGTGCTATGTGTCCTCACGTCCTCTTCGTCTGTGGATGCGTCGTCTCACAAACAGACCATCCAACGATACGCTTTGTTGATCGGACACAATCGAGGTGACCGCTATCTGCCGGGGCTGCGCTTTGCACAAGACGATGCCAAAAAAGTGGCACGTGTTCTTCGACAGCTCGGAGGGTACAAGTCCAACCAGATCAAACTCATGCTATCTCCAAGTGTCCAGCAAGTCCGAATTACCATGAAGCATATCCGTCACCTCTTTCGACGCGCTCATCGCAACAGTATCTTTTTGTTCTATTACTCGGGACACGCACGCAAGCAGCACTTTCAGCTTGGCAATGATACGCTGCCCTTTGCGGAGGTCCGGCGTTTTGCACGGAGCCTATCTGCGCGTGTACGGATTATGTTGATCGACTCGTGTTACAGTGGCAGAATCCTGCGCGCAAAGGGTGCGAAACGTCTGCGTTCGATACGTTGGCGCCCTATCGACGATCTTCGCACACGCGGCGTCGCAATCCTCACCTCCTCCGAAGCAAATGGTCGCTCTTACGAATCCGACACGATCAAGAGCTCTCTCTTCACCTCCAGCCTGCTCGCAGGACTCCGAGGTGCCGCCGATAAAAACAAAGATCAGCGCGTATCATTCGGCGAGATCCATCAATATGTCTACCAACAAACACTCTCTCGTTCATCACGTCACAACGTCGAAGTTCAGCGCCCTTCCCATCAGCTTAACTTGCGGGGGCAAGGACCACTGTATATAAGTTTTCTAAGAAGAGCACCTTCTCACATGGTCTTTGCTCACGCGCTCAAAGGCCATATCTTTTTGTACCGCCAAGGGCAGCTCGTACAGGACTTTTACAAATCCCCAGGAAAGTCCGTTGAGATCGGTGTAAATAAAGGTGTCTATCAGGTCAACGTGCGCCTCCACAAATGGCTGGGGCAACAGACCATCGACATGCGAACACAGACACGCACCAACATCACGCCCAAAAAATTATCCTGGCAGCACGTCACCAACAAACACCACACCCAAAAAGGCGAGAGACAACACTCAGCCCACTGGGGTGTTGTCTTTCAGTACAACCCCCTCTCACAGATGACCTTCAATAATATGGGAATTGGCCTGCTCTTGGGCTCGGGACACTGGCTGCGTGCAGGTATTGGCTACCGCTTTGGACTCGCCAACGCCCTGGCGCTGGACTACCAGACCCACCACATCTCGTTCAAGTTAGCGGTTGGGACGGGCTTCTCGACACGGCAATTGGGGTTATGGGGTGGACTGCATCTCGAACCCCTCTTGCTGCTGCGTCAAGGCCCCTCTGGGATCTTCTGGAACGCTGGATTTGTCGCAGGTTTGACTGGAAATTTGGATTACTATTTTCGACCCGATTTGTCCTTTCGCCTGGCCCTCTCGGGTGGCCCACAGTTTGTCTTCTTTGACCAAAACATCGTACGCATTGCCCCCGCACTCAACGTCAGTATAGGCGTTATATGGATGCTCTGATGCCTAAGACACCAAAGGTCTGAGACAACAAACCACTGATCAAGATCGCAAGATATACATACGAACCGAAACACCCACCCTTTTCACATATGAGGAAACACGCGATGCAAGCACTTCTTCAACACTCTATCATGTCAGGTCGCTTTATCCTGCTTGGGATATTATTGTTTGGACTCTCACTCTCATCGGCATGTTCTCCCGGTCCACTCCCCTGCCGAGGGAATGACGACTGTTCAGCAAACACCTTCTGTAATGCACAAAATCTCTGCACAATAAAGACGTGTGACCCGGCTTGTCCGTCAGGACAGAGCTGCGTAAATGGAGGCTGTCAATGTAACGGTGGCGAGACGATGTGTGGGACATTATGCGTCTCATTGCGCACCAACACGAGCCACTGTGGTGCGTGTGGAAAGCAGTGCAATACAGGTGAGCTGTGTCAAGCCGGTAAATGTGTGAGCACATGCAACCAACAACAGACGCTGTGTGGAGGTGTATGTGTCGACACGGCGAGTGATACGAACAACTGCGGCGCTTGTGGGCAGGCTTGTCGACAAGGAGCTGTTTGTGTTCAGGGCACCTGCACGACTTCATGCAGCAATGGAAACGCTCGATGCAACGGGAAATGTGTTGATACCAGCACAAACGTTGTCCACTGCGGAACGTGTGGAAACACATGTCCAACTGGACAATCATGTAATGGTGGGACATGTGTGTGCCCTTCAGGAAAGCGAAGTTGTGGTACGAAGTGCATCGACACAAAGACTGACAACGCAAACTGCGGAGCGTGTGGCAATCAATGCACATGGGGCACATCCTGCATCAATGGAAGTTGTCTTTGTCCTTCAGGTCTCACCAACTGCAATGGCCAATGCACAGACACCAGCAACAACGCCAGTCACTGCGGCCAATGTAGTCTCTCGTGTAAGGCGGGAGAGCGTTGTCAAAACGGCTCTTGCGAACTCCCATGTGCAGCAAACTCCGTTTTGTGCAACAACACTTGCACCGATATCAAACAAGACACCAACAACTGTGGCGCTTGCGGCAATCAATGTCCCAGCGGTTCATTTTGCTTTGATGGCCTATGTGCGATCAGTTGTCCCGCAGGCTTACTCAAGTGTGGTGGTACTTGTGTGGACAACAGAAACGATCGAAACAATTGTGGTGGTTGTGGCAATCAATGTCCATCAGGTTGGGTGTGTCATGAGGCAAAATGCTTTCAAACTTGCTCGCCCGTCACGACCCGATGCGACAATCGCTGTGTCGACGTCCAAAACGACAACGATCACTGCGGTGCGTGTGGCAACAAATGCCCATCAGGTAAGATGTGTGTCAACGGCTCCTGTAATGCTCCCTGTATAGGTGGTTCACAAGCCATTTGTAACGGCAGCTGTGTGGATACAGCGTCCCACCCACTCCACTGTGGTGGTTGTGGGATCAAATGTATCAACGGCGCGTCATGCCAGGGTGGAAAATGCGTCTTCAATTGTCCAACACATCAAGTCGTCTGCAACAATGTGTGTGTAGACATCAGCAATGACCGTAGCAACTGCGGTGTCTGTGGAAAAACATGTCCAAGTGGTCAGTTGTGTGCCAAAGGACAATGCACACAAACATGTCCGCGCGGCACCACCCTCTGTGGAAACGTCTGTGCCGACCTCAACAGCGCTCAAAACCATTGTGGGAGTTGTGGAAACGCCTGTTCCTCCGGAAAGACCTGCTCCAGCGGGATATGTACGACTCAATGCCCATCGATGATTCCAGACATATGCGATGGTAAATGCACATATCTAATGGGTGATCCGAACAACTGCGGAACATGTGGCAACATCTGTGGAAGCAACATGAACTGCGTCAATGGAACATGCCAACCCCGTTGAGAGCTGCCAGCGCTCTCACAGAGAGTTGTCCATGAGGGTGTTTGTGGTGCTTGTTTGGGTTGGGGCAAGGTAGGGGTGGGGGGAAGCTTTGGAAAAAACAGCGTTACTTCCAGCCTTGTTTGGGGACACTGATCTGTCGCACAGCCCGAATCGCATGTTTATCACCAGCGATGTCGATCGCGGTCTCCACCAACTCTTCGATCTCCTCACGTGAGAGGGGATGATCGATCACCGAAAGATCGTACGCCACACCAATCTCAAAGTCCCTGTGTGCCGAACCAAGGTTACTACACTCCGCCTTATAGATCGCGTCGTTGACGGCTTTCTTGGTCCCACGAGCGGTCGAGTGAACGACCGCCAACACAGCATGTCCACGAGCTTCATCTTGCATCGAGAGCGTCACACGCGGCGCAAAGACACAATCACGGAGCGAACCATAACGCGAGAATCCTTCGACAGTGTAGCTCACTCGACGTGCGATACGGGGTTGTGCTTCCGCAGTCGCACCACCGATATGAGGGGAACAGATAATACGGTGTTCACCTGCGTAAGGGTTGACCCACTCTTTGGCGTGGCCAGGCGCGGGCTCTTCGGGAAAGACATCGACAGCCGCGCGCATGATCTGCTCATTTTGGACGGCTTCGAGTAACGCTTTGGAGGAGTGCAAATTGCCACGTGCGAGGTTGAGGAAGATACGAGGTGAGTCTTCGCCACGCTCAGCGCCGAGATATTGTAGATAGGGATCGAGAAGATTTTCGTTATCTTCGCCCATGTAGTCTTTGGCGGAGGTGTGGACGGTGACCATATCGGAGTGTGCAAAGAGATCTTTGAGATCGGCATAGGACTTCCACCCCATCTCCTCCCCAATTTCACGGGCAACAGGGCGGTTGTCGTAGAACGCAACTTCCATCCCCAAGTCCTGACAGGCGCGGGCAATCTGGCGACCAATATTCCCCAAGCCAACGATACCAAGGTGCTTATCCATGATCTCATAACGACGACGTGCGGTCTTCTCCCAGTTGTTGTTGTGGGAGTGTCTGTTCCCTTCGTAGAGTCGACGAGAGAGACCGATCAACAGCGAGATCGCCAACTCCAGTACAGAACGACCATTGGAGACAGGATCGTTGAAGACCATGATGCCATGGTCTGCACACGCGTCTTTGTCGATAGAGTCGTCACCAATACAGCACAATTGAATGGCGTGAAGCTCTGGACAGGACTCGATCATGCGACGTGTGATGGGTACACGACTGCGCTTGAAGATGATCTGTGCACGTGTATCCTGCAGCGTCTTGATCAACGAGTCCTCGTCGGGAACTTCGTGAAGACGGGTAACTTCAATACCGATGTCTGACAGATGCCCATCGAGCTTTGCGTGGGGGGATTCGACGACCAACGCCCTCGATAATGGCTCCATCAAGATACGAACATTGCGGGTTACATCACTCACGTCTCTCTCCTCTTTTGGACTCTTTACTCGATAAAAACAATGAAACTCCAAATAGATATAAAGCTTCACCGGATGGCCAGTGTGCCCGCAGTATACGAATGGGCATATAGATGATCAAGTCTACGCCCTCCACAAAGAAGAGACACACACGTCCTCCAATGGAGCCACTAGCCAGCCGATTCTGTTCAAGAAATGTACAAAAAGTGCATCGCTTTTGGACACCCTCTGGACAGACACTCCCCACACAAAGACCCCCTATATGCGGGTGTTGTAAGAAACTTCCGCACTTTCTCAAAGCAGGTCTTTTTTTTGCATTTCTGACACACATTTTCAATCAACCAGTGGAGGGAATATGCAAAAACGCGCAAGTGTATCCAAACAACAAGACAACGTCACTTACATCGACACAACACCCCACCCCCCAACTCACCCAGACCCTTCAACCACACTCATCCAGGCCCTCGCGAGTGAACCACTCGCTCGACTGAGCGAATTCGAACTCCTGCAGCTCATCCTTCAAGAACAAGAGACACCTGATATCGCCCGCCAATTGTATCGGCGCTTTGCGACCCTGCGGGAGATGGAGCACGCTGGACTCGGCGAGCTTATGGAGATCGAGCGGATGACCCTGTGCAAAGCTGCCGCGCTACAGGCTGCGTTCGCCCTCGGCCGAAAGATCGCCTGCAAACCCCTGTATCGCGGTCAAACCTTCGTCTCCTCACGGGATGTCTATCTCGCTTATGCGCCCAAACTCAATATCCTCGAACAGGAGACCTTCTGGATCTTGTTACTCGACCAACGCAACCGCGTGCTCAAACAACAGCAAGTCTCACAAGGCAGCATCAACCGCTGCACCATCACACCAAGAGAGATCTTCACGCCTGCTCTGCGCGAAAAAGCGGTCGGCATGATCCTATTGCACAACCATCCAAGCGGCGATCCCGAACCATCGACCCACGATCGCAAGCTCACGACACAGCTCCGAGAGGTCAGCGTACTGCTCGGCATCAAGATCCTCGACCACATAGTCGTCGGCGATCAATCATACGTATCTTTCGCCGATCGAGGTTGGCTATGAGACTTCATTTATATATACGCCAAAGTCTGCTCTTCATCCTTCTCTTGCAACCTTTGGGATGTGTCCCTGTCGTCAACTCCATGAAACCCTCCCATCATACGTCCACATCGTGTGCGCGCCGTCCCTCTCATACATTAACCGGATGGATCGAGCAGATCGAAGGATTCTGTGTCTACTTTTACGACAACCAACACCTCTACTACGTACACAGAGACAGCTTCTCTCCGGGGATTCGAGAAGGTGACTACATCCAAAAAGGGTTTAAAATGCCCGGACGGACGCAGCACTACAGACAACAAAGCAAACGTCTCCTTTCGCAATTCTTTCGCCAAAAACACAAACGCACAGCGACACGAAAACGCCCTCCCCACACCGAAGTGATCAAAATCGATTGACAATTGTACGGGGTCGACACAGCATGTCTGTCCAATCCATACTCGTTGGCTGGAATCACGAAGAAGGAGTTGATGTGACAGAGAAAGAATTGGACCCTGTAGAGGAAACGCAAACGCAAGAAGAATCCCCCGAGGAGTTCGAGGTCGACGCGCGAGAAGAGCGAAGAGTCAGGATCGCAAAAGCGTTCGGCTGGTTTGGCTTTATTTTACTGGTGGGCTGGGCAGCCTACTACTTCAAGGATCGCTTCCCGCTCAAGATGGAGTTGAGGTATGTCTACAAAAGGGCTGCCGATCTCGACAGGCTCGCTAAGGTAGAGTCCAACATTTACAGTCACAAAGGTCGCTGGCGTGCGAAGGTCGTCTTCCTCCACCATCGCTCCCTCCTGCGCAAAGATGCCCCCTCGTACCAAACACAAAAACTGGAGCTACGCAAAGGCGACTACATCGCCAAAGTCAAGCTTACGTACAAAGATGGAAGCAAACGCCGCTTCAAACAACGATTCTTCGTGAAGGAAGAAGGTCGCATCTACCTCTACCTTCGATACGCCCGTTAGATTACAACTTCTTTCGGAAGATCAACTTGATCGCGTACTCCAGTGGTCCGATCTGTGTCGTCGTCGAGATAATCCCACCAATCGACAACGTCGTGCCGTACAAACCATCTTTTATGGAGTACGTCATTTTCTGGTGGTTAAAGGTACCGCACTTCACGTCGACCTCAAAGACACCAGCTTTTTGCCCCTTCTTGAACGCACCAGAAGCAGAGATCGGCAAGGCATACTTCACTTTGCGCGCACCGATCGCCATCATCGCCTGCAACACGATGTCAATATACACAGTCTCTCCGGTCCGGATCTGTCCCACGGCGATGGTGTGTTCTTTCATCAACAGGTTGCCGATCGTCGGGTGATTGAAGATCACTTCTCCACCTATCAGCTCCCAATTGGCAGCCACCCACTCACCTCCCTGGAAACCAAAATCCACATCAAGCTCGCTGGCCAATGTCGTCGTAATGGGGACATTATTCGCCGAAGACAAGCCATCCTTGGAAGCACACTCGCCTGGTGTATACTCGATAGGGGGCGGCTTGTAGACCGTCTCACTCTTCTCTCCACAGAGACCGTCCTTGAGCGAATCATCCACATGTATATACGCAAGTAAACCGCACTGCTCATCCGAAGACTTCCAGCCACCTTGTACGGTCTCTGTGCTGCGATTTCTCCATGCACACGTGAGCGCCAACGTGTCTCCCTTCGATATCTTGTGTGGGAATGCGTACACCTTCTGCACAGCGGGGGTCCAATCCTCCATGAAGATCCACTCCTCTCGCGGTGCATCTTCGCGTATAAACTCACCGATAAAACGGGTTCCCTGTGCCCCTAACATCGGGACACCTGCGAGAAACTCCACAGAATGTTTGAGCACACAGATGTCCGTCTTCGTCGCGCTCGCACCTGGCGCAAGCTCGATCTTATCTTGCAGCGCTCGACTCCACAGCTTGTACTCCTTGCCACCGGAGGCGAGATGAAAGACCTTTACGCCGCCTGTCACCTGGACCGCTGCTTGTGTCGTGTTGTGTACCCGTAACGTCAACCGAAGACGCTTTTTCCCCTCCAAGAGCACACCACTGTTCGCAGGAAACTGAAACGCCGGTAAACCCTTCAACCACACAAAAAGATGTTTCGCGTCGGTAGACTCTTCGTCAGAACAATCCCATGCCGCTTGTGTGTCTTTCTCCTCCACACTGAGCGTCATTTGCGAAATCATGCCATCCTGCTCGATAACGGGTTCAAAACGATTGAGTAAGCGATTCTCTGTCAAAGGTGCGTCGATGATCAAACAGATCCGTTTCTCCCCAGAAGGCTCCAAAGTAAAATCGGAGAGCTTTACGAAGAAGAAATCGCCAGGAGTGTTCGTATTCCCCGGTGGTACGTAAACCGTATTCGGTGAAGGACCATCGGGGATAGTCGATGATGTGTCGGCTGACACATCGCGATCTGTCCCTGATGGTTCCGAGAGACTTCCGGCGTCTTGATGTGCCCGCTCAAGAGGCTCTCCACCACCACAATGTAGGAAGGGAGTCACCCCAAATAACACACAAACGATGATCGTCACGAGCAAAAATCGGGGGATCGCAGGTGCAGATGTCATATCACACGCCCTCCCTTTTCCCTGAAGGTCTACAAAGCACGTCTTGGTGTAAGAGATTGGACATTAGACTTTCTTCCTCATGGCACGAACATCCGGCAACTTCGCAGGAGATGTATCAACCCCAAGGGCCTGAAGGATCCCCGCAAAGATCTCTTTCTCCTCTGCGTGGCGACCTTTGTCTGGCGCACCTGTCTGCAAATCCCAGCCGTATGTCATCGCTGTGTCCGGATCGACACCGCCCAAGACCTTGTTGCCATTGACCAGCGGTGAGAGGATCAAGAATCCATTGTTCAAGTTGTGTGAAGAGCCAAACTCAATCGCACCAGACGGCCGCTTGCGAGAGCGACCGAAATCCGTCGCGATGTAGATCATCGTGCGATCCCAAAAGCTCTCACCGTTCTCGTACTCCTCGGACTTGAGGAGATCGATAAGCCGATCCGCGGTGGTCAAAATGCGGTCCCACATAAAGGCCTGTGTCCCGCGGTGGGCCTGATGACAAAAGTCGAACGCGATCGGTGTGTTGATGATGCTTCCTGCTGGTATGCTCTTGGGCGAACCAGCGCCACCTTTCAGACTCTGCTTGATCGTCTCCTCATCTCCGTGAATGACGAGATCGAGTCGAGGTCCAATCGTCGCGGTGACAGAGACACGAAACTTCAACAAAAGAAATGCCAGCGCGGCCTGTGCTTCGAGAGGATCGACCTCCATCCTTGGAAACTTTTCACGCACCAGCGCAGCAGATGGAGAAGAGGACAACCCGTACTTTTTCAGTGGGAACTTCTCGGAGTCCGGGTACATCATGAGTTTGGTGATGAGATCCTGGTTCTCCAATTTGCGAAGTGGTGTGCCACGCATCCCCATCCACCGATTTAAGAGAGAGTTTTTGCTGTATAACTTTGTAAAGCGAGAGTGAGGATCGATGCTCTCGTTGCGCAAAAGACGGACCTGCCGAATCAGCTCGGCGTCGATCTTGGTCACGCCCTTGGTCCCATCGAGACTCAGAGGCCAGATCCCCGGATTGGTCACCTTCTCACCAAAGCAATAATCGGGCAGGCTGCTATCCGTCCCATGCTCGATGAAGTTTGTCCCAGTCGCCAGCAACACGTTTGGCAGCGCGTAAGACTCACCGTATGTGTAGGCGACCATCTCTTGAAGTGTCCGACCTGACCAGATCTCATTTCCAGTGACAGAGCGTCTCTGTGCGATATCATGTGTCACACTTGAGCCTGTCTGTGTCACGACCATCATGTCTTGCTTGTGTTTTTTCAGGAAGGAAGACTGGACCGTCTCAAACGCATATGGCACCTGCCCCAAACGCGAGAATTTTTGATCGAGCGCGCGAAAAGGTGAGCCATCGATCTGTGTCACCATCTTATCGGGGTAAACGTTGAGCACGCTCGCGTTGGCGCTCTCCGACTCACGTATCGCGAGAAAGCTGTCGATCAACGACGCACCACCTGACGCTGTCAGCACGATCAGAAACTTGGGGTCTACATTGCTCCCAGGGTTGGAGTGGGCCTTTGATGCCCCCTTCCACTGGGAAAGTCCAGCACCTGCCAGGCCCAAAAGACCAGCTCCACCTATACCACGGAGAATCTGACGGCGCGTGATTTTCGATGTCTTGTTACTCATGTTTATGACTCTCTTGTATCAATTCGATTGTAAACGGTTTACTCATCCGACACATCGCCTCAGTAAAACAAAAACTCCGTACTGGAGGCGATCCCAAAGCAAACCAAGGTGGCCCAATCCTGCGCAGGCTGCTGACTTGATGATGTCACAGTGTCCCAAAATCCGACCCACTTAGAGGCCTGCTCATTTGTCGGGAGCCGAAGGAAGAACCGCTTGTAAAGCGTCACAACGACCTCTCGTCTTGCGCCTTCGTTGGGGTTTGAGACACCGACAAGGGGTGCAAAAATCAACGCCTTGTTGGCGTCTGCAAAGTCCTGCTTTACGCGCGCCTGACATGATGCGAGTGCGACCCGATCGACGGCGATAGGTGCGCTGAGAGGCGGAAGCTTCCAGGGGTTGTTGATCCGCTGCACGTAGGGCTCAACACCTCCTAAGGTTACGGAGTGTGCGTCTTTTGAAAAACAATCATAAGTCCCCAACTCTTTGCACAGCGCGCTCTTTGGGAGGCCGAGCGCCACGCTCAGGTTGTTCGCGAGGCGTTTGACACTTTTAAACTTGATGCGCGCAGTCTCCGAAGGGACAGAAGGTGCCTCCTCAGGCAGCGCAGGTTGACAGGCCATGCCTCCGAGGAACAAGGAGAGAGCACAGACCACCCCACCAAGAGAACGTTTCCAACATACGTGTATTTTGGTCTTAGTATGCACCGTACACCTCCATCTGGACAAAAGCGTGCAACATACGCTCGATGCTGTATTTGTGTTTCCCACGAAAGTCTCTCCAGAGGGTGTCAAATGCAGCGTTTTCCTTGGGGAATGCTGGTTTTCCGCCCATCAAGAGTTTCCAGTAGTCCATCACAGCGGCCTTCGCAAACTGGTCACTGTTGACGGCGACTTGGGTCCATTCGACCAGGTTCTTCACACGTTTACCAAAGATATATCCGGCCTCTGGAACAAGTTCGAGACGAGGACCCTCGAGCTTGGAGAGCAATTTCATTCGGTCGTCGATGTACGTTGTCAGCTTTCCGGCCTCGAAGTTCAGGCCGTTGTAGCGTGTAAAAGGATAGGCAAGTGCGTCGAGGGTTTCGTGACATTGGCGACAGGCTGCTTCACGCACGCCTTTATCGTCGTAATCAGCGGGCTCGTTCCTCGCGGGAAAGAGACCTTCTTGCTTGGCAATGTCCAATCCAAGGTAAGAGCGATATATTTGGGCTGCTGTGCCACGCGGGATCACACTAAACATCGTGATCATGGCCAACGTCCACGGAGACGTCGCGAGCCCCGCACGCTTCTCATTTTGTACCATCGCAAACCCACCATTTCCGATGAGATCGGAGCCGACAACCGTCTCTTTTTGACGGATACTGTATGTTGTTGGCGTACCATCTTTTCGATCGACAAAGAACTGCGCGGTCAAGACAAGGCGTGCGTCATGATCGTCGATTTGGGAGTAGACAAAGATGTTGTAATCTTCGTAGTAGTCAGCGATTGGGAAGGCCCCCGAGTCCGCCCCTGACTTGGCGTACTTTGCGGGCCGGATCTTTTGATTGGCCAGACTCCATACAACACCGTCTTTTCCGTTCCAAAAGGGTGTATCCAGACAGGACGCCAACTTGTCTTTGATAGCGGCTCGCTGATCCTCTTTCTTCCGAAACGCTTCCAGCTCCTCAAAGGAGACCTGTTGGCCACAAAAATCTTGTGAGACCTTTTTGAACGCATTCTCCGGAACGTACCCACACTGCATCCCTTTGGAAGGATCACATGCGCTTGTTTGCTGTGCTGGTGTATGGTTTTTGTCTCCAGGAAGATACCCCGCCTTGATCTCATCCATATTACTCACCCCATCCCCGTCCGCGTCCTGCGCGCCGATCTTGAGCAGGACATCTTTGAGCCCTGCGACAAAATCATCGTGGGATAGAGGACGCTTCGTCCCCACAAGGAGCTGCGCTGCGACCTGCTGACCAAATGGGTTCATCCCTGGAGGGGTCTCTGCGTGGCAGACCTGACAGGAGATGTGTCCATTTTTGCACAACAAAGAATCCCCATACACACCACAAAAGACTTCTGGTGCTGAAGGTTTCGCTTTGACCCCTCGAACAGGCGACCAACATAAAGACAATACGAGACCACAAGATAACGTGGCGCAGACATAAAAAAGCCACTCTCGACGCTTATCCATCGTGCTTATCCTCTCTGGCATGTGTCAAAACACCATCTACCCGACTAAGACCTTCAAGTCTTTCGCCGAATAGATGGACTTGAGTGAAACATGCGACCACTTTCGACATTGCATGAAACGCAGATAAGCATATCAGTTCGCCCCCTCTTCCTCATCGGCTAGCCTGACCATTTTTTGTCATTTCATGGGATGAGATAGCCTACTCCATTGGGACTCGGCCACATGGCCTAAGAAAAAGTCTCTCCCCCACCTATTACATCCCCTGAAAATTCGATTCCATAGGACTTTGCGCAGCCTACTTCGTCTCTTTATCCCCAACGATCCCACGTTGATGTGCCCATATGACGAGTTGGACACGATCCTTTACACCTAACTTGTACAAAATGTTGCTGACATGGGTCTTAACGGTCTTTGGGCTGATACACAAAGCCTGCCCCACCTCCCGGTTCTTGAGTCCTTGTGCGACAAGCCCCAACACCTCTTGCTCGCGCTCTGTCAGCTCCTCAACATTCCGACTCTCCTGCTTCTTCTGGGGTGTCGCGAGCTTCTTCATCAACTTCTGGGCGATGGTTGGATGAAGAGGCGAGAGTCCCTCGGAGACATCCTGGATCGCCTTGAGCAGCTCGGCAGGCGAGATATCCTTGAGCAAATAGCCATCGGCTCCAACCTCGATGGCTGCAAAGACGGACTCATCGTCCAAGAAACTACTCAACACGAGCACCTTGGGAGCGTCCTCGCGCTGTTGTAGCTCTCTCAAAACATCTAACCCACTCTTTCGAGGCATCATCAAATCGAGCAAGATCACGTCAGGCGTAGACGTGTCGATCTGTTGAAGGACCTCTACACCGTTCGCACATTCCCCTACGATCTCGACAGAATCATGAAGCTCAAGAAAGCTTCGGAGACCTTCGCGGACGATCTGGTGATCGTCACAGAGTAGCACTCGAATGGGAGCCATATTTCCTCCATCACACAAGCATTTCAGACGCTCTCATCCATTGGCAAGCGGATGAGAATCGAAGTATTAGAGCCTGGAGCGGTCTTCACCTCCAGTGAGGCGCCGATGAGCTCCGCTCGCTCCTTCATGCTCGTCAATCCAAATGTCGTCGAACGCTTGGCGTCCTTGTCAAAGCCAGGACCATCATCCTCGATATCGATCGAGAGCATGTCATCGTCCATTTGCACCACAATCTTCACAGACTTGTAAGTTGTGTGTTTGACGACATTGTGCAAGGCTTCTTGGATCATTCGCAGCAGATGGTGTGTCATCTCAGGAGACAACGAGAGAGTGTCAGGTGCCTGCAGTGTCGCCTCTAGAGCATCACGCTGCGTGAACTCCTGAAGGGTCGTCCGCAACAGCACGAGAAAATCATCACCATCCTGGATGGGGCGCAATTGAAAGATCAAGGCGCGCATCTCTTCGAGCGCGTTCTTCGCCGTTTTCTCTATTTGAAGGATCGGCTTTTTCGTCTCTTTTGGGGTGTCCTTCAAACGCATCATCGCGGATTGTGTCAGAAAAGTGATGCTAAACAACATCTGTGACACCGAATCGTGAAGCTCGCGGGCCAGTCGATTGCGCTCGCGGGTAATGGCTAACTCTTCGACGTGACGAGCGTGCTCTTGGAGCTTTTTGTGGGAATCTTGAAGTTCGAGTAAAAGCGCCTGGCTTCGGCTCAATGCACTACGCGCTTGTACGATCATGTCGACATAAGAAGCCAACAAAAAATAACCCGCATAGATCAAATAGTACGTCTCAAAGAGCGAAGTCCCTAACCACCAACTGCGCATAAAGATCGTCACGAGGATAAACAAGCCCAGCGCAAGTTTGCCCTGGCTTCCGGAAAAATAGAGTATAAACCCCGGGATCGCCGGAAAGAAAAACGCCAGCGTTAAAAAATACTGGCGATCGATCACACACAGAGACTCGACCAAAATGGCCTGACACAGAAAGAACAAGGCCATCGAGCAACGGGAGCGAGGTGGATAAAGATGAAACCAAAGAAAGGAGAGCAAAAGGAGGGAAGAGCCCAGCACAATGCCCCAAAAGTAGGGGCTATGATCGCGCAACGCGAAGAATATCACGCGCCAAAGTGAGATCCCAAACACGACGTACACAGCCGCATACATCCCAAACAATTGATGTCGAGTCAGCGAAGCGGTTGGATGATTCTCCTGCGCCATACACACACCTCACACGATATGTTATCGCTCACCACTGCGCAGCAAGCGTGTCTGCAGCCTTTTGAATACGCGGAAGATCGACGACATGTTGATACATCTCTTCGGGGAAACTGCTCGCCCCCCAACGCGCCCCAGCGAGAGCACCGACCAAAACAGGCGCGTAGTTCGCACCACCTGCGAAATCAAACGCCGCTTGTAACGCAGAGGCCGCACTGTCTGCAGCGTCGACGAAGGCAATGGCAGCTTTCAAGACATCAGGCGCAAATCCTCCCTTGCTCAACTTCGCAGAAGGATCGACACGCATCGCGCTCGCGACACGAAAATGACGCCCATACTCTGCTTGTCTGAGCGCGTCCTTCCAGGAGAGTCCTTCAATCAATGAACGACACAACAGAACGTGTCCTTTACACACCTCACCTGCGAGAGGATCCCAGTGTGTGATGGAGGATTCGAGCGCGGCAAAGCGGATCAAATGTTCCTTCTCAAGGAAGGACGCCATCGCGATCGGCCCACAACGCTGTACAGTGTTGCAACCCGCCGTTCTCCCTCGTGTGTCGCGGTGGACACGAGCGGTCGCAAGATCGAGGGAGTGCCCCTCTTCGAGCAAACGCATAACAGAGGCGGTCGTGGGACCTGTATCAACAGCTCCCTCCTTCCACCACGCGAGGTAGCGCAACGCGACATCCTCGATGTTGTAAGCTTGCTGTTCGATCAGACTTTCCGCAAGACGTATCGCCATCTGTGTTGGACCACCATTCAGATCTCCTGCCGCCAACCCTAACAGAACACCTCTCACACGATCTTGACTCAATGTACACTCCTTCTCTGTCTACACATGTTCTCGCCTCGATACTTATCACACACGAGCAACGCAAACAAACACAAAGGATACACACCACAGCACGACTTTGACTTGCGCACCAAAACAAGTTACTTTTGAAACATATTTGCTCCTACATATAGGGCCTTTCGCCAAAAAATAACGTGGAACAAGAAGCCTGGAGAAAGTGTATGTCCGACGACAAGTTCGCACAGCTTCGCAAACTTTTCACTCACGCTCCTTCCCACAAACACTTTCGGACGCTCTTCGACTTCTTGCGGTTCTGGACAGAAGGCCCCGACAAACAGCTCGCCATCGATTACGCCCAACAACACCTCCTCGCATGGCCAGCCGAGTGCAAAACACTCACCCTCAAAGATCTTTGGGAGGATCTTCTACAAGGTCAGCTTCCTTCGCAATGTCGGCTGCTCCATAGTCTCCAGCTCTCACACAACCAACTCACAGAGGAACAACTCACCCAACTCTGTCATACATCTGCGCTCTCTCAGCTCCACGAGATCGAATTCGACGTCCGTCACCTTGGACACAGAGCGCTCGTCCCAGTCGCCAACATCTCGACCTTTTCACAACTACGCTCCCTGATCGCCAGACATATGGGGCCACAAGTCGCCGACATCATCGCCAACTCTCCAGTCCTCACATCGCTCACACAGCTCGATCTATCCCACAACCAATTCACAGACAAACACATCGACACGCTCGCCCACTCCCCTAATATCTCGACGCTCACCTCACTGAGACTCTCCAAAAACCAGCTCGACGATGAGGCGATGCTCGCCCTCTCTCGCTCCCCATATCTCTCACAACTCCAGCACCTCTATCTATATGATAACCAAGTCGGTGACAGAGGAATCTGCGCGCTCTCCCAAGCGCCCTCTCTTACAGGACTCCACACCCTCGCAGTGAGTATGAATGACGTCGGCGATGAAGGCGCGACCTGTATCGCTCAGTCCCCAAACTTATCGAGTCTCAAAGAGCTCTGGCTTGCAGGAAACCGTATCGGTGTCGAAGGCGCAAATGCCATTGTATGTTCCACGCAACTCACACAGCTCGAACACCTCCATCTCGCGACCAACCACATCACAGCAGACGGTTTTCTCGGTATGGCGAACACACTCGCACAACTCAAGACGTGGTCCCTCACAGGAAACAATATCGGCGATGAAGGCATCCAACATATCTGCCACTCTGGCGCACTTGGGCAGCTAGAGGAGTGGCGATTGATGGGCAACGGGATCACACAAGAAGGCGTCAAGACACTCACACAGAACCCAGCGCTCACAAAGCTCACATTCCTGGAGTTGTCGAGAAACCCGCTCGGTCCAGAAGGCGCAAGACACCTCTCCAGCTCCCCATATCTGAAAGGACTCAAAGAGCTACATCTTTCTCATTGCAAGATCGGTCCAGAAGGCGCGAAATATCTCGCAAGCGCTCCTCACTTTCAGTACCTTGAGAAGCTTCAACTCAACAATTGCGAGCTTGAAGATGAAGGTGTCGAACACATCGTCACGTCAACAAACTTCCCCCAACTCCGCCACCTCGATATCAGCAAAAATCGTATAGGAGAACGTGGTCTTCGTGCCCTCACACAGACCTCACGTCTTCGCACACTGGAAACCCTCGATCTCAGCCGTAACAAAATCAAACCTGAAGGTGCTGCGATTATCGCGAAGGCAACGACTCTCCCCTGCCTCAAAAGGCTCAACTTGCGCAACAATCCTATCCGCAAAAGAGGCCACCAAGCGCTCGAAGCCTCCCCCCAACTACAACATATCAGGACGATTCTTACGGATCTTTCGGGACTCTTCAACTTACGAGCGTCATGACTCTTCCCCAAGGACCTCTTTGACCTCAGCACGTACCCGACCTTTGGAGAGACGAATGTTTAGCTGCTCACCTTCGGAGAGCTGTGTTGCGTCGCGAAGCACACGCTCCTCTTCATCGAAGACAAGCGCATACCCACGCTCAAGAACGCGCAGTGGTGAAAGATCTTGTAACCGTCTCATCGCGAGTTGAAGTTGATGTTGTTTCTCTTTGAGGAGTTGTTGACCGAGATATTCCAGTCGTTGCGAGCGAGCTTGCAATTGTTCCCGAAGCTGTTCGAGTTGACGGAGTGGATCACGCCTCTCAAGGCGACTCTGTAGGAGATACAGACGTCTACGTTGTTCGGCGATGCGATGTTTCATCGCTCGATAGGCGCGTTGTTTTCTGGGCTCGACACGTTTCTCACTCGCCAACTGGCGTCGCATCGCCTGGATAAACCGACGTTCATAATCATCAAAGCGGCGATGTTGTTCGAGTGACTTCTCGATACCGCGCTGTAGTCTGTGCTCGTATTGCTCAAAGCGTCTGTGATAACGTTCGATTTGGTGAAGAGGAGGTTTGATCTCGTGTTCGAGAGAGCGCAGAGTGAGACGTGTCTCTTGTAGTTGGTGCCTCATTGCCCGAGCGATGCGCTGTTCATACTCAAGCAATCGCTCGCGTATAACGGACTCATCAGGGACCGCGACTTCGGCTGCAGCAGAGGGGGTTGCGGCGCGGACATCGGCGACAAAATCGACGATGGTGGTGTCGGTCTCATGGCCGACACCTGCGACGATGGGGTGTCGGGCTTGGAAGACAGCGCGCGCGACTTCTTCTTCGTTGAAGGGCCAAAGATCTTCGAGAGAGCCACCACCACGTCCGAGGATGATCAAATCGAGTCCTTCTTGTTGATCGAGCAATGTGAGCGCGGCGACGATGTCCTTACCAGCCTCTTTGCCTTGCACCTGACAATGTGCGAGCAACAGCGAACAACCGGGCCAACGACGTGATAACACCTGCATAAGATCCTGGATCGCAGCCCCTGTCGCCGAGGTCAGCAGACCGATCTTTTTGGGATAAGTGGGCAATGGTTTCTTGTGTTCAGGGAGGAAAAGTCCCTCAGCGTCGAGTTTTTCTTTAAGTTTTTCGTACGCAACCGCGAGCTTCCCGATCCCCACAAGTTCCATGGAGTCGACGACGATTTGGAGTTTCCCTCTGACGCCATACATCGTCAATCCACCACGACACAAGACCTCCATACCATTTTTCACGGGAAAATCGAGTCGTTCATGGTAGCGACGGAACATCACCGCTGAAATCACACCAAAAGGATCTTTGAGACTAAAGTAGACGTGGCCAGAGCGTGGCTTGGAGACGTTGGAGAGTTCTCCTTGGACGGCGACGCGCCCTACTTTTTCGTCGAGTCTGCGGTTGATCTGCTGAACGAGAGCGCTGACAGTCAGGACAAATGGATCTTCCTCCAACTCTCTCTTGAGCGAAGGGACTTCTTCTTTGGCGATCGCTTTGGTCTCGATCTTTTTGCCCTTCTTGACGATCGTGACAGCGGCCGACTCGGCCTTCTCTTTTTGCTCGGCTTTTTGGATGTCTTCACCAAATTCAGCGGCGATGACTTGCTCCCAAAACAGCGCATCTTCTTCCGTCGTGACTGGGGCAGGAGCTGTCGAAGCTTCCTTCACAGGAGCTGTCACTTCGGGCTCTTTTGCGATGACATCAGGAGACTCTGTGTGGACAGGTGTTGTGTTCTGCTCCTCAGCCGGAAGAGTGACCTCATCAGGGGTTTCAGGTGCATCGACCTCTACATTGTATAATGTAGCGTCATTTTGTGAGGGTGGTTCCTGGGTGGTGGGTGGGGATTGCTTTTGTGAGGCATTGGCTGGGTGATCGGGCGCATCGATCAAATCGAGAAGAGAGGCCCATGCGTTGAGGTCACGACGTTTTCTTGCAGCCATATATCCGCCTTTATCGGCAAAAGAAGGAGTGAAAAAGATCATCAAGATATATGATGCGTTGGAAAAAGAAAAGCAACTCTTTTCTGTGTTGTTGTGTTATGTGCAGCAGCACCGATCCTCAAGCAGGGGATGAGGATGTGTTTGGAAGTTGACAGTCGTGGCGATGCGTTCTATGCTCGTCGGAATATGGAATAGAAACGATGGATTCTCCAGCATCTCAAGGAGCCATTGGCATGGATGTTCAAAGAAAAAAGAACGCCCGTTTGTGGGCATGTATGTGTGTATTTGTAGGGTTCTGCGTGCTCATCCCAACGACGAGTTGGGCCAAAGCGGTCGCGGACTTTTTGGGTGCAGAAGGTGCGCCTGCGAGTGTTGTCGCGAAGCTCAATAAGGGTCTACGTAGCAAAATCCGCCGTCAAAGGGCGTATAAACTGCTCCCCCCCAACAGCATGGGGATCAACATGGCGCGGATGACGCTGGGCTGTGTCGGTGATACTCCCGGTTGTATGGCCAAATTGGGAAGCATGAGACAAGCACGCTGGTTGTTCCATGTGCGCGTCCTGCCTGCGGGTAGTCGTGCCAAAGCGTTGTTTCGCAAGATCGATGCTCGTACAGGAAAGACCATCAAACAGGTCAACTTGATCTTCAAAAGAACGGCAACGGGCCGAGCGATCACCAAGTTGTCCAACAAGATGTTTGGGGCACCTCCGGCCCCAAGAAGACGCGTCATCGCGAGAAAGGCACCTGTCAGACGCGCTGTTCGTCGTCGACCGCCTCCAGTGCGACGCCTCGTCGTCGCGATGCGTCGTACACCTCCAGCACGTCGCGTTGTCGAGCGTCGTACGCCTCCCCCTGCTCGTCGTGTTGTTGAACGCCGAACACCTCCACCTCGTCGTGTTGTCGCGATGGTCCGCCGCACACCACCCGTCAAACGCATCGTCGAACGTCGCACGCCGCCGATGAAACGTATTGTTGCGCGCAAAAATCCTGTCCGTCGGGCTGTCGTTGCGCGCAAAGCGCCCGTCAGACGTATGGTGCTAAAGCGAACACCTCCCCGCCGTGTGGCGATGGCCAAACGTACCCCCGCCAAAAAGCCTGTTTCGACTGTTCCCCTGTGGAAAAAACCGACCTTCTGGGGTTGGATTGCAGTGAGCGTCGCCGTCGCTTCGGCTGGTGGTGTCTTGGCTTTTGGTCTCGATGCACAGAACTCACAAAACAAGGTGGAAACAGAGATCAACAAAAGCTTGCAGGGTGCCCCCACGAGCTATAACACCAAGATCAAACCACTCGTCGACGCAGGACGAACCAGCGCTGTGATGGCCAATGTCTGCATTGGTCTCTCCGCAGCAGCAGTTGCAACAGCTGTGATCCTCTTCTTGCAACCAAAACCAAAAGCCAAGCCAACTGCGCTTCATCTACCCACAAATAAAACCCCCCTCACCCCCACACGCTCCTCCACAGTCCTCCTCAATCAAAGCTTCTGATCCGGCGGACGTTGCACCAGCGGGCGGCCGCTGGACCCCGGTTGAACCCCTTCGGGGTTGGGGCTTTACCGTCTACGGGACTCTTCCAGGAGAGACTTCTCTTCCTGGCCTTCTTTGCTTCGTACGCTTCGCAACATACGCCTCAACAAACTCACCACCCAGAGCCTTCGGCTCTTCCCTCCTCTCGAAAGGCTTGAGAGGAGGGAACATTTCACCGGTGTATACGGGGGAAAACTAGAAGTCTGATCCGGCGGACGTTGCACTTGTGTCTCCGCAAACTCCCCTGACTCCACTCTGCAATCCCCTTCTTGCAGGCGGATATAGCAAGCCATATCCTTGGATTCCCTTTTGCTTACGAGCTTTCAGTGGGTTTTTTGCGTCTTCACTTGCAATCATCCGCCTCAACAAACTCTCCACCCTGTCACTTCGTGACATC
>MDTC01041728.1_pt1 | contig 48983 bp, 35 predicted proteins | sample 811181 | NCBI WGS metagenome assembly MDTC01 (sample SAMN05326644, study PRJNA326480) | marine metagenome | isolation source: seawater | place: Pacific Ocean: North | collected 2011 | reverse complement strand
ATGCTGAAGGCAACATTCCAGACGGAGCTAAACTCTATCTTCAGTATGCGCAATCCCGAAACGTGGAACAAGTGAAGATCAACAGTGACGACGGTCGCTTTGCTTCGGTCGTCAAAATGGGAGCCGAAGAAGACGTCCTTCTTATTGCGGAAGCAGATGGCATTGCCTTCGAAGCTCAGGTCATTTATGACCATGAGAGTGACCTCATCCCCGAGAACAATACCGAGACATCGATTGAACTTGAAGCTGCTGAAAATGGCGAGGGTTTCGAAATTGGAGACATTCAATTTAAATCAAACTCCTCCTCCATCAATCGAACGAGCCTATTGATGCTCGAACAATTCTCCGCCTATCTCCTCCGCAACGAAGCGATTGGGGTGCATGTTATTGGTCATACCGATGATCGGGGTGTGCGCGAAGAAAATCAGAGTTTGTCAGAACAACGAGCAGAGTCTGTTGCAAAAGCAATCCAATCGAATGGTGTCAAAGCCAGTCGGATCAGCTTCGAAGGAAAAGGGCAATCCGCACCAATCGATGAGAATGAAACAGAAGAAGGTCGTTCACGCAACCGTAGAACCGAATTTCAAATTCGTTTGAATTAATGCGACTTAGTTCTGACGCAGCCCCTTCCATCGGACCATGAGAATCGAATCGTCTCTTTTTGCACTCCGTGGATGAAATCATTCAAAGTTGTAAGGCAATTGTATGCTGGATAACAGTAAAAGGTGAAGATGACAATGACGTGCGACTCTTTAGCACAGATTACGCCTTTTTCATCCCCAAAGACAGTGTAGATCGTAAAGTTGCATTCCTTTTCGGCGATGCCATCCATGACACCATTTCGATCAACCTCCAAAAGCACTTACTGCGGAACGTAGGCGCCTCATTCGAAGAAATCATCGGCGTAAAAGAACCAGCATTCGAATTAACCGTTGAAGCTGCTGGCGTAATAAGTGCAGATGATCCAAGAGGAGCTCCGATGGCGGACGATGCAAACTAGCATTGTGCTTTTTTTGTGAAACCAAAAGGACGAAAAAGGCACACCAAAGCGTTGAGAACTTCGCAAAACTATCTGCCTAAAAGTTGGTTCAAAAACTAACTTCGATGAACACAATCGACGCACCTCATGCATCACTACACCACCCGATTGCTCCTTGCAGGGACGCTCCTTTTCGCTTCCCATCAGCTCATTCTTGCTCAAGATTTCGACTCAACTCCGTGGACGTTGGACGACGAACAATGGGAAAATGCGACCGATTTGTGGGAACATGAGAAGTACAGCAATGCACTTTTCGGATACGAAGAATGGTTGGCTGAACAAACAGACCTTGACGGAACCCGCTGTGCAATTGCCCAGTATCGCATCGCCTTCTGTGCCATTCAATTGCAGCAAAATGATGCCGCACAACGCGTTGAAGTCTTCTTAACACAATACCCTGAGAACCCGCTGGGACAGAAGATTCAATGGGAACTCGCCAATTATCTTTACCGCAAGCGCGATTGGAAGGATGCCATAGAGGTTTACAACGGCTTGAACACCTTGCGCATGAAACCCAACGAAAAGCTCGAACAAAAATTCAAAAGAGGTCATGCCCACTTTGAATTGGAAGACTATGATGAAGCCCGATTGGATTTGTTCGCTGTGATGGAGGGAGGTGAAGATTCGGGTGAATATCAAATGCCTGCGAAATATTACTTCAGTCACATTTCTTACATCAAAGGACAACCTCAAGTCGCCCTCGAAGGCTTTCAATCCCTCGAAAATGAGGCCAAGTTTCAAAACGTTGTGCCCATTTACATCGCTCAACTCCTCCATGAAACTGAGCAATACCAGGCATTAATCGACTACGCGCCCAAGGTTATCAATCCCAACTTTGAGATTCGTGAGGCACAACGGGCAGACGTTTCTCGACTCGTAGGCGATGCACTTTACCGTCTAAAACAGTTCAAGGAAGCCCTTCCTTATCTCGAAGAAGCCTATCGTTTCAGCCGAGGGCGCGATCGCACACGGAAATTCTCTTATCAAATGGGCTTCACGTATTACAGCGCTCAAGCCTATCGCAAGGCACTGAACTGTTTCACCATCGTTGTCCGAGACAAGGATAAAATGGGACAACTTGCCCTTTATCACATGGCAGATTGCTACCTGAGTTTGGGAGAACGTGACAAAGCACGCACCACATTCAAAAAAACATCTGAACTAGATTTCGATGCAGAAGTGAGCGAAGATGCCTTGTTCAATTACGCAAAACTCGCCTATGAACTGACCTACAATCCGTTTGACGATGCCATCACAGCCATCGAGCGATACCTAAGAGAATATCCTCAATCGCAGAGGCGAGACGAAGCTTATGGTTTCTTACTTGAAGTTTACATGTCATCCAAAGACTACGACCGCGCGCTCGTTGCTCTTTCACTCATCAAAGACAAAACACTCCCTGTCAAGTCGGCCTACCAGCTCGTTTCATATAACCGCGGGGTCGAACTGTTTCGCAGCGGATCTTATGCAGAAGCCCAATCTTATTTTGAGCGAGTGCGGGAATATCCTGTCGATCCGCTGATGACAGCAGAGTCTTATTTCTGGCAAGGAGAACTGAGCTATTTGTTGAGAAAGTACACTCAGGCGACGGCTCATTATGCTCAATTTGAATCATCGCCTGGAGCGTATCAAAGTCCGCACTACAACGATGGCATTTACGCTCGGGGATACGCGCTCTTTAAACGCAAAAAATACGTGGACGCACTGAGTGCTTTTCGCTCCTACCTCAAGCGAGTTGGTGAAAACGAAACTGTCAAAAAGAACGACACAAAATTGCGCATTGGCGACTGCTACTACTCCAACAAAGATTTCGAGTCTGCAGCGCGCTACTACAGCGAAGTAATCAATGCAAGCGAAAACCTAGAAGACTATGCCCGATTCCAACGTGCAGATTGCTTTGGCTCTTTGAATCGAACAGCAGATGAAATCCTGGCGCTGAAGGATCTCGTGTCCATTGCTCCTAGGTCCAGTTACATTCCTGAAGCACTTTACGCATTAGGCAGGGCCTACATAGAGACGAACCAGCTGAATGATTCAAAAGATGTCCTCGAACGATTGAGACTGGAATTCCCGAATTCGCCCCGAACAAAATATGCGCTCGTCGATCTTTGTCTGGTCGCAGTAAAGCAAGACCGCACCGACGACGTTTTGAGCCTTTGGGATCAGGTACGAAGCGAATACGGGCAAGACCCTATTGCAGGAGATGCTTTCAACGTTGTCGAGCCTATTTTGATTGACCGCGGTCTCTTGGACAACTTACCTTCTGGCGTGGGGTTAGATGGCAACGAGATTGAAGAACGTTTTTTCAATGCAGCTCGAAATTTCGCCTTGGAGCGAAATTGTGAAAAGGCCATGCTCCGATTGACAGAATACATTCGGAATTATGATCGAGGTCGATTCCTGTCAGAGGCGCACTTCTTCCTTGGAAATTGTGCCTACGATCTGGACAATGTGGAAGAGGCCCGACGGGCTTTCGAGTATGTACTCGAGCAACCAATTAGTGATTTCACAGAATCAGCGGCTTTGGGCGCGGCAACAATTGCTTGGAATGCCGAGGACGTAGCCGCAGCACTGGCGCATTACAAAACGCTCGAGGCGGTCAGTGTTTTGAAAGACAACAAACTCGAAGCGAGCATAGGACTGATGCGCTGCTACTTCACCTTGGAGGAATTTGAGCAGGCAAAAGGATATGCCGAGCAAGTGATTTCGGACAACCAAACACCCGAAGACATTCGACGTACCGCACGTTATTGGAACGGAAAAATCAATTACTCAAACGCAGCTTATGACGCCGCGCGTGCAGATCTCATGAACATTGCATCCTTTGGAGGAAAGCGCGGTGCTGAATGCGAATACTTGCTCTGCACTTACCCCTATCGAATTGGAGATTTTCAACAGACAGAAACCGCAATATTTCAACTCATTGACAAGTTTGCAGCATTCGATATTTGGAAGCACAAAGCCTTTCTGCTTTTAATCGATGCTTACATCGGAATGGAAGACTGGTTTCAAGCTAAAACCACAGCAGAAAGCATCCTGGAATTTGTAGAAGACTCTGCAATACGTGACGAAGCCAAGAAGCGACTGGTCGATATTGAACGAATGGAAAATGACGCATTGCAGCTCAATGCCCCTGCAGACACAACGCATGCGGAAGAAATAATGCCCGAAGCCCCTTGACATGACAACGATCTCACTCACCTCTTTCTTGGCCGCAAGCGTCATTGGTTTCATGGGACTGAACGATGCCCATGCTACCCAAGCGTTCAACGACACATTGGACTTGGATGTCACCTTCATCGGTGATCGTGAAGTCCTTTTGCAAGATGCCCACAAGCAACTTCATTGGCCAGAACCAGCTAGCATCGGCAGTGCCAAACCGAGCTTCAGCTACCCCGTGATCCCGAAACGACTGAATGTCGAACCGGAGTGGAGCCGAAACGGCCCCATTCGATTGAAAATCAATGACCCCCTCCCAAGACTGTACAAAGGCTATGTCAAAGCTGGAATGGGTAACTTCCTGAGTCCGCTCCTGCATGTGAGCTATTCCGATGTACGTTCCAGAAGCAAATCTTGGGGTGTTCAAATCAAACACGAATCGACCGACGGAGGGTTTGTCGATGACGACATGATTGAACAAGCTTTTAGTTCCAATCACTTGAATGGATATTACCGTCAACTCTGGTCTAAACAAGCGCTAACATTTTCATCCTCATTCGACAGAGAAAACATCAGCCTTTATGGCGGGGAACGAATGGCAGACAGTTTATCTCCCGAAATAACGGATGCCTATCACTACCAAGTCATCTCGAATCAAATTCACCTTAAAAATCAACCAGCGCTTAGCACAGGATGGCAACACAACGTGACCTTAAACCATGACTATCTCTGGTCAAGCCACCTGGCACAGGAGCACAATTTTGACCTCTCCGCCAGCCTCTCAGGATTGTTGGACACCATACCCCTCAGCGTTGAGCTCCATGTGAATGTTGATCGATTGAATCGCCTAGAAGAAGACCTGCCAGCAGAAAACGAACGACAGGCGGTGTTCGACCTGCACCCCCAAATTCGCACGTATTTCGGTCCCATTAAAACTTCCATTGGCTGTGGACTCTGGATTGACGCACAAGGGAAAAAACCCTTTCTATTTGCACCCGAATTAGAAGCCTCTTTGAGTCTATTGCGAGACTTGTTCATACCATACATACGCATCGACGGTGGAGTCCGTCAAAACCGATACCAAACGGCATTGCGTCGCAATCCTTTCATGACTTTGCCACTGACCTCCGCAATGAACAGCAGCAAAACATGGCACAACACCTACGAAACAATCCATGCCTCAGCAGGAATGAAAGGATCCGTTACACGTAGCTTCACTTTTAATGTCAATGCTGAGTTTAGACGAAACGATCAACATCTCTTCTGGGTGCAACAAAACGCAGATGGCGCAGGTCAATCATTTGTGCCATTCTACCAGGATATGAACATCGCTTCATTGCGTGGCGATGTCGCTTGGAAGCTGGGAACATCCACGGAGCTTCTTGGTCACATTGCTCAGCACAATTATCGCATCCGCGATAGCCTAACAAATAATCCTGAGGCTTGGTTTTTGCCCCGGCTAGAATTGGAAGCCGCCGTACAGCACACGATTAAAAGCAAATTGCGGTTGAAGGCTGATCTCATGATTCAAACAGGCAGAGAAGGCCTAGCCACCAACAATCCAACTGTAACCGGGACGACCATAGTCGTGCAATCAAACGGCGATGCCATTGGAACAGCGCGTCCAATGAATAACATTTCCATGCTCAACATTCAAGCCGAGTACCTCTACAATGCCAGGCTCAGTGGCTGGTTAAAGTTGAACAATGCATTGAATCAAGCCAATCCATTCCTGACGGGATACGATAGCCAAGGACTTCGGTTCCAAATGGGCGCTAGCTACGCATTTTAAGCGTATGACATTATGTGAGCAACCCTGAATTTTTTGTGGAAAACTGACACTCAAAAAGTCACTACAAAACGAGCATTAGCGGGCGTTCCGTGCTATTTTTAAATTCTAAATCGAACCGAGTATTCGAACCAAAATTTAACGACGGAAACCATGGCAGAAGATAATCTGAACGAGGAAGAAGGAAAACAAGGAGCCTCCACCCCTGAACTCGGGAACTACGATGCGAGCAATATCCAAGCGCTCGAAGGGATGGAACACGTTCGAATGCGTCCATCGATGTACATTGGTGATGTGGGCGTTCGCGGCTTGCACCACCTTGTCTATGAGGTCGTTGACAACTCCATTGATGAAGCTCTTGCTGGTCATTGCGACACGATTCACGTGACCATCACGCCAGAAAACGGAATCCGCGTTGAAGACAACGGACGTGGAATCCCAGTCGACATCCACGAAAAAGAAGGGGTTTCAGCGTTGCAAGTCGTCATGACAAAAATTGGTGCGGGTGGTAAATTCGATAAGGACAGCTACAAGGTATCGGGTGGACTCCACGGTGTTGGTGTTTCATGTGTCAATGCACTTTCGAGCCATTTGAAAGCAGAAGTGCATCGCAATGGCAAATCATATGAACAGGAATACAGCAGAGGCAAGGAATCATATGCCGTTCGAGAGACAGGCAGCTCCGACCGCAACGGTACCATCGTTACGTTTCAGCCGGATGAGGAAATATTTGAGATTCTTGTCTACACATACGAAACGCTTGCCAATCGCATGCGAGAGCTGGCATTTTTGAATCAGGGTCTCACAATTACGCTTGTTGACGAGCGTGAAAAGGTCTACGATGAAGAGGGCAACGAAGAAGGATTCCTCAATGAGACTTTCCACTCTGACGCCGGACTCAAGGATTTTGTTTCCTACCTCGATTCAAACCGAGAAGCGCTAATCTCAGAAGTTATCCATGTAAACGGTGAACGAAATGGAGTTCCTGTAGAGGTTGCGATGACGTACAATACGTCGTTTTCAGAAAATCTATTCTCCTACGTCAATAACATCAATACGTATGAGGGAGGAACGCACCTGACTGGATTCCGTCGAGGCTTGACGTTGACACTCAAAAAATATGCTGAGTCCAGCGGCATGCTGGACAAATTGAAATTTGACATCTCAGCTGACGACTTTCGCGAAGGACTCACCGCTGTTGTGAGCGTAAAGGTAGCTGAGCCTCAATTCCAAGGCCAAACGAAGACAAAACTCGGAAACGCTGAAGTAAGCGCACCTGTGAGCCAAGCCGTTTCGGATATGCTCGAAACATACCTCGAAGAACACCCTGGAGAAGCCAAGACCATCGTAAATAAGGTTATTCTCGCAGCTCAAGCCCGACACGCGGCGCGCAAGGCCCGCGAGATGGTTCAACGAAAGACTGTAATGAGTGGCTCGGGACTGCCCGGAAAACTGGCAGACTGCGCTGAAAAAGATCCAGCAATTTGCGAATTATTCTTGGTGGAGGGCGATTCGGCAGGTGGCACAGCCAAACAAGGTAGAGACCGTGCGACACAGGCCATTATGCCGCTCAGGGGTAAAATCTTGAATGTTGAAAAGGCCATGCAGCACAAGATTTTTGAAAACGAGGAAATCAAAAACATTTACACTGCATTAGGCGTGACCCTTGGAACAGAAGAAGATGAGCGGGCACTGAATATGACCAAACTGCGTTATCACAAGGTTGTCATCATGTGTGATGCCGATGTCGATGGAAGCCACATCGAAACGTTGATCTTGACTTTCTTCTTCCGCCATATGAAGGAATTAATTGAAAGCGGCTATGTATACATCGCTACACCCCCCCTCTATTTGGTCAAGAAAGGGTCTCGTCAGGTCTATGCCTGGAACGATGATGAGCGAGATCGTTTCATTGAGCAATTCAAGGGTGGTGCCGGAAGCGAGACAAAGGTCGGAGTGCAACGCTACAAAGGCTTGGGTGAGATGAATGCAGAACAACTTTGGGATACCACGTTGAATCCTGAAAACCGCACATTGCGTCAGGTAACGATTGAAAATGCTGCAGCGTGTGACCATGTCTTCTCCATGTTGATGGGTGACGAGGTTCCTCCTCGAAGAGCATTCATCGAAGAAAATGCCAAGTACGCCAACATCGACATCTAATCACAGCGCCCAAGCCAAGCCATGAACTGGAATCAACAATGCGTTTGGATTACTGGAGCGAGCAGTGGAATCGGTTTAGCTGCTGCGAATGCATGGTCAAAAAAAGGCGCTTTTGTCATCCTATCAAGTCGCCGCAGAACAGAGTTGGATAAAATCGTTTCGGGTTGGAATGACGATGCGCAAAAGCGCAGCCTAGTTCTGCCTCTTGACTTGAGTCAAGCTGATACGATGTCAGACCATGCCTCTCGTGCCATTGCCTGGAAAGGCCACGTGGACGTCATGGTGCATTGCGGAGGCATCAGTCAGCGATCCCTTGCCATCGAAACAGCATTGGAAGTGGATCGCAGGGTCATGGAAATCGATTACTTCGGAACGGTTGCCTTGACAAAGGCATTGTTGCCCCATTTCGTGGAACGAAAGAAAGGACAATTTGCGGTCATCACTAGCTTGATGGGGCTTTTCTCCTCCCCTTTGAGATCTGGATATTGCGCTGCAAAACATGCTTTGCATGGATTCTTTGAAGCTCTGAGGGCAGAACACCACGAGGACGGAATCGGCGTAACCATGGTCTGCCCCGGTTTCATTCACACCTCTATTTCACTCAATGCAGTGGTCGGTGACGGCAGCAATCAAGGCACAATGGATGCCAAAACAGGTCAAGGATTAAGTCCAGAGCAATGTGCTGCGCAAATGATACGTGCCGTAGAACGCAGAAAGCCGCAGGTTTTGATTGGAAGATTTGAAATCGTCGGAGCTTACCTCAATCGATTCGCTCCCAACCTTATGCGTCGAATTGTCCGGAAAGCGGCTGTAACCTAATCGAGAATTACGTTGTAGCATTGATTCATCGGTACTGAGGCTGATTCCAAACCTTGATGGCTGCATCTTCTTCGACACCAGAAAGCAACTCTACTGTAATACCATCGGACAATCCGAGCTCCACATCACGGCGTTCGAAGACACCATCGGCCACTTGCACATCCACAAATGCCGAGAGCCCGTCGTATTGCACCAGTGATTCTGAAATCACCAGTACCTCGCGTCGTTCATCCAAAACAACATTGGCATTCGCGGAATATCCAGCTCTCAAGAATTGATCTTCGGCTAACTGCACAGCTGCCTTGATTTCAAATTGAATAGCTCCTGCCTCTTCCAAACCTTTCGGTGAAATATATTCTAAAGAAGCCGGAATGGATAATCCTTCGATGGCACCAATGGTCAATTGAATGTCCATACCAACCGACAACTTCTCGACCTCGCTTTCATCAATCTTACCAAAGAAAACGAGGTCTTTCATGTCCGCAACTGCCGCAACAGTGGTTCCCTCGTTGAAATTATTGGCCTCAATCACGCTGTTTCCTTTTTTCACTGGAACATCTAGCACCATTCCATCAATGGTTGCTGCAATCATGGTGTTGGACGTCCGACCACTGCGCGCAGCAACACCATCCTGAATAATCTTCAAGTTGTCTTCAGCAGCATAGATCTCTTCTTGCGCTTGTTTCAATGCAATGTCAAAGACTTGGTAGTCTGCCGCCGCAATGATTCCTTGCTCGAGCAGCGAACGATTTCGATTCGCACTCATCTGAGCGTCTTCAAAGCTTATCCGTGCACGCTGCAATCGAGTTTCCGCGCTACTCAGCGCTCCCATGTCAGGAACCACTGTAACTTCAGCAATGACTTCTCCGGCGCTCACTTGGTCACCAGCCTCAACCAAAACTTTTCGAACAATGCCAGAAATTTGAGGCTTGATCAAAATCTCTTGCCTAGGTTGGATGGAGCCCGCTGCAACTGTTTTAATCACAATATCTCCCACACGAGGCTGCTCTGTGCGAAACTCCGCTTCTGCCTGCTTTTCCTGTTGAAAAAGATGATTCAGCGTATAGCCAGATGCACCTAGCACCAAAACAATGAAAACCAACAAAGCAATGACCCTTCCTTTTTTCATGATTTATTCCGTTCGAATGGCTTCAACAGGTCGAATGGATACCGCGCGAAGTGCAGGTAAGATACCAGCAATAGCCCCCATAAAGACCATAATCACCAATGATTTAATTACAATATCTACAGAAACTTCGGGATTACGAAAACTCCCTCCATCCATACTCGGCGTGGACTGAAGAAGCGCGTCGATGCCTTCAATGGTGGCCACACCTAGCACCGCTCCTATCACACCAAAAAGTGAAGTCAAGAATAGCGTCTCCCCCATGATTTGGCGCACAATCATTCCAGGAGATGCCCCCAAGGCGCGACGCACCCCCAATTCATTGGTACGTTCGCGAACCGTGATGAGCATGATGTTCATGATACCAATTATACCAGCCAAAAGCGCCAAACCTCCAAATACAATGCTCACCCAACGAATGGCTCCAAATACAGATTGTATTTGCTCGTATTCCTCCGCTACCGTCCAATGACCAAAGGCTCGATCATCATCTGGATGAATGGACAATCGAGATTTCAGCACAGACATCACTTCGCTCGCGGCAGAATCTGCGTGAACATTTTCGTCAAATAACAGGCACAACCAACTGACTTCATCGCCATAATTAAAGGATTGATTGAAAGTCGAAAAAGGAATCAAAACACTCTGCAAATCCTCTTCGGCATCTTCCCCTGTCCGAAGCGACCCAAATACGCCAACCACCACAAAGTTTACACCGTTGATACGGATACTGCCACCAATGGGGTCCTCATCGCTCGAAAATAAAATGTCTCGCACACGTTTTCCAATGACAGCAATCTTCCGGCGCTCAGCAATGTCCTGATTGTTGATATGACGACCGGTAACAATGGGTTTCGCTTCAATCAGTCGCTGTTCAGGATATTCCCCAAACACGGTGAAAGCTCCTGTCTTTATTCCGCGCGTAACATTGTTCGAACCACGCCACCCACCCAACTCATTCTGAGGGGCAATGGCGACTAAGGTTTGACTATTTGCCTTCAGGTATTCGACATCAGAAAGGTTCAAATCGACATTTCTGCCGCGCTTGAATCCTTTGTAAGGCAAACTTGTCGATTGAGTCCACAGGAACATACTGTTCTTGGCAGAGTCACTTAAATCTTGGGAAACTCCATTCTCTAAACCATTCGCAGAACCGATCGTGATGATGATCATGAACAATCCCCACCCGACACCAAGTCCGCTGAGCCCAGTGCGCAATGGGCGTTGGATAAGGATTTGAATCAATTCCAAAAAGTGATCGCGGTCCACTAAGCGTTTGAGTTTTTTATTCATCGCGCAATGCTTCTACAGGGCGAATGGAAACGGCTCGGGTCGCGGGACCAAGAGCACTGATAACTCCAACGAACACCAAAATGCCCAATGCCAAAATCGCAGAAGAAAAATCCACACGTGGGTTTGAGAAAAATTCGTGGTCTGCAAATGGTGCGAGAGATTGCAATGTCCAAACTCCAGCAACCAATCCCATGCAACCTGAAATCAACATCAGAACCACAGATTCGTGAACGATTTGCCCCACAATACTGGAACTGGTAGCACCCAACGCCATTCGAACTCCAATCTCCTTGGTGCGCTCCCTGACCACGATCGCCATGATGTTTGCAACACCCATTGCCCCGGCCAACAAGGTCATCAATCCCACAAACCACACAAACAAATTGATTCCCTGAAAAATGGATCGAAATATTTCTGCATCCTCATTTCGATTTCCCACCCAAACACCCTCCGAATCGTCCGGATGAACAGCAAGCCGATTCTGCAACCAAGACAGCATACCCGTCGAAGTGGCGCGGGTTTCTTCAATGCCAGCGGCCCCAGTTCCCATAGATAATTTCGTAATGATATCTGAATTCTGAAACAACCGTTGCGCCGTCGTAAAAGGCACATAAACACTGCGGTTTTCCCATCGTGAACCAGCTTGATCAAAAGTGCCTACAACAGCAAATTTGATTCCTCGAATCATTACAAAAGCACCGACGGCATCTGCAGGTTTCGTGCCACGGGCGAAAAGATCACGAAGCAATTGACCGCCAATCACCGCTACCTTCCTATTCTCAGATAAATCACGCGCATTGATGAACCGTCCTGCAGTAACATTGACTGCAGCAATGTCCTTTTGATCGGGATCCACCCCACGCAATCCATAAGACCCTTGTTCATTTCTATATTGAACGGTACTCCCCCAACGGAAAAGCAATCGTGACCAAGCAGGAATGGTATCCAGCTGTTCCTTCAAGGCGACTTCATCAGCATTGTGCAATTGTACAATTCGATTGGGCTTGCGGCCCCGGTAAGCCAATTGTGCGCGCCCCGTCCTGATTTCAATCATATTTGAGGAGCGATCGCCAAATGCTGCTTGCACACCATTTTCTAGGCCTGTTCCAAGGCCTTGCATCACGACCAAAATAAAAATTCCAAGCGCGATACTTAATCCCGTAAGTCCTGTGCGCAGCGGGTTGCTCAGAACGGTATTGGCAATTTCCAGCCAAGCGTCACGATCAAACAAAATCGGATGATTTCGAATGATCAATCAATCCATCTTTGAGCCGAATGATTCGATTGCATTGGGCCGCAATTTCATTCTCATGGGTGACAATAACGATTGTAATGCCGTCACGGTTGATTTCACGCAAAAGCTCCATAACCTCATTGGACGTAACAGAATCCAATGCACCCGTAGGCTCGTCCGCTAGGATCAGCCGGGGTTTAGCAACCAATGCCCGTGCAATCGCTACGCGTTGCTTTTGCCCTCCACTCATTTGGTTGGGCAAGTGATTCGCCCATTCTTCAAGCCCGACTCGCGCCAAATACTCCATCGCTTTTTGTTGCCGTTCCTTCCGAGGAACTTTTTGGTAATAGAGCGGAAGGGCAACATTTTCAAGCGCTGTTTTGAACGAAATCAAATTGAAACTTTGAAAAACGAATCCCAGAAATTGACTGCGATAGCGGGCAGCCATGCGCTCAGTTAAGCCGTCCATCTTCTGTCCATCTAACAAATATGATCCGCCATCTGAATCGTCTAGAAGTCCCAAAACATTCAGAAGAGTCGACTTACCCGATCCACTCGACCCCATGATCGCAACCAATTCTCCTTCTGACACTTCACAATCAATGCCCTTGAGCACTTCCATGGACTGACTGCCCATTTGGTACGATTTTCGGATGCCTTGGAGTTGTATCACGATTCGAAGATAGGTTGGTCACTTCGCACAGTTGCTCTCAAGCATCCAAATCCTGTGAAAACATCCATTCGCGTGCTGCGAGCATCTGCGGCTGCAGAAATACATCAGTACCTGAGAATGGGACAACATTTCGAAAAGCAGCTTGCAGCTTGAGTAAACGTGGGGCCATACCTGATTCATTGCGCAAACTAACCGCTTGCGCAGCAGTGAGGCATTCTACCGCCAGAACTTGTTCCACGTTATCTAAAACTTTCCACAACTTTAATGCACCATTGGCTCCCATGCTCACATGATCTTCTTGTCCATTGCTACTGTCGATGGTGTCTGCAGAGCTCGGTGTACAGAGTTGCTTGTTTTGTGAAACCAGCGATGCTGAGGTGTATTGTGCAATCATCAATCCACTATTAAGGCCTGGGTTAGACGATAGAAAAGCAGGTAACCCATGCTTTCCTGAGAGCAATTTAAACGTGCGACGTTCGGAGATGCTACCCCATTCGTGCGCCGCCAAGGCCAAAGCATCGAGATGCAGCGCTAGAGGCTGCCCGTGAAAGTTTCCTCCACTCAAAATCTGATCCAAATCAGGAAAAATCAAAGGATTGTCTGTAACGGCATTCACCTCATTTTCAAAAACTGCTCTGGCCGCGATAAGTGAATTTCGAGAAGCTCCGTGCACCTGCGGTGTGCAACGAAAGGAATAGGGATCCTGCACTTGTTGCCTCGGTTTCTTTTGCCATTCACTGCCATGCAACCACTCACGCACATTGCCGGCGACAGTTTCCGCTCCCACTTGGTTGCGCACCTGGTGAATGCATGCTTCAAATGGTTCCGATCGACCCATCCAAGCCTCTAGCGACCACGCGCATAAAGCGTCTGCCCACTGGGCGATACGCTCCATCCGCCTGATGGCCATGACACCATACCCCAGCATCAATTGCGTTCCGTTGATCAATGCCAAACCTTCCTTTGCACCAAGTTTTAAAGGCAACCATCCTTTTGCTGCCAAAACATCTGCAGCTGCCACCGCGACACCATCAACCGTCACCTCGCCTTCGCCAATCAAGGGCAAGACCATGTGCGCCAGAGGAGCTAGATCTCCACTCGCGCCAAGCGATCCTTGGCTCGGAACGATCGGGAAAACACGCTCATTCAGGTGATCCATCAAGCGTTGAATCGTTTGCAATTGAATGCCGCTGTGTCCTTTTGAAAGAGCCTTGACCTTCAGGAGCAGCATGGCCTTAACGATTTCTTCAGGTACATCATCGCCCACACCACATGCGTGAGAAATCAATAAATTTCGTTGCAGTTCGCTCAGCTGATTGGAGTCGACTCTAGTGTGGGCCAAATCGCCAAACCCAGTATTCACGCCGTATATGGTCGGCTCTGAAGGGTCATTCAATCGTTTTTCGAGGTACTGCCGGCATTCGATAATAGCCTTTTCAGCCTCTGCAGCGAGGGCCACTTTATTCTTGGAATCAACCGCGTCCCAAACCGACTCAAGGGACCAATGATTAAGGTTCAGTTCATTTACTTTCACTCTTCGAATATAATGCCATTGTCGCCGTTCAAGGCGTCTTATCTTCGAGCCTGTAAAAACGCCAGCCATGACCCCCCATTTTCGAGCGATTGCTTTCTGCTTGATCGCATGCTTTTTCGTCTTTCAATCACAACCTCTCAAAGGGCAACAAGCTCCCGAACCTGAACCGCAAAGCGTCTTCAGGTTGGATGCAATGACAAGTGAAAAACTTGACAATGGACTGACCATTTCATTTATTCAAAACGTTGATTTTGAACACAATGCCCTCGCTCTTCATTGGGATTACATCTCCGGTGTCGCTCAAGAGCGAGCGGGGTTATGTTCCGCTCACATGCGCTGTTTGCTGCAAAACCTCAAGAATCAAATCACTGTGTATCCAACGTTGGAATGGGAAGCTCTCGAGGTCAGTGCTAAAGGGAACCTCATATCCCTTTTGCCGGCAACAGAAGACTTGCCGGAAATCATGGATTGGCTGGCCAATGGAATCACATCATTTGAATTGAATGCTACAACTTGGTCAATCGTGCAGGTTGAAATGAAAGCTGAATTGGTAGAGCGCGGCGCATTTTCTACTATCGAACCGATGGATCAGTTGATGCGGCACCGCTTATTTTCGGTTCAACACCCCTATGGTGAAATACCAAACGAGTCATCTGTCAGCAACATTCAGCTTGAGGACATTCGCACCTTTCACCATCGATACTTCCTGCCAAATAACTGTAAGATTGCTCTATGTATGAATGCAGATAACCCCGAAGCACGGCAAAATGTCGAAACTGCTTTTGGAAAATGGAAGGCCCGATCGGTTCCTGTATCAAGTGTAATGCGCCCACGTGTTGGACGCAACACTGAACTCGCGTGGATAACATCCGACGACAAGGAATCTTTAACATTTCAAATGGGCCACGTCATGCGACTTAAGCCTGGAAATGAAAACGAATGGATTTTAAAAGCCTTGGCCACTATCATTCGAAATCGTCTTCAATCCATTATGAAAGCTGGCGCTCGAATAGAAGTGGATTTTGAAAGCGATGCGAGCATGGGAAGGTTCATCATCCGTGGCAGTCAACTTTCGGAAAACTTCATGCAAATCTGCATTCAAGAGGCGCTCAATTTGCTCCAGCAAATGACGGAGGAACTTCCATCTGATGATGAACTGGCTCAGGCCATTGAACAATTGATAAACGAATATGGAATTCATTTAATGAATCCGGTTTACGTGGCAGAAATGGCAGCGGATGGGAACAGCAGTGACCATCTCAAATCTGAAAATGAGATGCGAAATAGCTTCAATCAGGTAAGCGTCATTGATGTGCGCCGGGTCGCCAATAATCTTCTTCGCCCCAACAGTCTGCAAATCGTAGGCACAGGACCGCAAGAACTTGGAAAGGCACTTGGAAACGCTATCGATAGTGACAACGCTATGGATGAGTACACTCTCGCTGGTAAATTGATTGAGCCTTACTCACCTGCACCAGGTCTCACATCCAATTACATTTTTGACTCCTATTATGCGGCTTGTGGTGGAAAGTCCGCATTCGAAGACTTGAAATCCTCACGAACAGTCGTGCGAATGGACGCGGAAGGCGGAACAGTTTTCACCGTCACAACCGAAAAGCAATATGGAATTGGCTTTTCCTCGTCATTCGAAGCCAATGGTCAGGTGATGATGGAAAATGTCGTCACCATGGAAGAGGGATTCAAACGTCAAATGGACATCAACCAAATCATGAGCGCCCGCGAATATCAGCGGCTGAAGCCAGATCTTTATGCTGCTCGATTCCTTCATTTGGATGAGCTCCGCGGAGTGACTGAAGTTCTAGGCACCGTCGAAACCAATGGCACGATTCAACATGTTGTGCGCATTCATTTCGAAGGTAACGTGGTCGAAACTCTGTTCTTTGACCAAACATCATCCCTGCTCATCAAATCTATTGTGGAGCGCTCTGGGGCTGCAGGCCAGAATAAAACGATCAATGATTTCGATGAATACAAAACGTATGATGGTTTAACTTTCCCATCCCGCATCACACAAACGACCAATGGCCGTCTTGTTGAACTCATTACAGAAGAGATGCGATTGAATGTTCGAATCAACTCCGACACTTTCAATCGAAACTGACCATCATGGAATCAAAAATACTTGTCAAACTCGAATCGATCTCCGTTCAGCAAGCGGAGCACACCGTGCTCAAAGATGTCAATTTAACCATTGGAAGTGGCGAATTGACTTACCTCATTGGCAAAACCGGATCTGGCAAAAGCTCTCTGCTCAAGGCTCTTTATGGAGACCTTACCATTGCTTCCGGTGCTGGAGAAGTCTGCGGACACGACCTCACGCAAGTAAATCGAAAAAACATGCACTTGCTTCGTCGAGACTTGGGCATTGTCTTCCAAGATTTTGCCTTACTCCAAGATCGTACTGCTGAAGCTAACCTTGCATTTGTCCTTCTGGCCACAGGCTGGAGCAAAGGAGCGGCATTGGAATCACGCATTCAAACTTGCCTCAAATCAGTCGGTCTAGAAACCAAAGGATACAAAATGCCGCATGCGCTTTCCGGAGGCGAGCAACAACGCTTGGCAATCGCGAGAGCCTTGCTCAATGAACCTCCGCTGATCATTGCTGATGAGCCGACAGGGAATTTAGATCCAGAGACGACGGATGGCATCCTGAACATACTGCATGAGCTCGCACAACAAGAACGATCAGTCTTGATGGCGACCCACGACCATCAAGCATGGAATAAATACCCGGGACGCGTCATCGAGTGCATTGATGGGAGGATCGCTCGATACCAAAATAGCCCGTTATGAAACGAAGTGAGCGAGCGCTTCTGAGCATCATCATTCCCGTCAAGAAAGACTTGAACGGCCTTCAACAAACATTAGAAATTTTGTTCCGTCTGAACGAACAATCTTCCGAATTGGAATTGATCGTCATTGACGGGGGCGGATGCGAGCAAACGGCATCGTTTTTGCTCCAAAATCAACACCGCATTCAACACATTCGATCGAGCGCTGACGCAGGAATTTACCAAGCCATGAATTATGGAAAAGGCTGTGCAACAGGCCGATGGGTTTGGTTTTGTGGCGCAGGTGATTTGCCCAATGAAGCAACTTGGGAAGCAACGCTCATTGACATGAAAACATGGCAACAAGACAGGCTGCACATTTTGGGTGTGGAACTTGGAGCCGAGCGTGAGGCAGGAGTTCCTGAGCACTATCCACCACGATGGGATGACTCGTTGATTTGGCGAAATACAACGCATCACCAGGGCGTAATCTATCCTTTGTCTGTCATTCAAGCGACCGACTTCGATCCAAATTTTAGCGTACTCGCGGATTATGCGATGCACCTCCATTTTTGGGTTTCCGGCATTCAAGTCGTTTTGCACGAAGACACTTGGAGTTTCATCAAGTCTGGGGGAGCTTCTCGTCGATTTGGGCTGAGCCTCTACTGGCAAGAATGGCGACTCAAAAGAGGAAGAATTAGAGGATGGCAGCTCTTCGCTCAGCCCTTCTGGCTGCTGATCAAATTCGGATTTAAAAAAACCAGAATCAGCAGATCAGGAGCGGCTTAACAGTGGGAAATAGCTTTGGCCATTGCTTCTGAAATTACATCGCTCTGTGCCTGCCAATTCAACATTTTTGATGCCAGAGCGCATTGACTAGCCCAATTTTTTTTTGGCGCATTCATCACCTGATCCACCGCCTCTGCAATGGCTTTTGGTTCATGATCCTGAATCATCACGCCAACGTTCCATTCTTCGACAATCTTCCGCACCTCCGGCATCGGACTGGCCACTATTGGAATCCCTGCATGGATATAGTCAAAAAGCTTATTGGGCAAACTGAACCAATAATTGCCGTGGACACCGCGATCCAAACTGAAACCCAAATCAGCTGCAGCGGTCAAGGTGCACAGCTCATTAAAAGGCATCTTGGGCAAGCAGATCAATCGACCGTCTAGCGTTGCTTGCTCCTGCTGAGCCCATTCAAACTCTTCGCCAGCTCCGACCACAACCAAATACCAATGGGCATTCAGGCGCAAGGCTTCAACAGCTTGAATCACCCCGCGGTCCTTGTCGAGGTAAGCTCCTTGCAAGATTGCAAACATCGCGCCGGCAGGAATCTGTAGTTTGGTCCGCCAATCAACTTGACTCTGAGGTCGAGTGCGCTTCATCGGCATATTTCGCACTACGAAAGGCTTGCCCGACCGGGCACTGGGATAACGCTTATCATAGGCATCCGCAATGGAATCATTCACGGTGATGACAGAAGCAACCCTTGGAAATAACCAACGCTCAAGGATTAACCAAATGCCGCGCTGAACTGGTCGGCCTGTCAAGCCTGCTGCCTCTGTGAAAAATTCATGGCTATCGTATACTAACGGAACGCCATGCCATTTTGCGGCCAAGTAAGCAGGCAGCAAAGTATCCAAGTCATTGGCCCAAATCGCTCCGCAACGAATGCGCAGCAATTGCATCAACAATCGTATCTGCCATGTGGCATAGAAGAAAACACCCCGATGGAATGGCAATGAAAGTCGCTTGCCTTCAAATGGAATGGTCAATTCATCTGAGGACGGCATCATTCGTCCGATCAAGGAAGGCGACCAGGACAACTCCTTTAGCGTAGCGCAAGTCTTGAGCACTCGCTGATCATGGTTGAGATCATTCGAAACCAGGACGGCTATGCGCCTCCCCGTTGAAGAATTCTTTGAATCAGCCATTCATTTCTTCGTGAACACGACGCAATACCTTCTTGGTATATTCTGGAAAATCTGCATTCATCATCCATCCAAAATAACCAGGGTTGGAGCTCAAAATGTCTGAGACCTTTTTTCCCTTGTGCTGACCGAAGTTGAAAAGCACCTCGTTAGCATCATCGTAAGTAAATCGGCCAGCGAGATCGGCAAACCTCTGCCGCTGACAAAACAAATGCAATTCATCCATGTCTGTCGGAACAGGACCAATGGACTCGTCATCCGAAACCTTCACAGTTGTCTCAGGATATTTGACCAACTGAGCAAGCAGGACCTCCAAGGTCGCTTCGGTGTCAGGCAATGCTTCGTGCGCTCCTTCCAGTTCTTTACCGCAATAAAATCGGTATGCCGCCCGCAAGGTGCGCTGCTCCATTAAGTGGAAGATGTTTTGAACGTCGATCAAATTGCGGCCCTCAAGATCAAAATCAATTCCACTGCGCAGAAACTCCTCCGCCAAAAAAGGCACATCAAACCGATTCGAATTGTAACCTCCCAAATCGCACCCATCCAAAAACTCAGACATGCTTTTCGCAAACTGCTTAAAGGTTGGACAATCTTCAACATCTGCATCGTAAATACCGTGAATCAAACTTGTTTCCAATGGAATGGGCATCCCTGGATTGATTAACAGGCGGTGCGCCTCACCCCGCGCCTCGGGCTTTTTTTCCAGCGTACCGTCAGGATGAACTTTGATCATCGCTATCTCGACGATTCGGTCTTTTGACAAATCTGTGCCCGTAGTTTCAAGGTCAAAAATGACCAACGGCTTTCTCAGTTTTAACGTGCTCAGGTCCATGGCTTGCTTATACAATCGGTCGGTCCAAGTCAAATCCCTCCAAATAATCAGCCACGCGGCGCACAAAGCTTCCGCCTAGCATGCCATCAACGACGCGATGATCATAGCTGTGACTCAAGAACATCATATGCCTCACACCAATGACATCGCCTTCCGGAGTTTCAATCACAGCCGGTTTCTTTCGAATAGCACCCAAGGCCAAAATCGCGACCTGCGGCTGATTGATGATTGGCGTTCCCATGACATTTCCAAAAGTGCCCACATTGGACATGGTATATGTCCCGCCAGCCGTGTCATCCGGTTTTAATTTTCCAGCTCTCGCACGACCTGCCAAATCGTTGACTTGATTGGCCAGTCCCACTAAGCTCAGTTGATCCGCATTGCGAATGACGGGTACGATTAAGTTACCCGAGGGCAAAGCTGCGGCCATGCCCAGATTGATTTGTTTCTTGATCACGATGCGATCACCGTCGACGCTTGCATTCACGCCGGGGAAATCTCTGATGGCCTTGACAATGGCCTCGGCAATCATCGGTGTAAAAGTCAGCTTGGTTCCGTGCGCCTCTTGAAATGCTTTTTTATTTCTGTTTCGCCACTCGACCATGCGGGTTACGTCTGCTTCCACAAAACTCGTCACGTGAGGACTCGTTTGAACAGAGCGTACCATATGATCAGCTATCATTTTACGCATTCGGTCCATCTCAATAATTTCGTCTCCTCCGGACACCGATGCAGACGGCCTTGATTGTGCACTGAGCATAGGTTTGGATGCCGATTGAACAGCTGATACAGGAATCGGAGCTGAAACTGCAGGAGAAGCGACAGAAGCACCACGTTGCTCGATATAATCCAACATATCCTTCTTCGTCACCCGGCCTTTAGCGCCTGAACCCGAAATCGTTTCCAACTCAACCGGAGTGATTCCTTCGGATTGGGCGATGCTGCGAACCAACGGCGAATAAAACCTTCCTGATGTCCCAAGCCGAGGAGGCATTTCGCTCAACGGCGACTGCAATGCTTCCAATACTGAATCCGCGGGGATTTTCACGTCCGTTGCTACCGGAACAGGCTTCTCTACTGGTGATGGCGAAGGAACTGGAACTGGTGCTTTTATCGCCTCAGGCGTTTCGGCAGAAACTGGTGCGGGCGCAACGGTATCGGAAGGGGCAACGGCTGGAGAAATATCTTGTGCGCCTTCTGTTTCAGCTTCAAATCGAGCGATAGCTTGACCTACAGCGACCGTATCACCTTCTGAAACCAGCCACTCTACCAAGGTCCCATCTTCAGGTGCGGGGACTTCGCTGTCTACTTTATCGGTAGCGATTTCAACCATTGGTTCATCCGCCTCGACGCGTTCACCTGGTTGGGTTACAAATTTGGTGATCGTAGCTTCCGCTACGCTTTCACCCATTTTGGGGAGAAGTATTTCAATTTTTGCCATGGCGATGTATTGCGCGGTGCGAAATTAAGGCTTCACGGATGACTCCGAGGTCAACCGTCCATCTATAATCACGAACATAAGCCAAAAGGGTTCTGTGGCCGGCACGGTTCGAAGCGGAATTAGATCGAGAAAAAACGTATTTCTGAAGCCTAGAATCGTTTGCAAAATCGTCAGGAATCCCCACCCACGTGCGTTTACACATCAATACATCCGCAGCTGACAAAATCCATTTCACTCGACCAAAAACCACAAATAATGGAAAGAAAACCAAAACAAATAGCGCGAGAAAAATATCAAATGTGCGTTTGATTCGCTTCGCCCGAGGCAAATGAATCGCACGGGGCCAATCAGAAATGGAGCCCAACTCAGGACCTCCCACCCCAACGACATGTCCGCCTTCAGTCCAAGCAATTCGAAAATGGATGTTGGCGTTTGCAACTCCCGTCATGGCCGAAATCTTTTGAGTTGCTGTCAGTTCCCTCCCACTGAGGATTACTTCATTGATGCGGTAGATGCGAATGACTTCATTCAAATCACTCAATCCCCCCAAAAACGTTACTCCATCTCCAGTAGATTCGTTGGCGTACGCATTGCGATCTCCAGGATACAGTGCTTGAATCGTTTGAGCAGCAGAAGCTGATCGAGGCTCAAGCTCTGCGATTAAGCCTTGAATTGCATTCAATTCGATTGGACTTGATACGAAAATCCGCCTTTTCTGTCCTCTGTCGCTCCATCCCCTGCCCTTGTCCCATCTCCACCGAACGGTCAATACAATGAGGGGCAAAAGCGCTGTGCCAAACACTAAAATGGCACGGCTGAATCGCATGTTTTCTGGAAGCAGTCCATAACCCGCAAATAAGCACAAGGCACCCATCAAAACACCACGAACCAATGGCATCATCTTCCAGGGCCGATCATATCCGCCCTGAAACTTGAGAGCCAACAGCCAAAATGCAGCGTAAATGCCCGTGGCTGGAACCGCCCAATTCCAATCGTATTGGATTTCTTTCAACTCACCGTATTTCATCAAGAAAACCAGAAGAATCGACCAAAACAAACTGAATTCCAGCGCTGGCAGCTTTATCATGCGAAAGACGCGCGCCAAAATGGCCAAAGACGCCCTGAAGTAAATGGCCAATTGAATCAAACTCAACATGACTCGAGCATTCCCACCTGAAAAATGCGTGCGCGCAAAAATCTGCATGGCCTTATAAAAGACCAAGACGTAATTCAGGGAGCCCTTTTTGGTGCTCTCTCCTTTGTAGTGAATGATTGAAGTCTCAGTGAAAAAATGGTTCTCCCATCCTCCTTTGAGCAACCGCCAACTCAAGTCAATGTCTTCACCGTACATGAAGTAGTCTTCGTCAAGCAAGCCTACTTGATCCAAGGCCTCCTTTCGCATCCACATGAAAGCACCACTCAATATCTCTATGCGATGGTTATCATCAGTGCCAAGATGCCCCATGTAATATTGATTCAAGCTCTCTGAACGCGGAGCCAACTTATAAAGACCTGAAATTTTGCAGAATGCAGCCCAAGGCGTAGGCATACCACGTTTGGATTCGGGCAGGAATCGTCCCATCCCATCGACCATTGGCACACCCATCCCCCCCAACTTAGGGGATGCATCTGCATATTGGAGGCATTTTACCAGCGCATCTTCTGGTATTACTGTGTCTGGGTTGAGCAGCAACACCCAACGACCATTGCACTTTTCAATGGCCCGATTGTTTCCTTTCGAGAAGCCCAAGTTTTCGTCCAAAACAAGCAGGTTAACTTCAGGAAATTGCGTTCGAACCATCGCACAACTTCCATCGACTGAACGATTGTCCACAACCCATACCTCAGCGCTAAACCCGAGGGACTCTAACACACGTATACTCGCACGCACACTTTGCAAGCACTGCGATAAAAAGTGCTCAACATTGTAGTTGACAATGACTATAGAAACGTCCACGCTGTGAATTTAAAGCCAAACGAACCGATCGACCGAATGAAAACGATATAATGGCTTCAATTGTTGTAAGGCAATCGTTGCCTCAAACTTTGGACAAGCGTGGCCTCGTCTGCATGCTGCAAATCTTCACCGACAGCTATCCCGCGTGCTATGGAAGTGACTTTGAGATTGTTCGAACTGAGTTTGCGGAACAAATAAAATGCCGTCGTTTCGCCTTCCATTGTGGCCGGGAGAGCAAAAATGATCTCTCCGTCTTCATGCACAGCGATTGTCGCAGCTCTTGTGACCAATGATTCAATGTTCAAGTCGTTTGGCCCAACACCTTCCATCGGGCTGATGACCCCACCCAAAACATGGTAGCGGCCTTGGAATTGCCCCGTGGCTTCAATGGCCAGTAAATCTCGAAGATCCTCCACGACACAAATGACATGCTCCTTGCGCAGCGGGTTGACACAAATGGAACACTCCTCTGTCTCTGTTAGGTTGTGACAGGTTGCACAACCACGCACGCCTTGTCGCATTAATTGAAAAGATTCTGCAAAAGAATTCACCTGTTCATCTGAACGACGCAATAGATTCAACACCAAGCGCAAGGCGGTTTTCCGGCCAATGCCGGGCAGTGATGCCATTTGGTCCACGGCCGCTTCAATGAGTCGCGAGGGAAGTTCCATGCGACAAACTTACGATGTTGTCCCATCTTTGACACATGAATCCGCAGATGGTCATTGGAGTGTTTTTTGCGTACGTCCTCATTCTGCTTGGTATTGCTCGATGGACAAACCGCAAAATCAAAAAAGGCAATTCAAGCCAGCATTTTTTTGCTGCAAGCAAATCTGCTCCTTGGTATGCAGTGGCGTTTGGAATGTTAGGCGCATCGCTCAGTGGCGTGACTTTTATTAGCGTGCCGGGATGGGTGAATAGTCAAGGATTTACCTACATGCAGATGGTGTTGGGCTATTTAATCGGCTATGGATTCATCATGGCCGTCTTGATGCCGCTTTACTACCGCATGGGTCTGACGAGCATTTACGGGTACTTCGCCTCTCGCTTTGGTGACCGGGCTTACAAGACGGGTGCCGCTTTCTTCATCCTCTCACGTGTGATTGGCGCCTCCTTTCGACTGTTCTTAATCGCCCTTGTTTTAGAATTGTTTGTTCTCCAGCCCTTGGAGTGGGATTTCCAGTGGCGGGCCTTCAATTCGATCGATATACCCGTGGGTTATGCCGCTTCAGTTGCAGTGATTTTGGCTGTCATATGGAGCTATACGCGTCAAGGTGGACTCGGAACAATTGTGTGGACAGACACACTGCAAACTGCGGCGATGCTCATTGCTGTCGTCTACTCAGGAAACGCCATTGTGCATGCCCTCGGCTGGTCATGGTCTGAGGTTCCATCTCACATCGCCGCTTCGCCCTGGAACCAATGGATCGTATGGGACGACTGGAAAGCATCCAACCATCTCGTCAAGCATGTACTAGCTGGCGCGTTCGTGGCCACAGCTATGACGGGGATGGACCAAGACATGATGCAAAAAAACCTCGCCTGCCGGAACCTGAGAGAAGCACGCTGGAACATGGGAAGCTTTTCGATTGTTTTGGTCGTCGTGAATGTTTTGTTTTTGACCTTGGGAGCCTTGCTTTACAGTTGGATTGAAATGAAAGGAGTTTCAATCGAACGTGCGGATAGCTTGTATCCTACTGTCGCCCTTGACGGCGGATTGGGAATAGGGCTTGGGCTCATTTTTTTGATTGGCCTGCTGGCCTCAGCATTCAGTTCAGCGGATAGCGCCTTGACCGCATTAACCACTTCCGTATGTGTAGATCTGCTCGATACCGAAAGCATGCCAGAGGTTCAAGCCAAAAGAAAACGTGAGCAAATTCATTTGGGCATGACGGTAGCCCTTTTTGGAGTAATCATGGCATTTAGTAGCGCCAATGACACGAGTGTTGTGGCCGCCATCTTCACGGCAGCGAATTACACATATGGTCCCATCCTAGGATTGTTTGCTTTTGGACTTGCAACAAGCAGGAAGCCAAAAGACGAGCTCATTCCTGTTGTTGCCATTTTGGCTCCTTTGTTCTGCTATGGCCTTGAATCTTATCTCGCTTCAACCTTCTCTTTCAGCTTCGGATTCGCTCTTCTCCCTGTGAATGGTTTGCTCACATTCTTTGGATTAGCTGTGGTATCGTTCACGTTTGGTAAAAAATGAAAGAGCGCCTTTTTCGCATTGCAGCAAAACTTAAATTTGCGGCTTCATCGATGTGAAAAATTCGGAATTGATTACTTGCCATGACGCAACGCACCTCTCAACTGCTCAATCGACTCTCTGAGTCCGCCACCATTGCCATGGCGAGAAAGGCGACGGAATTGAAAAAATCAGGCGTTGATGTGATTTCACTCTCGTTAGGAGAACCTGACTTTGACACTCCTGAGATCCTCAAGGCAGCAGGAATAAAAGCAATAGAAAATAACATTACCCACTACACACCTGTGCCCGGAATTCTGGACGTGCGCGAGGCAATCAGTATGAAGTTTCAGCGAGATAACGGCTTGAACTACGCGCCTGACCAAATCGTGGTGTCCAATGGAGCAAAACAGAGCATCACCAATGTCGTGTTGTCCCTGGTCGATCCGGGAGAAGAAGTCATACTTCCTGCACCTTATTGGGTCAGCTATGCCGATATGGTTGCACTGGCAGGTGGAACTTCGAAGGTTTTGGCAACATCCATTGAACATGATTTTAAGATTCAACCCGAAGCACTGGAAGCAGCTATCAATGCCAAAACTCGTTTGTTGATCTACTCCTCACCCTGCAATCCCTCCGGATCAGTTTACACAAAAGAAGAAATAGAGGCCCTTGCCGAGGTATTGATTCGAAATCCGCACGTGTACATCGTCAGCGATGAAATCTATGAGTTGATCAACTTCACAGGTCAACACGCATCCATCGGTACGATTGAAGCCCTCAAAGATCGAGTCATTACAGTCAATGGTGTTTCCAAAGGCTTCGCAATGACCGGCTGGCGGTTGGGCTATATCGGGGCTCCAGCTTGGATCGCAAAGGCCTGCTCGAAGATACAAGGACAAGTCACTTCAGCACCGTGCAGTATTGCCCAAGTCGCAGCAGGAGCAGCGGTAACCGCAGACCCTTCTATCGCAGATGAAATGAAGAAAGCGTTCCTGCAACGACGCGATATTATGATTGCGGGTTTGGGTGCCATCCCAGGCATGAAAGTCAATAAACCAATGGGAGCTTTTTACTTATTTCCTGATGTGAGCGCTCTGTTTGGGAAATCGGTTGGCGATCGTCACATCGACAATGCACAAGACTTTGCCATGTATTTATTGGAAGAAGCTCACGTGGCCACCGTTGGAGGCGGAGCTTTTGGAACTCCAGAATGCATCCGTTTGTCATATGCAGCCTCTGAATCGCAATTGGCAGAGGCATTGCGCCGAATTTCAGAAGCAGTTGAAGCGTTGCGTTAAGCCCGGCGCACTACCTTCGTAACATGGATGCTCTCAGTGCCTTACAGTCCGGACATCAGGTCACGGCGCTTGTGATTGGTGACGTCATGCTCGACGCATACATGGTCGGGCAGGTCAATCGGATCTCACCAGAAGCCCCCGTTCCCGTTGTGGAAGTCCACACCAAAGAATCTCGACTTGGCGGGGCAGCAAATGTGGTAAAGAATTTACTCGCAATTGGAGCGAAAGTTCACCTCGCAACTGTCATTGGCGATGATGCTGCTGGCAGCACCATCGAATCACTCCTGACAAAACTATGCGTTGGGTCATCTGCGGTACTGAGAAGCGCCGACCGTCCAACCACTGTAAAGACAAGGGTCATCAGCAACGGCCAACAATTGGTGCGTGTCGATGAAGAGGTCACCCGTGATATTTCGCCTGCACTCGAAGACGAACTCATCGCTAGCTGCAATGCCTTGCTCGAATCAACGAAACCCGATGTTCTTATTTTTGAAGATTATGACAAAGGCGTCCTGACTGATCGCGTAATCAAAACGCTCATCGAAGCAGCCCATGAGCGCAACATCAAAACAACCGTTGACCCAAAATTTGCGCATTTTACAAGTTACCGAGGAGTAACCTTGTTCAAACCAAACTTAAAAGAACTCGGGGAAGGCATGGCGATGGCCATAGAAAAAAAGAGCGATGGGAGCTTGGAACAGGGTGTGCGTCGGATGCATCATTTGCTCAATCCAGTGTATTCCATGGTTACGCTCAGCGAACGAGGAGTTTGCATTTATGGCCCAAAAACCGCACAGCCATTTTGTCGTATTGCCGCATTCGAACGTGAAATTTTAGATGTGAGCGGTGCAGGTGACGCCGTAATCGCTGTGGCATCATTCCTTCTCGCATTGGATGTACCCATTATTGAAATAGCAGCACTCTCCAATCTTGCCGGCGGTTTGGTGTGCGAAAAAGTTGGTGTCGTGCCCGTCGAACTTGAACGCTTGAAGGCAGAGTGGCTCGATCATCGCCACTCAATCGAGCCCGCCACATTGTCCAAATGAAGCTTCACGAAATCAGGGAGCGAATCAATGTATTCTTATACGGTTCGAAAGAGCGGGTTTTAAATGCGTTGAAATTATTTAATCTGGTGGTTTCCACCTCGGCGCTTTTCGTTTTGGCCATTTATTATGGCTATCCAAATGAAAGCTCAGCCGCAGCCCAACTTCTTGGTTTTGTAAAGGGTACTTTCGCTTTTTACGTACTACAATACATCACCCGTATCCTGTACGATTACCATCCTGTACGATTCATCCGTAAGACTTGGTTTGAAGCCGCAGTGATGACTGTTTTGGTCATTGAAGGAGTGAGTGATTTGCTGACCGGAGAACTGCTGATCAGTCGACTTTCAAGCTCCATTGGGTTCGATTCCATTTCAGATTTTAGCACCTTGTTCATTCAAGGCTATTTCTTCACAGTTGTAGTGGCAGAATTGATTCGAGAAGGGTCCGTTTTGCCCCGGGTTCGATTGAACCCTGCGATCATTTTTATCATGAGCTTTTTGGGCATTATTACAGCAGGAACCGTACTCCTTATGTTGCCTGAAATGACTACCTCCCCTGGTAGTATGAATTTCATCGATGCGCTCTTCACTTCGACAAGCGCCACATGTGTCACAGGACTGATGGTTGTAGATACTGTGACTTTCTTTAGTTACAAGGGACAAGTCGTTCTCCTTCTCCTCATCCAACTCGGAGGTTTGAATTTAATCGCATTTGGCTCCTTTTTAGTACTCGCGTCCAAATTTGGTTTGGGCGTTCGACAGCATGAAGTCATTGAAGATTTTGTGAACAAGGATAATTTCAATGCGAGTAGCGGTCTTTTGGGGAAAGTGTTGATGTGGTGCATTGGTTTTGAGGCGATTGGCGCACTAGCCATGCACATGACTTGGGGAGACAGCCTGTCAAATTTGAGCAATGGCAGAACATGGTTCTACTCCGTTTTTCATTCCGTTTCTGCGTTCAATAACGCCGGTATTTCTCTCTTTACCGATGGCCTAGCAAACCCGGTTATTGCCAATAATTATGGTGTGCACTGGATCGTCACCGCTCTGGTCTTCTTTGGGGCCTTGGGCATGGTAGCCATCTTTGATTTGTTTGGATTCGATCGTCTTCGTGAACGGATGGAGCAGCCTTGGAAACACATTTCTTTTGCCACGAAAATCGCGTTGTACTTTTCTCTTGGGCTCGTTGGTATCGGAACGATTAGTTTTTGGCTTCTGGAACACGACGGCACTTTATCCGGGATGAGCCCTTTCGGTCAATTGACCACGTCCGTATTTCAAAGTGCTACACGTACAAGCGGATTTAACACGGTCGACATCGGTCAAGTTGGAATCCCGATGTTATTCTTTCTCGTCATTTTAATGTTTATTGGTTCATCATCTAGCTCAACGGGAGGCGGAATCAAGACGTCTACACTATCCATCGTCTTGGCGGATGTATGGCGAACGGTTCGAAGCCTGGACCACGTTCAACTCTTCAAGCGAACCATACCAGATGTTTTGCGCTCCAGAGCCTACAGCGTATTGCTTTTCTTCCTCGTCGGAAACACTGTGGCTATTTTCATGTTAAGCATCACGGAAACGTCAATATTGAACACAACAGAACGAGGACTTTTGGATCTCATATTTGAGGAAGTGAGCGCATTTGGAACTGTAGGATTGAGCACTGGCATTACGCCTTTGCTGAGCGCACCTGGTAAGATAATCGTCATGGCTAGCATGTTTGTCGGTCGCGTTGGAACCCTCACCGTTGCGTTTGCACTAGGAGGAAAATTGACCCAAACGCACATCAAATACCCGGAAGGCCATACGATGGTTGGATAAAACATAGAATATGGGAACCCGAATCACGCCATATACTGCGCCGGATCAAGAAACCAAGAAGGAGCAGGTCGCACGCATGTTCGACAACATTGCACACAGTTACGACCTATTGAATCATCTCTTCTCGTTCGGCATAGACGTGCTATGGCGAAAAAAGTCCATTAGAATCCTAAAAAGGCACTTGTCTGCTCAGAAGCCAGATGGGAATGCACAAATCATGGATATGGCGACCGGCACGGCAGACTTTGCGATCGAAGCCGTTCGCATGGGTTTGAAGGATGTTCACATCACAGGCGTTGACATTTCTCCAGGCATGTTGAACGTTGGTCGAAAAAAAATTCGAAAGCGCGGCTGGACTGAAAAAATCAAATTGATGGAAGGTGACAGTGCAACTCTGCCTTTTGCATCAAATACATTCGACGCCTACACCGTGGCATTTGGAGTACGAAACTTTGAGTTTCTGGATAAAGGCTTGGTCGAAATGCATCGAACATTGAAACCTGGAGGGTTGGGCATCGTGTTAGAATTTTCAAAACCCAGGTACTTTCCGATGAAGCAATTGTTTGCTTTTTACTTCCGATTCATCATGCCAACGATTGGAAAACTTGTTTCAAAAGATTCCGCCGCCTACACCTACCTTCCCGAAAGCGTCCAAGCTTTTCCCGAAGGTGATGAATTCCTGAAAATTATGGAATCTTGTGGCTATACCAATTGTAAGTGCATCGCTCTTACTGGTGGGATTGCAAGCATTTACACGGGCATCAAATGAACATAAGCGTATGGCCTTCGCAGCTCGCTGGATGCGTCCATGCCCCAGCGTCAAAATCTGTGATGCAACGTCTGGTAGCAGGGGCTTTACTAAGCCATGGGACGTCAATCTTGCACAACTTGTCGCAAGCCGATGATTGCACAGCATCCTTACTGATGGCGGCGCAGTTAGGTGCTGAAATGGAATTGGGTGAAAGCACCGTTTCCATCACTGGAACCAAGGGCAAACCAAAATCACGAGAAGGTATCTTGACTCCATTGGAATCAGGACTCGGTGCTCGCTTATTTGCGCCTATTGCGGGATTGGCCTCCCCGCCCATACAAATGGCGGCTGAAGGCAGCCTTAAGGGACGTCCCATGCACCAAATCGTTGATGCGTTTGAAGCGTTGGGCGGAAAACTGGAAGATACCAAAAGCACCTTCCCTCTGTCATTTCAGGCTTCAATCACGGGTGGTAGAGTGAGACTAGATGGCTCTGTGAGCTCTCAATTCCTTACTGGCCTTTTGATGGCAATGCCGTGCGCAGGGAATGATTCGATCATTGAAGTCCGCAACCTTGTAAGCAGACCTTACGTGTCGATGACCCTTGAAATCTTAGAAGATTTCGGAATTGAGATTGAATTCGATGAAGATTTTACAGAATTTTCCATACGTGGCGGACAAAAGTACCATGCGATAGAATCAGCCATTGATGGTGATTGGTCTGGTGCCGCCGCATTGGCTGTAGCAGGTATGCTCTGTGCAGAAGATAGCCTCGAGATCGATGGCCTTAATAGCCAATATACACAGGCCGATGAAGCCATTCGCGGGGCATTGTTGTTTGCGGGAGGTGCCTTGTCCGGAACAGAGACGGGCATTCAAGTGGCTAGGCGGCCGGTGAGAGCATTCTCCATAGACCTCACGGACGCACCAGATTTATTTCCAGTGCTTTGCGCACTGGCCTCATTTGGGAAAAAACCGAGCACACTGAAAGGCATTCACCGACTCATCCACAAAGAATCAAACCGCGCTGAAGTATTACGTGATGAGTGGTCTAAATTCGATGTATGCATTGAGCTTGATACCATAGCAGACAGTATGACCGTGCATCCATGCAATGGCAGATTTAAACAAGATGTGGTAATTCAGACGCATGGTGATCATCGCATTGCGATGGCGGCAGCAATTATGGGACTTCGCGGAGACCAACCTATTGTCATCGAAGGAGCTGAATGCGTCGCAAAAAGTTATCCGGAGTTCTTTGACGACCTCGAAGTGATAGGTGCTAAGCTGAGCATGAATAACAGGTGAGCCCTCATTATTCGCCACAAAAAAAGCCCCTTTTCAATGGGGCTTTTTTGTTTCATACAACGCTATGCTTACTCTTCACCCACTCGCGAGACAGAAAAGCTGAATGAAACGATGTCAATCGTAGTACCCGCAGGTAGGACAGTAATTTCAACTTGGATGTCTTCATTGTCATTGTTCGTCTCAAAAGACATGCTTGAATTGAGATGATGAGAAAGACTTCCTGCCTCTCCAAATGCACCAGTCCCGTGTACCACTTCTGAATCTGAGGCCAGGGTTCGAGTAGTTGAGAAAAAACCTTCGAGTGCATCGTAGTTCTGAACTTCAACTGTCACAAATGCATCAGTCGCAGATGTGTTTTGCAGCTCCATAGTAAGTGAGTATTGATATATTCCGGCATCAGTGAGATTCATGTGATGGCCGGGAGTGGATTGAACAGCGAAAGGTTGATTCGCATTGTCCACTGGATTTGCAGCTGCTTCAGAAAGCTCTGTGAAGTATCCATTTGAATTTCCTGAGTTCAACAGGTCAACTCGCTCGGTCGTTCCTGGGGCATCGGATCCTACTATCGCTTGATCTATTCCACCTGAGATTTTAAATACTTTATACGTTTCATTGAAAGGAGCTGTATTCGACAAAGAGTCAAGCTGGGCATAGGTAACAAATTCATCATCACCCGTTGCGCGAGGGCCTTTGACATCACCTGTAAACGTTGTCGTCCCTTCTACGTCTAAATCCCCATTGAGATCACTATTGCCGTCCAATTTAAAGTTCGCACTACGGATATCAAAAAGAGCCGTGTCAAGCTTTACAAGAGAGGAATCACCTCCCATGCCATCAACTTCCAGCTTAATAAAAGACTCCTCCCCTGCTGGAGTGGATGGCCAACCTGCATGAATGTGAATGTCTTCTTGAGCATGCAAATCTATATCTTCCTCAACGTCTATGTCGAAGTCACCAACTGCTTCAATATCTATGTCACCATCTGCTTCAATATCTACATCATCCGAAACGCTAACAATAAGATCATCAGAAGCATTCAATTTAATGTCATTTCCAGCGGTAACGAACACGTTTGTATCGACCGATTGAATCCTCACAATTTCATCAGAACTGATTAATCGTATGCTGTCAACAGCACTCACATTTAAGACTTTCGTCACGTTGATGTCAACAGAACCTCCATCCAAATCTAAATCACCATTCAAAACCATATTACCGGCTACATGAACACTGTCAGTGAATGATGCAGAACCATCTTTTCGGATGACCAGCGCGTTGCTTCGTGCATCATCTGCTGTTCCATTTGCAATGACAAACAATGCATCTGGAGCTGAAAAAGTCGTTGCGGATGTATCAGAAAGCAATCCAAGAGATACTGTGTCGGCATAGGTACCAAATTGAGTCTCAGCATACGTTCGTGCCTCCGAATCATATGCCCCAGCGATTGATACAGCGCCCGAAGATGTTGAATTATAACCACTCGCTGTTGAATGCCAGCCGGAGGCTGTTGAAGATTCTCCTGTTGCCTGCGAATGGCTTTGTGAGGCTATTGAATTATAACCTGTTGCAGTTGAATGCCAGCCGGAGGCCGTTGAAGATCGTCCTGTTGCCTGAGAATGGCTTCCGGATGCCGTTGAACCGTAACCAATTGCAGTTGAATGCCATCCAGATGCCGTTGAAGATTCTCCTGTTGCATTCGCATGGCTTCCTGAGGCTTCAGAATATGCTCCTGAAGTAATCGACTGCCAACCGGAGGCCGTTGAAGATTCTCCTCTAGCTTGCGCATGGCTTCCGGATGCTGTTGAACTGAAACCTGAAGCAATCGAATTGTACCCTGATGCCTCGGAAGAATGTCCTGTTGCCTGCGAATTGGTTCCCGTGGCTTCCGAATTCCAACCTGATGCTAGCGAATATGGACCTGAGGCCGTGGATCCAAAACCAAGCGCGATGGAGCTCGTGCCTGATGCTTCGGAATCAACCCCTGTGGCAAAAGCCCAGGTACCTGTGGCCTTCGATGTCTGACCGAGCGCGATGGCGCTCGTCCCCGATGCTTCAGAATCAAACCCTGTGGCAAGAGCCCAGGTGCTTGTTGCTTTCGATGATTGCCCAAGCGCGATGGAGCTCGTCGCAGATGCTTCAGAACCATACCCTGCAGTGAATGCCCAGGTACTTTGGGCTTTTGACGATATTCCTAAGGCAATCGCTCCATAAGAGTCCGACAATGAACCTCTACCTAATGCCATGTCAGCATCACCAGTTGCATATGCATCATAACCCAAGGCTAATGAGGACCAACCGGAAGCAGTGGAATTCGTGCCGAGAGCGATTGAACTCACCCCAGATGCCGTGCTACCGGATCCTATAGCTCTAGAAGCCCATTCCGAAGCAGAAGAACCGTCACCAAAAGCTACAGTGTTCAATGCTCCTGTTGTACCACCGTCTAGGACGATTGAGCTATCTGCAGCTAAGGATTGAGAGGTAAATACGCCTGAGAAATCTGCACTAACACCATATAAAGAGTCGTTGAGAGTGGTCACTCCTGCAACCGAAAGCGTGCTATCCATCGCCGCTGCACCAGAAACCAATAAACTATCACCCACACTAACATCAGCAGCAAATAAGGTCGCTTTCGCAACGTATAGTGAATCATTAACGCGGGTGTAGCCTGCTACGCTCAACGTGCTATCCAAAGCAGCAGCTCCTGCAACGACGAGTGAGTCGCCAAGGCTCAGTTTGCCCGTGATGTCTGCGTCTTTGGTCAGAATTAAGCTGTCCGCCGTGATCACTCCTGTTGAAGTCAAACTGTCAATGCCAAAAGCGCTGAAACCATTGTAGTTGACATTCATCCCTGGATTGTTGCCGTTGGATAAAACATCTGACCACTCCAAATCTGTGCCATTGTCATTCGCGTCCATTCCAGAGGCTGACTCGTCGATGAAACTTGCTACTTGATTGACAAAGCTTTGCAAAGAATCGTGATCCAGGTACATGTGAATGTGGTTCCCATTGATCTCTGCTCGAACAACCTGCACTTGTCCCTGCTGCGCCGAAACGAGTGAACTTGATAAACTGAATAAAAAAACAATGGGCAAGAGTCGCCCGAGAAAAGAAATGTAATTCTTCATCAGTGATAATTTGAAGCATAAATATAGCTATTTAGCTAACAAAAAGCTAAATATGTCGATAGATTTTTTTTGATGTTCAAAGATTCGGTGTGAAGCAACGACCATTCACTGCTAAATCCCGGCAAACTTTGGTGAACCGAATTCACATTAAAAATCCATTAATCAATGATTAAGCGCTTTTTCGTTCCGTCATCAAGAGCAACGATCCATGCGCCATGCGGCAACTCCAGATCCTTGCATGGTCCCTGTTTTGTAAAGAATAATTCACCAACAAAAGAGTACACTTCCCATTCAACATTAGCTCCTATGCCGGTCACAGACACTGTGCCGTCAGAAGGATTTGGAAAGATCATCAAACTCTGCAATTCACCTTCAAAAGTTGGTGTATTTGATGCTTCATTACACATAAAAGAACATGCATAAAATGTGTCAAAGAAATAAGGTTGATAATTCTGACCATTCACCTCCCATCCGCAGCCACCGACGTATTGGCATTCTCCATTGACCAACGCCACCCCCATTGCCATTTCGCATTCCCCGAAATCAACTCCACCTAAATCAATGCAGTCAGCTTTGGTGCCTGTACATTCACCAAGCTCAAAGGAAACGACACCGCCGGTATAGGTCGCGTGACAATCGTTGGAATAAGTGATACCATTGCAGCCGCAAACTGGATCCCAGATTTCAAAGCAAACCATATCTGGATCTATAAGTGTACTGTCGATGCAGGATTGTGCATCTATATTTTGGCTGAAGGAAGCAAGAAAAAGAAGTACCACGTAGGCAATGAAATATTTCATATTTGTATTTGTCTAGAAAATCAAATCCAGATTGAAAACAAAGATAATCGTCAAGTGCATTCAAGCGGGCCAGAATTTTTCACGATTCAGAAGTCAGGATGACAGCGCCTACCGCACCTCCAATCGGCCCCAGAACGAGACCAAGAGGAAAAGCAAGAAAGGGAATGGTCATCAATAAATACATTGGAAAACCTAAGCCAGTGACAGCGCTTCCCATTTTTTTACTTGCCCGCAACCCATCTCGACTGCCCATGCCGTGGCGCTCCCAAATGCAATCGAACATAGCAGCACCATAAAACCAAGACCCGATCAAAACGAATGCAAAAGGAGTTGCAAGCGCTAGAAAAGGAGTCAAAAACGGCAGGAGAATTGAAATGAAAAAACTGGCCGTGCATATAACCGCTCCCAAACTCATTTCCACCAAGAGCATCAAACAAGCTGACTTTGCTCCACGAACCAATCCATGAATGAAGGATTCCCAGCGCCAAGTTGAAGCTGTTTGAGCATGAAACTCTGCATCTGCTCGTTCAGAAAGCATTGCAATTAATGGTCCCAAAACCGCTAAAACAATGAACTTCGTGATCTTCAAATTCAATACAAAGGTTATCAATGCAAAAAGCAGATTTAACAATGACGTAATTCCTTGAGAAAGAAAGATGTGAATCAAGTTTTTAATGGTCGACCATAAGGTTCCGTCTGAAGGTGACATCTCTTTTTTCCACGCTTCCAAAAACGGAGATTCTAAGATGGCATCGCGAACCATGGACAAAGAATACCACCAGCCAAACGCCATGCATCCCCATGCCAGTATCGTTGCGGAAGCAAAAGCAAAAACCCACCCTTTCATGCCGTGTTGCCGAATAAATTGAAAACTCGAACAAAATGCCCGTCCGCCATCAAAGAATGTTGGTTTGTCACTCATGATGTCAAAGCTACGTTGTTGGCATCAAAATGAGCAAACGACGCAAGCGGCGCCTGAATTGAAGAAATTGCACCATGCGAATACATTTCATTGCCATTGGAGGAAGTGCCATGCACAACTTGGCATTGGCTCTCGCTGATGCAGGACATCAAGTCAGCGGATCTGATGACCAAATCCTAGAACCATCGAGAAGCCGCCTGCACCAAGCAGGACTTTTACCGCAAAAAGAAGGATGGTTTCCAGACACAATCACAGACGATGTCGACTGCGTGATTCTCGGAATGCATGCGCGACCTGATAATCCCGAATTGCTCAAGGCTCAAAAATTGGGGGTATCGATTCAGTCTTATCCAGAATTTCTCTTCAGCGCTGCAGAACAAGACCGTCGCATTGTCATAGGTGGATCGCACGGAAAAACAACCATTACTTCAATGCTTTTGCATGCGTTTAAAGCTGTCGAAAAACCCGTAAACTATATGGTTGGCGCCCAACTAGAGGGGTTTGACCGCATGGTAAAACTCGACCCCAATGTGCACACAGCAGTTTTCGAAGGCGATGAATACCTCAGCTCACCGATTGATCGTAGACCCAAATTTTTTTGGTACCAGGCGCATTATACCTTGCTCACGGGAATCGCATGGGATCACATCAATGTATTTCCCACAGAGGAAGATTACATCTCGCAATTCGACGCCTACTTGGAAAGCCTTGCACCCAATGCAATCGTGGTCTGGTGCGAAGAAGACACGCACCTCGCTGCTGTTATCCGACGCACGAAGCGCGCTGACCTCATCTTCATTCCATATCGCACACCGCAATGCATCGTTGGATCTGATGGATTGACCGAAGTAATGTGGAGTAATGGCTCAAAATCCCGCACGCCGCTCATCGGCACCCACAACATCCAAAACCTAGCTGGTGCTCGAGCACTTGCAGTCGCAATTGGAATCAACGAATCCGAATTTGATTCGGCAATGGTAAATTTTACAGGAGCTGCGCGGCGATTGGAATTACTGATAGAAACCGAAAACTTCACCGCATTTCGGGATTTTGCTCATGCACCTTCCAAACTTCGAGCAACAACAGCTGGCGTCAAAGACTCCTTTCCAAATCGCCACCTTACCGCTGTGTTTGAATTGCATACCTTCTCAAGCCTAAACAGAGAATTCCTCCCCACGTATCGCGATGCTCTTATGAGAGCCGATGAGCAAGTCGTTTACTACGATCCGGAAGTCTTGAAGCACAAAAAGTTACCTGCGCTTGATTCAGCTTTCATTGCAGAATGTTTTGGCAACACAAAACACCTTCGAATCATTGATTCGAAGGCCGCCTTGCAAACGTTTCTCGATACTAGAAATTCAGCCAACAGCGTTTTACTCTTGATGAGTTCCGGATGGTTCAGTAAAGTGACACCAAGCTGGTTGAACTAAGCAATCGCAGAAAGCACACGGCTCACCCCAACCCAACGTCAAGGGACATCATGACCAAAAATCCTCCAATAAAGCCGAGCGTTGCAAAATCTGTGTATTTGTCTCGCTGAGTTTCAGGAATCACCTCTTCCACAACCACATAGATCATTGCTCCTGCAGCAAAAGCAAGCGCATAGGGTAGAATCACCTGCATCTGCATAACTGCAATTGCTCCAATCGCTGCAGCTACTGGCTCGACCACAGCTGAGAGTTGACCGAACCAAACTGATCGACCGGCGCTAACTCCTTGGCGGCGCAGCGGCATGCTCACCGCGAGACCTTCAGGAAAATTCTGAATACCAATCCCAATGGCCAATGCAACAGCAGCGCCGACCGAAGCCCCGTCTAGACCTAATGCTGCCGCTCCGAAGAGCACACCAACAGCAAGCCCTTCTGGAATATTATGCAACGTAATCGCAAGGACAAGTAATGTCGAACGATGCCAATCTGTGCTTGGCCCTTCTGCTTCATCCTGTTTGAAGTTGATGTGCAAGTGAGGAGTGAATTTATCCAATGCGAAGATGAATAAAGCCCCCAAACCAAATCCAATGGAAGCGGGAACAACCTTGGCGAACCCTTCTCCCCCAGACATTTCAATGGCAGGAGACAGCAATGACCAAAAACTCGCCGCGACCATTACGCCTCCTGTAAAGCCCAACATACTGTCAAACCATTTGCGATGCATGTCCTTGAAGACCAACACCAGTGAAGCTCCAGCTGCGGTCATAAACCAAGTGAAAAACGTCGCCAAAAGTGCCGCTTCGAGAGCACCAAGCCCTGACATGAATTCTACTATTCCCCTCATTTTTCTTTCTTGCTCAATTCCACAAGCAATTGACCTGCCACTTCCCGCGAAATTCTGAGGCTCTCACCATTCTCGTCGCTCCACTCCCAACTTCCATCAAAAGGAAAATGATCCAAGACCTCAAAACGTTTGCCCAAATGAATATTCAATGCATCCAGGTGCTGCAAAAAATCCGAAGCGCTATTCGAAACACCCCGCACTGTGAATATTTGTTCTCGCGATAATTTATCTGCCCCAATAACCCGTTCGTTTCCAGTCCAATCACCATTGGCATCGGGAATGGGATCTCCGTGCGGATCGGTCGCTGGACATCCAAGAAAAGCATCCAGGCGCTCTGTAAAATCGGCATCGCCAATGTGCTCCAATTCCTCAGCCCATTGATGCACAGCATCCCATTTGAATTTCAATTTATCGACTAAGAAAACCTCCCACAACCGATGCTTTCGAATCGTTGAGATGGCGATGCGTTGGCCTTTAGCAGTCAATACCGCTCCTTGGTATGCTGTGTGCTCAACCCATTCCAATGACGCCAACTTGCGTAACATTCCTGTGACTGCTGCTGGGGTGGCCTCAAGCTTCTCAGCAATCGACTGATTCGAAGCAATCCCATGCTCGTTTTGCAGTTTAAAAATGACCTTCAGGTAATTTTCTTGACTGATGCTGACCGTATTTTTCATCACAGCAAAAATAATTTTTTAATCTCACCTAAACAATAACTCTGTTCGATTTTAAAAACTCCAACGTCATATGCCGTTGTTGATGTAATTTGCTGTTGAATTCATACCCCACTGCACCATGCGCTTCAAGCCATCAACGAACTCCATAATAGGCCTGATTGGATTTGTCATTTTCGGCTTTGCCATGTGGCGTTTCAGTGAACTCGTCAGTTACCTCCTGATATCCGTAGCATTGAGCTTCGTCGGACGCCCCATTGTGCTATTACTTCAACGAATTAGCATTCGCAGCAAGCGATTTCCTTCATCCGCTGGAGCGGCAATTGCATTGGCGATGATGCTCGGCCTCACCATTGGTTTGACCCAACTTTTTGCTCCGCTTTTTGCCGAACAAGCCCTCGCCGTGCAAGGGATGCATGAAATGGGAGTCGAACGCATGGCGAACGAAACATTTTCGTGGATTGATCAGAACTTAACTTGGCTCAATTTGAGTGGAGATGAACGAAACAATAGCACCTATTTGCTCGAACAAATTCAAGGCTTCGTTCAACTCGATGGAATCGGCAGCTTCTTCGGAGCGCTTTTGCAAGGCTTGGGAGATGGTTTCATCGCTCTCTTCTCAATCCTGTTCATGACCTTCTTTTTCTTGAAAGACGGTGCCCTTTTTCGAAACATGATTCAAGCACTGACACCCGATCATCTGGTGCCTAAAATAAATTCAATCATGGATCGAACCAGCGCATTGTTGACACGCTATTTTGGTGGTTTGGTTGTGCAAGTGGCCATAATTACAACAATCGTTTCATTGGGCTTAAGCATCATTGGCGCGCCCAACGCGTTCCTCATTGGTTTTATGGCAGGCATCTTCAATTTGATTCCATACATCGGACCGATGGCAGGTACAGCACTCGGCTTGATTTTGATTGCCACATCTTCCTATACGGGAGCAGCAGACACAAGCGGAATCCTTCTAGGTAGCCTAGGTGTATTTGCCGTCGCACAACTCGTCGATAATTTTTTTACTCAGCCCATTGTGTTTGCGAATCGGGTGCACGCTCATCCGCTTGAGATCTTTATCGTCATCAGCATAGCCGGTAATTTGGCGGGAGCGGCTGGAATGGTGTTAGCCATTCCAGCATATACGTTGTTTCGAATCATCGGCCAAGAGCTGTTCAGTGGGTTCAAAGTGATTGATCAGCTGACCAAAAATCTGAATGGCTAAAGGGTTCGGCCAGACTATTGTTTTCGCAGAGTCTTCTTTCATTTTTCCTTGTCTGTAAAGTTCTTTAAAAGATGTTCACAAAGGGTCGTTTCGGAAAAGTTTGCAACTAACTTTGAATCCCGTATCCTTCATTCAGTTACGGGCATGTCTCCAACTCCTTCAGAAATTAAAACAACGCCTACGAGCTCAGCTGCGCCTGATACCGTGCGAAACAGCCGTTACATTTTTGTCACAGGAGGAGTAAGCTCAAGTTTGGGCAAAGGCATTGTGAGTGCTTCTTTGGCGAAGCTGCTGCAAGCCCGTGGATATTCTGTAACCATTCAGAAATTGGATCCATACATCAATGTGGATCCAGGCACGCTCAACCCATACGAGCACGGTGAGTGTTACGTCACCGTCGATGGCGCTGAAACTGACCTCGACTTGGGCCACTATGAACGTTTTTTAAATGTGCCGACAACGCAAGCCAACAACATCACCACAGGGCGCATATACCAATCTGTGATTGATAAAGAGCGGCGCGGAGAATACCTCGGTCGGACAGTTCAAATCATTCCGCACATCACCGATGAAATCAAGCGCAGTGTGCAAATTCTTGGCGCTGAGTCCAATTATGATTTCGTCATTACGGAGATTGGAGGAACCGTTGGAGACATTGAATCTCTGCCCTACATAGAGGCTGTTCGTCAAATGAAGTGGGAATGTCCCGAAGAGACTTTAGTCGTGCACCTCACTCTCATTCCTTATTTAGCCGCAGCAGGGGAGCTTAAAACCAAACCAACTCAGCACTCGGTGAAACAACTTTTGGAATTTGGAGTTCAGCCCGACATTTTGGTTTGCAGAACAGAGCACAAATTGACCGAAGCCATCCGAACCAAGGTGGCCAGATTTTGCAATGTTGCACCCAACGCAGTCATCGAAAGCATCGATGCAGAAACCATTTACGATGTTCCCTTGCTGATGCAATCGGAAAAATTCGACGAGGTCGTTCTCCAAAAGCTTGGAATGTCATTTGAGGACACAGAGCCTGACTTGAATACATGGAAGCAATTCTTGGAACATCACAAGAACCCAAAGTCCATCGTCAAAATTGGACTCATCGGCAAATATGTCGAACTGAAAGACAGCTACAAATCCATTGCCGAATCGTTGATCCATGCGGGTGCAAAGCTAGAAGCCAAGGTGGAAATCGAATGGATTCACAGTGAAACCGTGATGGCCAAAAATGCCAGTCAGATTCTTGGGGAGTTGGATGGCATTCTGGTTGCACCAGGCTTCGGATCTCGTGGAATCGATGGGAAAATCGAAACCATCACTCATGCTCGAAATCATCATGTTCCATTCTTCGGAATTTGCCTTGGCATGCAATGTGCCGTGATTGAATTTGCACGCAACGTGCTGCAATTGGATGATGCACATTCAACCGAAATCAAGGAATACACCACGCACCCCGTCATTGACTTGATGGCTGAACAAAAAAGTGTCCAAAATATGGGGGGAACGATGAGGCTTGGAGCCTACCCTTGCAATTTGCAAGCAGGAACTAAAGCCAGGGAAGCATATGGCACGGATCGAATCGAAGAGCGTCATCGCCACCGTTATGAGTTCAATGATGCTTATTTAACCCAGTTCGAGTCCAATGGCATGATTGCTTCTGGCAGAAACCCCAATTCCGGATTGGTCGAAATGGTCGAAATCCCAGAGCACCCTTGGTACGTAGCCTCTCAATTTCATCCAGAATATTCGAGTACGGTTGAAGCACCCCATCCGCTGTTCATATCATTCGTAGAAGCTTCTATCAAAAACAGGCAAGCCAGAGCGAATAGGCCAACTGAACATTCGAACAAAGCCTCATAAAATTTAAGCTTCTTCGTTGACCTCCCTTCCAGAGCTCAACAAAAGCCCGAAAAATAAGATTGCAACAACGCCTTGCTGCAACTCAAACAAACTTTCAACGGTGCCGTTCATAGCCACAGCCAAGGTCCATATCGCTATTTCAAACCCTCCCACTTGAAGGGCTTTCCACATGAAGGTTATAAAGAAAAGGAACATGCCCAATAGAGCTAGCCATCCCAAACGAACACCAATCTGAAGCCAAATGCTATGAGGGTTCATGTTTTTTTCCTTCGCGTAAAGCGATCCATCGCGCTCATAAATTTGTAAAAGGGATGATGTTATGTCACCCGTTCCGACCCCAAAGGGATTGGATTGAAGCAATTGGAGCGCTGCATTCCAAGCTTGCATTCGCCCTCCCGTCGAACCCGTTTTTACCACAATAGGGGCTTCCGATGCATTGATCATTGTATTCGAGTTCATGGATTGCAACCCATCATTGGATGAAACCTGAGCGGTCGTTCCTTGCCCCAAATAAGATTGAAATTCCTGCATTCGACCTCCATCAGCCCACCACGCTCCTGAGATCAATAGAAGCATAGAAGCTAAAAGCCAACGGGCCTCGTTTTGGGAAACTTTGAATCTTCTCAGGGACTCAATGCCAAGGACCAAAATTCCGATTCCCCAGCCAGCCTTTGAAGCCAAAATACCAATGGCCAGTCCACCAAAGATTACAACCACCTTCCCCAACAAATCTTGGGCAGAACTCAACAGAATACCTGTGAGCATGTACAACGCCATGTATGAGGGGTGAAATGGCCCTGCAAAGCCATCGTAGCGCATCAAAGACCAATCGCCGATCCAAAGGGCTTCAAAAAAACGCCAGGCCAAATAAGTCAGCAATCCAGCTTGAAATGCTCGTGACGATCTACTTTTCCATGAATGAGTAAGGGCCAATGAATTCAACTGCCAAAACAACAAGGGCAACAAGAAAAAGCTAAATTTAACTTCCAGCGCAAACCACCCTTCGGAAAGCTCTTCCGTCCAAAGCATTCCCATGCAGATTGCGACAAAATAAAGCAATGAGGCACCCCCGAATAATTTCAATAGAAAACTGATTTGAAGACGGTTAGCATCCCGATTTATGGCAATTAAATTGGCAAAAAAACAAGTCAAAGAGACGACGGTCCACAGCGCAAGGGTCAACGAAGTAAAACGTGGATGAATGGGTATCAAAAACGCCGTTATCATCGGCATCCAAGACAAGACCCTCACCAACGTCTGGCTCACTGTTTGGCTCATCGTGTAAGTTTTGCAGCGTGGTCCATTGGCCCGGAGCGCAATAGGAGAAATCTAAAAATCCCCCGCCAATATCCCCATCCATAGCCAAAATGAATCATGGCGTAGGCTCGCAAAATTCCCAAAGCATCTCGCATTGACTCTGAAACTGCAATTGCCGATCCAATGCCAACGATCAACCACATCAATACCGAGCTCATGAAAATAGAGGCTCCAAACCCATTCCAAAGGTTGTCCCAAACACCCACTCCTTCTAAGATCCAGCAAAGCCCCGATAAAACTAGTGTAGCCATGAAAATGGCAGGTATGGTTTGACGCCAGGTCGTAATGGTGCGGTGTTTTCGATTCACAAAAACCTTCCAATATCCATATTGGTGGTATTGTTTCAGCAACTTCTCGTATGTAGATCGGACGTAATATCGACTACGAATGCGCGGATCAAACCAAATGCGCCATCCGGAATGTAACAACCGATAATTCAACTCATCATCTTGATTTCGAATCAATGCTTCGTCAAACCAACCAATTTCGTCAAGCACCACTTTACGATACGCACCAAAGGCGACTGTGTCAACATGCCCGGCAATTCCACCCGTTCGAAACCGAGCGTCCCCCACTCCAAACGGAGTGCTCATTGCTGCACCAATTTGCCGGGAACGGTTCGAACCGTGCACTTGTTCAACCACTCCGCCCACACATCCTGATTCCGGGTGTGCTTTTAACAATTCGGAATTTCTTAACAGAAAATCTCGATCTACTTGCGCGTGAGCACCTAGTATGATAACTGTATCGCCCTGAGACTCCGCTATTCCAGCATTCAAAGCATGAGGAGTCGTGCGCTGTGGATTGTCCACCCAACTAAATTGAGGATGCGCATCCTGCCATTGTGCAAGGTGATCCCGCGTGCCGTCATCACTTCCTCCGTCCGCAACAATCACTTCCCAAGGCTCCCCTGGATCCATTTGATTGAGCAAACTCTGCAAAGTCGCATCGATGTATTGCGACTCGTTCAGGCAAGGAATGACAACAGAAATCATACGATTGTCTTAGCGCTGGAGTCTCTCCAGCTGTTTAATGTGGTGATCAATGTGTGCATTGGCGAACGCAAAAGTATCGGAGAGTGAAAGGTATCCCGCCAATGGATGCCGAAATAACTTGACTGTCCACCAGCCTGAATCTTGATAGAACTCCTCCAGTTGATGCCACATGGCATCCTGGGTCTTTTGCCAATCCTTCAAGGCGTCCGCCAAATTCGCCAAATTCGCATCGGGCGAGACCGCGCCACCCGTAGGATCTTTCCATCGACGATTGGAAAGTAGGGCCCGAATCAACTCCATCCCTGCTTGGTCAGATTCTAAATCTGATTGCGGCAAGTCCGACCATTGGGCTTTGGATTTCTTCGCCAAATAACTCCACATTCCATGCTCAGAAAGATGCAAGTGCTGAAGGACTTGGTCAGCTCCCCAATCGTCGCGATTATGGGGCTTGGCATTTGCCGGAACGGTATTTAACGCTGCTAGAAATCGCACGACAGCAGCAGCATGTTGATCCCTCCAAAAACGCAAAGTTTCAGCTGGTCGAATCATTTGAATGTGCGGGATTCCATCTTCGAGGTAACCCTCACCGCTACACACAAAACCCAAGTTTTCATAAAACTCGATCAGATACTGTTGAGCAGAAATCTTAACCGGCTGACCAGGCCAGCGCCGTTGGCAAATCCGAATGGCACGATGCATCAATTCACGGCCCAATCCACTCCCTCGTTCAGAGTGCGCTATGACAACTCGGCCAATGCTTGGTTCAGCATACGACACTCCGGGTGGAACCATTCGAGCAGTTGCCAGAGCGGCTTGACCAGGCTGAGCATCAAGAGCCAAAGCAAAAAGATGAATGGACAGAGGATCTTTGTCATCCAAATCTGGGTAGACACAATCCTGTTCGACCACAAAAACATCTGAACGAAGACGCAACGCAGCATACATCTCAGCTGCCTTCCAATCTTTCCAAGTTGTTTCCGTCCATTTCACGCGGCAATTTACAATGTGAACGGCGGTAATATTCGTCCCGCTCCGCAGTACTTTCGCATCCATGGCCGCCACGAACATATTATCCGTCGAAAACCTCAGCAAGCGCTTCGGCGAAAGGCTTTTGTTCGAGGGCATCAACTTTGGACTTTCACAAGGACAGAAAACTGCTCTTGTTGCAAGAAATGGCAGCGGGAAAAGCACACTGCTGCACTGCATCTGTGCGTTAGAGCCTTATGACGACGGTCGGGTGAGTATGGGAGGTGAAGTGCGTTGGTGCATCTTACAACAAGAACCTCCTTACCAAAAAGCAGAGAGCATCCTCGACAATCTTTATTCGGGCGATCTCGATGCGGTGCAGGCCTTGCACGCCTACACCCTTTCGTTGCAAAACCCTGATGATGCATCTGCTGCCCAACTCGCTTATGACGATATGGATCGCACACAAGCTTGGGATTTTGAAGCCCGCGGCAAGGAAATTCTGGGAAAACTGAATTTGCATGATCTGACCCGAACAATGGGCTCGTTGAGTGGCGGTGAACGCCGGCGAGTTGCACTCGCCAAAGTGCTCATCGAAGAGCCTGATTTGCTCTTTCTCGATGAGCCAACCAATCACCTCGACCTGGATATGATTCAATGGCTTGAGAAATACTTGGCTCGATCCAAGATGACGCTGTTGATGATTACCCATGACCGGTACTTTCTCGAAAATGTATGCGACACCATTTTGGAATTGGACGCCGAATCACTTTACCGATACAAAGGCAACTATAGCTACTACCTCGAAAAGCGTGAGGAACGTCAAGAAATTGCACTGGTAAACCGAGAGCGAGCACGCAGTTCATTCAAGCGTGAATTGGCCTGGATGCGATCCACTCCTTCTGCCCGAACGGGCAAGTCCAAAGCGCGAATCGATCGATTTTACGAAATCAAAAAGCAAGCCCGAGTGAGTCTTGAGGAAGATCCAATGCACATCAAACTCAACCCACATCGACTCGGTGGGAAGGTGGTGGAATTGCATAAAATTAGCCAAGGATTTGGAGGTAGGACATTGTTCCGTAGCCTCACCCATCACTTCAAACGCTTCGAACGCATCGGAATCGTAGGCGCCAATGGCTCAGGAAAATCCTCATTGCTCGAATTGATTACCCAGCAGACTGAACCCAAAACAGGAAAAGTTGTAGTGGGCGAAACCGTCGTTTTTGGTCATTACCATCAGTCGGGGGCGCAATTTCCTGAAGGCATGCGGGTCATTGAAGCAATCTATGAGATTGCGGAGTTCATGCAACTGCAAGGAGGTCAAAAAATCACGGCTTCGCAATTGTTGGAGCGATTTCTTTTCCCGCGGTCATCTCATCACCAACTCATTTCACTGCTCAGTGGTGGAGAAAAAAAACGATTGCACCTTCTGCAGGTGCTGATGGCAAACCCCAACTTCTTGATCCTTGACGAGCCCACGAATGACCTTGACATATACAGCCTTCAAATCCTCGAAGAATTTCTGCTTGACTTTCCCGGATGCCTCATCATCGTGAGCCATGACCGCTACTTCATGGATCGATTGGTCGAACACATCTGGGTGCTGGGGTCCGATGTCGGTGAGCCTGGGTCAGTACAAGATTTTCCTGGCAATTATTCTCAATATCGACTGGAAGACGCTGAGCGGAAAGCCCTTCAGCGCAATTCAAAAGCAGTCCAAGCTACTGGTGCTGATTCAGCAAACTCCGAAAGCACCACTGATGTGCCGAAAAACGACTACTCCAAGCGACTTTCGTTCAAGGAAAAATATGAGCTGGAACAGTTGGAGAAAGACTTGGGAGCGCTGGAAAAAAGAAAAGAAGAGTTGACTACTAAGCTTTACAACGATCACGATCACGAGGAACTTCAGCGTCTTGGAGACGAGCTGAAGACTGTGACGGAAAAGCTTGAAACAGCAGAGCTTCGATGGCTCGAACTAGCCGACCGTGCATCCTGAGCGTTGATCAAATACCGCCAAAATTACTGTTGGTCAAAGTCCACTTCAAATGAACCTTCTCCCACCAACTTGGCCTGACAGGTCAGAGCAAACCCAGCGTCTGTCTCAGAAGCCTCCAAAGCATAATTCACATCCATCTCAACATCGCCCTTGGTCATTTTTGCTCGGCATGTGCAACAAACACCTCCGAGACAACTGTAGGGAGCATCGAGACCAGCATCCAAGGCCGCATCAATGATTGATTTGCCTTCAGGCACTCGCACAACTGTGGTGAGACCATCCAGGATGATGGATAATTCTTTTCCTTCGTCCACAGCACCTGAGGCCCCTTCTGAGATTATCGAAGTTGCTTCTGCCTTTGGAGCACTTGAAGTGAAAAGCTCAAACTTAACCTTCTCCGCATCCATTCCCGCTTCTTCCAATGCTGCTTTGCAACCCCAAATCATTTCTTCTGGACCACACAAAAAAGCAGCATCCATTTCTGCTGTATCAACCCATTGACTCGCCAATATAGCCGCACACTTCTTCTGGTCAAGCCGTCCGTTGAACATAGCGATATCTTGCGGCTCCTTCGTCATGATGTTAAACAACCTGAATCGGTTGATGTATTCATCCTTCAGTTCTTGCAGTTTTT